>Ga0070698_100003485_pt1 | contig 17315 bp, 6 predicted proteins | sample KBSK1502metaG_FD_65477 | JGI IMG/M metagenome (GOLD analysis project Ga0070698, IMG submission 65477) | Corn, switchgrass and miscanthus rhizosphere microbial communities from Kellogg Biological Station, Michigan, USA - KBS K1-50-2 metaG | ecosystem: Host-associated > Plants > Roots >...
TGTCGAGGAGGCCGCCCATAAACGGATTCGTACCACTGGTCTGTTACCCCGTCATTCCGCCCGTCGTTACAGTTGCGAAACAAAGCTAGTTCACTATCCAGTAATGGCAGCAGTCACACCGCAGGTCCACACGGAGTGTGAGTTCCGTGCACCGCGGAGGTCTCGACCTTCGCGCTCGGAATCCGGTGCTGCAGAGACGACGGTCCCGGACCGAGGAGATGACATGACGGAGGCGCGGGCCGATGCGCTCCCGTCCACCCTGCAGCGTCTGCCGCCCCGCGAGCCGCCAGACGCAGGCCGGCTGACTTACGTGTTGCGCCAGCGTTTCAGCTACACCTATGACGCGCCGGTGCGAGACCTGGACCACCGGTTGGTCGTGGTGCCGCCACGTCGGCACGGCGACCAGCGGCGGCGGCGGCACTCGATTACCGTCTCCGCCGCCGACGCCCGGACCACCCACCGGCGGGACGCCGCCGGCAATATGGTCACCAGGTCTCGCGTGCCACTGGTGCGGGACAGGGTCGAGTTCGTGGTGGACGCCGTCGTCGAGCGTGTCGGGCCGGGCACCGACGTGCTTGTTCCGGCCACCGCTCTCACCGATTCACGGCTGCTGCGCCCGACCCGGCTGACCGCCGCCGACGCGGCCATCCGGCGGCTGGCGGCGACGATGGCCGACCAGGACAGGCTAGCCACCGCCGATCGGTTCTGCACCTTCGTGCATGAAGCGATCCGCTACGCGTACGGGGCGACCTCGGTCGCCACCACCGCGGCCGAGGCACTCGCCGGCGGACAGGGGGTCTGCCAGGACGCCGCGCATGTCATGATCGCGCTCTGCCGGGCGATCGGGCTGCCGGCGCGCTACGTCTCCGGACACCTGCTCGGCGAGGGCGGCACGCACGCCTGGGTGGAAGTTATCGTCGCAGACGCTAACGCCGCGCGCGCCGTAGCGCTCGACCCCTGCAACGGCTGCCGCGTCGGCGCGAATTACCTGACCGTTGCCACCGGGCGTGACTACACCGACGTAGCCCCGACCTCCGGCACTTATCTAGGCACCGCCCGCGGCAACCTGACCGCCACCAAGCAGGTTGACATCGCGCTGTCCTGACCTTCCCGGGCCTAATTATTACCACGGCCGCCAGTAAGTCCTGCTCCACGCGCGGAACAAGATTGCCCGATGCTGAGTACCCCCCAGGCGAGGTCACACTCGCCGAGAACCTCATCAAAGAACACCTGGTATCGGACTCGAACGTCGAGCTTCCCGTCGGCTGCCTGCGGGAGAACGGGCCGCGGCCTGGGCCTGTAGCCTGACCCGTTTTCTACAGAATCCGTGCTTGGTCGGATCCAGGCCGGGGCACTCCTTGACGTATCGGGGCGAAAGGCGGAATGTACTTCACATCCGGGCGTGGGCAGTGAGGGGATGGGGCCGTTGGCTACGGTCGACTTCCTATGGGGCGATGAGGACGGGTTCGACCTCCACCTGCTCCGCGGGGACTCCTCGGCAGACCTGCTCGACAGCTTGTTCATCAGCGACGGCGGTCCGAAGTTGATACCTGCAGCCGGGCCTGGCCGCCCGACGGATTTCCTCGGCGTCTCGTTCGCGTGTGACGTCCTGCCCGCCAAGCTGTTCCAGCAGGGCATCACGATCGACGACAAGGGCCGTATCAACCTCACCGCCAGCAGCCCGCCCGCGCCCATCCTGCGCAACTTCCTCGTCCACGCGCGGGCCACGCACACCAATCCCGCCCTGCCGAGCCCGCTCGAGGCCGACATCCGGGTGCACGTCCACGAGAGCGTCAAGCAGATCTGGCTCACGCCTGCCGAGCTGACCATCCACGTCGGCGCCGACGGGCTGAAGTTCACCGTGCTGGCCGAGTTCGATGACGGCGTGGTGGGCGACATTACCGCCTGGCCCAACCTCTCCTGGTCGAGCACCGCACCCGGGGATGTGCACGTGGATCCGGTCAGCGGCGAGCTCAGGGCCCTCACGGCCGGAACTAACCCGACGATCGCCGTGGTACTGCCGGCCAGCGTCCTGACGCCAGTAATGGGCGCGAGCGGCGTGGTGCACGCCCAGCCGGCCTGGGCCGCCCAGGACGTCGAATTCGTGGCCGGCAAGGGCGCGGCCGCACGTGACGGCGTGAAGAATATCCTGTTCCTCCCGGACGGCTTCGACGCCACCGAGAAGACCGCCTTCGACGAGCTGGTCAAGAACCTGGTCTACCGGCTCAGGCACGGCATGGGCCCGTATGACCTGCTCAGGTACTCCGTCAACTACTGGCAGACGTTTGTGGCGTCGCCGGAGAAGGGCGTCAGCATCTTGCCCGAGTCGCGGACGTTCACCCGGGACGGCAAGAAGCTGGCGAGCATCATCCCGCTGGCCGTCAAGCCCGACGCGGCCGCCACCTGGTGGCGACTGGAAGAGCTGATCTACCGGGTGGGCCTGCCCGTGCTGGGAGACGACCCGCCGACCCGGCCGCTCGAGGGCGAGGACGCGGGCGGCAGGCTGCCGGACTGGCAGAAGCTCTACGGTGCGGGCATCACCCTCGACCTGGTCAAGGCCGCCTACCCCGACTGGCTCGCCGCGGCGACGCGGACGCTGCTGAACGAGCGGGACACCGCGTTCGGGCTGGGCCTGGGCATGCGGCCGAACCTGCACCCGGACAACAGCACGGTCAATCTCGACCTCAGCCCGCGCCGCACCACCCCGGACCAGTTCACGAGCTTCGTCGGGAAACTGACCTTCAGCGGAACGGCCATCGGGACGATGTGGACCACGGGAGACAGCAACGGCCTGGTATGCCTGCTCTCACGGACCCTCCAGGACGGCGGGACGCGGTTCGGCGTCGCGTTCGCCACCGCGCTCGATGAACTGGACGAATTCGAGGTAGCCACCTCGCCCGTGCCCCGGCTCGGCCTCGACGTCCCGGCCGAGGACATCGGGGCGGCGAACGGATGGGCACTCGCCTCCGTCGCGGCACACGAATGCGCGCACGCGTTCGGCCTGAAGGACGAATACGGTTCCGGGACGTCAAATCGCTACCCGAGCACCCAAGACGATTCGCTGAAACCGGTCGGCAACCTGGAGCCGGTGCGGGCCCTGGGCGGCGCCGGCGCCCTGGACGGCACGAAGATCAAATGGCTCTGGCCGCGGATCAGCCACGCCGGCGTTCTCGCCGCGCTGCCGCACCCCGAAGGGGGTGGCGTTTTCCGGCTCGCGCTGCAGCCCGGGCACGGCGCCGGCTTCAAGCCAGGGAACACGGCCCGGCTCCGGCTGCGCCCGCTGCCTGAACATCCCGAGCTGAGTACCGTGCTGCACGTGACCGACGTGCAGCACGGCGACGAGATACTGGTCCGGCCAGATGCCGCGCCTCCCTTCGTACCCGGACAGTGGCCGGTGGGGAGTGTCCTGCTCGTACCCGTGCCGGACCCGGCCGGCCCGCCCGGCTCGTTCCTCCCGCTGGTCGCCCCGCTGATCCGCGACCACGTGACCAGCACGCACAGGCCGCTCAACGGGCCGCCGCCTCCCCCGCAGAGCATGTGCGACGACCGGACCGGCTTCATCCAGGTGCCAGTGAACCTCCCGGCGGGGCTGAAGCCGCCGAAGACCAAGGCCTTTATCGTCGGCATCTACGAGGGCGGCACCCTCGATGGCATCTCGTACGACCTCGACGTGTTCCACCCCGCGGGGATGTGCAAGATGCGCAGCCAGAGCACCAACTGCCTGGGCCTGACCCGGTTCTGCCAGGTGTGCCGGTACCTGATCGTGGACGTCGCCGACCCGTCCAAGCACGGGGACCTCGACGCCTTCTACGCGAAGGAGTACCCCAGCTAGTGGCCGACGACAAGGGCACCCTCGAGCTGATCGCGATGCACCTCGTGCTCGCGCTCCAGCCGCTCCGGGACGCGGCGGCCGACGTGGAGAGCTTCCGGACATTCATGCTCCAGCTCGGCTGGGACGTGCAGTCGCTGCCGCCGGAGTACGTCACGCTGGCCAGCGACGCGACGGGTGCCCTGTCGGCCCTGGAGGCGCTCGGCGCCAACCCCGCGCCGGCCGACGTGTTCGGCTTAATTGACAAGGTGCGGGCAATCTATACCGAGATCCAGGCGCTGCCCGCGCCGGCCGGCGTCGACCCCGCCGCGTTCGCCGCCGAGATCGCCGAACGGCTGTTCGAGCTGCTGCTGGTGGATTACCTGGCCGCGGCGGCGCCCAAGGTCTACCGGACGCTGCGGCTGCTCGGGATCATCGACAACGAGTACGTCCCCGCATCGGGCACCCGGCCCGCGTTCCTGCGGGTGCGGCTGCGCTACGACCAGGTCAAGACGATCGTCAACCATCCGGAGACGCTGCCCGCGATCGTCTACGGGTGGGGCACCGACCACCTCGACTTCCCGCTGATCGCCGAGCAGTTGCTCGAGTTGCTCTCCGCCACCCAGCTTCCCGCCTACCTGGGCCGCGCCTCCGCTGCCCTCGGCACCGGGCTGCAGGATGCCCCGGCCAATGCGGCCGCGCCGGCCCGGTCGATGCTGCGGATCCCGCTGCTCATCGATATCGTCGCCGGGGTCCAGGTCGAGCTCGGGCTGGCCCTGCTCGAGCTGCCCGCCGAGCCGGGCTCCCCGGCCGGCCTGGTCCTGATGCCCATGATCCCGTCACAGGTCGGCCTGGACTTCGACGTCGCCCCTGACACCTCGCTGGCCGTGCGGGCCGGGACCGACATCGGCGCGACGTTCGGCATCAGGGTCAGGCCGGGCGCGGTGTCGGTCCGCTACCCGTTCCAGCCCGGTACCCCGCCGCCGGAGGCGGGCATCGGGGCCACGGTCAAGTACCACCCGGGCACCCCGCGGACGCTGCTGGGCCGCCCGGACGCAAGCCGCCTGGAGGCCGCCGACGCCTGGATCGGCCTGGTTGTGGAGAGCCGCGGCAGCCTGGAGATCCGGGCCGAGGTCGGCACCGACGGCCTGTCCGTGGTCCTCTCGCCGGCCGACCTGGACGGCTTCCTGGCCACGATCATGGGTGGCCAGGAGGTCAAGCTGACCTTCCCCGTCCAGGTGGCCTGGTCCAACCGGGGCGGCCTGTCGTTCGCCGCCAGCGTCGGCTTCCAGGTCTCGTTCAACCCGCACCTGCAGATCGGGCCGCTCAGCATAGACCAGCTCGACCTCGCGGTCCGCTCGGCGGCCGACCCGGCCAGCCCGCCCGACGCCGAGCTCACCGTGGGCGTCGCGCTCAGCGGCGCGCTCGGCCCGGTCGCGTTCTCCTGCGAGGGCATCGGCCTGCGCCTGGACGCCGCGCTGAAGGACGGCAACGCGGGCCCGTTCGATCTGTCCGTGGGCTTCAAACCGCCCACCGGCCTTGGCCTGGAGATCGACGCCGGCCTGGTCACCGGCGGCGGGTTCGTGCAGTTCGACCCGGTCAACGCCCGGTACGCCGGCGTCCTGGAGCTGCAGCTGGCCGAGATCTCGGTCAAGGCCATCGGGCTGCTCGACACCCGGCTGCCCGGCGGGGCCAGCGGCTTCTCTTTCCTCATCATCATCAGCGCCGAGTTCACCCCGGTCCAGCTGGGGTTCGGCTTCACGCTGAACGGGGTCGGCGGCCTGGCCGGGATCAACCGCACGATGGTCCTGGACGCCCTGCGGGCCGGGCTGAAAAAGCACACCCTGGACTCGATCCTGTTCCCGCAGGATCCGGTGCGCAACGCCCCGCAGATCATCAGCGACCTGCGGGCCGTCTTCCCGCCGGCCGACGGGCGCTACGTGTTCGGCCCGATGCTGGAGATCGGCTGGGGCACCCCGACGCTGATCACGCTCGCGCTCGGCGTGGTCCTCGAGCTGCCCACGCCGGTCCGGCTGGCCCTGCTCGGCCAGCTCGCCGCCGCGCTGCCGGACCAGGACGCGGCCGTGGTGGAGATACACGCCGACATCCTCGGCACGGTCGACTTCGGCGCCAAGAAGCTCGGCATCGACGCCACCATCTACGACTCCCGCATCGCGGCGTACACGCTGACCGGCGACATGGCGCTGCGGATGAGCTGGGGCGCCGACTCGAACTTCGCGCTCTCGCTGGGCGGCTTCCACCCTCGCTTCTCGCCGCCCGCGGGGTTCCCGCAGCTCGCCCGGATGACCGTCAGCCTGGGCGACGGCGACAACCCCCGGTTCAGCATGCAGTCCTACCAGGCGGTCACGTCTAACACCGTGCAGTTCGGCTCCGACTTGGAGGTGTACGCCTCGGCCGGGGGCGCGAGCGTGCACGGGTTCTTCGGCTTCGACGCGCTGTTCGTGCTGTCGCCGTTCTCGTTCACTGCCGAGATGCGAGCCGGGGTCGACCTGCACGTCGAGGGCGTGCACCTGCTGAGCGTCGACCTCGACCTCGAGCTGTCCGGCCCGCACCCGTGGCACTACCACGGCACGGCCAGCGTCGACATCCTGTTCTTCTCCGTCTCGGTCAGCATCGACGGGTCCTTCGGCGACCCGACCCCCGCCGTCGTCCCCGCGCAGCCGGTCATGACCCCGCTGCTCGCGGCGGTCAGGAACCCGCAGAGCTGGGCCGCCGCGCTGCCGGCCGGCGCGGAGCGCGCGGTCTCGCTCGCCGGCCCCAAGCCGGGGGACACCACGATCGTGGTCCACCCGATCGGGACGCTGACGGTCAGGGAAACCGTCGTGCCGCTGAACACGCCGGTCTCCAAGTTCGGCAGCGCCGCGCCCTCGGACGGCGACACGTTCACGCTCGGCACGGTGACCGTCGGCGGCGACGGGTCCGTGTCCACCGCGCCCGTGTCCGACCCGTTCGCGGTGGGCCAGTTCACCCAGCTCAGCGACGCCGACGCGCTCGCCGCGCCGCCCTACGAGGCGTTCCCCTCCGGCCTGGCCATCGGGTCGGCCGAGGTCGTCGCCGGCCCCGGCTCCGAGCTCGGCCTGCAGTACGACACCCAGCTCGTCGACGACCTGCTCAAGCCCGCGCTGAGCTTCGGCCGCTACCGGGTGGCCCAGGCCACCCAGCTCAGCCTGATCGGGCAGGGCGCGGGTGCGCTGTCCCGGGTCCTCACCACCGGCATCGGCAAGTACGTCGAGCCGGGTACCGCGAGCCCGGTCTCCACCGGGGCCGTCGGCTACGTGATCGCCAGCACCGACGACCTGTCCATCCGGTTCGATCTGTCCGGCGGCAGCGACGGCACCACCCGCCACGCCGCCGCGCAGGCGCTCCGCGACCACCTCGCCCGGCACCCGGAGGACACCGGCCGGTACCAGGTGATACCCCGGCACGAGGCGGTGGCGCCATGAACGACCCGCCGCTCGCGACCTTCCAGTTCCTGCCGTGGGTCCGGCGCGGGCTGTCGGCGTTGCTGGCCAACCCGGACACGGCCGGCACCGACCCGCCCGCCCGCGCGCAGCTTCCCGTGCAGCTCACCGTGACCGCGCTGCGCTCGGGCAGCGTGGCCAGCGCGCAGCCGGCCGGGGTCACGGCCTTGCTGTACGGCCCCGGCGATGTGGTCGGCGTCGACCCCCGGCATGTCATCCGGACCGAACCGCGCGATCTCACCCCGAACTTCGAGGCCAGCTACTTCGCCGCCATCGAGTTCGACCATCCGGACTTCCCCTGGATGTTCACCCCGGCCGCGCCGTCCGGCGCCCGGCTGCGCCCCTGGATCAGCCTGGTGGTGCTCAAGGACGGCGAGTACACCGAGCCGGGCGACCCGCCGGTCCCGCTGCCCGTGATCAACGTCGCGTCCGCCTCGGCCCTGCCCGACCTGCTCGACTCCTGGGCCTGGGCGCACGCGCAGGTCTCCGGCGAGCTGCCGCCCGGCGGCTGGGCCCAGCTCCTGGCCGAACAGCCGGGCCGGGCCATCTCCCGGCTCATCTGCCCCCGGCGGCTGGAGCCGGACACCCCCTACCACGCCTTCCTCGTCCCGGCCTTCGAGCCTGGCCGGCTGGCCGGCCTGGGCCAGGACCCGGCCGGCGCGGCCCAGGCCACCCCGGCCTGGTCCCGCGCCGGCCCGGTGACGCTGCCGGTGTACTACCGGTTCGGCTTCCAGACCGCGGACGCCGGGGACTTCGAGTCGCTGGTCCGCAAGCTCGTCCCGCGGGTGATGCCGCCAGAGGTCGGCATCCGCCCGATGGACGTGAGCCAGCCGGCGCAGGACGGGTTCCCCGGTGCCGGGCCGCCGCTCGGCCTCGGCGGGGCGCTCCGGTCGCCGCAGACGGCCGACACCCCGTGGCAGGACCCGGGCAAGACCGCCTTCCAGACGGCCCTGCAGCAGCTCATCAACGAGACCAGCCCGTCCGTCGACGACCCGGACCACCCGGCCGCCGAGGATCCCAAGGTCGTGCCGCCCATCTACGGGCGCTGGCACGCGGGCGTCCCGGCCGTCGACCGGGCCCAGGCCTGGTGGCTGCCCGGGCTGAACCTGGACCCCCGCCCCCGTTCCGCCGCCGGCCTCGGCACCCGGGTCGTGGTCCACCAGAGGACCCAGCTGATGGCAGCGGCCTGGCAGCAGGTCGAGGGGATCGAGGAGGCCAACCGGCGGCTGCGCCAGGGACAGGTCGCGCGCGGCGCCATGACCGCGGCCTTCACCACGCACCTCGAGCCGGCCGCCCCGGCCACGCTGCTCACCCTGACCGGGCCGGTCCTCGCCCGGGTCCGGGCCAGCCCGAAGACGGTCCAGGCCACGCTGGCCGCCAGCCGTCTCCCGCCCCGCGCGGTATCCGGCCCGTTCCGGCGCATCACCCGCCCCCTCGGCCCGGTCGCCCGCCACCAGGCCCAGACGGCCCCCGCGGGCGGCGTCCCGCAGCCGGGCCGGCTCGTGCAGCGGATCAACACGGGCGAGGTGTCGCCCGTCCCGCCCGTCCACCCGCCCGGCGGGATGGTCTCGATCGACCAGGTGTCCGGCCAGCTGAACCCCTCGTGGCTGCCGGGCTGGCTGCGCGCGCTGCTGCCCTACCTGCCGGTGATCCTCTGGGTCCTGGCCGTGCTCGTCCCGCTGGCCGCACTGCTGATCGGCCTGGTCACCGGGTCCTGGCCGCTCGCCGTGGCGGTGGCCGTGGTGGCCGCGGTCGTCCTGGCCGCCGCTGGGGCCACGCTGATCCCGGTCGCGCAGCGCGCCGCGCTGGCCCGGGACCTGACCTTCGCCCGGCTCACCGCGGCCCGCATAGACGCGGCGCCTCCCCACCCCGGCTACACCATCGCCGCCCCAGGCCAGCCGGCTGCGGGCGCCAGCTCCGGCGCGACCGGCGTCGATTCGCGAGACGCGGCGGCCTTCCGGTCCGGCACCGCCGCGCTGTTCACCTCGCTCCACGCCGCGCCGGACGACCCGCCGCCCGCCGGCGCCGCCGACCTCCAGGAGCTCAGGTCGGCGCTGCTGACCCGGCTGCATCCCTCGGTCACGGTGCCCGCGCGGATGGCCACGCTGGTGCGGATCGCCCCGGGCCTGCCGTGGCGGCCGGCCGACCCGCTCGAGCCGGTCATGGCCTACCCGGAGTTCCCGCAGCCGATGTACGAGCCGCTCCGGGACCTCTCCCAGGACCTGATGCTGCCCGGCCTCGAGCTGATCCCGCCCGACACCCTGACGCTGCTGGAGACCAACGAAACGTTCGTGGAGGCCTACATGGTGGGGCTGAACCACGAGATGGCGCGCTACCTGCTCTGGGAGAACTACCCGACGGATCAGCGGGGCAGCTACTTCCGCCAGTTCTGGGACGTCCGGTCGTACGTGCCCGGGCCCGGCGATCCCGCCGACCCGGCGCAGCTGGCCGAGAAGCTGCGCGACATCCGCCCGGTCCACGCCTGGCCGCACACCAGCCCGCTCGGCGGCAACGGCAACCGGGCGGACGTGCCGCCGGGCAATCTCGTCCTGCTAGTGCGCGGGGAACTGCTCCGGCGCTACCCGAACGCGGTGATCTACGCCTGCCAGGCCCAGTGGGACGGCGAGGATCACCCCCGGATCCTGTCCGGCGTCGAACGCTACCCGCTGTTCCGCGGCACCCTGCCGCCCGACGTCACGTTCTTCGGCTTCGACCTCACCGAGGCCGAAGCCCGCGGCGGGCCGCGCGCGTCCGGCGGCGCGCCCGGCTGGTTCTTCGTGTTCCAGCAGCAGCCGTCCGAGCCCAGGTTCGGCTTCGAGCCCGTGCCCGCCGACCCGGTCCAAAGCTGGGCCGAACTGTCCTGGGACGACTTCGCCTTCACGGCTGGCCCGGGCGGTGAGGTCTTCGCCCAGCCCGGGACGCCGCCGCAGCACGTGACGCTCGTGATCACCCCGGACAACAGCCGCGACGCCGCCAACGCCTGGGGCGTGGACGCCGCCCAGACCGCGTACATCACCATCCGGCGGCCCGCGCGCATCGCGGTGCACGCCGACCTGATGCTGCCGGTGAACGCGTGATGGCCGGGCCGCCGGCCGCCGCGGGCGGCGGACGGGACCTCCCCCTCGGCCTGCCCGCGACCCGGCCGCTGCTGCTGCTGCCCGCGCGCCTGGAGACGCGCTTCCACGACGGCGCCGACGGCGCCGACGGCGCCGCCGGCGCCGAGCTGTGGGTCCGGGTCTATCCCGACCAGGTCTTCGTTGACTCGCACGAGCCCGGCCTCAGCGGCCGGGAGATGGCTGCGGGCCAGGCCTACTGGGATGAGGTCTGGCGAGCCGGTATCCCGCCGCCTGCCCTGGAAGACGCCAAACGACCGTGGCGAAATCTCTCGGCCACGTACGGGCCGAACCGGGCGGCCTGGATCGCCTCGGTCATGACCCCCGTCAACCTGGACCAGGGGCCGCCTGCCGACCCCGTCTATCCCGCCCCTCCGCAGCGGGACAGTTCGTGGGAGCAGCCCCCGCGGGCCCGCGCCCTGCCCGACCGCTGGATCCTCGCCCTGGTCGAGGGCGGCCAGGTCACCGGCCGCTATCCGAGCGAGCCTGTGACGCCCGGGCTCGCGGTCGGGCCCTCGCCGCACCCGGGCCCGCTGCCCTCGGACATCCCCGTGGACGAGGGCATGCGGTGGATGGTGGACTTCGCCGCCGCGCAGGCGGCGGGGATGGCGTGGCGGATCCCGCTCACCCCGGCCCAGCGCGCCCGCGGCTTCGACCGGATCCTGGTGTACGGGGTCCGCGCCGACTCCAAGGGCGCCGCCGCCTCCGAGCTGGCCGACCTTCTCGCCTGCCACCACTACACCGACGGGCTGAGCTTCGTCCCGCAGGGTGCCCCGACCAACAACACCCCGGACGCGGCCTCCTCGTTCAGCCGGGCCGATCCCGGCTTCGAGATCAGCTTCGCGGTCGAGCGGGGGGCCCCGCTTACCGCCGACCCGGCCGGCGACGGGCCGCGGGCCGCGGCCCTGCTCGGCCTGCCACCCGCGGTGTTCGACCACGTCCGGTACGCCGACCGCGTGGAGCAGGCCGGTGCGCAGTGCATGGCCACCGCGCTGTGGCCGGCCACGCTCGGCTACTACCTGTCGGACATGACGCCCGGCCTGCTGACCGCCGGGCAGGCCGGACAGGCCCGCGCCTGGTTCACCGAACGGGTCCGGGCCCGGGGCATCTGCCCAGCCCTGCGGACCGGCACCCAGCCCTACGGAATCCTGCCCGCGACCTCGCTGCGCCTGTGGCGGCGGCCGCTGGAGGGCTTCCCGGTCGAGTCGGCGCTGGTCGCCCTGCTGCGGCAGCTGCTGCCGACCTGGCTGGCCAGCGCGGCGTCCTCGCCCCGCGTCGGCGGTACCGGCGACCCCGACGCGGACCTGGCGGGCATCCTCGGCATGGACGCAAGCTCGATGGCCTTCCGCGGCCGTCCGGTGCTCGGCCCGTGGCTGGCCTGGAACCTGGTGGGCTGGCTGGGGGCCAGCCCCGGCGACGCGGCCACCTGGTGGCGTAATCTCCTCACCCCCGCGGCCCAGCTGCTCGGCCGACTCGGCGAAGGCGGCCAGGAGGTCCTGATGGCCGCGACGGCACCCGGTCCGGACAGCTTCCCGCTGCCCTATCCAGCCGTACAGGACGGCCCGCTGTCGGAAACCGGCATGCTCCGCGCGGACGCCACGCTCCCGGACGGCACGACGGTCAACTACATCCAGTGGCTGCGCGACGCCACCGTCGGCCAGGTGCAGCGCGAGGAATACCCGGGACCCCGGCCGACCTCGCTGCTCTACCGGCTGCTGCGCCAGTCGCTGCTGCGCGAGTACCACGCCCAGGCGGTCACGGCCGAGGTCGGCGCCGGCCACCTCCCGGCCGAGGCGGCCAGGGAATCCGAGCTCGTGGACATTGGCGAGGCCGCGGCGGGCCGCCTTACCCCCTGGCAGGTCCTCGCCCGCCCGGCCCTGCCACGACCGAGCCTCACCTGGGCGCAGTATCTCTACTCGGTGCGGGACGACCCGCTCTCGGGGACGCTGCCCGAGCTGCTCGTCGCGCTCGATGGCCTGGCAGGCCTGCCCACCGCCGAGCTCGACCGCCTGCTGTCCGAGACCCTCGACGTCTGCTCCCACCGCCTCGACGCGTGGGTTACCTCGATCGCGAGCTCCCTGCTGGGCAGACTGCGGCCGGCCCCCGACGCCGAGGCCGAGGCCAGTTCCGAGCCCCCGCCTCTCGCCCTCGGCGCGTTCGCCTGGGCCGAGGACGTCCGCCCGGCGACGGCGCCCGCCGACAGCGCCGGGTACATCCTGGCTCCCTCACCCGCCCAGGCCGCCACGGCGGCGGTGCTCCGCAGCGGGTACCTCACCCACCAGGCCTCCTCGAACGGCCGCCTGCTGGCCATCGACCTGTCCTCGGACCGGGTCAGGAATGCCCTGTGGATCATGGACGGCGTCCGGGCCGGCCAGCCGCTCGGCGCTCTGCTGGGCTACCAGTTCGAGCTGGCCCTGGCCGGGGCCGCGCTCCAGCCGTTTATCCAGCCCTTCCGCAACGCCTACCCGCTGGTGACCGGCAAGCTGACCCCGGCCGAGCCGGGGGAGTCGGCCGGCGCGAGCAACGTCGTCGACGGCGTGGCCCTGCAGGCGGCCTGGCAGGCCGGGCAGCTGGGCCCGGACGGGGCCTGGCCACCCGGCCTGCCGCCGCCAGGCGCCGAACGCCAGGCGGTGTCGGCCCTGCTCGCCGAGCTCAACGACGTGATGGACAGCCTGAGCGACCTGTCCGTCGCCGAGGGCGTGTACCAGGTCATCCGCGGCAACCCCGGGCGGGCCGGCGGCATCCTGGACGCCATGTCCAGGGGCGACCACCCGCCCGACCCGCAGATCGTGGCCACCCCGCGGCCTGGCTACGACCTCACCCACCGGGTCATGCTGCTGCTCGCCGAGACGATCACGGCGGCCGGCGGGTGGGCGGCGGCGGGTGCGCACCCCCGCGCCGACGCCGAGCCCCGGCTCGACCGGTGGCTCGGCCACCAGCTTCCCGACCCCGCCACGGTCAGGGCGTCGGTGTCGGTCACCACCGGCGGCGCCCGGCAGACCGTCGACGTGTTCCTCTCCGACCTGGACATCGGCCCGCTGGACTTCCTGGCCATGGCCAAGGGCGCGGACGTCCCCCAGGCCGGCGAGCTGGAGCGGCGGATCCTGTACCACGCCGTCCCGGCCGGAGCCACCGACCCGGTCATCGAGTACGACCTCCCGGCCGCCGATGCCGGCCTGGTCTCCGTGCCCGACGCGGTGTTCGCCGCGCAGGCCCTGGCCGACCTGGCCGGCGGAGCGCGGCCGCTGCAGCCCGCGGACCTCGTCGAGCCGGCCCGCGACGCCGCCACCGCGGGCGGGGTCGTGGACGTCGCCGAGTTCAACACCCGGGCGGACAGCGGCCGCCAGGCCCTGCACCAGGCCCGGCTCGACCTGGCCGCCGCCGCTGGGGACGCCCAGACCCGCGACCGGCTGCTGGCCGCTTCCTACTTCGGCCTGCCCGGCGCCGTTCCCGATCCCGCCGAATCGGGCCGCCCGCTCGCCGACCGCGCGGCCGGGGCCCTGGCCGAACTGGCCCGCCGCGACGACCAGGCCGAGGCGATCACGCTCGACGCGGCCGACCCCGGTCCGGCCACCGCGGTGTTCCGGGCCGTGTTCGGGCCCGACGTCGTGTGCCTGCCGCGGCTCACGCCGCCGGACCTCGGCACGGTCAGGGAGGCGTTCGCCGCCTCCGGCGAGCTGACCGCCACGGACCCGACGGCCCCGGTGCGCTGGCTGCAGCAGCTCACCCACGTCCGCCCCGGCCTGTCCCGGCTGGACGCCGCGCTCACGGTCACGGAATTGCTGACGGGGGACCGCCCCGGCCTCGTCCTCGGTCAGCTCCCGTTCACCGTCGGCGCCCGGTGGCTCGGACTGGAGCTCGCCGACCCGCCGCCGGCTGCGGGCAGCGTCTCGCTCGCCTGCGTCCCGGCCGGGGACCTCGCCGCCAGCGGGAGCTGGGCCGGGATGCTGATCGACGAGTGGGTGGAGCGGATCCCGGGCCAGGATCAGCCCGTCGGGCTCGCCTTCCACTACGACGAGCCCAAGGCGCGCGCCCCGCAGAGCTGGCTGCTCGCGGTCTGCCCGGACGAACGCGAGATCTGGGACGCCGAGCTGGTCGAGGCCATCCTGGCCGAGACGCTCGACCTGGCCATGGTCCGCACCGTGGACCTGGACAGCGTCCGTGACGTCGGGCAGCTGCTGCCCGCGCTGTACCTTCCGTTCAACGCCGTCCAGGACACCATCGTGGTGAACCTGGCCGCGGTCCCGATGGAGGCGACCGGTGCCGTCGATAACCGCCTGGAATAGGCTCGAGCCCCGGCCGCGCGAGGCCTCGCTGGCCCGGAGCCTGCAGGCGCAGGTCCGCGATCCGCTCTGGATGCTCGCCCGGCAGTGGCAAGTGGGGGAGTTCCAGAGCGAGGACGTCGGCTCGCCGGTCCAGGCCGCCATCTCGGTGGAGTCCCGCACGCTGACCGGCTACCTCCCCGGTCCCGGGCCGGGCCCCGCCGGCCCGCTCGACCCGGCCCTGGCCCTGGAGGCGCACGTCGAGCGCGAGCCCGTCGCGCTCGGCCTGCGCGGATCCGTCCAGCTGGGCCTGCGGTTCGAGGCGCTGGCCCGGGCCGCGGGCGCCTCGGCCGCCGACATCGCGAGCTTCCGGACGGCGTTCGGAGTCCCGGACCAGGCCGCCGGCGAGATCCCCGACCGGGCCAGCGAGCGGTTCCGGTCCCTGGCCCGCGGCCGGGTGACCGACGGCGTGGCCCTCTACGACGCCATCAAGCAGGGAACGGCCCTGCCGCCGGCCGCCGCGCACCTGACTCAGGCCCTGCACGACTTCGCCGCCTACCGGGACAGCCTGTACAGCGAGCCGGACCAGGACAGCGCCTGGCAGCCGCGGAACCTGGAGTTCGCCTTCTCCGTCGAGTCGCAGACCGCGGTCGGCCAGACAGTGCTCGCCGCCCCGGACTTCCGTGGCGGCCGCCTCGACTGGTACTCGTTCTCACCCGGCACCGCCCCGGCTTCTCCGCCACCAGCGCAAGCCCCGGCCGATCCCGACGTCACGGCGTTCAACTTCCTCCCCCGTCACGTCACCTTCCACGGCATGCCGAACCCCCGGTGGTGGGCCTTCGAGGACGCCGCCACCGACTTCGGGCAGCTTGACACCGATCACACCGACCTGGCCAAGATGCTGGTGATGGAGTTCGCCATGGTCTTCGGCAACGACTGGTTCCAGCTCTCCTTCCCGGCCCGCGCCGGATCGCTCGTGCAGGTGGACACGCTCGTCGTGACCGACACGTTCGGCCAGCAGACGCCGATCAACCCGACCGAGGCGCAGGCCCCGGCCGGGCCGAAGCCGTGGTCCATGTTCAAGGTCGGGGACGGCCAGCAGCGGCTCGCGCCGCTGTTCCTGCCGCCCGTGCTCGGCGCGGTACTCGACGGCCCTGCCGTGGAGCAGGTCCTGTTCCTGCGGGACGAGATGGCCGCGATGGCCTGGGCCGTGGAGCAACTGCTGCAGGGACCGATGGACCAGGCCGTGGACGGCTACGAGGCGTGGCGCCTCCGGCTGATCACCGAAGGTCCCCCCGCGCCCCGCCCCGCTACCCCCGGAAGCCCGGCGATCTACTACCTGCTCGAAACCACGGTCCCGGATAACTGGATCCCGCTGGTTCCCGTGCTCAGCCCCGGCGGCGATCTCTACTTCCGGCGGGGCATCGTGGAGCGCCCCTCGGCGACGGGCCCGGTTCCGATCCTGGCCCGCAGCCCGATCCTCGACCCAGGCCACCCGTTCTTCGTCCGCGACCAGACCGTCCCGCGGGCAGGCGCCGACGTGACCAGGCGGTTCCGCCGGTCACGGTGGACCGGCGGAACCACCCAGACCTGGGTCGCCCGCACGACCCGGCCCGGGCGCGGTCCCGGCTGGTCCGGGCTCGCCTTCGATCTCGTCGAGGAGACGGGCCAGACGCCCGCCGAGACCCAGCCCTGACCAGCCATCAAATATGTCATAGATTTCCAGAAAAAAGTTGCTAGTTTCTGAGTGCGAGCGTAGCGTGCAAGACAGGCACCGGAACTCAGCCGCCACCACCGGCCAGCTACCCAGGATTGCCCCACCCAGGGTCCCAGGGCCACCCAGAGTCCCGGCCGAACCCGCTCGACGTACTGGCAGGGTGGAGGAAGGCATGTCGCGCGGAACACGTTTGCCCCCGGAGGAGACCGACGACGTCCGGCTGGCCCAGGCCAGGGAACGGTTCCTGACAGCGGAGCCCATCGAGCCGGGCCTGGTGCGGGACGCGATCCTGGCGTCTTGGCGGCGTTCTCTGGAGTGGCACGTCGCGGCCGACCGGATCGGCCTTTGCTACGTCCGTGATCCCGACCTCGACACCCCGCTGACCCGCAACGCCCTGCCGGTGCTGCGGATGCTGCGCGAGAATCTCGACGGCCAGCCGGTCAGCGTCATCCTCACCGATGCGCATGGGGTGGCGCTGTCCAGGCTGACAGCCGACCACGATCTTGAGCGGCACCTCGATAGCGTTCAGCTAGCGCCGGGCTTCAGTTACGCCGAGGAGTTCGTCGGCACCAACGGAATCGGCACCGCGCTGGAGAGCGGCCAGGCGATGCACGTGTTCGGGCACGAGCACTACGCCGAGCACCTGGAGGACCTCGCCTGCGCCGCGGTGCCGATCCGGCATCCGATCTCCGGCAAGATCATCGGCGCGGTGAACCTGACCTGCTGGCGCAAGGACGCCAGCCAGCTGCTGATCGCGCTCGTCCAGAGCACGGCCGGCCAGGTCACGCAGGCGCTGCTCAACGACAGCAGCACCGAGGAGTTCCAGTTGCTGCGGGACTACCTGCGGGCCTGCCGGTACACCGGCGGGCTCGTCTTTGCGCTGACCAATGACATGGTGCTGATGAACGACCAGGCGCGGGACACGCTCGACCC
>Ga0070698_100003486_pt1 | contig 17306 bp, 14 predicted proteins | sample KBSK1502metaG_FD_65477 | JGI IMG/M metagenome (GOLD analysis project Ga0070698, IMG submission 65477) | Corn, switchgrass and miscanthus rhizosphere microbial communities from Kellogg Biological Station, Michigan, USA - KBS K1-50-2 metaG | ecosystem: Host-associated > Plants > Roots >...
TCCCTCTCGGACGGAGGACGCACCTCGACCGCGAGCTCGAGAGATGCGAGGAAGGCGTCCAGCCCGCCGGCCTGCTTGAGCAGCTTCCGACGCCTGCCCTCGTCCGAGACGAGCTCGGTGCGCGAGGCATCCTCGGCCGTGAGCCCCGTGGCGTCGAAGCACCAGAGGCGGGCCAGCATCTCGCCGAATCGCGTCGGATCCTCGGGCAAGGGTACGACGGTGACCTCGGGTGCGTTGACCTTGACTTCCTGGCGCTCGACGGCCGAGTCGTCCAGGAACACGAAGGAATCCAGCCCCAGATTCAATTCCTCCGCGAGCTCGCGCAGGTTGGCGGATTTCGCCCGCCAGTTGATCCGGGCCGCGGCGATGTCCTGCCGCCGAAGCGCCATGCCGGGGTGGGCGTCGAAGGCATTCCAGACGTCCGCCGCCTCGTTCTTGCTGACGAGGACCACGAGAACGCCGCGCTTCTTCAGATCGAGGATGGACCGCTGGAGGAGGCGAAAGCTGCGCCCGGGATGCTCGTCGTCCAGCTCGATCCCGTCGATGCCGTCCTCTCCGATGACGCCGCCCCAGAGAAGGTTGTCGCAGTCGACGGCCAGCACCTTCTTGGACGGAACGAACCTTCCTCGCACCAGCCGCGTGATCGCCAGGGCGAGGCGCTGGAAGAGGAGGGGCGAGTACGGCGAACGAGCCACCACCTCGGCCGCCGTGTCCCGGGCGTTCTCTCGGCCGACCTCCTCCACGATTCCCGACAGGTCCAGTATCTGGACGCCATCACGCTGCCGGAGCTCTTCGCCCCACCAGAGGCGAAGCCGCTCCGTCGCGGCCGGATCGCCATGAAAGAAGGGTGAGACGACCGGGGGAAGGCTCGACACCACCACGGAGCCTCCGCTCGAGCGAAATCCTTCGATGGCCGCCAGGAGCTGGCGCGCCCGCACCATCCCGTCGGGATCGCGTTCCGCGATGAGATCTTCCGGCCGGACCAGCACCACGTTCAGGCCGCTTTCGTTGCCGTGGAAAGGGCTGTCCGGAGAGAGAAGCGCCTGCTCGACCTGGTTGAAGTCCTGGAAATGCACCGCGACGGGCACGCCGAAGGCGCGGCACCACAGCTCCAAAGGAGCGGCCAACGGCTGCGACGTAAAGGTCGCGGAGACGACGATCCTTCGCGCCGGTCCCGTCTCGGCGACCTCGAAACGGCGGGCCAGCGCTTGCGTGACCGCTTGCGGATCGAGCAGCGGGAGCAACTCTGGATCGTCGTAGAGATCTTCCTCCGGAGCCTCACGGCGTGCCGAGGGGACTGCCGGCGTCTTCGGACCCGCGGAGGATGCAAGCAGCCTTTCGATGGAGGACACGGAATCCAGCCCGGGGACGTCGCCGGCGGCAATGCGAACCCCGAAACGGTCGTACAGGCCGGCCGCGATCGCCATCTTGGCGAGAGAGTCCCATGCGGCGCAGTTGTCCGCGCGCAGGCTGGCCCCTACGTCCTCCGGCCGCCGGCCGATGGCCTTCGCGACGATCGCTCTCAGCGCCGCGCGGTCGAGGTCGTGGAACCTTGCGGGCGCGGGCGCCTGGACGGGGCCGAACCCTTCGCGCATGCGCAGGAAGACGGCGGGATTCCCGCCCCAGACCTCGCCGCGACCGATCCGCGAGAAGGGAAGGACGTTGCTGCCCATCTCCACCATCGCGTGCTCGTCGATCTGGACTCCCATGGCGATCCGGCAGTTCCCGCCGATGGTGACGTTCGACCGGATGGTGGTGCGGGCCGCCTGGTAGACCGACGATCCGCCCGGACGACTATTGAAGGCATGGCACACGACCTCGGTGGCATTGCCGATGATGACGTTGTCTCCGATGTAGGTGAGGTCCGGGTCCTGCAGCCACGTGAAGATCCCGATGTTCTTGCCCAAATGAACGCTGGGGGCGTAGGCGTGCATTGCGAGCGTCTTCAGGCCGAGCAAGACGAAGGGAGGGTGAATCAGGATGCCGAACATGGGCAGGGCATGCACGAAGATCTCACGGCGGTAGATGTAGTTGACCACTCCTATGGACAGCGCGTACCTCCCGCTCTCCATCGGATCGAAAGCGTGCTCCGGCTTGCTGTACACAAGGCCGAGCAGACGCATCTCGAGGGCGCTGATGGCCAGGAAGACGATCAGCCACGAGACGTAGAGCACGGGCGCCAGAGCGAGGAGGATCCGGGAGCTGATCGCGAAGCGGTCTGCGATGGAGGCCACCGCGAAGACGCAGATCCCGGTGCTGAGGACAGGGGCGACGAACGTCAAGATGACGGACACCAGGTCGGCGACGAGCACGAGGATCACGAGTTTCGATGGACGCATGTGCAGTCTCCGCAGGCTATCGCCAGACAGCGGCGCCCGGCCTCACGCTCCTTGAGGCCGACCAGTTGGATGTTTCGAGGAGGGAGATCTCGCCGGCCGGGATTATAGTCGAGCGCTGCCTGCCGCCCAAGTCACCGTTTTGGCTCGGCCGTTGAACGTGGGTGTGTGCCAGGCTATTCTCCGCCCCCGTGAGCAGCGCCCTGAAGCATCGCTGGAGCGTCGAGAACAACTTCCTGCTGGGGATCACCGCCGGAAGATGGTGGCGCCTGCTGCGGGAGAACCGCTTCGCGGTGGATCCGGCCTACTGGCACCGGGCCGCCGTCATCACACTGGCCAGCTTGTTCAACTGGCTGGACGCGCGGAACGAGGAGCGGTTTTACGCCGAGGCGGTCAGGGGAACCGTGGTGGAGCGCCCGCCGCTTTTCATCCTCGGTCACCCGCGCACCGGAACGACGCACCTCCATAACCTGGTCACCTTGGACCCGCAGTTCGGCTTCCCCAACGTCTATCAGGTAACCTACCCGCACTCCTTTCTCTCCACAGAGGAAAGACGGAGCCGACAGTTCGCCTCGCACCTGCCCTCCAAGCGACTCATGGACAACGTCTCGTTGGGCGCGGACCGGCCCCACGAAGACGAGTTCGCCCTCGCCATCAGCAGCCTCTATTCCCCGATGCTGGCAGTGAACTTCCCCCGGCATGGGGAGAAGTACCGACGGTACCTGACGTTCGAGGGTGTTCCGGCCGAGGAGTTGGAGGAATGGAAGCGGACGATGCGCTGGTTCGTGAAGAAGCTGACCCTGAAGCAACGGCGCCGGCTGGTGCTCAAGTCTCCGCAGCACACCGCCCGTATCCGGCTGTTGCTGGAGCTGTTCCCCGAGGCGTGCTTCGTGAACATCCACCGCGAACCCTACACTGTGTTCAGCTCCTGGCGCTATGCACTGGACAAGGCGGTGTGGTTTCTCTTCCTCCAGAAGCCACCGGCGGGGAACATCGATGAGGATCTCTTGAGGGACGGCAAGGTCATCTTCGACGCCTACTTCGACCAGCGCCACCTCGTTCCCCCCGGACGGCTCGTCGACGTCGCCTACGAGGACCTCGAGGCGCGGCCGGTGGGGGTGATGCGGGAGATCTACGAGAAGCTCGGGCTGGCGGGCTTCGAGGCGTTGCGGCCGCGGTTGCAGGCCTATCTCGACACGCTGCAGGGCTACCGCAAGAACCTGCTGCCGGAGCTGGCTCCCGACGTGAAGGCGAACGTCAACCGCGAGTGGCGGCGCGCCTTCGACGAGTGGGGCTATCGGGCCTGAACCGCTGTCCCTCCGTCCTACAATGATGGCGTGACGAACACCCATGCACGTATCGTCCCGATCCTGGCCTTCATGCTCTCTGCCTGCTCGATCGTGGCCTGCCACACGGTCACCGAGCAGCCGCCCCCGAGCGCGAGCCCGACTCCGCCCTCCGGCCTGCCGGCGGTGTGCAGCTCGAGCGACGTCTTCCACGTCAGGGTCCCCTATTACTACGACCGGCCCAGCTCACCCACCTTCGACTACGCGTTCCAGTTCAGGACTTCGTCCAACGCGAGCGCCCCGGTCGTCATCATCCTGGGCGGGGGTCCAGGCCAGACGCTCATCGGCGCCGCGGCCCCGGAAGGGGCCATCCCGACCAGCTACAACCTGATCTTCACCGACCCTCGCGGTGAAGGCTGCAACGCCAGCCAGGGAGCGCCGTTCCCGATCGATTTCTTCAAGACCGAGTACCTGGCTCGCGACGTCCTGAGCATGATCAGCTCCCTCAGGCTGAGGGACTACATCATCTACGGCGCCTCCTACGGGACGGTGCACGCCACGGTCACGGCCAGCATCGCCGAGCGGGAGCGATTCAACCTGCCGAAGGCCGTGGTCCTGGAGGGGGTCCTGGGCCGCGCCTTCATCGGCGGCATCGACGAGTACTACCAGACCTTCGTCACGGAATGGTCGCGGGTGAAGGGCCTCCTGGATCCCCGAGTGGTCGCCATGCTGTCCAAGACACCGCTCCCGCTCGGGTACTCGTCGCGCGACTGGGCGACTTTCACCCGGCTCGAGATGATCTCCGGCGAGGTCCCGAACTCCGGCCATCCCCTGGTGAACCTGCTGAACCCGCTGGTGTCGGACGACCCGGGGAGGGCCGCGGCCGCGCGAGACGCCCTCGATCAGGCGATCAGGTCGACGCTCGCCCTGCAGCCGACCGCGGTGAGCCTGCTCCCCGAAACGCTCTTCTGCCGGGAGCTCGCGGGGAAGTGGTCCGGCGCGTGGGACCTGGTGGGCGGGAACCTCGTGCTGAGCGGCCAGGATTTCTGCCCCCTGATCAAGGTCCCCTTCACGCCCTACGACGCGGCGGACTGGCCCGTGGCGACGCCCATCTACTATTTCCAGGGTCCCAACGATCCGACGATCGCCATGTCGAACGCCCTCCACCATTTCAACGTGGAGACGAGGAGCCGCCGAAACTTCGTCGTCGTCGGCGGCGCCAGTCACGAACCGCTGGCCGTCGGCCTGCAGGCCCTGGGCTGCTCGAATGCGGTGTGGGACGCCATCGCCTTCAACCCCGCGGGATTCGTGTCGGCCCTGCGGCAGTGCCCCAACTGGCCGATCGACTGGACGCCGGGCTATCCCTCGCCCTGAGGCCCCGCCTGACCATCCCTACGTTCTTCATCGTCGGTGCGCCGCGCTGCGGGACCACCTCGCTGTACGCCTACCTCACCGCCCACCCGCGCGTGTTCATGTCCACGCCGAAGGAGCCGCACCACTTCGGCTCCGATCTCCAGCTCCGCTGGCGGCCGTTCGCCGACCGTGCGCGGTACCTCGAGCTGTTCGCGCGCGCGAGAGAGGGCCAGCTCGCCGGCGAGGCATCGGTGCAGTACCTCTATTCGCAGACCGCGCCGCGTGAGATCCAGGAGATGAGCCCGTCGGCGAAGATCATCATCATGCTGCGAGATCCCGTGGAGATGGTGCGTTCTCTCCATGCCCACAACCTGCTCCTGCTGTACGAGGATCTGACCAACCTCGAGGAGGCCATCGCCGCCGAACCGGACCGCCGGCTCGGACGCCGCATCCCCGCGGCGTGCATACCGCCTCTGACGCTGCGGTACACGACCCTCGGGCGGTACACCGAGCACGTCGTGCGCTACCGGGAAGCCTTCGGGCCAGACCGCGTGAGGTGCATACTCTTCGAGGACCTGAAGGAAGATCCCCCGCGGGTCTACGCGGAGACGCTGGCCTTCCTCGGCCTCGAGCCCGGCGGGTCCCCGGACTTCAAGGCGCACAACCCGCGGCGGCGCTGGCGGAGCCAGAGGGCGGCGCGGGCGATGATGGCTCCCTACCGTTACGGGATGCGCGTCGGCTTCGATCTGCCGACGAAGGCCCTGCGGAGCTTGGTGCTCCTCGCCCTGGCCCTGCTGTTCGCCCTGCCCGCGAAGGCCATGGTGACCACGGCGGCGGCACCGCCCCTGCCGCCGGAGCTGGCAAGCGCCCTCCGCGGGCGATTCAAGGACGATGTCGAGCGGTTGGCCGGAGTGCTGGGTCGAAGCCTGGCGGCGTGGTTGCGGCCGGAGTGACCTCGGGCGATGGGGGCAAGGGCACGGAGGCCGTGTTGACACGCTCGGCCCGGTGGCCTACGCTTGATTCCGTGACGTTCGTCCTCGACTGCCGGCGTTACTCTGCTTGCGGCTGTTGTATGTGCGCAAGGGCCGCCGGCGTGCCGGAGGCGATCGGGTAGGAGCCGACGCCGCCGGGACGGACCGAGGCCCTTCGAGCGATGCTCGGAGGGCTTTTTCATTTTTTGGGCGGTGGCCCGGGAGGTGCGCCAGGGAGAAGTCTCGAAGGCAAGCTTCACGAGGGGCCGTCCGTGCGGCGGGCGGCCCCTTTTTTCGTTCTACCTGCGCCACACGCCGAGCATGACTGTCATCTGGGGCCGAGTCGTTGGCTGACGGCCAGGATATTTCCCTCGGTGTCCTTGAACCAGGCGGTCTTCGCGCCGCCGCCGGTCGCGATGCTGTTCTGCATCGTCACCCCGGGCATGTCGTACTCCTCGAATTTCACGCCTCGCGCCTTCAGCTCGGCCACCTCTGCTTCCACGTCGTCGACCTGCCAGAAGGCCTGGCTGGCCTTGGACGTGCCCGCGTTCCTCGTCGGGTACATGAACACTTCCGTGCCCCCGCATTCGTAGATCACGCCCCCGGCGTATTCCGCCTTGGGCTCGAGGCCAACGGTCTCCTCGTAGAATTTCCTCGCGCGTGTGATGTCGGACGCGGGGATGTAAGCGCGAATCGGTGCGGTACCCAGCATGATTCACTCCTCTATCAGCTCATCGGACTTTTCTGGTCGTCCCCGTAGCCGGGCTCCGCGCTCAGCCGGCGTCGAGCGCGGACCGCACGGCCTCCTCGAGGGCCTCGAGCGTGAAGGGCTTCTGCAGGAACGGCACGTCGGCGGACAGGCGAGGATGGTGCTGGCGCGGGTAGCCCGACACGCGGAGGATCTGGACGTTCGGCCGCATCTCGCGCAGCCGCTCGACGAAGTGCGGGCCGCTCATCTTCGGCATGACGAGATCGGTGACGACCAGATCCACCTTTTGCGCGGCGTTCCCGGCGATGTCGAGAGCCGCCACCGGATCGGCCGCTTCCCACACCGAGTAGCCCAGGTCGCGCAGGTGCTCGGTGATCATGCTCCGGAGCACATCGTCGTCGTCGACGACCAGGATCCCCTTGCTCCCGGCGCCGTGCTCGCCCATCTCGTCATGCTAGCCTTGAATGCCCATGCCCGTCACCCGCCCGTCGGGCCTCGCCGAGTCCGTTCCGCTCGCCGGCCTGTCCACGCTCGGCGTCGGCGGTCCCGCCCGCTACTACGCGCGCGCCGCCAGCGCCGAGAGCGTGGCCGCCGCCGCGTCGTGGGCGCTCGACGAGGGCCTGCCGCTGCTCTTCCTCGGCGGGGGCAGCAACCTCGTCGTCTCCGATGACGGTTTCCCCGGCCTCGTCGTCCACCTCCTGATCCGCGGCGTCCAGGCGGTCCCGGCGGGCGGCGCCGTCGAGCTGACCGCGGGCGCCGGCGAGCCCTGGGACCCGCTCGTGGAGCGGGCGGTCTCCGAAGGCTGGGCGGGCTTCGAGTGCCTGTCCGGCATCCCGGGCCTCGTCGGCGCGACTCCCATGCAGAACGTGGGGGCCTACGGCCAGGACGTCTCGGAGACGATCACGCGCGTGCGCGTCCTCGATCTCCGCACCGGCGAGATGGACGAGCTCGAACGCGAAGAATGCGGGTTCGGCTACCGCGACAGCCGCTTCAAGCGCGAGGACCGGGGCCGCTACGTCATCCTCGGCGTCACGTATCGGTTACGGCCGGGGGGGCCGCCCTCGATCCGGTACGCTGATCTGGAGCGCCATCTGGCCGAGCAGGGCATCGGCACTCCCACCCTCGCCGACACGCGGTGCGCGGTCATCGACGTGCGGCGCCGCAAGTCGATGGTCATCGACGCCGACGACCCCAACCGCCGCAGCGTGGGCTCGTTCTTCATGAACCCGGTGGTGCCCGCCCGCGAGGCGCAGCGGATCGAGGCCGCGTTGCGCTCCGACGGCGCCCTCCCCGCCGGAGAGAAGATGCCGGCCTTCCCGGCCGCGGACGGCGGGACCAAGCTCTCCGCCGCCTGGCTGATCGAACGGGCCGGCCTGCGCCGGGGTTACCGCCGCGGCCGCGCGGGGATCTCGACCAACCACACGCTGGCCATCGTCAACTGCGGGGACGCGACCGCGCAGGAGGTGGTGGCCCTCGCCCGCGAGATCCGCGACCGCGTGCGCGACCGGTTCGGGATCACGCTGATGCCGGAGCCGGTGTTCGTCGGCCTCGAGCTGTGAGGGCGCCTACAGCTCGACCCGCCGCAGGCGCAGGGCGTTGCCGATGACCGATACCGAGCTGAAGCTCATGGCGGCGGCGGCGATCATCGGGTTCAGCAACAGGCCGAAGAAGGGATAGAGCACGCCCGCCGCCACCGGGATCCCCAGCACGTTGTAGACGAACGCGAAGAACAGGTTCTGGCGGATGTTCCGCATGGTCGCCCGGCTGAGGCGGCGCGCCCGCGCGATGCCCCGCAGGTCTCCCCTCACGAGGGTGACGTCGGCGCTCTCCATCGCCACGTCGGTCCCGGTGCCCATCGCGATGCCCACGTCGGCCCTGGCCAGGGCGGGGGCGTCGTTGATGCCGTCGCCGGCCACCGCCACGACGCGGCCCTCGGCCTGCAGCCTGGCCACGACCTCGACCTTCTGCTCCGGCAGCACCTCGGCGCGGACGTCGTCCAGGCCGAGCTGGTGAGCCACCGCCTCCGCCGTGGTGCGGCCATCACCGGTCACCATGACGATGCGTACGCCGTCGCCGCGCAGCCACCGGAGCGCCTCCGGCGTCGACGGCTTGACGGGATCGCTCACGCCGAGCAGGCCGGCGACGCGGCCGTCCACGGCGACGAACACGACCCCGTGGCCCTCCGCGCGAAGCGCCTCGGCCCGCACCGCCAGCGGCCCCGGGTCGATGCCCGTCTCGTCGAGGAGCGCGCGGTTCCCGACCTCGACCCGGCGGCCATCGATGACGCCGGCGACGCCGCGGCCGGTGCGGGAGGCGAACCGCGCCGCGGCCACCGGACGCACGCCGCGCGCGACGGCGCCGGCGACGATGGCGGAGGCCAGCGGGTGCTCGCTTCCCTGCTCGAGGCTCGCCGCCAGGCGGAGCAGCTCCCCCTCGTCGATGCCGTTTGCCGTCACGACCGCCTGCAGCCGCGGCTTGCCCTCGGTGAGCGTGCCCGTCTTGTCGACGACCAGCGTGTCCACCTTCTCCATCGTCTCCAGCGCCTCGGCGCTCCGGAAGAGCACGCCCGCCGTCGCTCCGCGGCCGGTGGCGACCATGATCGACATCGGCGTGGCGAGGCCCAGCGCGCAGGGACACGCGATGATGAGGACCGCCACCGCGTTGACCAGGGCGTAGGCCATCCGGGGCGGAGGACCGAGGAGGGCCCACGCCGCGAAGGTGAGGACCGCCGCGACCACCACCGCGGGGACGAAGTACCCGGCCACCACGTCGGCGAGCCGCTGGATCGGTGCGCGGCTGCGCTGCGCCTCCGACACGAGCCGCACGATGCGCGCGAGGACGGTGTCGGCGCCCACCTTCTCCGCGCGCATGACGAAGCTGCCGGTGCCGTTGAGGGTGGCGCCGATCACGCGGTCCCCGGGCTTCTTCTCAACGGGCAGCGACTCCCCGGTCACCATCGATTCGTCGACCGCGCTCGTGCCTTCGATCACCGTCCCGTCCACGGGGACCTTCTCTCCCGGCCGGACGCGTAGCCGGTTTCCCGGCTCGATGCGCTCCAGCGCGACTTCCTCCTCTCCGCCGTCGCCGGCGAGACGGCGCGCGGTGCGCGGGGCCAGACGGAGGAGGGCCTTCAAGGCGCCGCTGGTCCGGCTACGCGCCTTCAGCTCGAGGACCTGCCCGAGCAGGACGAGGGTGACGATGACCGCGGCGGCTTCGAAGTAGACGTCCACCTCGCCGTGGTGGCCGCGAAAGGAGGGCGGGAACAGGCCCGGCGCGAGCACCGCCGTCACGCTGTCGAGGTACGCGACACCGGTGCCGAGGGCGATGAGCGTGAACATGTTCGGGCTGCGGTTCACGACGGAGGCCCATCCCCGCACGAAGAACGGCCAGCCCCCCCACAGCACGACGGGGGTGGACAGGCACAGCTCGAGCCAGCGCCCCGCCATTCCGTCGAGCGGGCCCAGGTGCAATCCGGCCATCGGGGCCATGGCCGCGAAGAGCAGAGGCACGGTCAGCGCCAGGCTCACGCGGAAGCGGCGAGACATGTCGATGAACTCGGGGCTCGGTCCTTCTTCGAGGCTCACCGTGCGCGGCTCGAGGGCCATGCCGCAGATCGGGCAGCTCCCGGGTCCGTCGCGCACGATCTCGGGATGCATCGGGCACGTGTAGATCATCCTAGTGCCCGCCGTGGGTCGCGTCGTGGCCCTTGTTCCAGCGCAGCCGGGCGAACACATGGGCCGATACGGGGGACTGGCCGTAGACCTCCTGCAGCTCTGACGGCACGCCAAAGACCGTCAGGTCCGCCCCGAGGCCCGCCCTGATGGTCCCGAAGATCTTCAAGTCCCTGAAATAGCCGACCGTGAAGGCTCGCACCGGGACGACGGCCTCCGCGCCGGCGGCGGACGCCGCTTCAAGGCTCTTCGTCAGGAGCAACTCCAGCGGCTTCTCCACGCGCTCGACGCGGCCGTACAACTGGTCGAGCTCGGTGAGCTGGTACGCCGCTTCGCCGAGGAAGGAATCCGTGGTCCCGTGCTCCTCGCGGTTCCGGCCCCAGAGCAGCGTGACCGCGAGCGGCCGGTCGCCGGCGGCCCCGTAATGCAGCGAAGCCGTGGTGCGCCGAAGGTCGCCGGGCACGAGAGCCTCGGGATGCTTGAGAAAGCCGTACGACACCTGGGACGACCAGCCGTGACCGAGGTCCGCCCGCACGCGCCCGGAGACGGAATCGAGCCCTCCGCCTTCGATGTTCCAGCGGTGCTCGTCGGGCTCGGCGCCGTGGAAGGCCGAGCCCTCGAGGGACAGCCAACGCCATCCCGCGCCCACCGTGATCACGTTGTTGGTGATGTGCGTCGAGTCCTGCCAGTGATGCCCGAGCGTCGCCGTCGGGTTCTCCCCCGCCGAGGCCCGGTGCATGTACGCGGTGGGACCGAGCGCCGGCTCACCGCGAACGGCGGCCTGCACCCAGTAGGCTCCCTGGTCGCCGAGCGAGCCCCTGTACGTCGCGGAGAGGTTCATGAACAGGTCATGGGGGTGTTGCCGGTCGACGATCGGCCTTCCGTGGAACGTCTCGCCGGTCTGGAACAGTTGCGGCGAGCCGCCGTCCGGGATCGTGGCCGGTTCGAGCGAGCTCATCATCATCAAGGTGACGCGGCCGCCGGCCACGTCTCGCTGGGTCATGACCATCCCGAAGTTCGACGACTCGAAGGCGTCGTCGCCGGACGGGCCTCCCTGGTGGTCGTAGAGGAGGCGGACCGCCCCCAGGGTCATGAGCGTCCAGTGCGGCATGGCCATGCCGGCCATGGAATCTCGGGGGGTCATGCCCGCCATCACGGTCATGTCCGACTGGAAGAGCTTGCGGCCATGCTCCATCGGCTGACCCGGCGCCATCGCGCCGTGCGGCATCGGCTGACCAGGGGTCATCCCGCCGTGCTGCATCGGCTCACCGGGGGCCATGCCCGCGGGCTGCGGCTGTTCTCCACCGGCTGGCGGCGTCTCGGCGTGTCCGGCATGATCCGCGGGCGCGGGCTGCCCGGCCATCCCCGCCATCGGCGCGCTCTCCGCATGATCCGCGTGCGCGGCCGCGCGGGGAGCTTCCGTCGAGTGCTCCGCGGCCGGAGCCGCTCCATGTGCCGCGTGCTCAGCGGGAACGCCGGTCGCTGGAGCTGCCGCCTGCTCACCGTGCATGCCGGCGTGCGAATGGCCCTGCGGCGCCGCGCGAGTGGAGGCGGCCTGCGATGGCCTCTCGATCCGGACGCTGCGCGCCACCCATCGGCTTCCCGTACGCTGCGCCTCCACGACGACGCGTGCTCCCACCTTGACGTCGGAAAGAGCAGCGGCGCCGCTACCCTTTCGATACTGCGTTCCCTTTCTGAGACCGATCGAGATCACTCTTCCTCCGGCCGTACGCACCTTCAGCTGCTGGCGCGTGCGGGACTCCACGGTTCCCGCGATGCGCTGGTCGCTCTCGGTCGCCCACGACCAAGCAGCGATGAGGAACCCGGAAACGAGGACGACGGTAATCGCGTTCTTGCGCATGTTCCACCCCCTGCCCTTCGCCCGATGTCGACACACCAAGACCGAGCCCGAGGCGAGCCTCGGGTCACCTGGGCGACGAATCAGATTCGGAGGACGAGCGGGGGCGGCTCGGCGAGGTGGGCGCCGCCGTGGAAATGCAACAGCCGCCGGCACTGCATGGCGGCGGACGGCGGGATCGGCTCCAGCACGGCCGGAGCGATGCCAGGAGCGCAGGAGCGATATCCCTTGGCGATCCTGGCGGGGGCGTCCGTGGCTAGAGACGTCATGCAGCAGGCAGGAGGCGACGCCCGCAGGCCCTGCTTGCAGCAGTCGTGCTCGGGCCGGCTGGTCGAGCCGGGCCGCGCGAGCGCCGGCATGAAGCACAATCCTCGCGCGGAGAGCGGCGCCGCGAAGAGAACGAGGATCAAACCCACGAAGACGCGGCCGCGTTGCCCTCTCACGGACACCACGATCCCATGCGAGCACGATTCCCGGGCGCGGTCAAGGAGGATTTCCTCCTACCGTTCAGCGCATCAGGTCCGCCATCCGGTTCAGCACGTCGATCGTGCGCGACCACTCGTCCCACGCGTCCGAAAAGGCGCGGGCATTCCTCATGTTGCGGTCGGCCAGGCGCGCGTCCTCCCGCAGGTGGTCGATGATGCCGCCGATCTCCCGGGGCGCCAGCTCGTTGGCGTCGGAGCGGTCGTGCAGGTTCCGAGCCTGCTCCGCAAAGTGGCGCAGATCTGCGAGGATGCCCCGCGCCCGGTCGTCGCTGGGGGCGCCGCGCTCCGCCGCCACCAGCGTCCGGCTGGCGCTCGTGTCCAGTTGGTGGGCAAGATCCCGGAACTGCTGAAGACGCGCCCCGGTGAGAGCGGCACCGGAGTACGTCCCACCGTAGGTGTCGGTCCGGCCCGTCGTCACGATCCCGCGATCGGCGGTGCCGCCACGGCCCAGGTATCCATAGTCGCGGTTGTAATCGCCATACTCGTCGTGCGCGGGCGGGACCTCGACGTCTTCTCCGTTGAGCGCGCGACGCATCCGGCTGAGCGTATCGGTCACGCTGTTCCAGTCGTCGTAGGTACCCTGGTAGGCGCCGACCCCCCGCACGAGCTGGCTCACCCGTCGCGCGCGGGCTGCCAGGTAGTCCACCTCGTCGGGGACCTCGAACGGCGAGACGTCGTAATCGTCCATGCGCGTGTGGAAGCTCTCCGCCTGTCGGGCGAAGTCGCGCACGGCCGTGATGTATCGCCGGTCCGCCGGGGTGCCGCGGCGGCGGGCCTGGACGGTGCCGGCGAGCGCATCCTGCGCGGCCTCGTCCAGATAATGCGCCAGGGCGCGCATCGTTTCGAAGCGCCGCCCTTCGAGGGGCTGGTCGTAGGTACCCCAGACCGTCTGGGCCGAGGCGTAGCGGGCGCCGGCCAGCGTGCCGACGACGGCGAGAGCCATCGCCATCCTCTCTATATAAGACTGCATGGGCAAGGTTCCTCCAACTCAGGTCTAGCAAGACTCGCGCCAGATGAGTTGGCACTCAGACACGGATCACAAAAGCGGCTATGCTGCTGGAAGTGAGGCTGATGGGTCCTGCCGTTGCGCTTTCTCTTCTCGCCGCGCCGGCCTCGGCGCAGACCTTCGACCACTCGGTCTTCGACGGGCTCCTGAAGAAGCACGCCGTCAAGGGCATGGTCGACTACGACGAGTTCGCGCGGATGGCCGCGTTCAAGGACTACCTCACGAGCCTGGAGCACGCCGACGTGTCGAAGCTGTCCGAGCGAGAGCGGCTCGCCTTCTGGATCAACGCCTACAACGCCTACACGATCGCGCTGATCAACAAGTACGAGGAGCGGGCGTCCATCAAGAACATCAGCGAAGGGATCGGGTTCGAGCGCACCAAGGGCCCCTGGAAGGAGCCCATCGTCAAGGCGGCGGGCAAGACCTACAGCCTCGACGAGGTCGAGAACGCGATCATCCGGAAACAGTTCCACGAGCCGCGGATCCACTTCGCGCTCGTGTGCGCGGCCATGAGCTGCCCGCCTCTCCGCAGCGAGGCCTATACCGGGGCCAAGCTCGACGCCCAGCTCGAGTCCCAGGGCCGCGCGTTCGTGCGCGACGGGGCCCGCGGGAGCCGCGTCGACGTGAACAAGGCGGTCGTCCACGCGAGCCGGATCTTCGAGTGGTACAAGGACGACTTCGGAGGCAGCGACGCGGCCATCGGTCACTACATCGCGCAGTACTACCCGGACGGCCCGGAGAAGCAGCTGCTGCTCGGCGGGCACTTCAAGCTCGAGTTCCTGGACTACGACTGGACGCTCAACAGCCGTTACCTGGCCCGCCTGAAGGGATGAGCCTGCCGCGCCCGCCGTCGCGAGCCCGCTGCGTGCTCGTCTTCGCCCGGACGCCTTTCCTGGAGGCGCGCGCGAAGCGGATGCCGGCCGCGCGGGCGCTGTTCGCGTGCGCGCGAGCGCGCGTCCTTGCCGCCTCCGCCGCCAGCGGGGGGGACGTCGTGGTGGCCGCGCCCGGCGCGCCGGGGCCGCCGCCGCCCGGTACGATCGGCCTTCCGCAGCGCGGGAGCACGTTCGCCGAGCGCCTCGCCAACGCGCTGGCCGACGCGCGTCGGCTCGGGTACGAAGAGATCGTCGTCGTGCCCGGCGACGTGCCCGGGCTGGACGCCCGCCATCTGCGCGCGGCGTTCGCCCGGCTCCGCGCCGGCCCGACGGTGCTCGGACCCTCGCCCGACGGCGGGGTCTACCTGCTCGGCGTCCGCGGCGAGTTCGGGCCGGTGCTCGCCGGCGTTCCCTGGTGCACGCCGGAGGTCTTCAGGACCCTCGTCGCCAATGCCGGCCGAGCCGCGGTGCTGCCGGCGCTGGCCGACGTCGACGGTCACGCCCATCTGCGCGCGCTCCTGTCCATTCCCCGTCTCGACGCGGAGCTGGCTTTCCTCGTGGCGGCTTTGCTGGCGCGCGCCGCCTGGCCCCCGCCCGCCGTCCCCGCCGCGTCATCGCATCCTCAGCGATTCCCCTTCGCCTCTCGCCCGCCTCCGCCCCTGGCCGCCTGAGCACTCTCCCCGCGACACCGGCCAAAGAGAAGGAGGCATCCGCTTGCCCAGCTATTATCTGTCCGAGGACCTCGCCCGCTTCGGCGAGATGGCGAAGACCAACCCCAAGCTCTTCGACCTCTTCATGAAGTGGTACGCCGCCACCATGGAGAAGGGAGCGCTCGACGAGAAGACCAAGAGGCTCATCGCCCTCGCGGTGGCCTATGCGATCCAGGAGCCGTACTGCATCGACTCCTACTCCTCGGCGTGCGCCGAGGCCGGAGTCACCCCGGAAGAGATGTCGGAGGCGGTCAGCGTCGCCGCCGTCATCCGGGGCGGAGGCGTGATCGCGCACTGGGTACAGGCGTGCAACACGATGGCTCGCCGAGGCTGAAGCACCGGTGAAGACGCTCGTCGTGGTCGGCGCCGGACCCATGGGGCTCGAGGCCGCGATCGGCGCGCTCGAGCGGGGGTTCGCCGTCACCGTCCTCGAGAAGGGCCGCGTGGGCGAGAACCTCCGCCGCTACGGGGCCACGCGGCTCTTCAGCCCCTTCGCGATGAACGTGTCCGCGCGCGCGAGGCACCTGCTCGGAGACTCCGCGCCCGCGGCCGACGAACTGCTCACCGGCGAGGAGATGGCCGAGCGCGTGCTGGAGCCGCTCGCCCGCACGCCCCTGCTCGCCCGCCGCATCCGCACGGGAAACGCCGTCACCGCGATCGGCCGCGCCCGCATGACCCGGCGCGATCTGCCCGGCCATCCGCTCCGCGGCGAGCGGCCGTTCCGGATCCTCGTGGAGACGTCGCGCGGCGAGGAGGTGATGGAGGCCGACGCCGTGCTCGACGCCTCGGGCGTCTACGACCGGCCGGCGGCCGTCGGCGTGGGAGGCATTCCCGCCCGCGGCGAGCGCGCGCTCGACGGCGCGCTCATCCAGCGGCTGGACGCGCTGCAGGCCGCCCTTCCGGGCCTCGCCGGAAGGGAGGTGCTCCTCGTGGGCCACGGCCATTCGGCCGCCGGAGCGCTGGCGGCGATCGCCGCCCTCCCCGATCCGCCCCGGGTCCGATGGGCGACGCGCTCGCCGAACCGCCGGCCGTGCGTCGAGGTGGCCGGCGACCCGCTGCCGGAGAGGGCGCGGGTGACGGCCCACGCGAATGACCTGGCCAGCAGTCCTCCCCCGTTCCTCACCGTCGAGCGCCGCGCGGGGGTGGAGGCCTTCGAGCCGCGCGCGGGGCGAGTGGCGGTGACCCTCACCGGCGGCCGGGAAGGGACGTTCGACGCCGTCCTCGGCTTCACCGGCTATCGGCCGGACCTGTCGTTCCTCTCCGAGCTCGCGCTCGAGGTCTCGCCCACGAGCGAGGGAGCGGCGGGCGTCGCCCGGGCCCTGGCCGGCGTGACCGATTGCCTCTCGGTCCCGAAGGTCTGCGCCGCCGACCTCGATTCGGGCGAGCCGGCATTTCACCTCATCGGCGCGAAGAGCTACGGCCGGCTGCCCACGTTCCTGCTGCGCAACGGGATCGATCAGCTCGAGACGATCCTGGACCGCCTGGCCGCGTCCGCGTGAGCGGCTCCGCCCCGAGCTCGCCCCTCGTCGCCCTGGACACGCTGTGGTTCCAGGTCGCGGGGACGCTCTGCAACCTGCAGTGCACGCACTGCTTCATCTCGTCGTCGCCCACGAACCACGCCCACGAGATGATGAGCCTGGCCGAGGTGCGCCGGTACCTCGAAGAAGCGGAGCGGCTCGGCGTCAAGGAGTACTACTTCACCGGCGGCGAGCCCTTCCTCAACCGCGAGATCCTGGAGATCATCGAGGCCGCCCTCGCCCTCGGGCCCGTCTCCGTCCTCACCAACGGCGTGCTGATCCGGCCGGAGACGGCGGCGCGCCTGCGCGCCCTTTCCGACGCGTCGCCCTACAGCCTCGACCTGCGCATATCGATCGACGGGACCGATGCCGCCACCAACGATCCGATCCGCGGCGAGGGAACCTTCGAGCGGATCCTGGCCGGGATCCGCACCGTGGCCGCCGCCGGCCTCAACCCCGTCGTCACCGTGACCGAGGCGTGCGAGGGGGCCCTCTCCGGCGAAGGGCGCGCCCGCCTGCTCGCGTTCCTGCG
>Ga0070698_100003487_pt1 | contig 17305 bp, 23 predicted proteins | sample KBSK1502metaG_FD_65477 | JGI IMG/M metagenome (GOLD analysis project Ga0070698, IMG submission 65477) | Corn, switchgrass and miscanthus rhizosphere microbial communities from Kellogg Biological Station, Michigan, USA - KBS K1-50-2 metaG | ecosystem: Host-associated > Plants > Roots >...
CATCGCGTGTTCCCGGGCGAGTTTGCAAGCTTCCCCCAGCCGGCCAGTGGGGCCAAGCGTCTCCAGACCCCAGTCGCGCAGGCAACTGCTGATCAACTCGGCCAGCAAATAGCTGTCTTCGACGACGAGGATCTTACCCCCGTGCCACAGACGGTGGTTTCCCAAGCATCGATTCCTCAAAACCCCAAAATAGGTTCGTACGCGCCGTCAATTTCACCCAAGCTGTTATTTGTAACATCCGTATCATCCCCGCGCTTTTGAGAAGGACACGGATGCCCTGAAGCGTGGCTGACGGCCGGAGAGCCACGGCGCGCGCACCGAAGGTGGGCTGAGCGGCAACCTTTGGCCGTGCTCCTACATTTATCCATCGCCGGCTGATTAAGCTCGCATATGCGCCGGCCCCCGCCTCCGAGGGTGTGTCTTCCCAGCCTCATTTGTGAACGCCCGGAGGCGGGGTGTGGGGAAGCTCGATTGGACGGCCTTCATTGATCCGCAGCCTGCGGCGCACACGGTAGCCGGGATACACCACAGTCGCAGCGCAACTGCGCGACGGGCATGGCCGTTGAGCGGGCATGGCCGTTGAGCGGGCATGGCCGTTGTGCCGCCATGTCAGAGACCCGCCGCTACTCCATCGAGGTCAAGGACCTCGAAACCCGCAAGGCCGTGCTGTTCACGGTGGTGGACTGGAACGACCAGGCCAAGCGAGTCGCCCTGGCCCAGATCATGCGGGGGGCGGGAGCGCCCGACGACAGTCACTTCCTCGATATGATTTCGCCGGAGCCCAAGCGCGGCAAAGACTAGGCGCGCCTCGCGGCGTGGCGCACCCGATCTTGCCGACAGGATTTGCGCTGCCGTCCAAGACCTGACGGCGGCCCGCAGTCGCGCAGCTGTGGCGCGCAAATGGATCATGGTGGGTGATATCGCCGAGGCGCTGGGCGTAGACGTGGGCAGCGTGCAGACCGCGGCACGTAAAGCTGCCGACCGTTGCCAGCTCGCGGTCGAGGGCGAGCCGGTGCACAGCGTCAGCATGATCTATGGGCTGGGCGACCAATGACGAGCAAGCCCGGGGAACTACGTCTGCGGCTGGTGGCGCCGGACAGCCGGCAGGGTGACCACTTCGAGCGCTGCCCCTTCTGCGGCGGGATGTTCGACATGCGCGATCTGGACCAGGGGCTCGAATACTACGGCCATCAGCTTGCCGCCGGCGCACGCTGACCAACGGACTATCGCTCACCCCGTTTTAGCGCCCGCCACTCCCACGGTGGCTCGCAGCGATGCGCGTGAACACCGACGCCGCGCGCTTGTGGGTTCTATATTTGCGCGACCTGGTTCGGCGGTCCAATCAAGGCGAGCCGGCCTAACGATAGCCGCCGAATGGACGCAGCCAAAAGGTAAGTTGGATCTCCTTTGTAGAGAGGCAACTTTTCATGTTTGCTTCATTTGGCATTGACCTCACGCGACAGTCGGCTCCGATCGCCTCTATCCAGCAGCGATTTGTCGCCTTCACGGTTGGGCCGTGACTATCGGCATCCTCTTCGTCTGCACTGCCAACATCTGCCGCTCGCCGATGGCCGAAGGGGCCTTCCGCACGATGGCACGTCGCGCAGGCCTCGACTCCGCCTTTACCGTCGATTCGGCTGGCACGTTCGACGGACACCTCGGCGAGCCACCGGCGCCGCGCGCGATCATCGCGGCTTCGCGCCGCGGCTATGACATCGCCGGCCTCCGTGCGCGCCAGGTGGTAGCTGCCGACATCGCGCGCTTCGACTACGTGCTGGCAATGGATCGCTGTCACCTCACCGACCTGCGCTGGATGGTGCCACACGCGCTCTTCGAACGGCTGCGGTTGTTTACTAGTTTCAACCCGTCCGCCAGGGTGGCGGACGTCGCCGATCCATATGGCGGCTCAACTCGAGATTATGAGCGGACGCTAGATGTCATTGAGGCAGGTTGCGCCGGCCTTCTAAAAGCATTGACGCCGCTCGCTGAAAGGGCTGGCTAGCAAGTAGCCGGGTCAAGTTCGTCTTTGACGGTGGCGCCACAGTCAAAATCTGACTCACTGGAGCGTTTTAGGGGATCGGAAATTCCAGCTACCTGTCCCTGCTGAAAATTATATCCGGCAGTATTGATGATGAAGTCCGCCAGGATCGGCCTCGCTGCGATCTGGCCGTACCGGCGGGTCGGCCGATGGGCCGGCGAATCTTTGTCCAAGGACAGATGCGTTCGGAATTCGTTGTAGTAGCCGGCGTAGGCCGTAAGGATGCGGCGCAGATGGGCTTCGCCGAAGACGACGATGTGATCGAGGCATTCGCGGCGGATCGAGCCGTTCAGCCTCTCTGCATGCCCGTTCTACCAAGGTGAGCGGGCAGCCGTTGGGTGATCACGAATTCCCATGGCTGCAAGACGCTTAGTAACGGCATGACCATAGGACCCATCTCGGTCTCGGATCAGGTAATCTGGTGCTTCATTCCAAGGAAAGGCGTCGGTGATCCGGTGGGCGATCCACTCCGCCGTGGGATTGGCCTTCACCGTCAACGATAGCAACCGCCGCCGTTGGTGCCTGAGAATGACCAAGACGAAGAGCAACTTGAAGCCGATTGTCGGCACGATCAGAAAGTCCATGGCGGCGATGCTGGCCGCATGGTTGCGGAGAAAGGTCTTCCAAGTCTGCGACCGCCCTCGCCCATTCTTTGCCATATACTTGGCGACCGTCGACTGCGCGACCTCAATCCTGAGCTTGAGCAGTTCGCCGTGGATCCGTGGTGCGCCCCACAGCCGGTTTGCCAGGCTCATCTCCCGGATCAGCCGCCGGATCTCTATCGGAACCTTTGGCCGACCGCCACGCGCCCGCGACTTCCAGCGCTAGTAGAGGCGGAAGCCTGCCCGATGCCACCGGATGATCGTCTCGGGCTGGACAATGGCGATGGCGTTCAACGCCGACGGAAATAAGCGGTAATCCCTCTCCACGACCTGTCCTTCGATGCCGCCACTCAGCGCAATCCAATCGCCGATAGCGTAGGATCTGCCAATATTGAGCGCGATACCGGAGAAGACATCGCTCAATGTGCTTTGCATGGCCAAGCCAAGGATGACCGCGAAGACTCCTGACGTGGCAATCAGCATTCTCACTGGGACGCCGAAGACATTGGCAGCCACCGACAATGCCGCGCCAAGATAGATCGTTCCTACGACAAGATCTTGGGCCAGCCGCTCTTCGTGCGGCTGCCGTTTGAAGATGAGGAAGACGCGGACAAACCCTGCGCATAACCTCCGTTGCAAACGTTGAGAGCTCGCTGCCAGACATACAGACAGGCTAGCAGTGCCTGGGTGTTTGTAACGCTACTCGGTGCTCTTCCACAACTTATCGATAGCGTCCATCGCAAGCCTCATACGACCCGCTAAGGCCCGCCGACTTCCGGTAATGGCACTTCTGCGACATTATAAGGCAAGCCGTTGAAGTCTGCTCTCGGGGCAAGAGCGGTCGTGTTGTGCATTCAGCAGCACGACCGACCCTGACCCGAAGCGGACATCCTCGATGTTTCAGTCCTTACACGGTTGCAGTCTCGAAGAACCAAAAAGCGCAAGCAGTGACGCGCTTGCCTGAAGTCGAACGATTCACCCGACAGGTTCTACCGTTCAGGGGCGCGGAGCTATTGCCCGCAGGAAGGCTTGTTGATTTTTGGAAGCCTCCTCAGCTCATGTGCGGTCCTAGCCCTCCGCCGGCTGCCTCGAGCACGGCGGCGCGCCATTCGCGCTTGACGGGCAGGATAGGAGGCATCGGAGCAACGTCGGGCTCCGCCGTTGCCGCCACGATTGAACTGATGTTCTCGGTCCGCGATGCCTTGCGCATGAAAAGATTGTAGATCAGCCATTGCGCGCGATGCCGCTTGTCGCGTAGCGGGAAGCGGCTGGCGATCGAAGATGCCGAATAGAAATTCCGATAAGCGCCTTCCAGGCCGGTGCGCAGCTCGGGCCCCGACATCTGCGCCGGGCGATAGACGACGTGTCCCTGGTCATACTTCGTCCAGTCGAAGGAAACGATGCGGTTCGCCTTCTTCATTTCGTACCAGGTGAGCGTTCCCGGATACGGCGTAAGCGCCGAATAGGCACAGGCATCGTAGTCGGCGTTGATGTTGAAGGTGCTGGTGTTGTCGAAAACGGAGTGATCGTCGCCGTCGAAGCCAAACATGAACAAGCCGAACACCATGATTCCGTAGGAGTGCACCTTCTCCACCAGGGCGGCGAAGGTCTCCGGCTGATTGACATGCTTGTGCACGCTTTTGAGCGTCTCGCGCGAGATCGACTCAAAGCCGATGCTCAGCATCGTGCAGCCGCTTTCGGCCGCGAGCGCCAGCATGCGGTCATCCTGCGCAAGTTTGGAGGTGACGCCGGCCTGCCATTGGATGCCGCGCCCCCGCAACGCGCGCATCACTTCCTTCGGACGCTCCGGCGTGCCAAAAAAGTCGGCGTCGTTGATCGAGATGGTGCGCGCACCGCAGTTCTCTATCTCGTGGATCACCTCGTCGACCGGCCGATAGCGGAATTTGAGGCCGTTCATCAACGGCTCGGCGCAGAACGTGCAGCCATGGTGGCAGCCGCGCGAGGTCTGGACGAACGTGCGGTTCACGTAGCGGTGCTTCTTCAGGAGATCGTACCGCGGCATCGGCATCCCGGCCATCGGATGCAGCTTGTCCGACCTGTACGTTCCGCGCATCGATCCCTGTCCAAGATCAGCGAGCAACCTGTCGATCACGAGCTCGACTTCGCCGATGACGACGGCATCACAATGCTTGAGCGCTTCCTGGGGCATGAAGCTGGGGTGCACACCACCCATGACAACGGGGACCCCTTGTGAGCGGAATTGATCAGCGATTTCATAGCCGCGGTTGACGTAACTCGTCATGGCGGAAATGCCGACGAGATCCGCTTTCAGATCAAAGTCGATGGTCTCGATGTTCTCGTCCGTGAGCACCACGTCGTACTGATCGCGAGGAATGGATGCGGCGACTGCGAGCAAGCCTGCCAGCGGGGAATACAGTGCTCTATTCAGATAAAGCGGGCGGGTCGTCAGCGAGTCCGTCTTCGGATTGATCAGGTGAATGATACGGGTACGCACGGAGTCCTCCCATAATGTTCTCCCCATACTGCGCTCCAACGGCTTCAGAACGAAGACGTTGCCGTCGAGCGTGACCTATTTGATGCTTTGATGCTATCGCTTCTCGTCCGCCAGATGTACCAGCCCTTTAGAGGCGTGATGCAGGTCGACAGGGAGCCGCTGCGGCGCATTGGCGTCCTTGGCACCTAGAGCAAAGAGCAAGCCATTCGCCCACCGGTTCACCTGGGCATTGAATTGAGCATAGGTCAGCCGATTGGTACCGCAGACGACAGCGAGATGGTTGGGCCGATAGCGTGCGTGACGGGTCAGAATCCGGCCCAGCAAGCGAAACACCCGCTGTTCGGTCCATCGGCGATGGCCGGCAGCATCGCTGATGCCGGCAGCATTGCCGAACGCTCTTCCTGTCCGTCGCGCGGCGAGCGTGCCTGCCGATGGCGGCGCGTCGCCGTCACGGATGTCCAGCACATTCGGGACGCGGCTCGAAGAATATATATCATTCGCGTCCTGATAATCGTCCGGCCGAGGCGCCATCTGAAGGTCGCATCGTTTGAACGATGATCGTTCAGAGATAGCTCCGGCCCAGGTCGTCGCCAAATATGGCGTCGACAACGCGGCCGCTTAGCGCGACGTCGACGGCGTCCTCAAGGCCGCGCTATCTCGATCTCGGCCGTCTGACGTTCGAACGACATCGATTCGATTGGGGGGCCGCGGCGTCGCGGCCTCGATCCCGACACCCGAGACGAGGGAGGCGGAGCATGTCGACCCAAACCACCGAAACCTCCGTGACATTCGTTCATTCCTTCACGCTCTCGTCCGTCGAAGGCGTCCAGCCGGCAGGTACTTACCGCCTCGTCGCCCACGAGCACCAGCAGGCCGGTCTGCCCTTCCATGCCGTCGAACGGCTGACGACCCTCCTGTATCTGCCGGCCCGTTCCGAACCGGGCCGCGCCGGCCAGGTCGTGCGCGTCGATCCGGGCGAGCTTGCCGATGCGCTGGCGGCGGACGCCGCCTAGCCCGCCGGCATCGTTGGTTTTCCGGTGTCTCTCGCTAGAAGTTTGCCCGCCGGCTACGGGCTGCGTCGCGCACCGCCGCCGACGCGCAGCATGTCGGTCGCCTGATGCGGCCCGCCGACCGCGCCGAAATCGAAGCGCTCGAAGGCCGTCCTGCCGGCGAGTTTCTCACCGAAACAATCGGCGGCCGCTCGTGCGTGCTCACGATCCGCAGCGAACCGATGGTCCTCTACGGCATCGTCGCCTGCGAGGGGCTGTCCGGGCATTCAATGCCGTGGCTGGCAACAACCTCGACCCTCGCCCACGACGACTTGATGAACATCATGTGGATGTCGCGACTGCAGGTCGACCTCTGGCAGCGCCGCTCTGCCGTTCTGCAAGCCCTATGCGACAGCCGAAACAGTTTTCGCCGCGAGTGGCTGGAATGGCTTGGCTTCCTGCGCAGTGGCCACCTCGCGGCATTCGGTGCGGGGCGCCTGCCCTTCGACCTCTACGCCCGCCGCTGATACGCCGAAAAGGCGAAGGCCCCGCGGATCACAGCCTGGCCTCCACCCCGGCCTCGCGGAAGCGCACGAGCCTGCCCGCCGCCTCGTCCCACAGCGTCAACCGCAGCGCCCGCAGGCCGTCGCCGAGGCCGAGTGGCGGCACCGGGCAAACCGCCTGCACGGCCCCATGGGCCTCGCGCAGCCGGTAGTTCGGCACGCGCGGATTGAGATGGTGCACGTGATGGAAGCCGATATTGCCGGTCAGCCATTGCAGGGGACGCGGCAGGCGAAGCCACGACGAGCCGTGCAGCGCCGCTTCGACGAAGCTCCAGTCGCCGCTCTCCGTCCAGCGCGCCGTCTCGAACCGGTGTTGCAGCGAGAACAGCCACACGCCCAGGATCGAAGCCACCACCATGATGGGCAGGTGGACCAGCAGCACCGCGCGCCAGCCGATCAGCATCACGAGCGTGCCGAACAAGGCGACTAGCGCCAGGTTGGTGAGATGCACCGACTGGTGCTCGCGCCTCCAGGCGCGCGGCGTGTCGAATGGCACGCGGTAAAGCAGCACGAAGACCAGCGGTGGCAGAAGGACGTTGGCCACCAGCGGGTGGCGCGGCAGGCGGTAGATCAGGCGCTGCCGGCGCGTCAGGGCCCGGTACTCGCGCACGGTGAGGCAGGCCGAGTAGATGTCGCTGCCGCTGGCGTAGCGGCGATCGAGGTCATTCCAGCAGGCATGATGCTGTGCGTGCTGGCGGCTCCAGTTGGCGAACGGCGTCAGCGTCAGCAGGCTGCACAGCCGGCCGACCAGGGCGTTGGCGCGGCGCGAGGCGAAGAACGAGCCGTGACCGCAGTCGTGCTGGACAATGAAAATGCGCACCAGCACCGCGCCGGTCGGCAGGGCAAGGGCGAGGGTGAACGGGTAGGAGATCGGCAGGACGAGATACATCGCCACGCAGCCGGCGATGAACGGCCCGAAGGAAGTCAGGAGCTGCACCGTCGCCTGGCCCGCAATCGGCTGGGCGAAGGCGGCCGCGGCCTTTCGAACTTCGGCGCCCAGGTGGGAAGTTGTGGTGCTCGTCGGGGTATCGGCGTCGCGCAAGGCGCTCCCTTTCCCTAGATCTCGGCTTCCAGCCGCGCCTGCGTCTTGAACGGTGAGACCAGGACATGGAGGAACAGGATCAGGAACGCGAACATTGCGGCTCAGCCTAGCCGATCCCGCCGCTCATGCCAGCGCGGATGAGGTTTTCGGCAAGGACAGCGTTAATTCAAAGCCTTACTGCGCGAGGGCCGGAAACGTAAACGGCCCTCATACAGCGGTGACGACTTGGTGATGACGACGCGGATTACATTGTCCCGCCGAAACCGTGCTGCTTAGGGCTCGCCGTGCTACGATTTCGAGATCCGAACGATACTCCTTGCGAGTGAATACCCGTTACCCGTAGCCGTTCGGAGTCCTGATCAACGTTAGCCAAATCCTGAGCCTTGCTAGGAGGTAGCGATGAACAGACGCGCATTCATGGCGACAACGGCGGCTGCCGCGACGGCCGCGACCCTGAAAGCGGCCTCTGCGGAGACCGTGAGGCCGTACGGCCAGACCGGCGTTCCCCTCAACCCGACCGAGCCGCTGCCCCTGGGGCCGCTGCCCGGCGGGCGCTATCCGGATTCCCACTTGGAGTCGGCCAAGAAGTCGGGCAAGCCCTCGTTCGGGCCGAGTGGTTTCCCAGCCTTTGCCGGCACCATGGCGGTCGAGCGCGTTGCCACCGGGTTCCGCTGGGCCGAGGGCCCAGTCTACTTCCCGGCGGCGCGTTTAGTGCTGTTCAGCGACATTCCCAACAACCGAATCATGCGCTTCTCGGAGGATGACGGTCACCTGAGCGTCTACCGCCAGCCGTCGATGAACTCGAACGGCAACACCATCGATCGGGAAGGCCGTCTGATCACCTGCGAACACAGTGGGCGGCGGGTCACCCGAACCGAGCACGACGGCTCGATCGCCGTCGTCGCCGACAAGTACAACGGCAAGAGGTTGAACTCACCGAACGACGCTGTTGTCGCGGCCGATGGTTCGATCTGGTTCACCGATCCCGTATACGGCATCGGTGGCTTCTATGAGGGCATCAAGGCCGAGCCCGAGCAGGCCAAGCACAACGTCTTCCGGGTCGATCCGAAATCCGGTGAGGTCAAGGTCGTGGTCGACGACTTCGTCGAGCCCAACGGCCTTGCCTTCTCGCCGGACGAGAAGAAGCTTTACGTCATCGACACTGGCTTCACGGACGGGCCGGACAACCCCTCGCACATTCGCGTGTTCGACGTGGATGTCGCGACCGGCAAGGTATCGAACGGCAAGGTCTTTGCGGAAATGCCCAAGCCCAGCATCACCGACGGGGTGCGCACCGATACCGAGGGACGCGTGTGGTGCTCCGTGGGCTGGGGCGACGCGAACGAGGACGGTGTGCGCTGTTACACGACAGGCGGCGATCTTTTGGGCAAGATCCACATTCCGGAAACGGTCGCTAACCTGTGCTTCGGCGGCATGCAGCGAAACAGGCTCTACATCTGCGGCTCGACATCGCTCTACGCCGTCTACACGAGTGCGCAGGGCGCGCTGAAGCCCTGACGTGGGTGCGAACGGTGGCGGGCTACCCCTTGAGGTAGCCCGCTTTGGCGAGAGGGGCACAGCACCCCAACTGCCTGCGGTTCCTGGGCGGCCTCAGGAAGGCGAACACGCCACAGAGCATGTTCGCATCGTGGCTAATGGCGGAGGATTGGAAACCGAAATCCAATGTTCTCCGAATTCTGTCTACCCACACGGCAAGAGGCCGGATTGCCTAGATTTCGCTCATTGAATCACGGCCCTGCTGAGTTCCTGCACGTGCGGCCGGCCTTCGCCGTAGTCACTATTCATACTGCCCTCAGCTTCAAGGCGTATCTGAGGCTAGCTCGCCTCCTCCTACGCACACCAACTGTGCGCCTCCCATCCACAGGCTAGCCTCGTTAGAGGCCCCGCTTTTGGTGTCAAGCCGAGCGGAGCCACTTTTCTTTCTTCGGGCGATTGTAGCGGTTTACCGGTTTGCCAGTCAGCAGGCCTGAACACGCGAGTGCAACAGCGACCGAACTAGGACTCCCATATCCGTGCTCAGTGCGCTGTTCTCCCCGTCCGGCGTGCCCCAAGGTTCGCGCCGGCTCTGCGGGGGCGATCATAGCCAATTACACTCGACGTTTCTTCAGGTGCCTACAGAGCCGCGGTAACGATTCAAAACTGCATCTTATCGCGGCGTTGGATGTGAACCCATGAACAGTACCAGCAACCGCCACTTGCCGCTTCGATCCGCTAGCTTCCCGAGGTGGTCCCACTATTTGGCTGCTTTGTTCGCCCAGTCCTCGAGGAGTTTGGTGTAGCGCCCAACGCCATCGGGCGGTGTTGGCGGTACACCATGGCGGGCATAGACTGTCTCGCTCAGGTAAGCGGCCGAATTGTAACTCAACCATACTTTTCCTTGATCGTCCTGCCAGACCAATGCTTTGGGAGGAATGTCGATGGCCAAGGTCGGCACCTTCACCATGTTGGCCGTTCCCAAGGCCGGATTCCCGTAGACGATTACGGTTCGCGGCAACAGCTTCTGTTGATACTTCTCTGCCGCGGCTGCGTGATCCAATCGAGTGAACACCATCCAACCTGACGCTTTCACGGCGTCCTCGAAGCGCTGGGTTGTGTCTGCCACCGAATTGTTGCTTGGCACAGTGATCAAGCCAGGTGGGTCAGCAGCGAAGGCATAAGTCGGGGCGCACGCAAACACGATCACGCCGGCAAATCGGACGATCTGCTTGATCATCGTTTTCCTCCATTGGTCCTAATCTAATCGCGCTAAAAGCAAATCTCGATCTTTGCCAGACCGGGCCGTAGACTCCATGCCTATTGGACCGCTAAGCGTTTGCGAATCGAAAGGCTGCGTCAGGTTCTCTCCAACCCGTCACTCACAGCATAGCCACCGTCGACAGTAATTACCGCGCCATTCACATAATCCGAAGCAGCGGATGAGAGATATACGCACGTCCCGACGAGATCCAGCGCACCGCCCCAACGGCCCGCAGGGGTACGTCGTATCACGGACTGTTCGAAAGCTGTCCCGCGCAATTCTTCGGTCATCTCGGTGAAGTACCAGCCGGGCACGATTGCGTTGACCTGAATGCCGAGCGGCGCCAGCTCGACCGCGTTGACCTTCGTCAGTCCGATCACACCGTGCTTTGCCACCGTGTAAGCTACCTGCAAGCCTTTGCTGGGCGCGACCATGCCATAGATCGAAGATACGTTGACGATCTTGCCCGCACCTTGCCCTTTCATCCTTCGGGCGGCGTACTTTGTGCAGAGGAAGGCTCCCGTCAGGTTGATATCGATAACCTGACGCCACGTAGCGAGGTCAAGTTCCATCACCGAGGCGCGCTGCCCAAGGCCGGCGTTGTTGATGAGGATGTCGAGGCGGCCATACCGTTCAACGGTACCCGCAACCGCACGTTCAACCGAGCCTTCGTCGGAAACATCGAGTTCGAACGCGGCCGAAGAGTTACCCAGCAACTCCAAGACACGTGCATTACGGTCGGCGCGCCGTCCGCCAATCGCGACCAGCGCCCCAGCATCGCGCAGCGCCAACGCCACTGCTCGGCCTAGGCCGCTGTTGGCTCCGGTGACAAGTGCAACCTTGCCGTCAAGCGAGAACGGATTGACTGACATTGCCACCGCTTAAAAAAAGGCAATGGTTCTGATCTCGATGCTTTCACGCATAGGTGCGTCGGCCGGCGTATTGGGATCCTCGAACGCGCTGTGGCCGATGAAACGGGCGCGTCCATCGGTCTCAGAATCGTAGGTTTTAAGCAGAATCACCTGATCCGGCATCATGCGGGGAAAATAACACCAGTGGTGCTGCGCGGAATGCCGTAGGACGAAAATCTCACCGTCACGGTCGCGGTACCGAAGTTTCATCGTAATGAAGTCCTCAGCAGTCGACGAAGTGACATCGCACATTGCGAGTGGCCGCTCTTCCACGACGCGCTTCAACGGCATCCAGAAATTGTAGAACGCCACTCTTCGCTTCAGGAGCTCATCGGCTTCCTCCGGGAGGAGCTGGCGCACGCGCAGCGGTCCGGAATTCGGGGTGTAGTCGCAATGGACCAACATGACCGGGGCGCGCTGGGAGGTAGTGTGTTCGTCAGTCTGCTGCTTCTCGTTGGATTTGGCGCGGATCGTGTGATCGAAGATGATCACGCGTTTCGCGCCGACCTCGCCTCTTACGAACTCGCTAACATCGCCGTAGAACTGATCACGAATGGCGGCATCGTCATCCCACAATTGAAACGACGAGCGGAACTCACGTAACGCAAAGCCCTCGCGGTCCAGTGAAAAAGATCTCACCCGATCCCACCCGTCATGGACCGTCATTGTGTGAGGGTCGTCGCCGGGCGGCCGCGTCTTGGTACCCTGCGGCGGATCGTAAAAGTAGATCTCCGGGATGATGCCGGTGTCGCGCGTGTAGTTAAAATTCGCTTTGACGGTGCTCTGGCTTGTCATTTCGTCTTCGCCCTTGTGGCGGGAAATGCCGGGAGTACCGCTCCCGCGCGCCAAATCACTTACTTCGGCTGCAGTGCCCGATCTACCGCTCCTTGCGTCTTCTGCCAGCACGGTAGTTGCTCAATGTCCGCCATCCAACGCTTGAGATTTGGATGGTCGTCGAGGGGCAAGCGCTGCGCTTTGTGGAGGTGCATAGGTGCCGCAATGGCAATATCGGCGATCGTCGGAGTGTCACCGGCAAGCCACTTGGATTTCGCCAATCGCTTGTCGAGAATATCAGCGAGCCGGTGCCAGTTCGGTGCTTCCTTGGCCACTATCGCTTCGTCCGGCTTGGCATTCAGGAGTGGCTTGACCACGTATTCGACGAGATAGACATAGCAGCTTGGGAACCAGGTGGAACCCTCCCACAGAAGCCAGCGGTTGACGTCGGCACGCTGCTTAAGGTCCTTCGGATAGTGCTTGTCGGAACCGCTCAAATCGGCCGCGTATTGAAGGATCGCGTTGGACTCCGAAAGCGCCAGGTCACCATCCATCGCTGCCGGTAGTGCACCATTCGGATTGATCGCCAGAAACTCCGGCTTCTTGTGGCCTCCGGTGAAGTAGTCAACGTGGTTGATCTCATATTGTGCACCGAGCATATCCAGCCCAGCCAACACCTTGCGGCAGTTGACGGTGCACGGGTCGAGATACAGCTGCAGCATGAGTCATCCTCCCTGCGTCTGGCCCTCTTTTGTGGCTTGTGTGATCTGACTTTATAGCATCGCGGCGCCGCAGCTGCCAATGATACCGGCTTGACCCGAATCGATTAGCCCCGCGACCCCAGCGAATTTGTGGAAACGAGGTTGCCAATCAGGCGCCCAGCCTGTGGCGGGCTAATCCAGCCGCTCGATGCGCGCCGCCATGTCTGGAATGATCCGGACCCGGTACGTTGCGTTGACGCATTTCAGGATCCACACCGGTTCGTCTGGCTTGGATTGCCCGGGCTCTCTTTGGGCGCTCATCGATCCCTTGGCTAGGGGTCTTGGCTCTGTAAAAACCATTCTGCACGCCTTAGGTAGCTTACCACTTCGCCAGATACTGCCGGATCGGCTCCGCGCCGGGTTTGCTGAAACGCCGTTCGAGCACGATCGCCTTGGTGGTGGCGCCCGGCCCGTAATAGAGCGCGTTCCAGTCGTTGTCGGCGTCCAGATAGGAGCCTTCGATCGAGGCGCCGGCGAACAGGCCGACGGAGTTGGAGAAGGCCACGATGTCGGCGCCGGCCGCAGCCGTTGTGGCGCTCGCCACACCGACGCCCACCGCGACCAGGGTGATGCCCGCCTCGGCGCCGAACTTGAACTTGTGGTCGAGGATGGCGTTCAGGCCCTTCTCGGTGCGGATGATGAACACGATCTCGGAGACCTTGGCGCCGATCTGCAGACCGAGGCTGCCCGAGGCCATGCCATAGAAGGCAGGCGGACTCCAATCGTTGGGACGGGTGCGCACCGCCAGCACCCCACGGCCGCCGGCAGCGCCCAGGATGAAGCCCCCTTGGACCAGTTCAGGGATAATCAGCACGCCCCTTGCATTCGTCATGAGCTTGGCGGCGTCGGGAAAGTCCTTGCCGCCCAAAACCTTGCGAGCGGTTTCCAGGCACGAATCGACCAGCGACTGGCGCTTGGCATCGGCGCGGGCAGGCACAGCGGTGAGAAAGGGGGCGGCCAATGCGGCTGCCGTCCCCGAAAGGACGGTTCGGCGATGGAGCTTCATTTTCTGCTCCATAGGCTCGTGACCAACGCCGGGAAAGCGCCTTAAGCGGCCACTACAGGAGGAATCATTACCACGTTCGGGGCGGATTTGAGGCATCGTGCAGCCTGCCTCTAGAAGGAGGCTAGCCAAGCCGGAGCGCATTGGGCGGTCCTTCATGGTGAGCGGCGGACGATGCGATTGTGGTGCTGAAGACCAGGCTGTCGGTCCGGCCCTCATCCATGGCGGCTTGCAGGCGGCTGAAGGCCGGCACGCCATCCGGACGAAGCGCGCAGAGCTCGCCGTCGAGATAGGCCCACTTCACGGGCAGTGCGCGCAGGGCTTCGACGGTGGGCTAGCGATGCGACCAGTCGAGCCCCGTGCGCGTGAGCAATTGGATCCGCCCGCCGTCCAATCGCGCGTGCATGCGGTAGCCGTCGTACTTGATCTCATGCAGCCAGTCGTTGCCCGCCGGCGCCCCATCGACAAGGCGCGTCAGCTGCGGCTTGATCCATTTCGGCGGCCCCGAGGCTATTCCCACGTCGAGGACTTCAGCACGTTGGGCCCGCGCGTGCTTGTGGCCCAAATGCGAAGAGCCGACCGGCTCCGGAAACGTCCGATGCCGGGGGTAGACCGGACATACGTCGGACATCGGGAAACCGACGCGTTTGATGCTGTGGACGGCGCCCACTCTGAGGCATCGGGGTGCCATAGGGTGGTTGCGTTGAAGCACACCACTATGAGGGGAGCCGTCCATGGGCGAGATTATCACAATCGGTCTCGATATTGCGAAGTCGGTATTCCAGGTTCACGGCGTCGATGAAGCCGGTGCGGTATTGATGCGCAAGCGCATCAGTCGAGCGAAGATGCTGGAGTTCTTTGCCAACCTGAAGCCGTTGTCCATACCGAAAACGTCATCCGCACTGGCGTCAACGGCCCCATAGGTTAGGGTGACGCGCGATGATCGCGTTCCTGAGCCTGTTCCTCCACGTCCTGGTCTCACCGCTTAAGACGCAGGCGCGGCTGGAAGCCGAGATCGTAATGCTGCGGCATCAGCTGAACGTGCTGCGCCGGCGCGGTCCCTCGAAGCCGAGACTGACGGTCGCCGATCGATTGATCTTCGTGTGGCTTTATCGGCTGTTTCCATCCGTGTTGAGCGCCCTCTCAGCGATCGAGCCGGAGACCGTGCTTCGGTGGCATCGGATGGGCTTCCGATTGTACTGGCGCTGGAAGTCGCGCTCTCGTGGCGGTCGACCGAGGATACCCGGCGAGGTCCGTCGCCTGATCCGAGAGATGAGCCTGGCCAATCGGCTGTGGGGAGCGCCACGCATCCATGGCGAACTGCTCAAGCTCGGAATTGAGGTCGCTCAGTCGACGGTCGCCAAGTACATGGCGAGGAGGGGGCGAGGGCGGTCGCAGACCTGGAAGACTTTCCTTCACAACCATGCCGCAGGCATTGCGGCTATGGACTTCCTGATCGTGCCGACGGTGGGCTTTCGATTGCTCTTCGTTTTGGCCATCCTCCGGCACGAACGCCGGCGGCTGATATCACTGAGCGTAACCGCCAATCCAACGGCGGAGTGGATCGCCCGCCAGGTCACCGAAGCCTTCCCTTGGGATGAAGCGCCTGACCATCTCATTCGCGACCGCGACGCGTCCTATGGACATGCCGTCACTAGGCGTCTTGCCGCCATGGGCATCCGTGATCACCCAATAGCTCCGCGGTCGCCCTGGCAGAATGGGCGTGCCGAGAGACTGATCGGCTCGATCCGACGGGAATGCCCGGATCAAATCGTCATCTTGGGCGAGGCCCATCTGCGCCGCATCCTTGCGGCCTATGTCGACTATTACAACGAGCTCCGAACACATCTGTCCCTAGACAAGGATTCGCCGGCCCACCGGCCGATCCAATGGCTCGGCCAAGTGACCGCTTGGCCGGTCCTTGGCGGACTTCATCATCAATATTGCCGGATGTAGTTTCCGGTAGGGACAGGGTATTTCTGCCGGAAGTAGCGACGTACCGAGGGGGTCAGCGCCTCCCACACCGGCCATTGGCTCACCGCCTTGGTGGCATAGCGGGACTCAAATAGGTGCTCGCTGGCAATCGCCAGAACTGCGCTAGGGGTCTGGTTCATACCGGCAGCAAGCTTCCAGAGACGCTGCAGCACCCGGTCGTCCACGCCGTGCCTGGCTAGCGCACGAAGCAGATCGTGCTCGGCGAGCCATGTCGGGTATTTCCGCCGAAAGCTCTTGCGCTGCGCGCTGGTGAGGGCTGCCCAGGGCACCTCTCTCTCATCGAGAGGGCTGCGCGGCAGTGCAATCGCAGAACATCGTGCTTGCCATGGTTCCGATGCGGTCGAATCGATCCGCGTCACATTTACCAGCGGTTGGTGGTTCATTTTATTCTCCATTAAGCATAACGGGTCTCACGCGGAATCGCGGGAACTCCATACGTGGTATTTCGTCAGCAGTTTTGAGATGGGCGGCCATAGGGCTCTGGTCCACTCACGGACCCCGTGCCGATCTCGGCGATCGGCACCGTGCCGACCAAGTTTGGCGCGTATCCTAAACTGGACGAGTACTGTCAAGTGGTCCCAACAAGAAAACGAAGTTCGTGTCGTCACAAGGAGCGCGAGAATGCCCAGACCGCGCCGACGCTAAGTCGCAATCTGTGCAGTTCGTCTTCCAGGGTTTCCCCTCCGTGGCCAGCCCGATTGCCTTAGACTCGGCGAGAAACTGGTTGGTACGAGCCGCTGCTCTCCCGGGCTTGGTTCGTTCGAGCATCCGGCAGTTGCGAGCGCGATCAACCGCCTGCCGCCATCTTGGTTCGGCCGGCGAGTTGGAGAGCCATCCCGCAAAGCGACCAACCCTTGCGCCTGAGCACGTGCAAGACATGACGATGGAGCTTGTCGCGGATCTAAGGGCACTTCCAGCCTTCCCACGATGGGCTGTATGGGTGCGCCGAAGCCGCCCCGGAACGCCACTCGTCCTAGAGCGCGGCCAGCCGCTCAAGGCCCCTGCCGCATACTGACCGCGAGCGCACGATTCAGGAGCGAGTGGCCAGCGCATCATTCGCGGACGCAACGCGCATTAGTTGGACGCCTGCGCCCCTCCCTTCCTGAGTGACCTCGTCGAGCTCACCTGATACGGCAACGACGTGATGCAGGAAGCAACTGGCGATGGCTGGACGTCGCTGCAGGGCGAGGGTCCCTCGAACGTAGGATCTGCCTCGAAAACGCGACGACATCGCGTTCATCGCACGTCCATCTGCGACTTCTCCAACAGCCCGCTAGTGTTGTGTCCCGAATGTTCTTGACATAAGAATTGGATTGGATTCGGGTATCTTCATGAGAGGAGATGCCCGATGCGGACGGGACGCCCGAAGAGCGCATTATCGATCAACGACGAG
>Ga0070698_100003489_pt1 | contig 17302 bp, 17 predicted proteins | sample KBSK1502metaG_FD_65477 | JGI IMG/M metagenome (GOLD analysis project Ga0070698, IMG submission 65477) | Corn, switchgrass and miscanthus rhizosphere microbial communities from Kellogg Biological Station, Michigan, USA - KBS K1-50-2 metaG | ecosystem: Host-associated > Plants > Roots >...
TGGCAGTACGAGCCGAAGTGGGACGGCTTTCGCGGGGTGATGGAGAACCTAAAAGGCGAGCTTGCCGTCTGGAGCAGGAATGGGCGACCGCTGCTCCGCTACTTTCCCGAGCTGCGCGAGGTGGGCGAGTCGCTGCCGCCCAACTCCGCGCTTGACGGCGAGATCGTGATCGAGCGTGACGGCGTGCTCGACTTCGATGCGATGCAGATGCGGCTGCACCCCGCCGAGAGCCGGATCCGTAGGCTGGCCGCCGAGATTCCGGCCCAGTTCATCGCCTTCGACGTCCTGCGGTGGAAGGGCGAGCCGGTAAACAAGTTGCCCCTCGCGAAACGGCGGAACAAGCTCGAGCGGGTCGGCAAGAAGTTCCGGCTCTCTCCCGTCACCCGTGATCCGGCGCAGGCCGGCGAGTGGCTGCAGCGGCTCGAGACCGCGGGGCTCGACGGCGTTGTCGCGAAGCGTCGCAACGTCCCGTACCTTCCGGGCTCGCGCGACGGCGTCGTCAAGGTGAAGCCGTACCGCACCGCCGACTGCGTCATCGTCGGCTTCCGGTGGAGCGATAAGGCCGAGGGCCGGATCTCGACCTTGCTGCTCGGCCTTTATGACGCCAAGGGCGGTCTCGACTTCGTCGGTCACTGCTCCGGCTTCCCGGCTGCCGTTCGCCGCGAGCTCGAGGAGAAGCTCCCGAAACTCCGTGCTCCCGGCGCGATCAGCGGCGACCGGGTTCCGGGAGGGCAGAGCCGATGGACGCGCGGCAAGGAGCTCGACTGGAATCCGGTGAAACCGAAGCTGGTCTGCGAGGTCCGGTACGACAAGCTCGAGAAGAACCGCTTCCGGCACGGCACGCGCTTCATTCGCTGGCGGCCGGACAAGGATCCAAAGGACTGCACCTGGCGGGAGGTCAGGCCCCCCAGGCGCCCCGACGACCTGACCGTGCCGGCGCTGTTGGGCGAGTAGGCCAGGACCGGTCGTCGAAGCTGTCGGGGTCGGCCGGCTCGAGCTCGAGCGCCTCGAACCGCGAAGACAGCCCGGCCTTGCGTCGCCACATCCCTGCCGTGGGATCGCCCACGTCCTCGATCCGTGCCCGCATCGTCTCCAGCGTGAACGCTGCGGGATCGGCGGTCGGTACCTCGTCCCAACGCAGCGGCGCCGAGGCACGTGCGTCCGGCGTCGGTCGGATCGAGTACGCCGCGGCGATCGTCCTGTCCCGCGCATTCTGGCCGTAGTCGACGAAGACTCCCTCGCGATCTGCGACCTTCCAGGTCGTCGTCGCGACTCGCTGGTCGTCGACGCGCCGCTCGACTTCCTGCGCGACCGCCTTCGCAAAGCGCCGAACCTCGGGAAACGGCAGCTCCGGCTTGATCGGCGTCAGGATGTGGAGCCCCGTCGAGCCTGACGTTTTCGGGTAACTCGGCAGCTCGAGCTCGCCAAGCACCTCCTTGACGACGAGCGAGATCGCGAGCACCTCCTGCCACTGGCCGTCTGTCGTCGGATCGAGGTCGATCAGCATGTAGTCGGGCCGCTCGATGTCGTCGACACGTGAATGCCAGGTGTGCAGCTCGATGCAACCGAGATTGATCACCCAGGCCAGCGCGGCCGCGTTGTCGAGCACGGCGAAGACCGTCGAGTGCCCGCTCGGGAAGCGAACGAACTGCTCGCCGACGTAGTCGGGATGTGGAGGCACTCGCTTCTGGTGGAAGAAGTCACCCTCGATGCCGTTCGGGTAGCGCTTCATGTGAAAGAGGCGTCGACGGATGTGGTTCAGCGCATACGACGCGACGTCGAGGTAGTACTGGACGAGGTCCCCTTTCGTCAGCCCGCGCTGCGGAAAGAAGAGCTTCTCCGGGCTGGAGATCTTGACCTCGTGACGGCCGACTCGCATGGCCTCGTAACTTAAGCCGTCGAGACCGGCTCTCGGTTCTCAGCGGCCCCCAAAAAGAGCGAAGCCCGCCAGTAGGGATTAGGCGGGCGACGCGAATGCCGGGGGATTCTTCGAGGGGGAAGGGGAGCCGGCTTCTTCAGCATGCGTTATCCACCGGTTTTGGCCATGCCCCTGAAGGGTGATTTCAGGCTAAGGCGAAACAGAGGTGCGGTAACCTTGTGCTCGCCCGGAGAAGTGGCCGAGTGGCTGAAGGCGGCGCCCTGCTAAGGCGTTAGGTGGGGAAAATCCCTGCCTCGAGGGTTCGAATCCCTCCTTCTCCGCTTCGCGCGCGCGGCCGGAGGCCGCGCGTTGCTCGCTTTACGGGGGAAACCATGTTTCCCCCGTAATGCCCCCTTCTTCTTCGTTGCGCCTTTTTCCGACCGATTCTTCGCCTCCCGCCGGGCCAAGCCCGGCTCCGGCGGCGAAACGTTCGTGTATCGCGGCCTGAAGAAACAGCGGATACCCTGCCGTCTGGCCGCAGGGCTCCGCGGAGGGGTGGCAGAGCGGTCGAATGCGGCGGTCTCGAAAACCGTTTCGGGCCTCTGGGTCCGACGAGGGTTCAAATCCCTCCCCCTCCGCTTGACTTAGCCGAACCCGGCCTGACCAGATGGTTTCTAGACTCTCGTCATGGTCCGCTCATCGGCGCGCGCAACGCACGGGACCTCCTGAACATCGACGTAAGCTCGAAGGCCCGCGACCAGCCGCTTCGCCGCGAGAGTTGGCGGTCGTGTGGCGGCGCAATCCTGTCTGTCGGTTTCTTGCGCTAGCCTGACGCCTATGCGGCGGCGGCTTGCCGAAGTGGCTCAGTATGCGGGAGTGAGCGAGGCAACAGTGAGCCGCGTGCTCAATCAGCGGCCGGGGGTGGCGAAGGCGACGCAGGAGCTCGTGCTGACTGCGCTCGACGTCCTCGGCTACGAGCGTCCGACCGGGCTGCGGGGGGCGCGCGCGCGGCTCGTTGGGCTTGTGCTTCCGGAGCTGCAGAACCCGATCTTTCCTGCCTTCGCCGAGGTTGTGGCGGACGCGCTCGCCAAGCGCGGGTTTACGCCGGTTTTGTGCACTCGGACGTCGGCCGGGATCTCGGAGGCTGCGTATGTGGAGATGCTCCTTGAGCACCAGGTTTCGGGGGTGATCTTCTCCGGCGGCCTGTATGCGCAGGCATCCGCCGACCACGAGCACTATCTGCGGCTTCGCGAACGTGGACTGCCGGCGGTGTTGGTGAATGCCGCCTACGACGACCTCGGGTTTCCGCGCATCTCGACCGATGACCGGAGTGCGGTCGAGCAAGCGGTCGTGCATCTGCGTTCTCTCGGCCATAAGCGGATCGGGATGGTGCTCGGCCCCGCCGATCACGTTCCGTCTGCCCGGAAGCTGGCAGCGTTCGAGGAGCTCGCCGGCGCATCCGAGCTCGTCGAACGAACGATGTTCTCGACGGAGGGCGGCCAGGCTGCCGGCACGAAACTGCTTCGGCGAGGAGCCACCGCTGCCGTCTGCGCGAGCGACGTCCTCGCGCTCGGCGTCATCCGGGGCGTCCGCCGCGAGGGGCTGGGCGTTCCCGAAGGCTTCTCGGTCGTAGGCTTCGACGACTCGATGCTGATGGCATGCACCGATCCGCCGCTGACCACCGTCAGGCAGCCGATCGAGCCGATGGGGCGGAGTGCGGTGACAACCCTCCTCTCGCTTGTCGGCGGCGAAACGGTCTCATCTGAGGAGCTGCTGTTCGCGCCGGAGCTCGTCGTACGCGGTTCGACCGGGGCGGCGGCAGACGCGACGCGTCCGCTCCCGGCGGCCGCTTCTGCGTAGCTCTGCAAGCCGTTTGCAAGATTAACGCGTGATCTTGCAATGATCTGAGAAGTGTGCCATGCTCGCGGGCGTGGATGTTCGCGTCGTAGCGGCACCGCTCGCGGAAGGCCTGCACACAGCGGCGACAGAGTGGTGGCGCGAAGCGGTCATCTACCAGGTTTACACGCGGAGCTTCGCCGACGCGAACGGCGACGGCGTCGGTGATCTCGCCGGAGTCCGCCACCGGCTTCCGTATCTACGCGAGCTCGGGATCGACGGGCTCTGGTTCAATCCCTGGTATCCGTCGCCCGGCGCGGACAGCGGATACGACATCTCGGACTACCGATCGATCGACCCCGCCTTCGGCACCCTCCGCGAGGCGGAGGGTCTGATCGCCGACGCGCGTGAACTCGGCATCCGGACGATCGTCGACGTCGTACCGAACCACGTCTCCGACCAACACCCGTGGTTTCGGGCGGCGCTCGCCTCGACGCCGGGCTCGCCCGAGCGCGCGCGCTTCTGGTTCCGACCCGGACGCGGCGCCAACGGCGACGAGCCGCCGAACCAGTGGCAGTCGATCTTCGGCGGCAACGCCTGGACTCGCGTAGCCGACGGCGAGTGGTACCTGCACCTCTTTGCGCCGGAGCAGCCGGACCTCAACTGGACGCACCCCCAAGTCTGGGCGGAGTACGAGAATGTGCTGCGCTTCTGGTTCGATCGAGGTGCGGCCGGCGTCCGCATCGATTCGGCAGCATTGCTGATGAAGGACCCGGAGCTTCGCGACGAGCGCCCTGACGCCGGGCCTGGCGAGCACCCTTTCACCGATCGGGACGAGACCCACGATGTCTACCGCCGCTGGCGGACGATCGCCGACTCCTACGACGACCCGCGCGTGCTCGTTGGGGAGATCTGGCTCCCCGATGCTGACCGGCTCGCTCGCTACCTGCGGCCGGACGAGCTGCACACCGCGTTCAACTTCGACTTCCTCAGTTGTCCCTGGGAGGCGGAGCAAATCCGCGTCTCGATCGACGCGTCGCTCGTCGTCCACGAGCCGGTCGGCGCGCCCCCGACGTGGGTGCTCTCGAACCACGACGTCACGCGGCCGGTCACCCGCTACGGGCGGGCCGACAGCTCGTTCGCCTTCGCGACGAAGCGTCCCGGCGTTCCGACCGATCTCGAACGTGGCACCCGCCGAGCGCGCGCCGCAGCGCTGCTCACGATGGCACTGCCCGGCTCGATGTACGTCTACCAGGGTGAGGAGCTCGGCCTGCCCGAGGTCGAGGACATCCCGCCCGAGCGTCGCCGCGACCCGATGTGGCTGCGCTCGGATGGCAACGATCCGGGACGCGACGGCTGCCGCGTGCCGATCCCCTGGCAGGGCGTCCGGCCCCCCTACGGCTTCAGCCCCGACGGCGGGGAGCGGCCCTGGCTCGACCAGCCAGACGACTGGGCGCCCCTGACGGTCGCGGCGCAGACAGACGACCCGGCGTCGATGCTCTCGCTCTACGGCAACGGCCTACGTATCCGCCGGACCCGGCCCTGGGGCGCAGGCCCCTTCCGTTGGCTCGACACGGGCGGCGAGTCGCTCTCGTTCGCGCGCGGCGACGCGTTCGCCTGTCTCGTCAACTTCGGCCCCGAGCCGGTCGCGGTGCCGGCCGGCGCCGAAATCCTCATCGCAAGCAACAAGCTCGAAGGAGGTGCGCTTCCGCAGGACACCACGGTCTGGCTTTGCCAGGAGAACGGTGGAGTCGGGCCCTCCAACTGAGAATCCGCCCCAACGTCTCAGCACCTGAAGATCACCGAAAAGGAGAGACGATGAAGTCCACTCGTGTAGCGATGATCGTCGCCGTTGGCGTGTTGCTCGCCATTGGCGCGAGCACGGCCGCCGGCTCGACGCGGTCGGGGAAGAAGGTCACGATCAGCGTCGCCTCGCTCATCCCCGGGAGCACGCAGGCGGCTATCAAGCAGTTCAACGCCCAGGTGAAGGAGTTCGAGAAGCGGTACCCGACGATCCAAGTCAAGCCGGTCGAATACCAGTGGACGGGTCCTAGCTTCGCGGCCAAGCTCGCCGCCCGGACGCTTCCGACGGTGTTCGAGGTGCCGTTCACCGACGCTCGCACGCTTGGCGACAGGGGTCAGCTAGCAAACCTCACGCCGTACTTCAAGAAGCTCCCGTACCACAACAAGTACAACAACGCCGTCATCGCGGAAGGCACCGACGCGAAGGGACAGGTCGTCGCCCTGCCAAAGGGCGCCTACGCGCAAGCCCTCCACTACAACCGGGCGCTCTTCAAGCAGGCCGGGCTCAACCCGAACAAGCCGCCGACCACTTGGGCACAGATCCGCACGGACGCGCGGATCATCAGCCAGAAGACCGGCAAGCCCGGCTACGTCGAGATGGCGAAGGACGACAACACCGCGGGCTGGATCCTGACCACGCTCGTCTACTCGCTCGGCGGGCGGATGGAGACCGGGACCGGCACCCATGCAAAAGCGACCCTCAACAACACGTACACGATCCATGCGCTGAACATGCTCAAGGCGATGCGCTGGACTGACAACTCAATGGGCTCCAACTTCGACTACGGCTGGAGCGACATCAACCAGGCATTTGCCGCCGGCAAAGTCGGCATGTACATCAGCGGCTCGGACGTGTACACCAACCTCGTGCAGGCCTACAACGTCAACCCGTCCACCTACGGCGTCACGACGATCCCGCTCGCCAACAACAAGAAGGTCGGCGTGCTCGGCGGCGGCACGCTCGCAGCCGTACGCCCGGACGCGAAAAAGGCCCAACTCGCCGCCGCCGTCAAATGGCTCGACTTCTTCTACGAGCAGCCGCTCGTTTCGAAGAAGCAGGCGATCCGGAACGCGAAGACGTTGGTTGCCAACAAGCAGCCAGTCGGAGTCCCCGCGCTCCCGATCTTCAATCGGACGCAATACAACCTGGCGAACCTTTGGATCAAGCCGTACATCAACGTCCCGGTCGGCCAGATGAAGCCGTTCCTGAACGGGATCTTCAAGCAGAAGCTCATCCCGGAACCCGAGGCGTCGACCCAGAGCGTCTACCACGCCCTCGACGCCGTCGTCGAGGCGGTGCTGACAAACAAGAACACGGACGTCGTGCAGATGCTCAAGCAGGCGAACGCTGAGGCGCAGGCTGCGATCAGGCAGGGTGCGTAGTGGAGTGAACTTGAACACCGTCGATCAGCCGGGAGGGCCCGCGCTGCCGAGCGAGCGCGGGCCCTCCCGCTCGTATGCGACGCCACGGCGGACGCCGCTCACCTGGATCCGTGGCGGCGGGCTCTCGGCATTCCTGTTCCTCCTGCCGCTGCTCTTCGTGTTCGGCGCCTTCTCGTGGTTCCCGATCGTGCGTACGGCGATCATGTCGCTCCAGCACACGAACTTCGTGCAGGCGCCGACGTGGGTCGGCTTCCAGAACTTCAGAGCCGTCTGGCACGACCCGCTGTTCCCGGTCGCGGTCAGGAACACCGCCTATTTCGCGCTCCTCGCTCTCGTCTTCGGCTATCCGATCCCGCTGATCGCCGCGGTTCTGATGAGCGAGGTGCGAAAGCGACGCGGCCTCTACAGCATGGTCGCGTACCTGCCGGTGGTGATTCCGCCGGTCGTCGCCGTGCTCCTCTGGAAGACGTTCTACGACGCCAGCGCGACCGGGGTTTTCAACACCGCCCTCGGCTGGGTAGGACTCGGCCCGTACCCATGGCTACAGTCGCAGCAGTGGGCGATGCCGTCGCTCGTGCTCGAGTCGACCTGGGCGAACGCCGGCGCGACGATGATCATCTACCTCGCGGCGCTGACGAGCGTGAACCCGGAGCTGTACGAGGCGGCGTCCGTCGACGGCGCCCAGTTGCTGCGCAAGGTCTGGCACATCACGCTGCCGCAGATCCGCGGCGTCCTGCTCGTGACCCTGATCCTGCAGATCATCGGGACGGCGCAGGTCTTCCTCGAGCCATACCTCTTCACCTCGGGCGGGCCGGCCAACGCGACGCTGACGGTGATGCTCCTGATCTACAACTACGCGTTCGGGAACTCGCTCGGCGGCGACTACGGCAAGGCGACGGCGCTCAGCCTCATGCTCGCCGGCTCCCTCGCCGTCTTCTCGCTCGTCTACCTGCGCGCAACGCGATCCTGGAGCACGCGATGAGCGAGCCCGGCAGCGGCGGCGGCCTGATCTCGGGGATCGAGTGGCGCAAGCCGAGCATCCGCTGGGGAATGCGCACGGCACATGTGCTGCTACTCGTGGGGCTCGTCGTCATCGGTCTCGGCCCGATCCTCTGGCTCGCGAAGTCGGCAATCACGCCGACGCTGGACACGATCAGCCATCCGATCGCACTCTTCCCGCACGGCACGGCGTGGAGCAACGTCCGCCAGGCGTGGTCGGACGTGCACGTCGGCCGTTACTTCTGGAACACGATCGTGATCACGTTCGGCTCGTGGGCTGTGCAAATCGTCGTCGCGACAACGGGCGGCTTCGCGCTCTCCGTGCTGCGCCCACGATACGCACCGATCATCAAGGGCCTGCTTCTGGCCACGCTCTTCATCCCGGCGATCGTACTCCTCGTTCCGCTCTACATCGAGATCGTGCAGCTTCCGATCGTCCACAAGTCCCTCATCGACAGCTACTGGTCGGTGTGGCTGCCGGCGGGTGCGAGCGCGTTCAACGTGATCCTGGTCACGCGCTTCTTCGACAACCTGCCACGCGAGATCTTTGAGGCGGCCGAGATCGACGGCGCCGGTCCCTTCCAGCTCTTCTGGAGGATCGTGCTGCCGATGTCGAAGCCGATCCTCGGCGTCGTCTCGATATTCGCCCTGCTCGCGTCGTGGAAGGACTTCTTGTGGCCCCTGCTCGTCCTGACGAACCCGAACAAGCAACCGCTTTCTGTACGGTTGCCCTCGATCGAATCGCAGACCTCGCTCGGCGTCTTCCTGGCGGCGATGTTCATCGCCTGCCTCATCCCGATCGCAGGCTTCCTCCTCTTCCAACGCTCCTTCCTCCGCGGCACCGGCCTCGGCGGAGCGATCAAGGGCTGATCCCCCGGTTCAGGTCATCCCGGCGCGGGCGGGGCCCGGCAGCGGGACGTTGAACGAAGAAGGCCCCGCGGTGCGGGGCCTTCTCTTAAAGCGCATTGAGAACAGGATCAGCAGTTGTTGGTCAGCGGTCCGCTGTTGAAGTTGTTGTAGCGCTGGTTGGTCGCTCCATGGCCACCGAAGGTCCAAACGGTGTAGCGGAAGAGCGGTCCGAACTCGGCCGTGCTACTGCCGCCAAAGTTGTTGGTGGTGTTCGGCAGCGTGGAGCCGATCCCGTACGAGCAGGTCGCAGGGCCGTTAGCGGTGCTGACGCTTGAGTAGTAGGGGTAGAACGCCGCCGGCGATCCGTCATCGGTTGTCGGCGGATTGACGCAGTTCGCGCCGGTGGTCAGCCGCTGGCAAGTGCCTCCTAGATCCGCCGCCTCGATCCGCGGCAAGTCGGCTTCGAACGCGATCTGCGGATAGGCGACCGTGTAGGCGGTACCCGTCATCGGGCTGCTGAACAAGATCGGACTCGGCTTGGTCGGGCTGCCGTCGGGCCAATAGTGCTGATACGACACGCCGTCGAAGCCGGGTGCGTTCGAATCGACGCACCCCGTCGCCGGGTATAACAGGGACAACTCCGAAGGGAAGCAGAAGTTGTCGTCGCCGTCGGTTGCTTCCAGGTCGCCGGGAATCCCTTCCTGACCGTCGCAGCTGCCGGTGTTCGCGCTGATGTGGCTGCAGAAGTCGAAGTGGCCGATTTCGTCGGAGAAAGCCACGTTGTAGGTGTGCGCGGCCCAGAGAGGACCCGGGTCTGCGGGCTCGACGTCGAGTACATCGGATGGAAGGTGTAGGGAAGCATCTGGCAGGAGTGGCCGCCCGGCTGATACTTGATCTGGCCGAACTGGTTGGCCGCACTGGCCACCATCTGCCCTGTCTGTCCGGTCGTGTTGTCATGCACGATGGTCGCGAAACCGGCCGGAGTATCGGTCAGGGTCACCGACGCCTGGTCTCCCGGGTTGAGGAAGAACGTGTCCGAGTTGTTCGGATTGCCCGACGTGGCGGGGTTGAACTGGAGCGGATTGGGCGGTCCCAACGGCTTGCCGTCAAGCGTCAGGAACGCGAAGTTGATGTACTCGACTCCACCTAGGAGCTGAGACTGGCAGGCCGAGTTGAGGGTCGTGCCGTTGCTCGGATTTTCGGACAGGCTGTCGATGTTCAGGGCGACGCACCACTTGGTGGCGTCACAGCTGGAGCCGGCGAATTGCGGGATCCAGCCCGGGGGATAGAACTGGAGCTCCATGAATGCAACGCCCGGCGCCTTGGTGGTTTTGGTGGGGTCGACGATGTTCTTGTCGCTGTCCGGTGGGCAGGTCGACTGTGTTTCGGGGTACGACTGGGTGTCACACATCGCCATGCCGAACCAAAAGGCCGGATGAAGCTCGAAGTCATAGCCCTTGCTCGTCGAGAACGGTCCGGACGGTTCGGTTGGAATCGTTAACTGATACTGGGCGTGGTTCCCCGAGCCGGGAGTGTTGGAATAGAACAAGGTCGACGGCTCGTCGTGGCCCACGTAGTAGTTGTTGCCGAAGGCTTCCTGTGGGTTCGAGACCTCGGCACACAGTGGAAACGGGTCGCCGCAGTCCGGCTTGTAGCCGGAGTAGCTGCTCGACTCCGCGGATGTCCCAGAGATTGCCAGAAAAGCGGCGGCTATGCCCACCATCGACGCCAACCTCAACAGGCGGATCCCCTTCACAATCTCCTCCTCTCGCTTCGCGACCCTGACTGCCTGCCGAGTTGGCACTGATAGGGACGCACTACGGAGGATGTGAGTCAGGCTGCGCGACGAGCAGGCCTTCCACAGAAACGCGAACGCGGCGGCCACGGCAGCACACGTCGCGACTCTGCCCATTACGAGCGATTTTTATGCCCGCTTGGCGCCAGTGTCTCGCGATGCCACCCAGCGACAGTCCTCGGACCCGTCAGTTCCTACCGTCAGCCCGAGACCTGTAGGTCCCAGTCGGCCTGGTCGTAATGGCCAAGCGATGCGGCGATCAGGCCGTCGTCCCCAATTGTCCACTCCTCGAACCCGCTGATCCGTACCGGTCGTCCCGTGCCGCCCGGCCCGATATTCGTTCCGGTCAGTGTCCAGTGGTACTCCAGCGTCGCGCCCTGGATGCGGAGTTCGTCCATTTCCACCCGCAGATCTGGAAAGGCGACCATGAACCCTTCCGCAGCCTCCTTGATCGCAGGCCGCCCGATCGCCGGCGCACCTTGGTTGATCGTGAGAGACCCTCCGGTTGCATAGTGCGCGGCGACTCGCGCCGGATCGCCGCTGCACCAAGCGTCGGTATACCGACGCGCGAACTCATGCAACGCGTCGAGGTTGGGCATCATCGCGCCTCCTTTGGATCGTTTCCTCTGGCTGCCGTCCGAAACGTACGTCTGGGCCCGAACAGAGGAGCCAGGACACGTAGCGTGAACCGCTCGCCTACGTTGGCGATCAACGACACCCGTTTGATCATCGCCCAAAGCGGGATGACGCTCGAATGGTGACGGCTTTTCTCTTCGACCGGCGGCAAGGCGAGCCCGTCGAGAACTGGGCCGAGTCGATCCACCGCCTGAGCAGAAATCAGGTTCTCTGGATCGACCTGATCGATGCTTCCGAGGACGAAACAGCCGAGGTCCTGGACGCGCTCGATCTTGGCGATGCCGGAGACTTGAAACTCGGGGATCCGGAGCGGAAACCGGGGATCGAGCAACACGAGGGCCACCTGCGGGTGACGGCCGTTGCCATCTCCGACGCAGAAGACGATGCAGCTCGTGACCGGATAGTCGTCGACTGTTTCGTCGGCTCGAACTGGCTCCTGACCGCACACAGCGCCGAGATCGGCGTGCTCGACGACTTTCGAGCGGCCGCCGAAGGGAAGGGCGAGTTCGGCCTCCTCGACGCGCCCTCGTTTCTCTCGACACTCCTGGAGTGGGTCATAGCCAGCTATCTCCGCGCCTTCGACGAGATCGAAGAGACGCTCGACGAGCTCGACGTGAAGGCTCTCGAGAATCCGAACAAGGACCCGGAGGAGCAGATCAAGGTACTCAGCGACGCTCGGCGTCGAGTCGGCCGACTCCGGCGGACGCTCGCGCTGCACCGGGAGGTGTTCACCGAACTGAGCCACTCCGAGTTCGACCCGCTTTCTTCGGAGGGATCAGCCGAACGGTTCGTCGAACTCACCGCAAGACTCGACGCTGCGCTCGCCTCTGCGCGCGATACGAGGGATGGGATCGCCAGCTCGTTCGATGTCCTGATCGTCCGGACGGAGCACCGAACGAACGAGATCATCAAAGTCCTCACGCTGGCGTCGATCCTGCTGCTCCCGGGAGCACTCCTTGCCGGCGTAGCGGGCATGAACGTGAACTTCGGCCTGCAAACCTTTGTGCATTCCGCACTCTTCTGGGTGGTGGTCACCTCCATCGTCCTGATCGCGATGGCAACGCTCGCGTTCGCTCGACTACGGCGCTGGATCTGAGGCGTTCCGGGCGACCGGCCCGCAAAGGCCGGCTTGGAGATCAGGCCAGCGGTGCGGGAGTCAGGCCATGGCGGCGCATGACCTCACCGATCTTTTCGACGTCCGGCGGGCCATCGCCGGCCAGTACATCGGCGACATCGCGGAAGTAGCCCGAGCCCAGCAGACCCGGACTGATAACTGCGAGAAAACGGGCGTCAGCCTCGCCGCCGTTATTGAATTCGTGAATCACGCGCCGAGGTATGAAGAGCGCCTCTCCAGGGTTCAGGTCGGTGCGTGCTCCGCCGACGGTAAACGTAGTGACGCCGTCCAGCCCGAAAACGGTTTCATCGAAGCCGTCGTGGCTGTGCGGCGCCGGCATACGTGCGTTGGCCGGCACATCGCATTCGAAGATGCTGACACTGCCTCCGGACTCGTCAGCGTCGACGTGAAAGCGGACGCTCATAGCCCCGACCCGGATCGCCTGAGCAGCAGTGTTAGACATGAATACGACTCCTATTCGAGGGCGTGCTGGCGGAGCAGGGAGCGTAACCCCAAGCAATCCGTCGCGCGACGCGCGCGGTCGTGAACGAGTAGCAGTGCGTCTACCGACCCGCGCGCTCAAGGCCGAGGCGGCGCAGCGAGCGTTCGAGCTCAGGTACACGTGGCCGGATGCGCTCGAAGTCCTGACCGGACAGCGAAAGGAGCCGCATCTGCGTACGCGCCACGACGGTGGCCGTCCGTTCTCCCGTAAGGAGGAGTGCAATCTCTCCAAGGGTGTCGCCTGGGCCGAGAGTCTCGCTCGCCTCGCCACCTTCAGTGTCGACATCGGCCTCTCCCTGTTCGATGAAGTAGATGGCGGTTCCATAGTCGTCGAGCGTGACGACCTTGGCACCTGCCTCAACCTCGAGCTCGCTCATCGTGGCAGCCAGCTCGTCGAGCTCCGCTGCAGGAAGATCAGCTAAGACCGAAAATGCTGCGATTCGACTCGCATCCACGGTCGCGGATCGTGCCACAGCGAGCAAGCCCAGCGCCCAAGGACGCTAAGAGAGCGAAGCTCGACACGAGCTGGACGCTCCTTGCCCAAGTCGGCTCTGGAGCGTTGAGACCATGCTCCCGTGCAGGTCGGCTCTACGTGGCTTGTCGTCGCGGCTGAATGGTGAATCCAAGCTCTCCGAGCACCTTGACGGCGCCGGTCTTCCCGCCCTCGAAATCACCGGAGGCAAGGCGTTGGCCCGTGGCGAACTCATAAGCCGTGCCCAAGATTGCTTTCGGCGGGTAACGGCGATTGTCCCGGACCAGGTCATAAGTCGTGGTAGGAGCGAATCCATGCGCGGAGAAGAACCGCTCCGGCCCTAGTCGGTCGTACTCCTGTATCGCACGCAACACGTCAGCAGGGGTGACCTTGTCCCAGGCAATCGAACGTGTCATCTCGTCCTCCCAGGATCGTTTGTGCGGAGGTTCTTTCGGGATCAGAGTGTATGCGGCGTAGATCGTGTTGTTATGAGGCTCGAGGATTGCCGCGCGGACGACTTTCCTCGCACCGAGCGAAGGATTCGCACCCGCAACCGTTGACGCGGCCCGCGCGGCGATGCAACTTCGCCCCCTCCGCGGCGCGGCAGGGGTGTCGTCGGTGATCCGCTGGGTGCATTGGCTCGCGATGGCGCGAGCGCCCGGAGGCAAGGCAGGCGCCGACTCACCCTCGGTGCACCGCGACACCGGCCGGTTGGTGGCGTTCAGCGATGCAGTCTTCGCCATCACCATCACCCTGTTGGTGCTGGAGATCAGGCCACCGACTGACTACAGCAACTTGCTACATGGCCTTACCGAGCTCTGGCCGTCCTATCTCGCCTACGGCGTCACGTTCCTGTTCATCGGACAGGTGTGGGCTAACCACCACGTCATGTTCGACCATATTCGTGCTGCCGATCGGGTCGTACTGCTCTTGAACACCTTGCTGCTGATGGCCGTGGTGTTCCTTCCGTTTGCGACCTCGGTGCTTGCCGGCGCGCTGCGCAGCGGACACGGCCAGCGAACGGCCGTCGTCTTCTACGGCATCGCGTTCGACGTAACGGCGCTGACGTTCAACGCCGTGTGGCAGTACGCGCGCCGTCACCGGCTGCTAAGCGAAGCCCTTGATTCTGCGGGCGCGACAGCCATCAGCAGGCGCTTTCAGCTCGCCCTGGCCTGGCTACGACTGGAGCCCTGCTTGGCGCACTGCTACCGGTCTTGGGCGTGGTCGTGATCGCTGCGTTCAACGCCTTTTACTGGCTTCCGATCCGAGGCGAGAGCCCACAGCCGCAAGCCTCCTGAGACCTGATACGGAAATGCCCCCGGACGGCCTGGGCGACTGTGTCGCGTCGGTCCGATGACAGCCGTTGCTTATCCAGACCGGCAGACGTAGTCTCGCCCCCAAATTCCCCAGCCACGGAGGTCCTCATGACGACGACCAGCCAGCTCCCTGACGTCGGGACCGAGCTTCGCGAGGGTTACGCCGAGGTCGGCGATCAGACCTTGCATTACGTCGAGGCCGGTGACGGGCCGCTGATCGTTCTGCTGCACGGCTTCCCGGAGTTCTGGTTCGGTTGGCGGCGACAGATCGAGCCGCTCGCCGCGGCGGGTTTTCGAGTCGTCGCTCCCGACACGCGTGGCTACAACCTATCCTCGAAGCCGGAGGGCTTCGAGGACTACGCCGTCGACCTGCTCGCCGCCGACATCCGCGACTTCATCGGAGAAATCGGTGCCGAGTCCGCACTATTGGTCGGTCACGACTGGGGCGGAACCATCGCCTGGACCACCGCGATGAACCACCCCGAGGTGGTCGACCGGCTCGTCATCCTCAACGCGGCGCATCCGCGGCGGCTCTCTGAGGGACTGCACAACCCGAACCAGCTACGGAAGTCTTGGTACTTCTTCTTCTTTGCGGTACCGGGACTGCCCGAGGACGTGGTGCACGCCAGAGACTGGCACTTCTTCCGTCACTTCCTGCACGACGCGAACCCGCCGTACACCCAGGAGGACATGGATCGCTACATCGACGCGTGGTCTCAGCCAGGGGCAGCGGCCGGGATGATCAACTACTACCGCGCCTCGGTCAGACAGTCACAGAAGGAAGCCGCAGCGAAGCTTCGCCCTCTCTCGGCACCGACGTTGGTCATCTGGGGTGAGCGCGACTCCTACCTCGGTTCCGACCTCGCCGAACCTCACCGGGACGACGTGCCCAACCTCGACCGCGTGGAGCGCCTGGCCGAGGCTTCGCACTGGGTGCATCACGACGAGGCTGACCGCGTCAACGAACTGCTTATCGACTTCTTCAACCCCGCGTCATAGGTGATCACGTTGGGGGCGCCGAGCGTTTCGCTCATCCCCCCCCGCGACGTTCGTCAACCGTGGGGGCCGAATTACGTGACGGCGGGGCGGCGAGCGGTGGTGCTCGCGATGCCGCCGTTCGTGGCGCAGTTGAAGGAGAACCGGCGCGATCCGGTCTGACACGAGCGGCGCGCTCGGCGGGCGCAACGTGCCGAACGAAGTCCCTGGAGCGTCGGCGAAGAGCCCCTCGGCTGCGCGAGCGTTCAGGAGATATCTCTTGAGGAGCCTGGCCTGTTGCCCCAGTTAAAAGCTCGTCGCTGCAGAGGAGTAGACTGCTGAGCGTCGCCCTCGTTGCGCGCTTCTCCTGAAGCCCGTTTTCTCGCAGCAGGGCACCCCGCCCCGGAAGGGGGCTTCATGACGAACACGATTTCTCTTGTCCGCCACCGCGTGGCCGACTTCGACGCTTGGAGGAAGGTGTACGACGGCTTCGCGCCGATCCAAGCCGAGCACGGCGTGCACGGGCACCAGGTGCTGCGCTCAGTCGAGAATCCCAACGATGTCATCGTCATCCACACATTCGACTCACGCGATGCGGCGAGCGCCTTCTTCGCATTGCCCGAGTTGAAGGAAGCGATGAGCAAGGCGGGCGTCAAGGCCGACTCTGTCGAGATCTCCTACTTTGACGAGGTCGAAAGCGGCACGCTCGTAGGCGTCTAGTCAGATCGATAGCCGGGCGGCGTTGCTTCGCGGGCGTCGTTCGGCTTATCTCTGAGCGTCTACTCAAAAAAATACGCGCCGGCGCCCGCGCTTCCGCGCTCTCCGTTGGCGCCGGCAACACGCCGTCGATCGCGGGCTGCTCGTCGAGCTCGACGAGGGACACCTCGACGATCGAGGCCTTGGCAACCAAGGTCCCTTCGACCGTCTGGGCCCAGCGCGACTCCGCGCCGAATTCTCGGGCTGCCCACTGCGTATGCGTCTCGTTCTGCGGAAGAGCCGCGTCCCGAATGTCGCCGTTCGCGAGCCGGATGCGAACGTACTTGGCCATCAGCCGATCCCAGCCCCTCCCCGCACACTCACAGTTCAGGAATGTTCCCCGGAGGTCGCGCTTTAAGATAGGGAGGACGTATCGCTGCCCGTGACGCTTCCCCTCATCGACCACTTGGCCCTGCGAGTACGTGACGAGAGACGCAGCCGCACCTTCTACGAGCAGGCCCTCGAGCCGTTCGGAGTGAAACTGGTCGAGAGCTCGCGGGGGCCTGGTTTCGTCATTGAGGGCGGTGGAGATTTCTGGATCGAGGAAGGGGAACCCCCGGCCGCTCCCGTTCATGTGGCCTTCGCCGCAGCGGACCGAGCCACCGTCGACGAGTTCCACCGCGCCGCTGTCGAAGCCGGCGGCCGCGACAACGGCGCGCCGGGTCTTCGCCCGCATTACCACGCCGGGTATTACGCAGCGTTCGTCATTGACCCTGACGGGAACAACGTCGAAGCGGTCTTCCACGGGGACCGCCAGCTGCCGGCGACGTGACGCTCGCTTGGGCCAGTGTTCGGGAATGGCCCCCGAGCGCTTGCGCTCGCCGCGTGTCGGCTTAAGCGATTCACCGCGGCCGCCGGCGGCCCACAAAGTACGACCCGAAGAAGCCAACGAGCAGGGCCACTAGGGCGAGGGCAAAATCGCCGTCGATGTGATCGCGATGGTCGAAGAAGTTTCGGTCAACCACTTCGTTGACGACGACGACCACCACCACGATCAGCAGCCAAACCC
>Ga0070698_100003490_pt1 | contig 17302 bp, 14 predicted proteins | sample KBSK1502metaG_FD_65477 | JGI IMG/M metagenome (GOLD analysis project Ga0070698, IMG submission 65477) | Corn, switchgrass and miscanthus rhizosphere microbial communities from Kellogg Biological Station, Michigan, USA - KBS K1-50-2 metaG | ecosystem: Host-associated > Plants > Roots >...
CGGCGGCCGGCCGCCGGGGCGGGTCAGGCCGTGCCGGTCACCAGGAGGACGCCGCGGGTGGCCCGGACCTGGCCGTCCTGCACGCGGGCGCGGAGGGCCGACTCGATGGCGGCGAGCGCCCGCTGCCGGGTGTCCTCGCCGGCCTCCTTGAGCGCCTCCCGGCCCGCGCCTGACCTGATGCTGGTGGCGGCGATCTCGGGGATCTGGTCCTCGCTGATCACCACGTGATCGTTGTGCGGGGTCACGTCGACGGAGCCGAACCCCGCCGCCTCGAGCACGGAACGGACCCGCGCGGGGTCGGACAGCGAGAACGGCCCGGGCTCGCCCGGGCCCGGCATCTGCGGCAGCGACCCGGTGACCTCCGCCACCGCCGCCCCGGGAATCAGCATCCACTCGTTGTCGAACACGGTCTGCCAGCAGACGAACGAGAGCGTCCCGCCCGGCGCCAGCGTATCCCTGACGTTGCCGAACGCGGCCACCGGGTCGGTGAAGAACATCACGCCGAAGCGAGAGTACGCCGCGTCGAAACGCGCCGTGCCGAGGTCGGCAACCTGCACGTCGGCGTGCACGAACTCGACGTTCGCCACGCCGAGCCGGTCCGCCCGCTCCCGGGCCGCCTCGAGCATCCCGGCCGAGATGTCCACCCCGGTCGCGCTGCCGCCCGGTCCGACCCGGGACGCCAGCTCCAGCGTCGTCCGGCCCAGCCCGCAGCCCAGGTCGACCACGCGCTGCCCGGGCCGCAGCCCGGCGCGCTCCATGGCTAGCTCGCCCGGGCGCGCGCTCACCTGTTCCAGCCGGTCCTCCAGCTCGCGCCACGTCGGGGCCATCTGCGCCCAGAACTCGGCCTGCTCGGTGTTCGCGATTCCCACTGCCGGATCCCTCCCGTTCGCCGGCGCGGACGATTCGTCAGCGCGTACGACGAGCATCCTCCGCGATCTCCAGCGCCTTGTCGAGGAAGACGCGATAGCCGAGGTCGGCCCGGAAGCCGTGCACCTCCGGGGTGTCCAGCGCGCGCATGAACGCAAGGATCTGCGGGCTGAACAGCTGGCCCGGCACCAGCACCGGGAAGCCGGGCGGGTAGGGCGTGACGAACGCGGCGGACACCACCTGCTGCCCGTTGTCCAGGCGCTGCTGCACCTCGTCGTCGGCGAGGTACTCGCAGTAGCTGTCGTCGTAGGACAGGTAGAACGCGCGCCGCAGATCCCCCTCGCCGGTCGCGATCGCAGGCTCGGTACCCGTCCCGGCCTCGGTACCGGTCGCGGGCTTGGGCTCGTCGCGGAAGCTGGGGTGGAAGCCGCTGAAGTCGGGCAGCGGCTGGGCGGGCGCGGTCAGCCGCAGCACCGCGCGCTCGTGCGCGGCGCGCTCGGTCTGGCCCATGTCCCGCAGCGTCCGCTCCAGCTCGCGCGCGATGGCGACCAGCGCCTCGATCAGGTGGGCGACCGAGCTGCGCGTGGTGCCGATCGTGGTCATGAACAGCACGGTGTTCCGCGAGGTCTTGTTGATCTGTATGTCGTAGCGGTCCATGAGCTGGCCCCGCTTGAACGACTCGCCGTCGATCCCGGTCGCGCCGATGTAGATGGTGACCCGGGACGGGTCCAGGACGAACTCGTCGAGGTCCCAGGCCCTGATCATGTTCGGCAGGCCGGAGCGCAGCGGCTGGTCGATGCCTGACGGACGGTAGTCGGCCGGGATCAGGTCGGCCGTGGTCAGGCACCGCATGTACGTGCGCAGCAGCGGGTGGTTGTCGACCGTGTCGCGCAGCCGCATCGCGTTCTCGATCTGCCTCTGCACGAGCTCGAAGCCCTCGAGGGCGGCCTGCCGCCGGCCCAGGTCGAGCGAGGCGAGTATCTGGTAGTTCGGCGAGGTGGAGGTGTGCGCCATGTACGCCTCCTGGAAGGTGTCCGTGACCTTCTGGCCGAAGTCCTGGTCGAGGACGTGGATCATCGAGCCCTGCCGCAGCGACGTCAGCGTCTTGTGCGTGGACTGCGTGGCGTAGACCCGGACCCTCGCCCGGGCCGGATCCGGCAGCAGCTCCCGGTCCAGCAGCGCCTGGTCGTCGTCCCGGGAAGCGGCGATCTCCTCCGCGAACCGCTCGTAGCGCGCCCGGTACTCCGGCTGGCGCAGCTGCTCGGTGAGCGTCCTGGCCGCGCGCATCGCCGTCCGGGGCCGGTAGACGGGGTGGAACCGGGCGAACGCGAACCACGCCTCGTCCCACAGGAAGATCAGGTCGGGCTTGATCGCCAGGCACTCCCGCATCACCCGCCCGACGTCGTAGACCATCCCGTCGAAGGTGCAGTTGGTCAGCAGCAGCATCCGGACCCGGTCGAGCTTGCCGGCCCGGCGCAGGGCGAGCAGCCTGGCCTTGATCTCCCGCAGCGGCACGGCGCCGTACATCCCGTAGCCGCTGAGCGGGTAGGCGTCGAGGTAGGACACCATCGCCCCGGCCATCATGAGCCCGTAGTGGTGCGACTTGTGGCAGTTGCGGTCGACCAGCACGATGTCGCCCGGCTGGACCAGCGCCTGCACGACGATCTTGTTGGCGGTCGAGGTCCCGTTGGTGACGAAGAACGTGCTGCGCGAGCCGAACGTGGTGGCCGCCCGCTGCTGCGCCTCGCGCAGCGGCCCGGTGGGCTCGAGCAGCGAGTCGAGGCCGCCGCACGTGGCCGACGTCTCGGCCAGGAAGACCTCGAGGCCGTAGAAGTCGGCCATGTCGGTGATCCAGTGCGAGTTGATGATCGACTTGCCGCGGGAGATCGGCAGCGCGTGGAACACGCCGGTCGGCCGGTGGGTGTAGTCCCGCAGCGCGTCGAAGAACGGCGCGTCGTAGCGGGCGGCGACGCCCTCGAGGATGCTCAGGTGCAGCTCAAGCGACCCTTCCCTGGCGTGGAAGACGCGCCGGAAGTGGTGGCTCAGCCGGCCCGCGAGGTCCTCCACCGCGATCTCGGTCATCAGGTAGAGGTCGAGCTCGGGGCGGATCCGGGCCAGCGACCTGGCGAGCACCTGGGCGCGCTCGTCCGGCGCGTGCTCCATCAGGTCGTCGCCCGCGGAGTCGACGCTGAACTGCGCGAGCGGGGACAGGTCGTGCGGGGACCGGTGGGCGAACCGCCGCCGGACCACGCACGCCTGCAGCGTGAAGTTCAGCCGCGCCGCCATGACCGCGTCGTCGAAGCTGGGCACGACGACGATCTCGTACGTGAACCGGTCGTCGGGCCGGCGCCACCGCCGCAGATCCTCGCGCAGCGCCCGCTCCTGGGCCGGGCTCACGTCCTCGACGACGAGCACCTCGAAGTAGGGCTTGTCGGTGCGGCCGGGCTCGGACTCGCCGGCGTCGCGGCCCAGGGGAGAGCCGTCCGGCCCGGAAGTCGGCCCGCGCCGGTACGACTCGGTGACCAGCGCCCGGTTGATGCCGGCCACGAGCGTCGCGAAGCGGTCGTAGCTCCCCGCGCTGAACAGCTGGTCCGCCTGCTGGAAGAGCTGCATGCCGGGAAAGGCCCAGAACCGCTCGATGCAGCCGAGCAGGCGCATCGTCCCGGCCACCGAATCCGTCGACCGGGTGGCCGGACGCCGGCAGCTCACGGCCAGCGCCAGCTGGGCGCTCGCCTCCTCCAGTCCCGACCAGGCGTCGGCGCGTGTCTGCCACAGGCTGTTGTACGCGGGTGACGTCGTCTCCACGGTCACGGTTGACCACCTCCGTGGTCAGTGTCCTGCCCGGCCGCTTCGCCGGCTGCCTTGCCCTCACGATCCCCCCGCGGGACGGTAGCGGCAAGTGAGCAGGCCAGCGCGCCGGTCTATGACGGCTCACTTGTCTAGGACGTAGCTGCCGGGGGCATCTTCAAGCACCCGCATGCGCGCGCTGCCGGGCGCCGGTGGTGCGGGCTTCTCGCCGCCGGAGCGCGCCGCGAGCCATGCCGCGTAGTCGTCCCACCAGGACCCCTTCTCCGTCCTCGTGTCTCGCTGCCAGTCCTCCGGGTCGAGGCGGTTGTCGTCGGAGACCTGATAGCTTGCCTTGGCGCTGCCGGGCGGGTTGACCAGCGCCGCGATGTGCCCGCTGGTGGACAGCACGAACCGGGTCTTGCCGCCGAGCAGCTGGCCGCTGCGGTAGCAGGCCTGCCACGGGCAGATGTGGTCGGCCACCCCGGCCACGACGTAGGAGTCGACGAGGACCTGCCCGAGGTCGATCTCGGTGCCCAGGACCGTGGCACCGCCGGGCCGAGTCAGGCTGTTGCGCATCGCGACGTCGATGAAGTCGCGGTGCAGCCCGGCGGTCATCCGGGTGGTGTCGGCGTTCCAGAACAGGATGTCGAACTTCGGCGGTTTCCTGCCCTGGAGGTAGTTGTTGACCCAGTAGTTCCAGATCAGGTCGCCGGGGCGCAGCCAGGCGAACACCTCGGCCAGTTGCCTGCCGTCCAGGTAGCCCCTGCGCTGGGACTGGGCCACCGCGGCCGCGGCGACGGTCTCGTCGATCAGCGCGCCGGTCGTCCCCGCCCTGCTCTGGTCCATCATCGTGACCAGCAGGCCCAGGCTGGCGAGCTTGTCCTGGCGCCCGGTGGCGGCCAGGTGCGCCGCGGTCAGGCTGGCCAGGATGCCGCCGGAGCAGGCGGCGAGCACGTGCACGGATTCGACGCCGCAGATCTCCGCCACCGCGTCCAGCGCTTCGATGATCGCGGTTGCGTAGGCGTCGAACCCCCACGTGCTGTGCCGGGCGACCGGGTTGCGCCACGACACCACGAACACCTGCTGGCCCTGCCCGACCAGGTACTCGACCAGGCTGCGTCCCGGCGCGAGGTCGAGCACGTAGTACTTGTTGATCGTCGGCGGCAGGATCAGCAGCGGCAGGACGCGGACGGCCTGGGTCTGCGGCCGGTACTGGAGAAGCTCCAGCACCGGCGTGCGGAGAACCACCGCGCCGGGCGTCACCGCGAGGTCCTTTCCCACCTGGTAGGCGTCGGTGTCCACCATGGACGGCACCCGCGGCGGGGTCGCCATGTCGTGGACGAGCTGCCGTAGCCCCGTCACCACGCTGCCGCCGCCGGTATCGATCAGCGCCTTCCACGCCACCGGGCTCAGCACCGGGTTGTTGCTCGGCGCGAGGGCCTGGACGAGGTTGGACGCGACGAACTTGACCCGCTCCGCGTCCTTCCAGTCCATCGGCACGTCTTGCACGAGCCCGTCGACGGTCTCGTCGGCGGCGAGATAGGCCTGCATGACCCGGCGCAGCACCGGGTTCTGCGTCCAGGCCAGGTCGGCGAAGCGCCGGTCCCTCCTCGGCGGCGCGACCTGCGACGCGCCGAGCGCGATGCGGCCCAGCTCGGCGGCCAGCGCGCCGGTCCGGTTGGCCACCCGGAGCGGGCGGCGGGCCAGCCCGCCGGCGAACCGCAGGCTCGACTTGCCGGGGAAGAACCGCCGCGCCGGCCCGAGCGCGGCTTCGGTGAGCAGCATGTCCAGCGCGGCGGCGACCTCGGCCGCTTCGCCCTGCTCGCTGGTGGCGGTCGTCATGACAGGTCCCCAGATGGCTTGTTGTGGCGGCGCATTGCGGTTATCGGAAACGGCTGGCGGCCGCTTGGGCGAGGCTTTCCTGCTTATGGACCCGTTCGTCGTGGCCGATCTGGCGGAACAGGTCGGCCAGCGAATCGAAGCGCGCGTAGTCGCCGGAAAACGCCGACTCGAACGACTCGGTCTCCCACCCCGGGTGCTCGGCCACGAACTCCATGTACTCATGCTCGGCGTGGTCTTCGAAGTCGGCGTTCAGCCGGTAGCTCCACGACGGGCGGATCACGTAAAGCAGCCAGGACAGCTGGTAGTAGCCGAACGCGATGGCCTGCGGGACCCAGTAGTACTTCAGCCAGGATTCGCGCTGTCCGGATCGGGCGACGAGTTCTTCCAGGATGAGCAGGTGCCACTGCTCGTTGTCTTGCTGAACCCGGGATTCGGCGATCCGTTCGTGGACACGCCGGGCGAAGTCGGGGTCTCGGTGGACGTGGGTGACGGCAATGTAGGCAACCTGCTCCCAGCTCTGATAAGGCACCCGGGCGATGAGCTCGAGCATCTTGAATTTGGACAGGGTGCGCCGGCGTCCGTAGAGCAGGTCCATGGTTGCGAACAGCAACCGGGCCGGCAGGCCGTAGCGGCGGCGCGGCGTGGCCAGCGTTTCTTGTTGAGCCGCGAGCAGCTCCGCGCGCGATAGCTTCGGAGGCTCCACGGCCAGCGGCCGGGATTGCGTGGCCTCCTGGGGCATGGTCAGAGCACCCCGGCGTTGGTCAGCGCGGCCTTGGTTTCCTCCTGGTTCAGGCCGGCGTCGGTGTGCTCGAAGTCGGCCAGAGTGCCGGTGCGCTGGGCCAGGAACCCCAGCCGGATCAGCTCGCCGCCGCCAGCCAGCGCGTGCAGCAGCCACTCGGCGCCCACCCGTGCCTGGGTGGCGCGCCGTGGCAGCGCCAGCAAGTGGTAGCCGCGGGTGACGGCCTGGGCGGCCGGCCCGGACACCGGGACACCCAGGGGCTTGGCGACCGCCCGCGTCCCACCGAGGTCGACGACCAGGCCCAGGTCCTTGTGGCGGTAGGGCCGCAGGGGAGTGCCACGCAGCGTCGCTATCACGTTGCGCGCGGCCGCCTTGCCCTGGCGCTGGGCGTGCTGGGCGGTCGGCGGGCATATCGCGTCCTCACCGGCGGCCAGGTCCGGGACGGCGGCGGCGTCGCCGAGCGCGAAGGCATCGGCCCGTCCGGGCACGGCGAGCTCAGGCGTGACCGCCAGCCGGCCCCGCACGGTCGTCAGGCCCAGCGCGTCGATCAGCGGGTTGGCCGCGGCTCCGGCGGTCCAGACCAGCGTGCGCGAGGGTATGGTGCGGCCGCCCGACAGGCGCACGGTGGTCTCGGTGACCTCCTCCACCGACGTCTGCAGGACGACCTCGATGCCGCTCCGCTCCAGCAGGCTCAGCGCGGCCTGTCCGAGCTTTGCTCCCAGTTCCGGCATGATCTGCGGGGCGGCGTCGACCAGGATCCATTTCACGTGGTCCGGCCGCAGGTGCGGAAAACGGGACAGCGAGCGCATGCTCGCCAGGTGCAGGGCGGCCGCGGTCTCGGTCCCGGAGTAGCCGCCGCCGACGACGACGAAGGTGCACCGTTCGGTCCGCTCTTGTTCGGAAGAGGCGGCATCGGCCAGCTCCACCTGAGCCAGGACGTGATCGTGCAGGAAGACCGCCTCGGCCAGCATCTTCATCCCGCGGGCGTAGCGCGCCAGCCCGGGGATGTTGAACGTGCGCGTCACGTTGCCCGGAGCGAGCACCAGCAGGTCGTAGCGTTCGACGCGCGTCTCGCCGGTGATGGTGCGCACGACGCAGGCGCGGGCGTCCAGGTCCAGTCCGATCACCGCGCCGGGCACCAGACGGGTGCGGTGCAGCGTCCGGCGCAGCGGTATCGCCACCCCCATGGGGGACAACAGCCCGGCCGCCACCTGCGGCAGCAGCGGGCTGTAGATCAGATAGTTGCGCGGGGTGACCAGTGCCACCTCGGCTTCGTGTGCTTCTAGCTTGCGCTCCAGCTGCCGAGCGCAATGGAAGCCGGCGAATCCGGCGCCGATGACAAGCACGCGTGGTCGGTTCACGACGGCTCCCTGATGAACATCGAGTCCCTGTTCCCCCCGGCTAGTTGAGCCGCTCGACGATCATCGCCATGCCCTGGCCGCCGCCGACGCACATGGTCTCCAGGCCGACGGTCTTGTCGTTGGCGATCAGGCCGTTGAGCAGGGTGGCGGTGATCCGGGCGCCGGTCATGCCGTACGGGTGACCCAGCGCGATCGCGCCGCCGTGCACGTTGAGCCGGTCGATGTCGATGCCGAGCTCGCGGTAGGAGGGAATCACCTGCGCCGCGAACGCCTCGTTGATCTCGACCAGGTCGATGTCGGAGATGGTCATCCCGACGCGCCCCATTGCCTGCCTGGTTGCCTCGACCGGGCCGAGGCCCATGATTTCCGGCGACAGCGCGCTCACCCCGGTGGCGGCGATCCGGGCGAGCGGGGTGATCCCCAGGTCGCGTGCCTTGCGATCGCTCATCACCACGACCGCGGCCGCGCCGTCGTTGAGCGGGCAGCAGTTGGCCGCGGTCACCGTCCCGTCCGGGCGGAACACGGGCTTGAGCGCGCTGACCGCGTCCAGGGTGACACCCGGACGAGGGCCGTCGTCGCGGTCCACTATCGTGCCGTCCGGCAGTTCGACCGGCGTGATCTCGCGCGCGAAGAAGCCATTCTTGATCGCCTGCTCGGCGAGGTTCTGCGAGCGGACCGCGAACTCGTCCTGCTCGGCCCGGGTGATGCCCCACGTCGACGCCACGTTCTCCGCGGTCAGCCCCATCGCGATGTAAGCGTCGGGCAGCAGGCCTTCCTCGCGCGGATCGTGCCAGCCCTCGGTGCCGCCCTCGGCCGCGGTGGCGCTGCGCGCGCGGGCGTCGTCGAACAGCGGGTTCACGGTGTCGGGCCACGAGTCGCTGCTGCCCTTGACGTGCCGGCTGACCGTCTCCACGCCCGCGGAGATGAACACATGTCCCTCGCCGGCCTTGATCGCGTGCATGGCCATCCGCGTCGTCTGCAGGGACGACGCGCAGTACCGGGTGAGCGTGGTGCCGGGAAGGTGGTCGTACCCGAGGAGCACCGCGGTCACCCGGGCCATGTTGAACCCGGACTCGCCACCGGGCAGGCCGCAGCCCAGCATCAGGTCGTCCACGTCCGCCGGGTCTAGCTGCGGCACCTGGTCCAGCGCCGCGCGCACGATGGTGGCGGCCAGGTCGTCCGGCCGCAGGTCCTTCAGCGACCCCTTGAACGCGCGGCCGATCGGTGACCGGGCCGTGGCCACGATGACCGCGTCACCCATGAGCTTGTCCGCTCGGGAGCGCCACGAGTTGCCTCCGGCAGCCGGTCGGCTGGTCCGCCCCGTCGATCATCTACGGGCCTCCGTTCCGCTGGGGTACGTCACCGAGCCTGCTCCGCCCGGGCGCCGTAGCCACGACGATCCGCCGGCCAGCCTGGAATGTCGATGGAGCCGCGAACAATCCGCGCAGCTGAGCCCGTTGCCTGGGCACAACGGGTCACCGGGCAGCCAGCGGTACGTTCGGAGCTGACTTGATACCCAGCCGATCTGGCCTATCCGGCGGAGGTGTGCAGCCATGCCGCGCGAAATCAACTCAGTCGGCGTCGTAGGTGGCGGGCTCATGGGAGCGGGCATCGCCGAGGTGTCCGCGGTCGCGGGCCTGCCCGTTGCCGTCCGCGATCTGCCGCAGTTCCTCGACGCCGCCCGGGCGCGGGTGGAGAAGTCGCTGGCCGGCGCCGTCAAACGCGGCAAGATCGACCAGGCCGGGCGCGACGAGGTGCTCGCCCGGATCACGTTCACCCCGGACCTGAAGGACGTCGCGGGCGCGGACATCGTGATCGAGGCGGTCCCCGAGGTCCTCGATCTCAAGGTGTCGCTGATCAAGGAGCTCGACGAGCTGGTCAGCCCGGACAACGTGATCGCCACGAACACCTCGTCCATCCCCATCGCCGAGCTGGCGGGCAAGGTGCAGCACCCGGGACGGGTGGTCGGCGTGCACTTCTTCTCGCCAGTCCCGGTGATGAAGCTGGTAGAAATCGTGGTCGCTCTGGACACTGACCCGCAGACGGCAGAGACCGCGTTCGCGTTCGCCAAAAAGCTGGACAAGCACCCCATCCGGACCAAGGACCGGTCGGGCTTCATCGTCAATTTCCTGCTCATCGGGTACGTCAACGCGGCCATCCGCATGTACGAGGAAGGCTTCGCCAGCCGGGAGGACATCGACGACGGCATGCGCCTCGGCGCGGGTCATCCGATGGGCCCGCTGACCGTGGCCGACATGGTCGGCCTCGACATCGTCTACTCCGTGGGCAACTCGATGTACGAGGAGTTCAAGCGCGAGGAGTACGCGCCGCCGCCGCTGCTCAAGCGGATGATCGCCGCGGGCCGGCTCGGCCGGAAGTCCGGGCGGGGTTTTTACGAGTACGACAAGTAGCACCGCCGTGTTGTCACGCCAGCCATCGACGACTCCCGCCGGGGGAGGCAGTGTCATAGCGGACACTGCCATAACGGCAACGCTGGTATCGGGCTAGCCAGATTGGAGCGCGATGGCCACCCAGTTGAGCAAACCGGCCGACCTGCTCGGCATGGTCGGCCAGGACGTCGGGACGGGCGAGTGGCACGCGATCACCCAGCACCAGGTGAACATCTTCGCCGACGCCACCCATGATCATCAGTGGATCCACGTCGAGCCCGAGCGCGCCGCGAAGGGCCCCTACGGGGGCCCGATCGCGCACGGCTACCTGACCTTGTCGTTCTGCCCGGTATTCCTGGACGACGTTCTCAAGATCGACGCGGTGACGGCCGCCGTCAACTACGGCGTCAACAGGGTTCGCTTCCCGGCGCCGGTGCCTGTCGGAAGCAGGATACGAGGACATGTGAGCCTGGTATCAGCCAAACAGAAGCAGGCCGGCCTCGAGTGCGCGTTCGGGATCCTCGTCGAGCTCGAGGGGTCGGATCGCCCGGCCTGCGTCATCGAGACGGTCGTGATCTACCGGTAGTGCCGCCAATCACGGAGCGCAGGAGCCATTCACCCAAGGAGCAGGATCCGATGAGCATCAGGTCCATTGTCCCGACGGCCCGGTCCGGTTCGACGGGCAAGGTCGTGTCGGCCCGGGAGGCCATCCGGCTCATCCGCGTCGGCGACACGGTCGCCATCGGCGGGTTCTTCGGCATCGGCCTCGCCCTCGAGGTCATCCACGAGCTGGGCGCGGTGTTCCAGGCCACCGACGAGGAGGCCCTGGGCTTCGGCAAGCCGCGCGACCTGACCCTGGTGTTCTGCGTCAGCCCGGGCGACGGGCAGGCCGGCGGCGCCAACCGGCTGGCCCAGCCCGGCCTGGTCAAGCGGACCATCGGCGGGCACTGGACCGGCGTGCCCGCGCTGTACCAGCTCGTCGCCGGCAACCAGATCGAGGGCTACAACCTCCCACTCGGCCCCATGTCGCACCTCTACCGGGACATCGCCGCGGGCAAGCCCGGCCACTTGTCGCGGGTCGGGCTCGGCACGTTCGCCGACCCGCGGTTCAGCGGCGGCAAGCTGAACGAGATGACGACCGAGGACCTGGTCGAGATCGTGAAGGTCGGCGGCGAGGAGTACCTGTTCTACAAGGCCTTCCCGATCAATGTCGCGATCATACGCGGCACCACCGCCGACCCGGCCGGCAACATCACCATGGAACGGGAGGCGCTGACCTGCGACACGCTGTCGCTGGCGATGGCGGCGCACAACTCCGGGGGACTGGTGATCGCGCAGGTGGAGCGGCTCGCCGAGGTGAACACCCTCAACCCGCGCCAGGTGACGATACCCGGCGCGCTGGTCGATTGCATCGTGGTGGCGACGGACCCGGGCAACCACGTGCAGACCTGGGCCAGCCCCTACAACCCTGCCTTCGCGGCTGAGGTGCGGGTGCCGCTGACATCGCTCGCGCCGATGGCGATGAGCGATCGCAAGATCATCGCCCGGCGCGCCGCCATGGAGCTACGGCCGAACAGCGTGGTGAACCTGGGCGTCGGCATCCCCGAAGGGGTCGCCTCGGTAGCCGCCGAGGAGAAGATCAACGACCTGATGACGCTGACCGCCGAGCCCGGCATCATCGGCGGCATCCCGGCCGGCGGTGCCGCCTTCGGCGCGGCCACGAACCCGCAGGCGGTCATCGACATGCCCTATCAGTTCGACTTCTACGACGGCGGCGGTCTCGACGCGGCGTTCCTGGGGCTGGCGCAGGCGGACGCGGAAGGCAACATCAACGTGTCGAGGTTTGGCCCGCGCATGGCCGGCGCGGGCGGCTTCATCAACATCAGCCAGAACGCGAAGAAGGTGTTGTTCCTCGGCACCTTCTGCGCGGGCGACCTGGAGTTGTCCGTCGTCGAGGGCAAGCTGCTGATCGAGCGCGACGGACAGTACCAGAAGTTCGTCGCGGAGGTCGGGCACCGGACATTCTCCGGGCGGCACGCCGCGCAGCAGGGAAAGGACGTCCTCTACATCACCGAGCGGTGCGTATTCCGGCTCACCACGGAGGGCCTGGAGCTGATCGAGGTCGCTCCCGGCATCGACATCGAGCGTGACATCCTCGCCAAGATGGCGTTCAAGCCGGTCGTGAACAAGCCGCGCGAGATGGACCGCCGTATCTTCCGGGCGGACCCGATGGGCCTCCGGGAGGACATGCTGCGACTGCCCCTTGACGCGCGGTTCGACTACGACGGCGAGCGCAACATCCTTTACCTGAACTTCGAGGATCTCCAGGTGAAGACGATGCAGGTCATCGACGACGTCATAGCGAAGATAAGGGAGATCTGCGAGCCGCTCGGCCACAAGGTCTACGCCGTGGTTAACTACGACGGCTTCGAACTCGACAACGACCTGGAAGACGCCTACCTTGACGGCGTGCAGGAAATGGGTGACGCCTACTTCCACGGCGTCACCCGGTTCACCACCAGCGCGTTCATGCGCGCCAAGCTCGGCAGCGCGCTCGAATCGCGCGGTGTCGCGCCGCACATCTACGAATCCGAAAGCGAAGCCACCGGCGCCGTACGCGACACCCTGGCGCGCCAGGAGTAACGGCACCTCGACAAGTCGATCCGGCCGCGTTACGTTGCCGCGGATTGGCGCCAGAAGGAGGATTCTGCCATGACGACCACAGCCACCGCGCTGGCGCAGGACATCGGGCTCGCCCGCGAGACCGACTACTTCTTGATGAGAGACCAGCTGACCGAGGAAGAGCTGGGGCTGCTGTACAAAGTTCGGAAGTTCGCCGAAGCCGAGATCCTGCCGGTCGTCAACCCGCACTGGGAGCGGGGCGAGTTCCCGTTCGAGCTGCTGCCCAGGCTGGCCGAGCTGAACGTCGTCGGCGACACCATGGAGGGCTACGGCACCACGCCGATGTCGGCCGTCGGCTCGGGATTGCTGATGTACGAGCTCAGCCGGGTAGATGGCAGCATCGGGACGTTCGTCGGCGTGCACGTGGGGCTGGCGATGCAGTCGATCTACCTGCTTGGCTCGGAAGAGCAGAAGCAGCGCTGGCTGCCTGCGATGGCCAGGCTGGAGAAGATCGGGGCGTTCGCGCTCACCGAGCCCGATCACGGGTCCGACGCGGTCATCCTCGAGGCCACCGCCCGGCGCGACGGCAGCGAGTGGGTGATCAACGGCCTCAAGCGCTGGCCCGGCAACGCCGTGTGGTGCGACGTGATCGTCGTCTTCGCCCGTGACACGCAAGACGGCCAGGTCAAGGCGTTCGTCGTGGAGAAGGACAACCCCGGCTACGCCGCGTCCAAGATCGAGGGCAAGGTCTCGCTGCGGATGGTGCAGAACGCGGACATCACGCTCACCGACTGCCGCGTCTCCGAGGATGCCCGGCTGCAGAACTGCAACTCGTTCGCCGACGTCGCCCGGGTGCTCAAGGGCACCCGCAACACAGTCTCCTGGGCGTCGGCCGGACACGGGGTCGCCGCCTACGACATCGCCCTCAACTACGCTCAGCGGCGGACCCAGTTCGGCCGGCCGATCGCGAAGAACCAGATGATCCAGTCCATGCTCGTCGAGATGCTTGGCGAGGTCACTGCCATGCAGCTCTACTGCATCCGCCTCGGGCGGCTGATCGACGACGGCAAGATGAGCGACACGATGGCCTCCCTGGCCAAGTACTTCTGCACGGTCAAGGGTCGTCATGTGTGCCGCATGGCCCGCGACATCCTCGGCGGTAACGGGATCCTGCTGGACTTCCACGTGATGCGCCACATGTGCGACATGGAGGCGCTTCTCACCTACGAGGGCACCGCGGAGATCCAGACGCTCATCGTCGGCCGCGACATCACCGGGCAGAGCGCCTTCGCGTGACGCGATCCGCTTCGGGCGCAGCCACCGGCCCGGGCAGCGTGCGCAGAGCCTCCATGGCGACGAAAAGCTCCGCTGACGATCTGGGGTCGTTCAGCGGGCGGCCGGTCTGACGCTCGATGCGGCGCAGCCGGTGGCGCACCGTGTTCGGGTGGCAGTACAGGTGCTTGCCTGCCTCGACGGCAGAGCCCTGGAACGCGAAGAACGCAGCGAGGGTGTTCAGGAGCATGTCCCGCTCGTCCGGGTTGATGTCCAGCAACGGCCCCAGGATCGTCTTCGTGACCCGGTAGGAGGTCGTCGGGGAGCTGGCCACGAGAACGGGCAGCGGGGCGTCGTCGAACACGTTCACCACAGGGTCGCACGCCGCCGAGCTGGCCAGGGCGATCCGGGCCAGATGCAGCGCGTGCGGCGTGCGCTCGAGTCCTGTGTATGCCGGACTCACCCCGACCCGGGCCACAGCGCCCGAACGCAGGATCTCCACGAGCGCCGGAAAGTTACGCTGCGACCTCAGCGACACGATCCCCACCTGGAGCTCGGGCAGTAGACGCCAGGCCGATCCGATTCCCCGCACGAGCAGCCGGTTCTCGACCTGCGGCAACGCGAGCCGGGCCGCCGCGGGGATCTCCGCGGCGACGACGATGAACACTCCCTGGTAGGGAAGCCCCAGCATCGCGGCCGCCTCCCACACCGTCGCCGTGTCGGTAATCCGCCCCTCGAGCAGCGCCTCGAGCCGCGCCGACCGCTCCTGGTCCTGGCGGAGGACCCGCTCGGCCATGGCATCCCGGTAGGCGGTAGCCAGCTCCGTGGCGAACAGGCTGTGCAGCATCCACACCTCGGATGCAATGTCCACCAGTTCGGAGTCCGACACGATCCCGGTCTGACGTGCCTCCGCGACCAGCGTGTCCCACGTGAACCGGAACACGACCTGCAGCGAGCTCTGCACCGCGGCGAGCGGCGCCTCCTGGTCGGCCCGCCGCCAGCCGGTTCCCCGCGGGGCCGCCAGATCGTACGACCCCGGGGAGCCGAGATTGCTGAGTATGAACTCGAGATTGTCCCGCAGCGACTGATGCAGATCATCAATGGGAACTAGCCGGTCGTCGCCGTAGATGTCACACAGGTTTCCGCGGGCGTCACCCTGTTTGAGAACGCATGTCAGCAGCTCGTCGCTGAGCGAAGGCAGCCGGCTGAACAGGGCTGACGCGAGCTTCTGCCGGATGACACAGGGCTGGCCGGCCATATCGTCCGTGGCGCGGCCATTGTCGATGCTGATCAGCCGGGTCACGCGCGCCCATCCCACCCATCTGCTCGTCGACGGAATCACCGATCCGCCGAGCGGACGGCTTATCGCTGGTTGTGATGGCAGCGTAAGGAGATCCCTGATGGCGGACATCGTGACGCGGGCACGGGAAATAGTCCGCCTGACGGGCCGCGAGCACAACGGCCCCCGGCACTCACCGTTGGCCGAAACAGGGGGCCGGGTGTCAGGACGGCTGAGCACCTTCGACAGGCTGACGGCGCAGGCTGGCGGCGCAGGCTAGCGGCGTTTCCGGCGCCCCCGGGGCCACGCGTTGCGTGATCGTGATTGCATGGACTTCGTCCAGCACCCCGGCGATCACCGCGGCCCGAGAGGCGCGGCACGGAACGGGAGGTCACGATGGGGCAGCCGCCCGCCGCGTTCTTGCACCTGATCGTCGGGTTCGACGGTTCGCCGCCGGCCGTCCGGGCGCTCGACGGCGCGGCCAACCTGCTGCGCGGCCGGCAGGGCCGCCTCGAGGTGGTCTACGTCGCGCACCTGTCCAGCGTCGCCATGCTGTCGGCGGACGCCATCGCCGAGATCGAATCCGACTTCGACGATATCCAGCGGGAGCTCCGCGACCAGGTCGCCGAGCGGCTCAGCGGCCGCGAGGTGGCCTGGGAGCTCCGCCGGCGCCAGGGCATCATCCCCGACGAGCTGATCGCCGCGGCCGCGGCCACCCGCGACGCCCACCCCGGGGACACCGTGGTGATCGTCGTCGGCAGCTCGTCACACGCCACCCACCGCATCGTCGGCTCGGTCGCCGTCAGCCTGGCCCGCCACTCGCCCGTGCCGCTCATCATCGTGCCGTAGCGTCATCGTGCCGTAGCGGCCGCGCCGATGATGGCGCGCGCGCTCCGCTCGATGTCGTCCCGTGATGTCGCCCAGCCGGAGACGCTGATCCGCATGGCGGGCCGGCGCTGCCACGTGGTCGGCCCGCACCAGCACGTCCCGTCCTGCTGGACGGCTGCCACCAGGGCCAGGGTCAGTTCGTCGGTGGCCGCCCGGACGAGCACCTGGTTCAGCACGACGTCGTTGAGCACCTCCAGGCCCGCGCGGCGCAGGTGGGCGGCCATCGCCTGGGCGTGGTCGCAGGTCGCCGCCACCAGGTCGGCCACCCCCCGCCTGCCGAGCGTGCGGAGCACCGCCCACACCTCGACCTGCCGCGCCCGCTGCGAGGCCTGCGGGGTGTGATGCATCGCCTCGAACCCGGCATCGCACTCTCCGGGGGACAGATACCCGGCGACCGCGGCGAAACTCCGGCGCAGATCCTCCGGCCGCCGGACCAGGGCGATGCCGCAGTCGTAGGGCACGTTGAGCCACTTGTGCGCGTCGGTGGCCCAGGAGTCGGCGCCGAGCAGGCCGGCGGTCAGACGAGACCGGGCCGGGTCGGCCAGGGCCCACAGCCCGAAGGCGCCATCGACGTGCACCCACGCGCCCAGCTCCCTGGCCCACTCGACGATGTCCGGGAAGGGATCGAACGCACCGGTGTTCACCTCGCCGGCTTGAGCGCAGATCAGTGCCGGTCCCGTCACGTCCGCGGGGAGACCGTCGGCCCGCATCCGCCCCTGCTCGTCGGCCGGGACCCGGCGGACCCGGCCGCGCCCCAGCCCCACCAGCCCCAGCGCCCTGGTGAGCGTGGTGTGCGCGTTCTCCCCGACCACCACGGTCAGCTCCGGCGCCCCGAACAGCCCGTCCGCCTGCACGTCCCAGCCGGCCTGAGCCAGCTGGTGATCCCGGGCAGCCGCAAGGGCGGCGGTGTTGGCCATGGCTGCCCCGGTGACGAACACCGCGGCGCTGCCAGCGGGCAGGCCGAGCAGCTCGGCCAGCCACCGGGTGACCACCTCGTGCAGGCGGGCGGCCACCGGCGACATCACCGGCAGGCCCGCGTTCTGGTCCCAGGCCGACGCTGCGCCAGCGGCTCGACGGTACCGCCAGTGCCGTTCTCCGAAATTTCCTCCGAACTATCGGCGTGTCGCCGCAGACTGTCACCCGGATGCGATAGCCTGTTCGAAGACAGCAACAGCCGATCCCACGGGCCCGATGGGAGGTGAGTGCCGTGGCCGCAGCAGACCCGCGGTCCCAGGAGGACATCCTGGCCGAGGAG
>Ga0070698_100003492_pt1 | contig 17300 bp, 31 predicted proteins | sample KBSK1502metaG_FD_65477 | JGI IMG/M metagenome (GOLD analysis project Ga0070698, IMG submission 65477) | Corn, switchgrass and miscanthus rhizosphere microbial communities from Kellogg Biological Station, Michigan, USA - KBS K1-50-2 metaG | ecosystem: Host-associated > Plants > Roots >...
CCCAAGCACGCGAAGAAGCGCAAGGCGAAGGCTCACAAGCCCAAGCACGCGAAGAAGCGCAAGGCGAAGGCTCACAAGCCCAAGCACGCGAAGAAGCGCAAGCCGGCGAAGAAGCCGCACAAGTCCGGCAAGCTTCACGGCAAAGCAAAAGCTGCCTTCCTTCGTCGCATGGCGAAGGGTCGCAAAAAAGCCCGCTGATCGGCGAGCGCATGCTGTGGCATATGCTCGCTGCTCGCCCGCCCTAGACGCTTCGGAACCCATGACCGCCCCCGGAAAATTCTCGTTCGAAAAACCAGCGAGTGGGTTTCGGGGAACCGGAGTCCGCCCGGGGTTTCTCTCTCGTCGCGAAAGGCCCCCGGCGGGGGCCGGCTCCGTGAGGGGGGAGCGTCGCCGTGGGTGAAGTTGCCATGCGCACCACGCCGCTAACGCGCGCGCTGATGGTGCCTTACTTTCTCGAGGCATGGCAGGCCGCTACCGGCGGCATGCCATCGCGCTCGCTGGCTGAGCTGCTGCTCGCGCTGCTGTACGTCGAGACGGCGAACGGCGCGAGCTTGCAAAACTTCAACTGGGGCAACCTGAGCGCCAACCCTGCGACCGGCGGCGACTACTGGCGGCCGCCGTGGTTCGACCTCGAACGCATCGCGGCGATCGAGGATCCGGCGAAGCGAGCGCGGATGGAATCGCTTCACGCGCAGATGCTCGCCAAGAAGGCGCCCGAGGCGTTTCGCGCGTACGGCTCGCACGAGCAAGGCGCCGCTAGCTTCGTTGCGTTGCTGCTGCGGCCGAAGATGCAGCCGCTCCTGGCTGCGGCTGAGACGGGCGACGCTGTGCGCTTCGCTCACGCCGTCCACTCGACGGCGTACTGCCCAGATGAGGCCTGCAAGAACGCCGGGCCCACGTACGACCGCGTACGCGCTGAGATGCGCGCCGCGAACATTCTGCCTGGTGGCGCGGTGCCGGCGACGACGACGGGCGCGGGCAGCAGCTCGAAGAAGTCGAGTGGCGGCGCGGTGCTGGTGACTGCGGTGATGGCCGGTATCAGCGGTTACCTGCTTTGGCGACGCTACAAGAAGGCGACCACGTGACCACCTGCCAAGACGACAAGGTGACGATCAAGGCCGGGCGCAATGCTTGGCTGTTCGCGCGCACCGATCGCGATGCCGTGGACCGAGCCGACGCGATCCAGACGGGCGGCGCGCTGCTCAAGCGCGTGCTTGGCAACGCGAGCCCGCTCGGCTCGCGCTCGATCTTCGAGGTAGTGCAAAGCCCCAAGGGGCCGGCCGACGTCGGGCGCTTCATCATCGGCGCTGCGCGCCCGGTGCTGATCACTGCGACGCAAGACGATCGGCCCGTGCTGCCGCTCGGCGACCTGATCGGTCGTCACGAAGACTGCGAAGCGTTTCGCAACGTCGTGGCCAAGCGCGTGTGGTGGGTGTCGGTCGAGTTCGACTGGCGCGGTCCGGACACGGTGATCGACTGGCCGCACCGGGCCGTGAACGTGCTCGGCTTCGAGTCGGATGATCCGCTCGCGCGTGACTGGCTGCTGGTCGAAGCTCGCCACATCGGGGCCGCTGTGGAGCCCGACACGTCGCTAGGCGGCGAGGTGGCCGAGGAGGCCGGCGAAGTCGCTGAGGCGGCCGCCAAGGCCGCTCTAGGCGCGGGAAAGCTCTTGCTTTTTGGCGCGGGCGCCGCGCTGGCCCTGTTCCTGCTATCCAAGGTGTCTGGAGGCAAGAACCGATGAGCACACTAAAAGCCTGGGCTGAGCGCGTGATCCGAGTCGTAGAGAACGGCGCGACCGCCAAGCGGATCCGCCTGACGACGGACGGCAACGTTTGGGAGACGTGGGAAGCGCCCTTTCCGCCGATCGACGAGTGGGTGCAGGGCGCTGAAGACCTGCTGCTCGTGCTCGCCGAGGAGCTGCCGACGCGGCGCGTCCCGGTGACCTTCACCGCCGAGGACGGCGCAGGCGCGGTGCTGTCGACGCTGCCTAAGTCGATCACCGGCAAGAACAAGGTGGCGGCCGAGCTGGGGCAGAACCAGCACGCCAAGGCGCAGGCCGACGCCATGGCTTCACTCGCTGCGACGATGGAGACGATCCTACGTCTCGCGCGTTTGCAGTGCGAGACGAGCGGGACGCAGCTCGAGAAGCAAGCGCAGCAGATTTACGATCTGGTCGAGCTGGCGCGCGCGAAGCAAGACGCCGAGTTGCTGCAAAGCAACGAGAGCACCGACGCGCAGCAGAAGCTGGTTCAACAGTTCACGGATGCGGCTCCGATGCTGCTCCAGGCGCTCGGAAGCGCGATGACGAAGAAAACCCCACTGGCCGTAGTGCCCTCAGCAGAAACGAAATAACCATGTCTCACAAACTCCGCCTCTCTCCCTCTGGTCCCATCGTTGCCGAAATCGGCGACGGCTTTCCGCTTCGCACCAAAGAGCTGATGTCCAACATCGTTGGCACGCTCCAGATCCCCGCGACGCTCGCCGCTGGCATCGTCTGCACGGACGGCTTCGGCGGCTCCGGCGTGCTGGCCGTCGAGATGCTCGACCCCGAGCCCCTGCGGAAGTACTCCGCCGAGTTCTGGATCGACATCAACAACACGACGACGAACATCGACGCCGTGGTGGTGGTCGAGCTGGAGCGCTCGGTCGACGGCGGGGCAACCTGGCTCGGCTTCGCGCGCAACCAACACCAGATCAACGCCGAAGACGCCGACCTCGAGCAGGCTCGCATGGTGCGGATCAATCTCGTCCCGACGCTGGGCGCCGACCTCGGCGTCTTGCAGGCTTCGCCGTCGCTGGCGTGGCGCGTCCGCATGGGAACGCCGACGGTCAACGCTGTCTGCAATATCTACTCGCCGGGCACCGACGGCTACGGCAACCCGGGCCTCAAGGGCTGCTTCTTCCTGAAGATGACCGAACACCTCGCGGAGTGATGTCCGCGCCACGCTAGCGGCCGGCATAGCGCCGGCCGCTGCTTGATTTTGTGAAAGGTCCACTTCGATGACTCAGCTCCGACTCGCACCCTCAGGCCCGATCATCGTTGGCGATGCCAACGGCGACGTTTTGATTTGGAACGCCACCACGCGCGAGTGGGAGCCAGGGCCACAGTCGGGCGGCGGTGGCACCGTCGAGCCGATTCAACAGGTGCGCTACCTGGACGCCAACTCAGCAGCGGCCGAGCCCAACGGCTCGATCGCGGCGCCGTGGCTCGACCCCGCCGACTTCTTCAGCTTCATTCTCGGCCCTGGCGGTTGGGCGCTGATGCTGCCTGCATTCGATGCCGGCGACTTCTCGATCCCCGACCTCGCCGGCGTGCCTGTGGCGCTGATCGGCGTCACGTCGGCGGCCAGCTCGATCGGATCGATCCCCGTTGTTGCGCAGGGCGGCAGCGAGCCTTTCGATCCGCTCGTGCTGACGTTCCGTGACCTCACCACGGGCACCGTGAGCTTCGGCGGCGGGCCAGTGCGCCTCGAGTTCGAGCGCTGCGTGGTGGGCTCTGCAGAGGCGTCTGGCACGGTCTCGGGCGCGGTGCGCTTCGTCAACTGCCAGGTGTCGCAAGCCAACTTCCCCGACGCTGACACGGACTGGGTCAACTGCGTGATCGGTCGCAGCTCCGGAGCGCCAACGACGATCGCGATCCTGAACGGCAAGTTCGTAGGCTGCGAGTTCCTCAACGCGGTAACGCTGCTGCTCTTCGGTAGCGCGACCATGTACGACTGCGAGTTCGGCGATGGCCTGGTGATCCAGTGCTCGACGACGAACCGAATCGAAATGGACCCCGTCTCTTTCGGGCGGATCTTGGTTGCCGCGCCCACCTACCCAGACACCGCGCCTCAGCTCGTGCAAGTGCCGCGCGTGCTGTACCAACAGCAGATCGACCTCATCAACGGTGCGATCCTGCCAGCGGCGAGCATTCAGGATTTCAACCTTGGACAGGTGCCGACGGAGCCGCCGGCTCTGCCGGGCGGCTTCGCTCAAGTGCAGTTCCTCGGCTCGCCAAACGCGACCGTGGCTTGCGTCGGCGCGACCATCGACGGCTCTGGAAACGTGATCGTGAGTGTGCTGAACACCTCCGACACCCTCACGGCGGAAGTCGTCAACGATCAGCCGTTCGTTGTCTTCTACCAGCCGGCGGAGATTTTCACCTTTTGAAACAGACGATCGCCGTCTACAGCTCCAACCGCGAGCCGCCGCAAGGCTTCACCCGAAGCATTGAACGGCTGATGCTCGCGGGCTGCGCCGTGGTGCCACAGACGGGCACCGCGGACGTGTCGCTGGCGCGCAACCTCGCCCTAACCGCGGTTGCTCAAGTGCTGCGCGCCGGCACGCCTGCGGACGTGGTTCTGATGGTCGACGATGACATGGCCTTTGAGCTTGCCGACGTGGCGCAGATCGCGGCTCACGTTCGCTCGACCGGTCGCGCCGCGTCCGGGGCTTACTGCATGTCAGACGGGCGCCTCGCTGCGCACTACGTCGGGCCGAGCTGGAGCACGGGCCTAGGCTTCCTGGCGATGCCGGCGGCGCAGCTGCTCACGCTCGCCGACTCTAGCCAAGTGTTTCGCGGCACGGCGGACGGCAAGAGCGTGATCGAGTTCACTCGCTCGGCGGTCGTGCAGCGCGGCGAAGAGCGCGTGTGGTCGCCTGAGGACTTCTACCTTTGCGAACGCCTCGGCGGCGTCGACTTGCTGCGCCTGAGGATCGCGCACCTAAAGACGGTGCCGCTGATGCCGCAGGCCGCGTCTCTCGACGCGCTGATCATGAAGCACGAGCAGCCGCCGTCCCAGGCAGAGCTGCGCGATCTGGCCGAGCAGATTCGGCAAACCGCACCGACCCCGTGAGGCGATCACATGTCCCAAATGCACGAGTTCGATCCGAACGAAGTCACCGAGCACGGCCAGACCAACGGCCGTGTGCGGCAGCTCACCGACCCTGACGCCTACGTGATGCTGGGCAAGCTCGCGTCCGCCGTCGCGCGCTGCGAGGCCTCGATGCAAGAGGCGTCACGGCTGTGGAGCGAAGACCGAGCGGAAGCCAAGAAGGACCGCGAGGAGGCTCGGATCGCGCGTCGCAAGTTGCAGCGCAGCACGCGCGTTGCCGGCGCTTCCACCGTCGGCCTGGTCGGCGTCGCGCAAGCCGTGATCTACATTCTGCAACACGCGGGCGTGTTGAAGTGACGAACCTGCGCACGTCTCCGTCGGGGCCGGCCATCGTCGGCCAGAACCAAGACGACGTGCTGCTTTGGGACGTTGCAACGCGCACATGGATCCCCGGGCCTTCGCCTGGCGGCGCCGTCGATAGCGATCAGGTCGTCAACGTCTCGGGCGTGCAGCCCGCGGCCAACGTGAGCGAAGCTCTCGATCTGCTGGCCGCCGCCATCGCTGGCATTCAACCGGGCCAGCCCGGTCTCTGCTACACGGGCGGCGCGCTTGCTGGCGACGCGAACAATCAGTTTCTAGGACCTTGGGAGGTGACGACGACGTCAAACGAGGACGTGGGGATCGTGGGCATCGCACGCGACGGGCGGCTGCGCTGTGCAGCTGCTCGCGCCGACGCTCCGAACAGCATCGATCTAACTTTCGTTGTTCGGATCAATCGCGTCGACACGCCATTTGTCGTGACGCTTCCGGCGCTCGCTGAGCGCGTGAGCGACACGGTGCAATTTGTCGACGTGCTCGCTGGCGACGATCTCAGCGTCCGGATCGAATGCGCCTCGCCAGTCGAGAGCTACGTCCACTTTTCGCTCTGCATGGAATGACCGACACGTCAACCGCGCCCACGACGGCGCGGCTTTCTAGCTGCCAACGCCGACTAGTTGACCCGTCGCCCGTCTTCGGGCTTCATCCCTCGACCAGCCAAAAGAGAAGGCCCCACGTCGCTAAACGCGGGGCCTTCGGTGCAGGTCGATTTCACGGATCGATATGCGACAGAAACCACAGCACGAATGCCCCAGCCCAGCAAGCCGATCGAAGCGTGCGGCCTCGACAGCCGGACGAACCCCGGGCGGACTCGGTAACCCCGAGCCCGCACGCTTCGATCGACATGCCCCGGCGGGGCTCCTGTGATCCGCTACACCGTGAAAGGCGTGCTTCGAGAGCGCGTCGATCACTACGTGCGCGTGCGTCAGGTGCTCTCGGCGCTCGCTGAGCGCGACTGGCTGACGCAGAACGAGCTGGGCGACGGCGTGCGCGGTGCCGCGTTCTTCGCTGAACTGACCTGGGCGCCCCGTTGATCGGATCCACTGTGGATCCAACGGCGGCGGTTTCGCGTCTTCTCGGCCGCAAAATTCGGATTTGCGCCAGCCCGAGCTCGGGCGGCGCCAAATTTGATTTTAGCTTTCGCGCACTTGCGAGAGCGCTCGCGGTGCGCCCACAGCTCGCGTCGTGTTGCAAGGGCAAAGCGCGACCGGATCCACCATGGATCCGCTCGGCGGCGAGGGGCTCGAAGTGAGCGGAGGCGCCACCAGATCGGCCAAACGTGGCCGCTCGGCGAGCCGCGAAGCGGGCTGCGTGGCTTCCGTTCATACCGAAGCCGTAACCCCCCGAAGGGGTTCGGCTGAGGATCGCCATAAGTTCACAAGTGCAGAGCCAGCCGAGGGAAAAACATATCGTCAAGCCCGCTCGGAGTGGCTTCAGCGACTGTATGCAGGGCGGTCCGGGTGGCTCCAGCGGCTCGATCTGGCAACGGGCCTGTACCGTTCTCGTAAGGCTGCACGACTAGACGCCCGCGCTCGCGAGCTGGGCGCCGAGAAGCGCAAGGCGTGGCGCCTGAGCGGCGCTGTAGCGCGCTCGTCGAGCGGTGGCATCCAGCGCGGGGGCTCCGGTGGAAGCGCGCTGGGCGGCCCCGCTGCGGCCGGCGGCGAGTCGCTGAAGGCTTACCGCACGGATCCATGGCTGAGCCGGTGGCATGCAGCGCGAGCCGAGGGCGCTCGGGGGCTCTTCCGTTCGGTAGCGGTCTGCGGCGACAAGGACAAGGGCCACTTTGTGAAGCTGACCTGCCGGGGCTGCTCGGCGCCGAGCACGATTCAGATCGGGTGCGGCTCGACGTGGTTTTGCCCCGGCTGTCGTAAGCGGCGCTCGACGGCGTTCGCGCTGGACTTGCAACGCAAGATCCTAGGCGTGACGACGGCGGCGGCGCGGGCAGGACTAACCCAGCGCTGGCGACGCCACCAAGACGGCGGCCGCTTCGGCGCTCGGCTGATCTCGCTCACGCTGCCGCACGTCGGCGGAGTCGCCGAGCGGATCGAAGTACTCCAGCGCGTGTGGGCGCGCTTCTGGCGCCTGCTGAGCGATCACCTTCGCCCGAAGCTCGCGGGCAAGCTGTCGGGCATCTGGATCGACGACAAGCCGAAAGGCGAGACGTTCAACGGCGAGCAGCGCGAGGCGACGCTGTGGGACCTTGTCCAATACCTGAAGGTCCAAGAGTGGACGCCAGGCAGCGACGGCAAGGGTCACCCTCACTTGCACGTCTGGCTATTCTCTCCGTACATCGATCGCGACGAAGTGATCGAGCCGCTCTGGCGTCGCGCTTACGAGGACGTGACCTCGCGCAAGGTCGAGCGCCTGGTGGTCGACGTGCGCGCCGCGTACGGCGAAGCCAACGACGTGGCGGCGGAGCTGACCAAGTACTTGGTCAAGGACTGGGAGATCGACCACGGCGGATCGAAACAGGTCGCTGATGAAGTGTTCGCGCAAGCGTATGCGGCGCTCGACGGTAAGCGCTTGCGGCAGACCTCGAGCGGCCTCGCGCAGTTCGCCGTCGCAGTGGTGAAGGCGTGCCCCGACTGCGGGCACTGCTCCGAGCGTGGGCACTGGGCGCACGTACAGATCGGTCACACGATCCGGAAAGCCGTCGAGCGCGGTTTCGTTCCGTCCGGTGTGCCGCCGCCGTCCGAAGAGCACGAGCTGGAAACCTACGAGTGGATGATGCTGCGAGCGTCGGAGCGCCAGCATGCCGCGTGGCTCGAGAGCCCGGAGGGCGTTCGCGTGGTCGCTGCTTTGCGCCGGGATTTGATGGCCGGCTGAACGAAACTTGACGAGCGCATGCTGTGGCATATGCTCACGGGATGGCTAGAACGAGGGTACGCGGTTCGGTTCCGCCGCCACGGCGGCGAGAGTTTCCCGTGGGCGCGATCGTCGTGCGCGGTCGCGCTGACATCGTCGAAGAGGTGATTGCGTACGAGGGCGAGCGCGTTCGCTTGAATGCGCTGTACCTCGGAAAGAAAAACTCAACCGAGATTGTGATCGAGCTACCGATGCAGGCACGTGCGGCGACGCCTGCGGATCACGAACAAGCGAAGCGCTACGCCGCGCGCTTCGAGGAGAAGAAGAATGCTGACGAAAGCTAAGACGACGGGGCGCACTCTCGAGCGCGTGCGCATCGTGAAGCGAAAGCAGAAGCGCCAGAAGCGGCGCGTGCTCGAAGCCGTGCCGGGTGACTGGGACCGCTGGGATCAGGCGTGCGCCGTCGAGGGCCTGAACTGGTCCGAGTTCACGAGGCGCGCTCTCGAGGAGCGAAGCGCGCGGGTGTTGTCCAACGTCAAGCCGCTGCGGCGAGTAGCCGGAGCACGAAAGTGAGGGCCCTTTGGATCGTGTTGATTTGCTTGCTGGGGTGCAGTGGTGAGCCGTTCGAAGAAGCAGATGCACCAGCGCCGGCCGATGGTCGAGCAGGCACTGCCGTTCAAGATGCCGGAGCCGACGCAGGCGGAGCTGGCGCGGACGCACCTGTCGATCGCGGCGGCTCACTTGCAGGTGGCAACGGCGGCGCTAACGCGGGAGCTGGCGGAGTGTCCGGAGCAGCCGGCTCGGTTCTCCAATCCGGCGGTGCTGCGCAAAGCGACGCTGGAGCTAGCACGCACGCGGGTGGTGCAGCTGTCGGAGGAAGCGGCGGCACTGCGTCAACTCCTGTTGACTGTCTGAAGGGCTGGCAGCGCTCGCAGTGCGACGCATGCAGCACGGCGGCCGAGCCGGCTGATCGCGTCGGCTGCGCGAACGTGCTGGCCTGCTGCGAAGCGAGCGGTGCCTGCGGACCTTCGGTTATCTCGTGCGGCGTCGGCTTCCACTACGTGGACCTGGCGCAAGAAGTCTTTCAATGCCGATGCGGAAAGGGATCGTGATGCTGGTCGAAAATTTCCAAAGCTGGGTGGTGCTGCTGCTGGTCGTGCTCGCCGTGTCGAGCGTGGCTCGCACGCTGGCCGCGATACGCTGCAAAGAAGAACTGGAGAACGTCGCCTCGTCGCTGCGCGCGGTGGTGATTTACGAGCAGGAGCGAACGCGCCAGCTCGGCGGGGGCGACCTGTGAAGCCTGCCTTGAAGGTCGACGCTGACGGCGTGTCCGTCGAGTTCCCGATCGGGAGCGGCGGCACGGCGACGGTGCAGCTCAACAAGGAAGGCGCGCAACAGCTGATGACTCGGCTTGGCGACTTCTCGCGCAATCCGGAGGTGCGGAAGCGCTTCGTGCTCGGCGTGCTGGACCTGTTCATGGAGGCCACCAAAGATGCAAAATCGGAATAGCGTTCCGCTCAACGCGCCGGCCGATGCGTCGCACGGCTCGTCTCGAGTACTCGAGACGAAAGAGCTGGGCGTGACCGCTTGGTACGGTGCGGCCGTGTACATGCGCGGCCGGCTTCTCGGCTTCGCGCCGGTCCGGTGGTTGACGTGGTCAGAGCACCTGGCGACGCTGGCCGACATGGACGACCTATGCACGTTCAGACACTTCCGCTTCTCGGGGCACGCCTGGGAAGTCGTAACGCAACAGAAAGGTGGATGAGATGAAACTGACTCCGTATCACGTCGAAAAATTGCAAGAGCTTGCCAAAGAGGTGGCGGCGCTCGTCGACACGCCGAGCGGGCTCGCGCCGGCCGCGCTGCTCCCGCTCGTGCATCGAGCGTTTCCCCTGCTGGCCGAGTTGAAGATGCTCGACGAGCGGCAGAAGCGCGACGAGCTGGTGGCGCAGATCGCGGCGTCGATGCTTCCTTGGGAAGCCGCTGGCGACGAGGCCGCCGCACAACTTGCCGTGACTACAGCTCGCCAGCTGCTGGCGGCTTCCGAGTCGTACACGGGCGGGGTGGTGAGCTGATGGACTTCACCAAGAACCCGTTCAAGGTGGGCGCTACGCCTCGCGGCCAGATCGCGATCTTGGGTGACGTGCCCGAGCGCCTCACGCCCGAGCAGGCGGCCAACCTGGCCGCGTGGCTGCTCGCGCTTTCACTCGGTCAGCCCGAACCGCCCTGCAACGTCAATCAGTGGCTCGAAGGCGTGGCGGAGCTTGTAGAGGGCTCGCTGCTGGCCGAGCAGATCAAAGCGGAGCTAGGCTAATGGCGCACAAGACTTTCGACAAAGAGAAGGTGCGCCGCGACATCGAGCGGCATCGGCGCCGGCAGCTCAAGGAACGGTTGGCCGAGCTGGCGACGCTGATCACCGCGGCTCGTGCCGCCCGTCGCGAGGCGGTCAAGTCGGTGAAGCTCGACTGCCGCGAGAAGCGGCTCGCGCTGCGCGAGTCGTGCGGGCGCCGAGCGGAACGAGCACGGTCTGGCGGCGAAAGCGACGTGGAGAAGCTTCGCCGGCAGACGCGCGAGCTGCGCTCGACGGATCGCACGATCCGCGAAGTCGACAGCGGCGGGCGCCGCAAGCGCTCGACGGCAGCCGAGCGGCGGCAAGAGTCGGACGACGAGGTGCGCACGAACCTTTCGCCCGAGCTGGTGAGCGTGTTCGACGACGTGCGCAAGCACATCAAGGGCGGGCCGCGCCGGACGCGCACTGAGGCGTTTCTCGAGTGGGCCGAGGAGAACCCAGACGCGGTGCTGGAAGCTCAGCAGCACGCGGCCGACAAGTACCTGCGTGAGCTGCTCGCCGAGGAGCGGATGCACACCACGCGACTCAAGCGCCGTCGAGTCGGAAACTACGCGCCCGGCGAGGAGGTGCCGTTTTGATCCGCGTTCAATTCGGGTCGGGCCCGAACAAGCTCGCCGGCTGGATCAACCACAGCAGCAAGCGTGACGTGGACATACGCGAGCCGCTTCCGTACGCGGACAACTCGGTGGCGGCGGTGTTCGCCGAGCACGTGATCGAGCACGTTCACTTCTTCGAGGGGCTCAGCTTCTTGCGCGAGGTGCATCGGATCCTCGAACCGCGAGGCGTGCTGCGCCTCGCGTTCCCCGACGTGGGGCGCTTCCTCGGCGATGGTGTCGAGGTGAAAGAACGGGTGGACGCCTTCCTCGAGCACCTGGGCAAAACGAACGCGCACTTCGCTAGCAAGGGTTTCTGTGGCGTGTGCTCGGCGGTGCTCTGGGGAAGCGGTCACCGTTGCGCGTGGACTGAATCGATTGGGCTCGCCGCGCTGTACGGCATCGGCTTCGCTGCCGTCGTGCCGTGCGACTACGGGCAGAGCGTGAGCGGGCTCGAAGGCATCGACGGACATCACCTGTCCGTCGGCCTGCGACTAGCGACGGCAGAGGCAACAACTTTGGAGGCCATGAAATGAAAACAACGATCGTGCTGTGCTCTACGAATCGCGGTGTCTTTGGGCCGACTCGAAAGCTGATCAACGATCTGAAGGCGGCCGGGGCAATGTACATGGAACAGACGGGGGCCTCGTGCGTCGCGCTGGCGCGCAACCTCGGGCTGACCTCCGCTTGCGAAGCGTTCGATCAGGCTCCGCAGGCAGACACGCTGGTGATGCTGGACGACGACATGAGCAGCAGCGCCAACGACGTGGCCATGCTGGTGACGATGTCACGGAAGCTCGGGCGGCCGTGCTCGATGACGTACACCAACAGCGACGGCGGCTTGTGCCACGCCAAGCTGGAGGGGACGCCGCTCTGGGTTTCCGGGTTGGGACTGCTCGCAATTCCCCGGCGGATGATCCTCGCTCTGCGTAGCGAGTCGCCGACGTTCAAGAGCGGGCGTCGCGCCGCTGTCTACGCCTTCACGGAAGCGAAGATGTCGGACGGGCTTTGGTCGTCCGAAGACTACACGCTGACGCGACGGCTCGGCGGTGTGGTGCTGGTGCCGGTGGGCGCCGGTCACCTCAAGGTCCAGTCGCTTCACCCAAACGAGACCCAGCTGGGCGTTGTCGCGCTGAGCTACACGGAGTTCTGCAATGCCAATCTCTGACACGCCGCAATTTCTGTACTTTCACTGCCCGGGCTGCGGCCAGCGGTGCAAAGTCGACACGCGCAAGAACACGGTGCAGCACGAGTTGCCCACGTGCCTCACCTTCCAGCGAGCGAAGCCGCTCGACTTCATCGAGCTAGCCGGCGTCGGCATGGCAGAGGGCGCCGCGCTCCGAAAGCGTGGTGCGTCGTGAGGTGCCGCGCGCTGCTCACGTGCGACGTGGGCAAGCGAAAGCAGGGTGACCGCTGCCCACACGACGCGCTCAAAGAGAATCGAAATCAGCTGTGCTGGACGCACTCCCGCGCGCTGATCAATCCCGAGCGCCTGCGTCCGCTACAGCTCGCGCCGCGTCGCCTCGCGGAGTTGGAACCATGAGCCAGCGGCGCAAGCTGCGGAGGCAGCACGTCACGGCGGAGTTTGTCGCGCTGCACCGCGCGCCGGAAAACGCCAAGCATGGCTGCGAGATCTGCCGCGGTGACGAGCGACGGCGCGACCTGGCAGACGACTTGCTGCGCAAGGGTCGTCTCTGCACCGTCAAGGCACAATGCCCCGACTGTGGGGCCTTTTGGCGCGTCGAGCTGTTCGCGCATGGGCCTGAGCGCTCGTTGCGGCTATCCTTCCTCGCACTGCAAAGGGACGCACCAAATTGAAAACGCAAAGACCGGTCGCGGTGGGGTTCGTGGCGTTGCCTGAGAAGCTGTCAGGAACGTGGCCGGCGCAAGGGCTGCCCGAGCGCGTGAAGCTCTACGGTCGCGAGTTCGTGCGCTCGCGCCGTTGGGCGTTCCCGTACCTGGGCGTGCGCGCGCAGTACCGCGAGGACGTGGACCACCGATCCATGCACTTGATGGTGTACAGCGACGGCCACTTCGAGATCGATCACATGGACGACGCGAACCCGGAGCGCGGGCACGTCCTCGAGCACACCATGCGCGACGTTGCTGCAACGAAGCTCGGCGGCGTGGTCGTGGGGCTCGGCGTCGTTGCGCTGGCAGGCGCGCTCGCCTGGCTCGTGTCGAAGCTCGAAGACTAGAGGCGGCGAAGCTTCCGCGGTGCGATGCGCTGGCGCACCGCGGGAGGCCCGCCGGGCAAGTCTGCACGAAGCATCTGGCGCGTTGCCTCGCGCACGTACGAGCTGAGGTTGCGCGATGTCTTCGCGGCTGCGCGCTCGGCGCCGTCTTTCAGCTCTGGCTCAAACCAGATCTGAACGAGCTTCGCGGCACCGCGCGCCTTCACGCGCGGGCGCTCTTTCGTGCGCTCGCGCTCTTTGCGTTCGCTCTCGAACTGCTTTCGCTTGAACGCCGCGATCGTGGTCGCCTTCACCGCGCACAACTCGGCCAGCTCGCGAAGCGTTCCAGGCCCCGCCAACTCGAGCGCGCGATCCGGGTGCGCTTGCCAGAGCCGCGCGCACGCATCGGCGAGGGAAGCGCAATGGTGCGTGGTCGGAAACTCGCCCCGCTCTGCCAGCACGGCTGCCCTTTTCTCGCCGTCGATCACCCGATTTCGAAAAATGAGCACGGGAAAAAGCTGCCCAACTGTGGCAATTGAGACCCGCATTTCTTCGAGCTGCATCGGATTCCTGTAAGGGTATGCCGTTTTTGTTCGCTTGCAAAGCCGGCCGCGGTCGCTTTTTCTTGACTCTATGAGCAACGCCCTAGCTAAAGCAGTGAACGCCCTCAAAGCCAAAAACGAATCGATCAAGCGCTTCCGCGAGAAGAACAAGGAAGGCGAAAAGCTTGTGATCGGTAGCGTCGCGACTCTCGGAGGCGCAGGCCTCGCGGGCTTCGTCGATGCTCGTTACGGCGAAGGCGGTCACCCTCACAAACTTTTCGACACGATCCCCACGATGGGCGCAGCAGGCTTGGCCGTCGCTGGCCTGGCCGTCGCGTTCGGTCGCTCGATGCCGGGCATCCAGTGCGCCGCGGTGTCTGCCGGCTCCAGCATGGCCGGTTGCTCGCTGTACGCGTACCTGCGCGAGAACGTGGAACCAGCGAAGTAAGCCCCGCCACAACCGGGCGTGTGCTCACAACGTTGTGCCCCTCTCACTCTCAAACCCGTCTCTTTTCTGAAGGTCCAAACCAATGAACGATTCTCAGCAGCTCGCTTCGCAAATGCTCGGTGGTGTCGGTGACGTGGACGTACGCCCGCGCTACGTCGGCGATCCGAGCATCCAGCCTCGCTACGTCGGCGCCCCCGTCGAGCAGGTGCAGGGCAACCCCAACAACCCCGTGCGCTACTCGGACGCCGCGTACATCGCCGGCAACGTGACGTGGTTCGGTCTCGGCTCGACTTCGATCCTTGCCGGCGCGACCGGTCAGGTCGTGAGCATCAAGCCCTTGCGTCCGATCACGCCGCAGAAGATTTTCTGCCCGTCGACGAACCAAGGCCTGCTGATCTCGCAAGCGTCGATCGGTGGCACCAACATCTTCGCGAACCAGGCCGGCGTCCCGATCGAGCTGTTCAGCGAAGTCAGCACCGCGCCGCAGATCGATTGGCCCACCATCGACACCAGCGTGGGTATCGACTTCACGCTGATCAACCCGACCCCGAACGCGATCCCGTTCACGGGCGCTCTGTACGGCACGGCCGTTCGCCGCTGATGTTGATCCAGGCCCGCATAGGGCCTGAAGCCTTCAAGGGCGGTGAGGCCCCGTACTTGGTCAAGTGCGCTCTTGAAGGCTTCGCTCGCGGCTGCATGCCGCCGTGGTCGCGCTGGAACCTCCCGCCGCTGTACAAGAGCGGCGTGCGGTACCGGCCGGAAGCGGAGTACGGCTCAGGCGTCGAGCGTTTCGCAATGCCGCCTGAGACGTACGCGGCGCGCTTCGGCGACTGCGATCGGCTCGTGATCTGGCGGCTCTGCGAGTTGTGGGCAGCTGGCTACCCTGCGAGCTGCCGCGCCGTCTGGTCGGGCCATCGAATCCACGTTTTGATCCGGCACTCGCTCGACGAGTCCGGTCCCACTGAAGACCCCTCAATTTTACTCGGAGCCGTCCAACCATGAACCGTGCCGGAAAAATCGCCCTAGGCCTTGCGATGGTGGGCGGCGTTACCGCGCTGGTCGCCTTGTCTTCCAGCAAGAAGGCCAACGCCGCGCCTGCGCTGCCTCCTGTCGGGCCGCCGCTGCCCGAGAGCGTCAACGATGGCCAGCCAGGCGATCACCCCTCAGACGGCGTCGTGGTCGTTCCTGACGTGCCGACCGTGCCCGTCGGCACCGATCCGCACCCGACCGATCCGGTCGTGGTGGCTCCAGCTATCCCGCCGGTACCGGTGGGCCCTGCGCTGCCGCCCGTCGTGAACGTGCCGCTGCCTGGCGGTGGCAGCTTGCCAGTGCAGATCCCGACCGAGCTACCGCCGATCCCGATGGTGTTCGATCCGCGCGTGCCTCGCCCGACGCCGACGGAGACCCTTCCGCCCCTCGTGGTGACGGCCGGCGACGGCTCCACCGTCGAGGTCCCGCCCGTGACTGCCGCGCCGTCTGCGGTGCCAGCAGACACGGCGCGGCTCGCGCGTCGCATGCTCGCCGAGGAAGCGACCGGCAAGTGGAAGCACTTGGACGCCGAGGTGGGAGCTTGGCAGAAAGCGCGCGGCCTGAAGGACGACGGGTCTTTCGGTCCGGGCACTGCCAAGCGCATGGCGCAAGAGATCGGCGCTCTGCCGATCGTGCGCTTCTGGCCGAAAGGCTCCTACAAAGAAGGCAAGTGGTTGCGCGAGTACCAACAGGCGCTCTTGACGCTTGCCGCTTCCGCTCCCGAGCCTCGAGCTTCTCAGCTGCGCGTCGCTGCCGATCGCGAGCGCGGGCAAGGCTTCGGGTCTCAACAACTGCCGATCGGCGTCCGCATCGAACTGAGCTGAACCACCATGCACGAACTACAAAGACTGGGTTGGGAGTGGCGCCAGAACGGCGCGATCGTTTCCGTGCGCATCGACGGGCAAGACCTCAAAGTCTTCGTTCCGCTGGCGCGCGTGTTCCTGCACTTCGATCAGGAGCTGTCCGCGGTGGGCTGCCCGTTCGAAGGCGTCGGCGAGCCGATGACGGTTGGCGGCTTGTTCAGCTGGGTCAAGAAGGCCGTCAACGTCGTCAAGAAGGCGCACACGTTCGTCCCGGGCCTGATCGGCAAGGCTGCAAAGAAGGTGCTGCCGAAAGCGATCTACCGGGCCGCTGCGGCCGTTCACGACACGGCCAAGCGCTACGGTCAGCACGCGCTCAACATCGCGAAGAAAGTCGGCACGAACAAGTACTTCCGCGCGGGGCTCGCTGCCGCCGCCGTGGCGGTGCCTGTGCTCGCGCCTGCTGCCGCCGCGGTGGAGATCGCAAACCGCGCCTACGGCATGTATCAACGAGGCGTGGACGCGGCGAAGGCCATCCAGCGAGGGATCCATACTGCCGAAAATCTGGCTTCCGTTCGCAATGGCCTGGCCGCGAAAGGCGCCGTCGCTCACATGATCAACGCTGCGCGCAACGGTGATCCGCGCGCCCAGCAAATCATGGGAGCGCTCCAGCAGCGCCGCGCCTGATGGGTGAGCCGGGTTCCGCGATCCCGTTGGGTCAGCCGCTCTCGCAAGCAGCTGGCCCGACGTACGGCGAGCAGTCCTCGCAAGACTGGCTCGTCGGGCAGTCCGATGATCGGCCTGTGCTCGATCTTCCGCGCGCCGTCTTCCTCTGGCGCGTGACCGTCCTCGGCGAAAACGTGCTCGTCGATGTCGAGTACGGAACCAAGGCGAACAAGCGGATCGTCAACCTGGCGACGCCGTTTCAGTTGACCGTGCCGGGTCAATGCAACGTGTCGGCTCGTCCGCTCGATCCGCAAGCTGCGGCGAGCGTTCGTGTTACCGCAACGCCGGCAACGGCTGGTGACAGTTCAGCGCGTCGCATCGTCGTAGGCCCCGCTCTCGCGCTCGATCCTGACGCTACGTCGTTTAGAGCTCTCACCGCGTCCACGGTCACGATCCGTGGCATCGCAGTAGCGGTGCCAGTGCTCGGCGTGGTGGCGCTCGTCGCTGGTTCAGTCCTCACCGCAGGCAGCGGTTACCTGGAGTTCACCACATGAGTCTGATGAAAGAGCTGGAGGCCGCGCTACGTCGCGAGCAGGCAGCGCGGCGCAAGCCGAAGCACAAGGCCAAGCCCAAGCACGCGAAGAAGCGCAAGGCGAAGGCTCACAAGCCCAAGCACGCGAAGAAGCGCAAGGCGAAGG
>Ga0070698_100003493_pt1 | contig 17299 bp, 17 predicted proteins | sample KBSK1502metaG_FD_65477 | JGI IMG/M metagenome (GOLD analysis project Ga0070698, IMG submission 65477) | Corn, switchgrass and miscanthus rhizosphere microbial communities from Kellogg Biological Station, Michigan, USA - KBS K1-50-2 metaG | ecosystem: Host-associated > Plants > Roots >...
CGGTTGGGTTTCAGGCGCATCGCAACGCGCTACGACAAACTCGCTCGGAACTACTTCTCAGCCCTGTGCCTCGTTGCCGCCGTGGCATTCTGGCTTTAATCAATTGAGTCTGGACCCTAGACGTCTCTCCCGCTCGACGTCGGACCCGATCGATAACGGGTAACGTCGCGCTGAATACCGATGTCTACGGCGGACATCACTCTTCCGTTGGCGAATACAGCAGAGTAATGCTGTTCACGCCAGCGATTTGCCGAAACACAGGCTTGTGGCCGGCGACGAGAGGTACTCGCCGAAGAGCGGGATGGGCGCGTAGCCCATGGCCTCGTACAACTTTATTGCTGGCGTGAGGCGCGTTCCCGTCTCAAGCACGATCCTCGTCACGCCGAGCAGTCGCGCGTCGCGCTCAAGCGCCTCTACGAGCGCTCGCCCGATGCCTTGGCCGCGGACCGATGGGGCCACATACATCCGCTTGAGTTCGGCGGTCTCCCCATCCAACCGCCGCACCGCGCCACAGCCGACTGCCACATCATCGACATAGGCGACTAAGAACGCGCCGTCGCCTGCTTCGACTTGGGTGCTGCTGAGCGAGAAATGCGTGGCACCTGGTTCGGGAAAAGTCGCCGTTAGTTCCGCGTTCAGCGCCGCAACTAGTCCAGCCGCGTCGGGCGAGGACAGCGCGCTGCGGCGGATGTCGCCGGTCCACATTCGCTCGAATCCTAGCACTTGACGCTTAGTCGCGATAAGCGCCGCAGTGACCTGCGTCGTCACAAAAGCCGGTAGCGTCGAACGTCATTCGCGAAGCGAGCGCAGTCGAATCTAGAGCTCGCGCATCCCTCGAGCGGTGAGGCGTTCGTCAAACACAATGTCGCCAGAATCAACCCGCAGCGTCCAACTGTCCGAAACTTGGCGTACGAGGCTGCGCGACCTCAAGGTATTGGCAACGAGCTGATTCAGCCGCTCGGGCGAGTGGAGCCCCATGCTCCCGTTCGCCGACATGAGCGCATGGGCGGGATGTCGAACTACTACTACGGTGAGGCGTAAAACGCCAGCGAGTGTTCGACGGATTTGTCGAGGACCCAGTTGATAGGCGTTTGTGACAAGGATCACGGTGTGGTAATCATTTGCGCGAACACACATAGTGATGGGAGGAGACTCCATGTCCCATACGATCCACTACAGGAGACCTTTCGAGCCTAGACCGCGTTTTCGAACGGTCGTGGTCACTCTCGCGTTACTCGCGGCACTCGCGGGCGTTTCACGGTCATTCGCGCTGGATGGTCTGGACGATAAGAAGGAGCAATTGAAGGATAACGGTGAAGAACGGGAGATGAACAAACGTGAAGACCCAGAGAAGGACCGTTCGAAGCCTGGACCGAAATGGCGGATGATCGGCCATGATCCAGCCAACACCCGCAATCAGCCGTTCGAGCACAGGATCAAGCCGGCGAACGTGAGTCGTCTGGCGCTGAAGTGGGCGGCGACGACCACGGGCGACGTCTCCGCGACGCCGGCCATCGCGAAAGGGGCGGTCTACTTCGGAGACTTTGGCGGTACGGTCTGGAAGCTCAACGCCGAGACGGGCGCCGTGATCTGGTCGCACAAGGTGCCGGACTACACCGGCAACGCGGGCGATTACGCGCGCACGAGCCCGTCGCTCGCGGGCGATACGCTCGTGGTCGGCGTCATCAAGGGGTCCACGGCGGTCCCTGGCCCGAACATGCTGGGAATCGATGCGACGACCGGGACTTTGCGTTGGAAGACCCAGATCCACCCAGATTTTCACGCGGCCATGACCGGGTCTCCCGTCCTCGTCGGCAACACCGTCATAACCGGCATCTCGGCAAACGGGGCGGGGGGGACCGGCGCCACCTTCCGCGGCGCGATCGTCGCTTTAGATGCCCAGACGGGCGTAATCCTCTGGCGGACCTACTCGCTTCCGGACAACGGTGGCCTTCCCACGGGTTACGCAGGCGCGACGATGTTCTCGCCGCCCGCAGTCGACGTTGCGAACGGGCTGGTGTTCGGCACGTTCGGGCAGACGTACAGGAAACCGGCGAGTGTGGATGCGTGCAATGCGGCGGTCCCCGGCGGCTTCGACGAGTCGTGCGAGCAGCCCGGCGCCTATTGGAAGTCCATCGTCGCGTTCGATCTGAAAACCGGCGAATCGCGGTGGTCGTACCGGGTGCAGGGCCACAAACCCTGGATGCGGGCGTGCGGCAGCCAGCCCCCCACGGTGACGTGGTGTCCGGCCGAGTCCGATGGCGAGAAATGGGATATGGGCGGCTCAGGGGCGAACGTCATGCGGCTGAAGATCCACGGACACTGGCGTGACGTCGTCGGCGTCGGCGAGAAGAGCGGAGTCTACCTCCTCCTCGATGCCAAGACCGGGAAGTTCATCTGGAACACCCTCATCGGCCCCGGAGGCGACCAGGGCGGCATGGAGTGGGGCACGGCGTTCGACGGACAACGCATCTACGCGTCGATCGCGAACCATCACCACCTCCCCTACGAGCTGACGCAAGACGGCGTGATCTCGAACACGACCGCCACCGGCGGCTCCTGGGCCGCGCTCGATCCGGAAACTGGAAAGATCCTCTGGCAGACGGCCGATCCGGGACTGATCACTTTGACGGGTCCGACGCCGCCCGGTGCGGGTATCTTCGGTTCGTGGGCCCTCGCTCCGGTGACGTCTGCGAACGGCATCGTCTACGCGGCGTCCATGGCGCACCAGAGCCCGACTGCTGACCAGATGTTCGCGCTCGACGGGAAGACCGGCGAGATCCTCTGGCGGTATTCCACTGGAGACCCGGTCAGCCCCACCGGACACTCGGTCAACGCCGGCCCGGCCGTGGTCGACGGCACCGTCTACTGGGGCTCCGGCTACGCCCGCTCCGCCGAGGGCAACGGCAACAATAAATTCTACGCCTTCAGCATCGACGGGCAGTAGGCCTTCGAGTCGTTGCGAAGCCGGTCGTGCAGGTTGGGGATTGAGGGACGGCCGCGCTACGTAGACATACGCTCGGTGAACTCGATGTCGGCGGCCGCCCGTCGTTCGATGGATGGCCCGCGTTCCGGAGTCTGGAGCGAGCTGAGGACAGGCGACGTCAGATGTTCGCACGGACGGGTGTCGATCGCCTGCTCGAACGCCAACGCGGTGTGGTAGTGGACCGCGTCGGACTGTATCCGACGGACAAACGCGCGCACCACGCGGCTTCGCACGAGTGTGCGTCCGGCCGGCGTCACGATGTGCACATCGAGATGTCGGCCCGGCAGCAGCCGCTCGGTCGTCTCGGCGAGCGCACCCCAGTTGGACGTGTCAAGCACGACCAGCTGTCCTCCGGTTCGGAGCTTCGCGTGCGCGAGTGGTTCGTCAGCCGCGACACTACGTCTGATCGCGCGGCGGCGCTCCATGCCTAGGGGACCGTCCGAATTGAATGAGGACTAGTCATTGTCACTAGAGGACCTCAACCCATTGCTGCGTCGCGTCGACGTAGCGGAGGAGGCGCGTACGGCCGGTGGCGCCAAGCACCCGCACGGCGTACTGAGCATGGTCGCGTCCGCGGACGTAGAGTGTGCGTGAAGACGCGGTGCCGACGGGAGAGAACGACATCAGGGCACCTGCGTTCGGGACTGGGGCATCCGCTGGATCGCTGAGAAACAACGACACGCGTGGAAACAGATCTGAGAAGCGAACGGGCGCCTCGACGACAGGATCAATACCAGTAGCGATGTCGCGGGTCCGGACGCCGTTGCGATTGCCATCCCTATAAGCCGCCACGGTGTACGTGTCACCGGCAGCGACGAACACGAGCGCCACATTGGCGGAATGCGCGACCGCCTGGGTGCGGGCCAGCGCGAGGCGCGTGGCCAGGTACCGCGCGGCGCCCAGCGTCCGCGAACGCTCAATGGTGGCCGTCGTTTGCGGGATCGCCATCCCGGCGAGGATCGCCATTACCGCGAGAACGAACATCAGCTCGATCAGCGTGTAGCCCGGTGCGAAGCAGTGGCGCGCGGGCCGCGGGCGGCGCGACGCGCCCCCGCGACCCGTCGAGCCTGCTACTCGTCCTGTGCGCTCGCCTTGACGGCCGCGACCGTAATGAGCGGTTTCATCTTGAGGAAGCTCTTCTCCCCCACCCCACTCACGTTCATCAGATCCTCGATCTTCTTGAAGCCGCCGTTTTTCTCGCGGTACGCGATGATTCGCTCGGCCGTTTTCACGCCGATTCCAGGAATCGTCGCAAGCTGGTCCAACGTAGCGGTATTCAGGTTGACGGGCGCCGCAGCGGTTGCGGTGGCCTTTGGCGCGGTGGCGCGCCCCTGGGCCCCCGCCGCGGCTGCACTCAATGCGATTGCGGCAATCGCAGCAATCATGATTCGGGTCATCGTGTCGTCCTCCTCGTAACATCGTTGCTGGGTGTAAAGGCCCCGGCGGATGTGGATACTCGTGCTCGAGGGTCGGATGCACGATGGACCTGCCCGCCGGGACGTCACCGCAGAGGGCAAGCGTGGGGCCGCCGCACGTCATCAAGTGATGTCGACGGATGTTGAACGACTGATGGAGGTTATGTGCCGGGCAGAAACCGCGACGATTCGTGCGCCACGAAAAGCGACAACCACAGTTGCAGCTGCGGCAACCGCCTGCGAAGCTCGCACGTTGGCTCGTAGTCCGCTCGCTCGCCTTCGGCGCATTTGCCTGGCGTTGCCTGGTGCGTGGGAAAAGGAATCGAGTGCAGCGAACCAGAGCGTTGCTTCGCGCCGCCGTACGTCGGCTCGAGTGGGTCGGCATTTACCTCGACGACGCACCGGAGTGGGCTGAGGTTGCGGATCGACTGCTTCACTGCACACCAATTGGCGGCGCCCAGACGTGGACGCCCCGCCAAGAAGGGTGTCTGAGGTCTGGACATTCTTGAAGAGCGCGCGCAAGAATCAAGCATGAAGTCGGTCTTTTCCTGGCTCGGGCTCCACACGGCACAGACACCGGAACATGCACCCCTCCGCGAGCTGGTCGACGCGCTCGATCGTCTCGAGCCAGACCGCGCTCGCCATCTTGCGCGATTTGCGTATTTGCTCGGCCGCGTCGCGCACGCGGACCGCCGCGTCAGTCCGGAAGAGACGCGGGACATGGAGGCGCTGGTCGTCGAGGAGGGACGGATATCTGCCGAGCAGGCCGTGCTCGTGGTCAGCCTGGCGAAATCAAGCAACCTGCTGTTCGGCGGCACCGCCGATTTCATGGTGGCGCAGGAGTTCGCCGAGGCGGCCACCTACGAGGAGAAACTCGCGCTCGCGCGCTGCCTCTTTTCGGTGGCGTCAAGCGACGAGGCGATCTCGATGGCGGAAGAGACCGAGATCCACCGGATCACCAATCAGCTTCGCATCCTGCCTGAGGACCTCACCACCCTTCGCCTCCAGCATCGCCGCTTTCTTCCGGGCCTTACACCTCGACCCTGATTGCTGAACTTCCAATTCCCAACCTCCAACTCCCAAGACGACGTCACCCCTTCGAATTGGGACTTGGGAGTTGGACCTTGGGAGTTACCCGCCGGCCAGCGCCCCGACAACAAGAAAAGGCTCCGCCCCGGTCGCGACCGATTGAGGAAGCGGCGTGTCCGGCAATTCGTGGGACAGGTCCTCCTCGCAGGCGAAGAACCTCACGAACGGTCGGCGCTGTTGTGTGACGTGGTCGCGGATCGTCCCGCGCAGGATCGGATAGCTGGCCTCCAGTGCGTCGAGGACCGAGCGCACCGTGGCCTGCCCCGCGACGTCGATCTCCACCTCGCCATCGACCTGCGCGAGCGTTCTCAGATGCGCCGGGAGCTCGACACGGATCATGGAAGGGTCTGGACCTCGACGGACATGACCGGCGGAAGATCCCGCACAATCGGAGCCCAGGTATCGCCCGCATCCGCCGACGCGTAGACCTGACCGCCGGTGGTACCGAAATACACGCCGCACGAGTCGAGCGAGTCGATGGCCATTGCGTCACGCAGCACGTTGACATAGCAGTCGTGCTGGGGCAGGCCTTTCGTGAGTGCCTCCCATTCGTGTCCGCCCGTGCGGCTGCGGTATACGCGCAGCTTTCCTTCGGGCGGATAGTGCTCGGAGTCACTCTTGATCGGCACGACGTAGATCGTGTCCGGCTCGTGCGCGTGAACGTCGATGGGGAATCCGAAGTCCGTCGGCAAGTTTCCGCTGACCTCCTGCCACGATTCGCCGGCATCGTCACTCCGCATGACGTCCCAGTGCTTCTGCATGAATAGCACGTCCGGACGCGATCGATGCATCGCAATGCGATGCACGCAGTGCCCGACCTCGGCATCGGGGTCGGGGATGTGCTGGGACTTCAATCCGCGGTTGATCGGTTTCCACGTCTTACCACCATCGTCGGTCCGGAACGCCCCGGCGGCCGAGATGGCAATGAAGATCCGTTCAGGATTGCTTGGATCAAGCAGAATCGTGTGCAGGCACATCCCGCCGGCACCTGGCGCCCAGTGCGCTCCTGATCCGTGCCCCCGCAGTCCGGGGAGCTCCTGCCACGTCTGTGCGCCGTCGACCGTTCGGAATATGGCGGCATCCTCTACGCCGGCGTAAACCGTGTCCGGATCGGTCAGCGACGGTTCGAGATGCCAGACTCGCTTGAACTCCCAGGGATGTGGCGTGCCGTCGTACCACTGGTGCGTGCCGGGGACGCCGTCGTACACGAACTTGTTTCCCATGGGCTCCCACGTCTTGCCACCATCGTTTGAGCGTTGGATCAGCTGACCGAACCAGCTGCTCCCCTGCGCCGTGTACAGCCGATTCGGATCAGCGGGCGATCCCTTGACATGGTGGATCTCCCAGCCGCCAAAGTGGGGTCCCGTGATGTCCCAGCGTTCGCGCTTCCCGTCCGACGTTGCCACGAACGCGCCCTTGCGTGTGCCAACCAGTACTCGTACTCCGCTCATCCTCAGTCCTTCCTGAGCTTTATGACCGCCTTTGTTCTTGCGACCAGCGCGATCGACCCCTGTTGAGGTCGGTCGCTCACCACCCGCGACGGACTCCTCCGCTGTCTTGTCGATTGGGGCGACTCGAAATCGACATACACATCGAAAAAAAATGCCAAGAAGGGCTGGCCACGTCGTGTGTCAACTGCCGGAGCGCGCTCGAAACGCGAGGTAGGCAAAGATGATGACGAGCGCCAGGAGAACGAGTCGCGCCACGCCCATCAGGCGGGTATGAGCGACATGGCGTGTGCCCTTCGGCTTTATGCCGGTGATGGCAGCAGCGGCGGTGATCAGTACCGCGAGGCCAAGCCATGCGAGCCAGCTCATGACAAACGACAGCATACACGAGGGCCTCGCGTTCCTTTCGCGGCGCGTCCGCGGACCTCAATGTTTGCGCCGCTCTGAGGCATGTCAAGCCCGTCGGTTGCTATATCTCAAAGAGTGATAGCGTGTCATCGTGCCTCTCTCGCCGAGGTCCGATGGAGCGAGTCAGGGTTCGCTCGCCGCCACCGCGGTCATCGCCACATTGCTCGCGGGCGCCGCGATTGCGGCCCAGGAACAGGCGCCTCCGCGATTCGGCGAGCGCGTCGAGGTAGGGCGCATCCTCGTTGACGCCCGTGTGCTCGACGATCGCGGTAATCCTATTCCCGGACTGACCGCTGACGACTTCAAAGTAAGTATCGACGGCAAGACCGCGCGGGTCGAGACGGCGACGTGGGTTGGCGGGCACGACACCGTCCTCGACATTCCGTCGCTGGAATCTACTCCGTACCGGGACGCAGGCCCACCGACAGGTCCGGGCCGCCTCATCGTCTTTCTCTTTCAGAAAGACTACGAGCCATCGCGCATCTTCGGCTTGATGAAGATGCTCCTGAAGAGCCGCAATGTTCTCGAGACGCTGACGCCGAACGATCGTGTCGCCATCCTGTCGTTCGATTCGCACCTCAAGATCTGGACCGATTTCACCAGCGACCGTGAGCGCCTCGATCGCGTCCTCGGCCACGACCTGCTGTTGGAACGGCCGCCGGCAGTGGAGGCATCGTCCGCACCCTCGCTCATGGAGCGTCTCGATCCGGACAGGGGGCGACGGACGTACGGCATCGAGCGCGCGCTCGAATTGATTGGTGAGGCGCTCGAGCCGCTGCCTGGATCGAAATCGCTCGTGCTGATCGGCTACGGTTTCGGCCGCTTAGGCTTCAGCGGCGTGACCATGGAGAACAACTATGCTGCGGCACGTCATGCCCTCGTTGCCGCCCGGACGTCGGTCTTCTCGCTCGACGTGACCGACGCCGACTACCACTCCCTCGAAGCCGGCTTGCAGATCGTCTCTGAGGAGACCGGTGGCTTCTACGCGCGGACCCATCTCTTTCCGGACCTCGCGATGGGGCGGCTGGCTGGCGCCCTCGTCGGGTATTACGTCCTCTTTGTCGAGAAGCCGGAGAGCGGGCAGGCTATGCACGTCGTGAAGACAGAACTCACGCGCCGTAAGGGGCACGTGCTCGCGACGACGAGCTTTTCGGAGCCTTAGCGGTGCGGCCTTAAAAAGGCCTGTTGCCCTTCGGCTCCAACATGGCACACTACGCCCATCAAACGGTTCACTTGGAGGATGCGTCACGCCCAGCGTCTTCATCAGCTACCGGCGTGAAGACTGTCCCGGCCATGCCGGCCGGCTTTTTGACCACCTGCGGGCGCGCTTCGGCGGAGCCTCGGTGTTCATGGACGTCACGGACATCGAAGCTGGCGTCGACTTCGTGGACGTCCTCCAGAAGGCCGTTGGATCCTGCGATGTGCTGCTCGCTGTCATGGGCAGGGAGTGGCTTACGTGCGCCGACCGGAACGGCCGCCGGCGGCTTGACGACCCCCACGATTTCATCCGTCTCGAGATCGGAACCGCGCTCGCCCGCAAGGTGCGGGTCATCCCCGTGCTGGTCGAAGGAGCGGTCATGCCAACCGCTTCGGAGCTCGCATCCGATCTCGAAGGGCTCACGAGACGACAGGCCGTTGAGCTGCGCGATGCCCGCTGGAACGCGGACGTCGAAAGTCTGGCGGGCGTTCTCGATCGCGTGCTCGTCCCAAGGACTGCCGGGAACGAATCGACACGGAGCCAACCAGGGCACGCAAAGTTCTGGGCTCTCGCTGCGGTCGCACTGATCAGCGCGCTCGTCGCTGTGGTGATGCTCGTCCCGCGTGGCGGTTCGACGCCATCTGCGCCCCCGCCGCAAAGTGTGTCAGGCACCCAGACCCCTGCTGAGCAGCGGTCCCCTGTCCAAACAAAGCCGCCAGCTTCCGCGTCGTCCGAACCTGAAGCCAGGACGAATCCGGCGCCGGCCACGGCACGGCCGACCCGCGCGCCCGATCCGCCAGTACCGCAACCCGCGCCGCCGTCTGTTTCTCCAGCACGCTCAGCGCCCACTGACGTCGTGGCGCCAAGCCCGCTTCCGTCCACAACGCCGGTGAGCGGCGGCTGGCTCGGCGTGCAGCTCGTGAATGCTGATGCTGATTCGAGCGGCGCCGGAACGCGACGAGCGATCGTGCGTTCGGTCGCGCCGGGAGGACCCGCTGCGAACGCGGGTCTTTTGGCGGGAGATCTGATCGTCGAGTACGGCGGTACGTCGGTCAGCGACGTCGCCAGCCTCATGCGGCTCGCGGCCGCCAGCAGCACTGGCGACTCCGTCCTGATCCGCGTACGTCGGGGGAACACGGGAAGATCGATAGAAGTTGTCGTGGGCGACCGTGCCACCGCACTCGCCACGTCGGGCACCGTGATGGTCTACTACGCGGCCGACGACGATTACAAAACCGCAGTCGATCTGGCCGCCGCGCTGCGGAAGTCGATCAATGACCCGCGGTACGCTGTTCGAACGCTCAAGACATCGCGGGGCTTCGGCGGCGAGGGAGAGGTCCGCTACAGCTCATCTGGTCTTTCGCCGCTGGCCGAGGCCCTGGCCAAAAACGCGGGCTCGTGGTTGTCTCGCACGTACGGCCGACGGGTCGCTTTCACGCCGACGGTGGAGCCTAAGGTCACGGCGACAGGCGTGATCGTGATCATGCCTGGAAGGGCGTCCGCACTCGCAGTGCCGCTCGTCGATCCGGTCGTCAGCATCCTCTACCCGGCTGGGGATGATCAGAAAGTGGCGGAAGATCTGGCTAATTTCCTGCGCACGCTACGCTCAGGCTGGAAATACACGGTGCGGGTGCGATCGACGACCGCCTCCAGCAAGGCGGGCCAAATCGAGTACGACAACGAACGCATGGCTGCGTTGGCACCGGTCCTCGCCAAAGACACGGCTGGTTGGATCTCGCGAGCGTACGGACGCCGGGTCGTGCTGCAGCCAACGATGAGCGGTAAGATCGGCGCCAATACAGTCATTCTCTGGCTACCGAGTCGGTGAGCGAATAGACTATCGATTCTTCAATCTGGCTCGTTCTTCAGGAGTCGTGTGATGCCTCTTCTCATTGCGTTTCTCGCCCTGGCCCTGGCGTTGCCGGCTCAGCGGACGGTGCTGGCGCCAACCGGTACTCTGCGAGCATCGTTCATCGCGACGAATCCAGTGCAGGGCCGCGTCGACGCCAAGACCGGCGAAATAACCGGACCCGGGCCGGATCTCGCGCGCGAGCTGGCCCGCCGACTTGGCGTGTCGCCCGTCATTACTCCACTGCCGGATGCGGGGGCGGTCCTCGAGAGTGTGAAGAGTGGAAAGGTGGACATCGGCTTCCTGGCGATCGAAGCGGAGCGAGCCTCGCAGGTGGATTTCTCCGACCCGTACTCGAATTCGGGAGCTGCGTACGCCGTACGGGCGAACTCGATGTTTCAGAAGTCTGGCGACGTCGATCGCGAGGGTGTCACCATCGGGGCGATCGCTGGGCAGAGCCCCGAGGTCTACGTTCGGGAGCACGTGAAGAACGCGCGGGTCGAATCCCTGCCGTCGGTGCCGCCCAACAAGGAAATAGGCAAGATGCTGCTTGACGGCAAGTTCGGTGCGTTCGCGGCCAACCGCACGCGCATGGAGGAGATGGTGCGCGAGGTCCCGGGCTTGCGGGTCCTACCCGACGATTACATGGTCACGAGCCAGGCGATCGTCGTCCCGAAGGGAAACGCCGCCCGACTTGCCGAGATCAATCGCTTCCTCGCCGACGTACGCGGCTCGGGCTTCGTCAAGACGTCGCTCGATCGTGCGAACGTCGCCGGAGTGAAGGTCGCGCCGGAGCCGAAGCGATAGTTCCAGGATTCAAGGAGGAATGAGATGCGCGCAGAACTGACAAGACTTGCCGTCGCCCTATTGGCTACCTCGACGTTCGTCTCGGCGGCACAGGCCCAGACGACGGCGTGCGTCAATGACGCACCCAACCCCTACCAGATGGTGAACGATTGGGCCCACATGCCGCGGCCCTGGGCGGCGACGAACAATGTTTTTGTCGACGCCAAGGACAATGTCTGGGTATTCGACCGCTGCGGGGATAGCGGCTGCGCCGGTTCCAATGTGGCGCCGATCTGGGAGCTATCGTCCGACGGCAAAGTGATGAAGAATTTCGGCGCCGGGTTCGTGTTTCCGCACGCGGTCGTGCCCGACAAAGACGGCAACGTCTGGGTCGTCGATGGCAACACGAAGGACGGCAAAGGCAATCAGGTGACGAAGTTTTCGCCCGACGGCAAGGTGCTGATGACGCTCGGCCAGGCCGGTCAAGGCGGCAAAGGCCTGGACGTGTTCGATCAGCCGACGTCGGTGGCCATCGCGCCCAACGGCGATATCTTCATCTCCGAAGGGCATGCCCCGAGCTTCGGCAATTCGCGCATCATGAAGTTCGATAAGAACGGAAAATTCATCGCGACCTTCGGCCATCTGGGTTCGGGCGACGGCGAATTCAAGGGCCCCCACGTGCTCGCGTTCGATTCGCAAGGACGCCTCTTCGTCGCCGACCGCAGCAACAGCCGCGTCGCCATCTTCGATCGGAACGGCAAATTTCTCACCGCGTGGAAACAGTTCGGCCGGCCGAGCGGCATCTGGATCGACAAGAACGATATGCTCTACGTTGCGGATTCCGAGTCTGAAGATGCGCCGGGTAAGGACACTCACAATCCCGGCTGCAAGCGCGGCGTGCGCGTGGGCAGCGTGAAGACGGGAAAGGTCGACTCCTACATCCCGCCACCACCGGTATCGAACCCGGCGTTCCCGCCGCCGGAAGGTGTCGCCGCCGATTCCCACGGCACGATCTATCTTGCGGCAGTGCAGGCGAAATCCGTCTACAAGTACGTGAAACACTGAACGCATCCGCGCGTCCCAAGCCACAACGCCCGAGGAACCTCTCCAGCGGGCGTTGTCGGTCCTTCACCCTTTGACGTCGCGAGCTTCGCGGCCACTCTTTCGCCGCGCACATTAGCGGGCCGGTTCAGGCGTCTTCCCCGCCGGTTCTGCTGCTATCCACGGGCGACATCTGAGCCGGCCTTGTGCGGGAATTTGTTGTAAATCCGCCCTGAATTCAGACGGCACCACTCTTGATGCGGGAGCACCAGCACCCGTACAAGCCCGACTCGGTTATCACGCCGCAGCTCGAGTCCTGCGGCTCGTCTGGAGATCTGTCATCGCGATGGAAGAGCAACACTGCCCGCACTGCGCCTCACCAAGAATCGTCGGAGCCCGACACACCGCCTTCACCGTCATCTCCCGGTGTCTCTATTGCGGGAGGTCGTTCACTCGCCCGCTCTCCGCGGTTCTCGTGGATCCAATGAGCGCGCGGCGGGATCAACTGATGGCCTTACTGCGGGCCGAAGGCATTCGCGTGGTTCCCGTGAACCGGGTTGCCAACCTCGAGAGGTGGCCGATTGCCGACGTACTGGTGACATATGCCGCAGACTCGACGCATTGGTGGATCGACGTAGGAGCCGCCCACGTAATCCTCCTGGTGGATACGGACGAGGAGCGATCCGTCGCCCAGCGCAGCGGCGCAGCGTCGGTGGTGGCGAGCGGCGACACGGCTGCGCTCCTGTCTCTCCTTCGGACGATCGCGGCAGCGACCGCGCCCGGCTAGTAGGATAAGGACCAGGCGACAATGGCCCACCCTCTGCTGCGTGTATTCAGCGGCCTCACCGCGTCACGGCGAACGGTCGACACCGTCGTCCCCAGGCGCACGTTCGATGATGTCGTTCTGCCACCGGCGACGCGCCGCGCGCTCGACCAGGCGCTGGTCCACGTCACGAGCCATGACCTGATTTTCAATCGCTGGGGTCTTGGCGAGCGGCACCCGACCGGTTTCGCGCTCGCTTTCAACTTCGCCGGGCCTCCGGGCACGGGAAAGACGATCTGCGCAGAGGCTCTGGCCAACGCGCTTGGGCGCCGTCTGCTCGTCGTGCGCTACGCGGAGATGGAATCGCTCTGGATGGGCGAGACGCCGAAGAACGTATCGGCAGTGTTTCGGCTGGCGCAGGAAGAACGTGCCGTGCTGCTGTTCGACGAGGCTGATGCAATCGCGGCGCGACGCTCCACTTCTGTCGAGCATGGCTTCCTGCGCGAGGCGAACACGGTCGTCAACGTGCTGCTCAAGGAGCTCGAAACGTTCAACGGCGTCGTCATCTTTGCCACGAATCTCGCCGCGAACTTCGATCCGGCGTTCGAGCGCCGCATGAGCACGCACGTGCTGTTCGAGATGCCTGGCGTTGATGAGCGGGAACAAATCTGGCGTGTGCAGATGCATCCGACGCTCACGCCACTGGCCGCGGATGTGAATTTCCGGGAGCTGGCGGAGGGCTTCGAAGTCACTGGCGGCGACATCCGCAACGCGGTGCTGAAGGCGGCAACGGCCGCTGCGAGCGAACCTGTCCGCGACGCGTCGAAAGCCATTCATCAGCGGCACCTCGAGGACGGCATCCGCGACGTCCTTGCCGCCAAGCGGGTGATGCACCAATCGTTGTTCGAGCCGGCCGACACAGGCCCGGAGGGCGACGGCCGGGCGCAGGTACTCAGCTCACTGCTGCGAGGCGCGTGGCCTGCGCTCGTCATTGGCGTTGTTGCGCTGCTCGTGGCCGTCGCCGCGCTCGTCGTGGCGCTCGTCCGCTGACAACCGCGGAGCGTGCGCGTTGCGACGCGTGCCGAGCCTTCAGATGCCCGGTGTGTTCACTCTGATCTTGTAGATGCCGGTGCGCGCGGCGATGTAGAGCGTCTTCGTGTCGGCATCGCCGAATCCCACATTGGTAGACACTTCCGGCGCGCGGATGGTGCCGAGGTGTTTTCCTTCCGGCGAGATGATCCACACGCCGCCAGGAGCAGTCTCGTAGAGATTGCCCTTGGTGTCGACCCGCAGGCCGTCGGTGACCCCGCCCCCGGTTTCCTTGCGCATGTCGATGAACAGCTTGCCGTTGGCGAGCGCGCCGTCGGCCCGAACGTCGTAGCGGTTGACGTAGTTGTCGCGCCCGCCGTTGACATAGAGGTATTGCTCATCCGGCGAGAACGCGAGGCCGTTGGTGGTCGGCATGTCCTTGACCACCAGCGTGAGCTTGCCGTCTTTCCACATGTACACGGCGTTGAAATCCAGCTCCCGGCGGGGATCCTTCTCGCGCAGGCGGAAGGCGCCGTACGTATCGGTGAAGTAGATGGCGCCGTCGCGCTTGACCACGACGTCGTTGGGGCCGCCGAAGCGCTTGCCCTCGTAGCGGTCGGCCAGCACGGTGCGTTGGCCGTTCTTCTCGACGCGCATGAGTGAGCGGCCAGCAAAGGTGGCGACGATCAGTCGCCCCTGGCGGTCGAGGGTCAGACCATCCGCGCCGATCATGGCGAATTCTTCGAACCCCGGATCGGTGCGCTCGCGGCCGTTGTTCTGGATGCCACCCCAGCGCCAGACTTCCGGCCCGTTGTACCCGACGTTGGTGAGATGGACCGACGCCTTGCCGTCGGGCATGAGCTTCCAGATCACATTGCCAGGCATGTCGGTGAACAGGAGATACCCCTCCCTGCCCTCCTGCACCCACACTGGCCCCTCGGTGAAGCCGAAGCCCCCCTTGACGAGTTCGATCTTGGCATCAGGCGAGACCAGCGCATCGAGCGCGGGATCAAGCCGCACGACGCCGCTGTCGTTCGAGGACTGGGCAGTCACGATGGAACTCGCGAGGACGCTCACGATCGCCGCCTTCACAATCCTAGTCATCTGCTCCTCCGCGCTGTTCTTCACCCTTTTACGTAGGCGAGCTTCGCGGCTACCCTCTCGCCGCGCACGGTGAAGACGTCGACGCCGCGCAGGTGCCAAGGCTGCCCGTTACGCGGCTTGCGATAAACCCAACGCACGACGGCACGATCGCCGCTCACGATCACCTCCTCGGCATCGAACACGGCCTCGGTGTTGCGCGAAAACCACTGCCGCCAGAATTGGCCCTCGACGACCCTTTTCAGCAGCCTGCTAGAGCCTCTCCGCGGCCGGCGCCGTTAGCGCGCGCCGGCTGAGGCGGTCGTCGTGGCCGGATAGACCGGCAGCGTGACGTGCTCGCCGAACGTCGCTTTCAGACCTTCGATCGCGCAATTCTCGTCGCCGCCGCCGCCCGCGCCGCCCCCGACGCCGATCGCGCCGATCATCTGACCGTCGACGACGATCGGAAGGCCGCCAGCGTTCGTGAAGAAGTCGTACTGAACGATCGTGCGGTTCTGGCCGGCAGGATTGTTCCTCCCCTGCGCCGTGTAGACCGACGTCGGCACGCGCGCCTGGAGCGAGGTCTGGGCTTTCATGAGCGCGGTTCGGATGTTGTTGAACACCTGTCCGTCCATCCGCTCCATGTGCACCAACTCGCCGGCGTTGTCGATGATGTAGAGCGACATGCTGCCGCCCTTCGCGGCGGCAAAGTCTCGGCAGACCTTGGCGATCTTCTTTGCGGCGGTCAGCGAGATCTGGTTGCCGTCGAACACGTTCGCCGCGCCTTTGCCGCCGACCACCCACTCAGGGTTCGACACGGTCGCCTTCGGCGTCGTCGTCGTCGCGAAACGCGGGACTGGCGCGGGGTTCGCGGGAGCCGCATTCTGCGGATTCGGCAGATCCTCGATCAGCGGCGCGACGTTTGAGGCGCCGAGAACCGCCTGGAGCGCCTTGTGCCCGCAGATCTCGTCGCTCCACACCGGCACTCTCGGCGCGGATCCGCCGATCCCGATCGAGCCGATCAACTGCTTGTTGACGACGACCGGCAGGCCGCCGGAGTTCGCGAACATGCCAAGCTGGATCCGCTGCAGTTCCGTGTTCGGATTCTGACGGACCTGGTTCATGACCGCCTTGCTCGGCGCCCGCTGCATCAGCGCCGTCCGCGCCTTCATTTCGGCCGTGATGATGTTCAGGTATCCCTGCCCATCCATGCGGTCCATGTAGACGTGGTTGCCGTCGTTGTCGAGTACGTACATGCTGATCGCGACATTCTCCGCCGCGGCGAGTTTCTCGCACGTCTCCGCGATGCGTTCCGCGGTCGCGAGATTGATGGTGGTGAAATCCTGAATCTGTTCAGCGGCCTTGCCGCTGACCACGAATTGCGAAGGCACGCTCTGCGCGAACGCGGCGCTACCGAGAGCCATCGCGCCCGCAGCGACCAAACCCAATGCGATGAGACGTACGTTCATGTGATCCTCCCCTCCCTGCCGAGGCATTGTGCTCCCACACGAGGTTGTGGTCAATTTGCCGGCCAGGGATAAAATCTTCAGTACTCACGCGGTAGACCGCGACTTGTGGAGGGGAGACGCTATGAGATTCTCGCGATTCGCGGCGGCGGCAGCGATCGCCGGCCTGGTTCTGGTTGCGGCGGTGGCCGCACAGCAGGCCCCTGCCGGCGGCGGGCAGCGTGGCGCGGGCGGCCAGCCAGCCCCGCCGCCGATGCGACTGACGTCGACATCATTTCCAGATGGTGCCCAGATTCCCGTGAAATACACCCAGGCCGGCGCGCAGGTGTCGCCGGCGCTGACCTGGACCAACGCGCCGCCGAATACCCAGAGCTTCGTCCTGCACATGCACGACATGGAAGGCGCGCGCAATCGGACCACCGAGGATCAACTCCACTGGCTGGTCTGGAACATCCCCTCCTCGACGACATCGTTGCCTGAAGGTGTCCCTCAAGGTCCGGATCTGAAGGACGGCAGCCACCAGACCAGCGCGACCGGGAACGGGATATACCGCGGTCCGGGCGCGCCGGCCGCCGGTCCGCTGCACCACTACGTATTCGAGATTTTCGCCCTCGACATCAAGCCGGACATCGTCGCCAACGCCGCTGAGCCTTTCGACACGCGCGCGAAGGTGTTGAGTGCGATGCAGGGGCACGTCATCGGCAAGGCCGTCTACATGGGGCTGTTCCATCGGCCTGAATA
>Ga0070698_100003494_pt1 | contig 17298 bp, 15 predicted proteins | sample KBSK1502metaG_FD_65477 | JGI IMG/M metagenome (GOLD analysis project Ga0070698, IMG submission 65477) | Corn, switchgrass and miscanthus rhizosphere microbial communities from Kellogg Biological Station, Michigan, USA - KBS K1-50-2 metaG | ecosystem: Host-associated > Plants > Roots >...
AAGACGTATTCAATGAAAGCTCTCAATAAAGCAATACGAAGAGATGCCCGAATATTTTTGCAGCAAGCCGTCGACCTTTTGAACACTTTGGAAAAAGAATATTCTAATTGATGAGGCGGCTTTTAAGAAACCTGCTGCAAGTCCGATTCAAAACATAAACATTAAACATAAAATGGAAGTTCACCAACATTCACATACCCCGAGAAAAAAATGGACACATTATTTATGGGAGTTCCTGATGTTGTTTCTTGCTGTTACACTTGGTTTTTTAGTGGAGAATCAGCGGGAACATTATGTAGAGCATCAACGGGAAAAACAGTTTATTCAATCATTGTTTAATGATATTAAAGCCGATACCGCAAATCTTGGCAGGATCATTAATGCAAGAACTGTAAAGGGACATGCTATCGATTCACTTTCTTATTTTGTGAATAGCGATTCTTCAAAATATTTTACAAAGCAAATATATTTTTATGCGGCCAGTATAGCCCGCACTCTTCCCTATCGGTTTGTTCCCAACGATGGCACGATTCAGCAACTAAAAAATTCCGGGGCATTCCGGTTGATCCGGAAACGTATTGTTGTTGACAGTATTTCAAAATATGATGTAAACGTAAGGAACTTATTGAGTCAGTGGCTGGTAGAAGAGGGATTGATTGAGCATTACAGAGATGCGGCTACAAAGATGTTTGATGCGCTGGTTTTTGATCCAATGCTCGATGAAAATGTCGCTGTGATCGGACCACCCAAGGGTAATCCTTCTATGCAGCCATATACTAAACGGGAGCTTTATGAATGGAATTATAGGGTTTATGGAATAAAAGCGATAAATAAAGCCAACCGGCGAGATTTTAAATCGCTTTTAATACAAGCAGAGGATTTGTTAGCAATTTTGAAAAAAGAATATCATCTCGAATAAATTCATCATGGAAGTACATCATCATTCACATACTGAAAGAAAAAAATGGCACCATTACTTCTGGGAATTCCTCATGTTATTCCTGGCAGTAACATTGGGTTTTTTGGTAGAGAACCAACGGGAACATTATATAGAACATTTGAGAGCCCGCCAATATGCCTTATCGTTGATTGAAGATCTGAAAAAAGACACAGCAGAATTTAATATACTTGAGGGGACGTATACAAAGAATATCAATAAAATTGATTCATTCAGGACTATTTTAAAAAACCAACCATTAGCAGAAATACCCGGCGGCTCTTTATATTATTATTGCGAACCCGGGTTATGGTCATTTGCTATAATATTTCATGATGCTACGATTCAACAATTGAAGAACTCTGGCAGCCTTCGTTATTTTTCATCAGAACTGCAATATAAAGTGTCTGAATATGACAGGAAGGCCAGGGAGTTATCAGCAAGACAAGAAAACGAATTATATTTTTCACGGATCACAAGAGAAATGATGACCGGGCTTTTTGATTCTGAGACAATTCTTGAAATTCGCGGGGCGGACATTGAGAATTTTAAACAAAGAGAAATAAAGCTGATCGGAAAAGACACCCTCCTATTACGAAAGATAGTCAATGAAATCATTCTCCGGCAGGCATCATGGAAATTTCGTTTGGCACAAATTGTAGAGCCAACAGATTCCGCAGCGATCGATCTGCTTACAAGTATAGAAAAGGAATATCACGTTAAATAAAGACATTTTAAATGGAAGTACATCATCACTCACACTCCGAAAGAAAAAAATGGACACATTATTTCTGGGAATTTTTTATGCTATTTCTTGCTGTGACACTTGGTTTTTTTGTTGAGAATCAACGGGAGCATTATATCGAACATCAACGGGAAAAAAAGTATATCCGTTCGATGATCGAAGATCTTAAAGAAGATACCAGCTCATTCAGAAGTGCTATTGATATAAATGGCAGGGCTTGCAGGGACCTTGACACGCTTATTATGTTGCTAAAAAGAGACGAAAGACATCTTTTTGCAAAAAGGATTTACTACTTGGCGAGGTTTACACCAATCGCTGATCCTTACTTAGTCTGCCAGGATAAAACATATGAGCAACTGAAGAACTCAGGCAGTTTGCGACTTATCCAAAAAGAAACAGTGTTGAATGAAATTAGCCGATATTACCAAATAAACAAATACATTGAAAGCGGCCCAACACCTATGCAATATCAAAACCGCCGCGACTGGATATTAAGTGTTGATCTGTTGTTTGACGCAAAAACACTCCAGGAAATGATGCGATCTTTTGGTTCCGAAAAATCGGATATACCGGAAGATCACTTTGCTTTATTAAAAACCGATGAAAAAACTATTAATACGATCTGCACACGTTATCATTTTATGTATAGTACAAAAAAAGTGATCTCATTGGAAGCAAAGAAATTCATAGAGCAGGCAACATCATTGATTGATTTTTTGAAAAAAGAATACCACTTCAAATAAGTATTGATGGTTTACAATTCCTGACTATCAGTTTATCCTTTCGATGCAGCAGGTTTTGGCGTCTGTCTCATAACTCCGCTTGATGGTTTTGTTGTTACACTTTGTTTCGGGGAATCTTTTACCGTGTTGGAGTTTGTATTGCTTGCCAGTTTTTCCTTCTCATTTTCTGATTTATTATCAGTAGCAAGAACACGAGTGCTATCTGTTGGTTGTTGTATTTCCCGGATCATGGTATTTCTTGCTGCTTGTATTTGTTTTACTTTAATTAATTCTGATGTGAATGATCTTTCACTTGGCTTTTTTTGTTGCTGAGCTTGTGTAGAAGAACTCAGGATGAATGACGCAGACAAAAACAAACAGTATATGATTAAACTTCTTTTCATGTTGTAATTTTTATTGAAATCTATTTTATACTTACCAAAACATTTATTTTACCAATACCGCTTTCATTATAATCTTGTAATGCTTTTCCAATCACCTGTCCTATTTTCACTTTATCGGGATCTGCTTTCATAGCAACACCCGAAATAGATGAAGTAACGATCAGGTCGCCTCTTTTAATAACTCCTCCCTCAAGACAAACTTTTGTTGGGATAACACCAACAACTCCCATTGGAGCTTTGTTTTTCAGATCATCATCAATATTTTCTTCGGTAAGTAAAACACCAGGCTTTGTAGCATACACACCTGCCACCAGGGTTGAATAGGCCTTATTGGATTTTTCAACGGTCCTGTCTTTGTCAGTGGAAATAACAAGTACATCGCCTGCTTCATATTCTTTTAAATCCCCGGTGACATCAAATGCTTCTGCAATATCAGCGCCGCTATTTTGCGTACCACCATTAAAAAACCCTTTACCGGTTTTATCAATGCGGGCAACATTCGAACCGTTTGCTTTAAATACTGCAGCGTTACCATTACCAGAACCTACTATTTCTGCAACCAGGGCATTACTATTTAAAGTTCCATCTACATTGGCTTGCGCAAGAACACCTATTCCGTTATCCACACCTGCTATTCCCTGCACCCCTGCATATGTTCCGTCATTTCTTCCTACTACTGCACTTGAAGTGTTACTAATATTACGACCAACGATTGCTTCACCCCCGCCGGTGTTATAACCAAGCACTCCAGCCGCTGTTGCATTATAGGTGATTCCCCAAAGACCATTGCCGTTTTCACTTATTGCAGTGGCACCACTTCCTGTTCCAACTGTATAAGAAAAAAGTGCATCAGACGTATTTGAAACATTTGAAATATCAAAGTACCCGGCAGTATAATTTGTACTTGTTCCAAAAATCCCATTTCCATTTACTGAAAATCCATGAAGACCATTACCGGATTGAGAATTACCATACACACCAGCTCCTAATCCACTATGTGTTCCCCAAATACCAGTTCCAAGATTACCCGTTCCGTTATTAATACCCCTGATACCAGTTGAAGAGGCACCTGGTGTTACAGACGTTATTCTTCCAATAACTCCAAATGAATTTGCATTTGTTGATGAGTTGATCCCTTCTAAACCTCCTCCTGTTCCAAGGTTTGTTAATGACATCAGGTTTGATGCATTGGTTGCGCTTGAAGAATATGGCAAACTAAGTGCACCTGTATTATCGGTACCGGGTATCCATTGAGTACCGTTGAATTTTAATACCTGTCCATTTACCGGCACTGTATTGCTTACCGCTATGTTTTGAATTTTACTAACTAAAGGATTAGGATATGATCCGGATAAATCACCGGCAGCAATTCCATTTGGCGGTAATGATGTTGGAATAACTCCGGCAGCAAGTTTTACACCAGTAACAGATCCATCAGCAATCTTTATAGTTGTTACAGAATTATCAGCGAGTTTATTTGTAGTTACTGCATCATCTGCAATTTTTGGAGTGATCACCGCACCATTCGCAATTTTTGCAATAGTAACAGAACCAGCAGCAAGATTTGGATTTGGATAAGTTCCTGAAAGATCACCACCGGCAGGTCCGCTTGGACTACCCCCTGAACCAAAGATCACATCCGGACCAAGCTTTGCCATTGTGATCGATCCATCAACAACTTTTGAAGTGGTGATGGCATTATCAGCAACCTTTGCATTTGTTATTGCACCATCAGCGATCTTGCCTGATGTTATTGCTCCATTATTAATAATTGGATTCGGATAAGAACCCGTTAGATCACCACCCGCAGTACCATTTGGAGGGAGTGATGTTGGAATAACACCAGCTGCAAGTTTTGCAATTGTAACCGATGCGTCAACAATTTTTGAGGTTGTTACAGAATTATTGGCAAGTTTTGCACTTGTGACCGATGCATCAACAATTTTTGAAGTAGTTACAGAATTATCAGCAAGTTTTGTTGTAGTAATGACTCCGTTGTTAATAATTGGATTCGGATAAGAACCCGTTAGATCACCACTTGCAGTTCCATTTGGAGGTAATGAAGTTGGAATAACACCTGCGGCAAGTTTTGCAATTGTAACAGATGCATCAACAATTTTTGAAGTTGTTACAGAATTATCAGCAAGTTTTGTTGTAGTAATTACTCCGTTGTTGATAATTGGATTCGGATAAGAACCCGTCAGATCACCACTTGCGGGTCCCGTCGGACTACCCGAACTAAAAATTACATCCGGGCCAAGTTTCGCTAATGTGATCGATCCATCAATGACTTTAGAAGTTGTCACTGAATTATCAGCTAGCTTGTTTGATGTAATTGCGCTATTCTTAATGATTGGATCAGGATAAGTACTGGTAAGATCGCCACCAGCGTTTCCATTTGGTGGTAACGATTTTGGTAGTACTCCACTTGCGATCATAGACAATGTTATTGCGCTATCCGCAATAGAAGGATTTGGATAAGTACCGGTTAAAATACCGCCAGCCGAACCAGTCGGTGTACTTGTACCTGAATTACCGGCATATAAAGCATAAGGGACTGATAAGAGTTGTGCAGCTCCCATATTAATAAAACTAGAACCGCCATCAGGATCAACTTCCACTTGTATAAACTTTGCAGCGCTTCCCCAATTAATTCCATTGATCGTTCCTGTACTATTATCGGCACCGGGGCTACCAATAGCAACATTGAACAAGCCAAAATTATTGGTAGTAATGGTCCTTGTTTCTTTATAAAGAGCTGTTCCGGTAGCACTCACATCCCGGATACTCAGGCGTACTGTAATTTTTCTATTTGGTAAAACATTACCAACAGAGTTACGGGCCACAGCCTGGTAATTGATTTGATCAGGAACCTGCCCGTACACAAAAGAAGAAACTGCGATGAATAACGGGAGTAAAATTTTTTTCATATTGATGGAGTTTATATCCACGAAAATTTTATTTATTGTTTACTTGATCTTTATAATTTTATATGCACCTTTTTTTGAAGTATACCCGGGATAAGGATCCAGGTCAACATGAAGCATATAAACTTCATTTGGTAATTGACTCACCGGAATCCTTTTGATCAAACCAACACCATAATACCAATCTGATACAGTGAATATCTTCTTGCCCGAATTATCATAAATGCTGAGTGTGATCCTTCCCTTTTGCTTCGTAAAAAAATTTATTTCAACATAACTTGAAGCGGGGTTGGGAAAAATTTTGATCTCATCATTACCAAAAACATTGTTCGTATTAATAGTTGCCGGGAATTGAACAAAAGGCTGAATAAAGCCATTTGTAATAACAAGAGAATTATTAGAACTACTCATTTCTCCTACTAAGGCTAATTCACCAACGCTCCATTCAAGTTGGTAATATCCTGATTGAAAAGATCCACCACTTGTATTTAAAACAGATGGTGTAATGCTTTGCGAGTTGCAATTAAATAGAAAGAAAAATACAATAACAAGAGTAATTGTGTTTTTCATAGAAATGGATTGAGTATGATAGCTTAATAAATCGACTTAAAAATAAAAGTTTGTCCATTATGTTGAAAGAGCTTGGACAAAAAGCTGTTCTTAATCTACGTCAATAGTATTTTTACTGTTTATATAAAAGATTAGCTATTAGTTTAAATCGTATGGATAAACCCTTAGAAAGAAAAAATTCACTATCTAATTATCGTAAATAAAAGAGTGTTTATCCTTGGTAAAAGGTATTTTCCGAAGAAAACAGAGCTTTATCAATAGCCAGCGAGTTTTTCAACCAAATCATGAATGCGACTTAAGGCCATAAAATTTTTTTCTAATTCAATATTAAAAGGAACAGGGGTATCCAGGGAAGCGCAACGCATTACCGGCGCATCAAGAATTGCAAAACAATTTTCAGCGATCCATGCAGCAATTTCTCCGCCGATACCACCGATCAATGTGTCTTCATGTAAGATCAATACTCTTCCGGTTCGTTGTACTGCTTCGCGAATCGATAAATAATCAAGCGGAGCCAATGTTCTCAGGTCTAAAATATCAATAGAAATTTCAGGATGCTCTGCTGCATAATCTTCCGCCCAATGAACACCTGCTCCATAAGTGATAATAGAGACTTCATCGCCTTCTCTTACATGTCTTGCTTTACCAATTTCAATTTCATAATAATCTTCCGGTACTGGTCCGCTTACTGAACGATACAATGCTTTATGCTCAAAATACATTACCGGGTTTGGGTCATTGATAGCGGCGATCAATAATCCTTTTGCATCAATAGGTGTTGACGGATATACAACTTTTAATCCCGGCACTTTTGTGAACCATGCTTCGTTGCTCTGACTGTGAAATGGACCAGCACCAACTCCACCACCAGTCGGCATTCGAATTACAACATCAGCATTTTGTCCCCAGCGATAATGAATTTTTGCAAGATTGTTTATGATTTGATTAAAGCCAACAGTTACAAAATCTGCAAACTGCATTTCCATCATACTTTTAAATCCTTCTAAGGATAAACCAAGAGCAGCTCCCACAATTGCACTTTCACACAACGGCGTATTTCTTACTCGGGCTTTTCCAAACTCCTGCACAAAACCTTCAGTTATTTTAAATGCACCACCATATTCAGCAATATCCTGTCCCATTAAGATAAGATCAGGATGCTGCTGCATTGATTGTTTTAGTCCTTCGCTGATGGCATCGATCAATCGTAAGTCGTGAGTCGTGAGTTGTGAGTTATGAAAAGGTCTTGAATTATCAATAACCTTAACTGCTGATTGCCTGTTGCCGATTGATGACTGATAAACGTCTTCCAATTCTTCTTCCGTATCAGGTACAATTACACTAGTATTAAATCCAACAGCTAATTCTTGTTCTATCTTATTTTTAAATTCATTTTTAATTTCTTCAACACCTGATTCTTTGAGTACACCTAAGGTAACAAGGTATTGCTCATAATTTTTTATAGGATCTTTTAATTCCCATATTTTAAATAATTCCGGTGGCACATACTTTGTGCCGCTTGCTTCTTCATGTCCACGCATACGAAAGGTCATGCATTCAATTAAATATGGCTTTTGATTTTTGATACAATATTCCCTTACTCCTTTTATCGTATCATAAACACTCAGAATATTATTTCCGTCGATCATCACGCCTTCCATTCCATATCCTTTTGTTTTATCAACAAGACTTATGCAACGGTATTGTTCATTAACAGGAGTACTTAAACCATAGCCATTGTTTTCAATTATAAAAATGACAGGAAGGTCCCAAACGGCTGCGACATTTAAAGCTTCATGAAAATCACCTTCACTTGTTCCTCCTTCACCGGTAAATGCTACTGAAACTTTGTTTTCATTTCTGAGTTTATGTGCTAATGCCACACCATCTGCAATTGCTAACTGCGGACCAAGATGTGAGATCATTCCGCAGATATGATGTGCTGCATTTCCAAAATGAAAACTTCTTTCTCTTCCTTTACTGTATCCCTCTTTTGCACCCTGCCATTGCATAAATAATTTATGAAGTGGCATGTTCCGGGTAGTAAAAACTCCGAGGTTGCGATGCAGTGGCATTATCCATTCATCCTGCTGCAGGGCGAGTGTAGCACCAACTGCTATTGCTTCCTGGCCAATACCACTAAACCATTTTGAAATTTTTCCCTGCCTGAGCAATACCAGCATTTTTTCTTCGATCATTCTTGGCCAAAGCAATGAACGATAAAATTTTATAAGCTCTTCGTTTGTTAGATTCTTTCTGTCAAAAGTCATGTTGCAAACCTATAAAATAAAGATGTATCGAATTTTAAATTTGTTAAAATGCAGGGAAAAGAGAATAGACTTTGTGTGTAATTAAAAAATTGGTGCATCTTAAAGAAAATTTTTGCCATGAACCTGCTTTTTAAACCTGCTGCAGTATTTTTTTCTGCCTATGCTATGCTCAACCTCTCCGTTTTAAAAAACAATGAGGCTAAAATTTCAGATCCTGTAAAGCAAATAAACAACAACCCCAAAATACAGGCTGCTATTTTACTTGATGTAAGTAATAGTATGGATGGATTGATCGAACAGGCAAAAGCACAATTATGGAACATGGTCAATGTAATGGGCAAAACGAAATGTAAAGGTGAGACGCCTCAAATTGAAATAGCTCTATATGAATATGGAAGAACAAATAATGATGTAAATAAAGGCTATGTAAAACAAATATCTCCTTTTATATCGGACCTTGATAAGCTTTCACAGCACCTGTTTTCTTTAACTACATATGGTGGTGATGAATATTGCGGACAGGTAATTTACACCTCTTTGGATGAATTGAATTGGGATACAAGCTCAAAAAGCTATAAGGTGATCTTTATTTCGGGCAACGAAGATTTTTTGCAGGGAAAAATGCATTACACATTGGCGTGTACTGAAGCAAAGAAAAAAGGAGTGATCGTAAATACAATTTATTGTGGTGATCGCTTGCAGGGAATAAAAGAGCATTGGAATTTATTGGGAGAATGTGGCAATGGCAGTTTTACAAACATCAACGCTGACGCTAAACCCGAAGATATACCTACCCCTTATGACAGCACTTTGATCACCTTGAATAATAAACTGAACAGAACCTACATTTACTATGGAAAGGAAGGTAAGCGGGGTGAAGAGTTACAGAGTTCTATGGACACGCAAAATTATCAGCTTAGTACTGCTGCAGGAGTTGCTCGCTTTTCAGCTAAGGCAGATAAAAATTTATACTCTAATCGTTCCTGGGATCTTGTAGATGCAAAGAATGATGATAAAAAGATCATTGAAAAGATCGATATCAAAACACTGCCTGATTCGCTAAGGAATAAAAATAAGGAACAGCTTGAAGCGATCATAGCAGAAAAGAGCAATGAGAGGAGCAGGATACAAAACGAGATCCAGGCTGTAAGTGCAAAGAGAGTGGTTTATATAAATGAAGAAAAAGCGAGGAGGGCAAATAACAATACGCAAACTTTAGAAACAGAAGTAGAAAAAATAATAAGAGAACAGGTAAAAAGATTTAATATGAAGATCGAATGATCCTATTTAGAAGACCGCCGATCCTCTTTTTCTTTCTTATCAATTGCAGAAGTAATAATAGATAAAATAATACTGAATAATAAAGCCCACCAGAAATTATCAATACTAAAACCATCTACAAATTTGCTGGCCAGCAAAACAACCAATGCATTTATAATAAAAAGGAAAAGGCCCAGTGTAATAAAGGTAACAGGCAATGTAAATAATATTAAAAGCGGTTTGATGAACATATTTAAAAGGGCAAGAACAATAGCAAATACAAGAGCCGTCCAGAAATCAGATACATGAATGCCATTCAATATATGTGCAAGTCCAAAAGAAACTGCAGCGACAACCAATATGCGAATAAGAAAATTCATTTAATGATTTTATTCGAACAATTACACAACTACCAGCTCATAAAATTCTTCGGTATTAAGATATTTCTTTGCTAACTGTTGCAACTCTTCAGTGGAAACAGTGCGGACGGTATTTATAGCGCTGTAAAAATAGTTGCCATCAAGACCATTCAAAACATAATTCTTCCATCTTGCAATTATATGGAAAGGGCCGTCAAGATCACCGAGAATAGAGCCCATCATATAATTTCTTACTAATTGCATTTCTTCTTCGGCTACCGGCTCATCTTGCAAACGTTTCATCTCTTTGTAGATCTCTGTTATAGCTGCTTCACAAACATCCTTGCCAGCTTCCGTGCTTACCAGCCATGCCGATTGCTGAATATGATCCTGCAGGTAGCTATGAATGCCATAAGTATAACCTTTGTCTTCACGGATATTTGACATAAGCCTTGAACCAAAATATCCCCCAAAAATATTATTCAGCACCATCACTTTTTGAAAATCGGGATGATGGCGATTGGGAAAATCTCTTGCTATTCTTATTGAACCCTGCACACCATTTACATCATTGGTAATCCTGAATTTTTCTCCCGGCTTTTTTGTTGATGAAATTTTATGAAGTGGTTTTTGAAAATTATTCCCCAGTGGAAGTTTTCCAAAATGTTTATTTAGCAATTCAGAAAGCCCGGGCGGAAGCTTACCTGCAGTGAAAATGATGCAATTGCCATTTCTATAATATTTATTGTAAAAAGAAAGCAATTCTTCCCTGTTCAATGCATCATACTCTTCATGGCTGCTGTATTTTCCATAGGGATGTTTTTCACCATATAAATAAGAGTCAATAAGCCTGCCTGCAACAAACTCACTTTTTTTAAGGCTTACACTCAATCTTTGTTTTTGATTTTGTTTAAAGATCGCCAGCTCTTCTTCGGGGAAAACTGAATCCGTGATCAATTCTTCTACAACTGGCAAAAGCTCGGCAATATGTTTATTAAGACAGTGCAGTGTCAGCGTTGCGGTTTCATTGTAACAGGCACGGTTCAAAAAAGATCCATAGTATTCAAAATGTTCATTGATCTGGAATGCTTTCTTTTTTGAAGTGCCATTTTTTAAAAGAAAATTGGAAGCGGCAGCAATAAGATTTTTTTCTTCAAAGCTATTGCCCGAGAAAAAAACTATTTCTACCATCATCACTTCTTCAGCACCTGCATTAACAGCATAAACGGGTACACCATTATCCAAAGTAAATTTTTCATAAGGTTTTAGCTCAAGATGAAAATTAACTGCGTCTGTAATTGGCGGTGCTATCTTCCTGTTAACAGTGGTCAATTCCATTTATTAATTCTTTGAATAGTAATAAAGCGTATTGCTGTTCTCCGGTCTGAAAATTATGCGGCTTTCGTTTAAAATATCTTCTGCAGTAACAACATTATATTTTTCCAACTCATGATTCATTTGACCTGCATCCCCTAATAGTTCATAAAAAGCAAGACTATTCGCTCTGTTTGTAAGACTCATATCTTCAAAAGCGATCAGGCTTTCCACTTTGTTTTTTACTTTTTGTAATTCAGTTGCTGTCACCTGTTCTGTTCTCATTTTTTCCAGTTCTGCCTCCACTGCTTTTTCTGCATCTTCCATCTTTATTCCTTTTACCAGCTTGCCTTCAATTACTAATGTACCTGCATCAAGACTGCCACTATGATAACATTCAATAGCGCTGAATAATTTTTTTTCTTTTACCAATGCCTGGAATAACCTTGATGAGCCGCCGCCGCTTAATATTTCAGTGATCAGGTCAGCGATATAATATCTTTTATCAGTACGGGGATAAATATGCCAGCATTTATAAAATGCATCAAGCGGCACATCAGCTTTTACTTCCAGTTTTCTTGGCTCAGCTTGGGCGGGTTCCTGGGGCAGGGTGCGAATATATTTTTCACCAGCAGGTATATCACCAAACCATTTTTCTGCAAGCTCTTTTACTTTTTCAACTGTTACATTTCCTGCAACTACCAGTATCGCATTTGTTGGACGATAATGTTTAAAGAAAAAATTCTTTACATCTTCCAGCCTGGCATTTTCAATATGTGAAAGCTCTTTACCGATCGTCATCCACCTGTATGGATGAACTTTATAAGCAAGCTCTCTCATTTTATGCCATACATCTCCATAAGGTTTATTCAAATAGTGTTCTTTGAATTCTTCACAAACAACCTTGCGCTGCACATCTAAACTTTTTTCTCCAAATGCAAGCGAAAGCATGCGATCACTCTCCAGCCAAAAAGCAGTTTCTAAATTTTCAGCAGGTAATTGAATATAATAATTGGTTATATCATTCGAAGTATAAGCGTTATTCTCGCCGCCTGCCATTTGCAATGGACTGTCATAAGCCGGAATATTAATGCTGCCGCCAAACATTAAATGCTCAAACAAATGAGCAAAGCCTGTTCTCCCGGGGTCTTCATCTCTTGCACCAACATCATACATAATATTTACCACGGCCATCGGTGTCGAAGTATCCTGGTGTACGATCACCCTTAAGCCATTTATCAATACAAATCTTTCAAATTGTATCATAGACAGTTAATAATAAAATATCCCGATATTTATCGGGATGCAAAAATAGGTCAATTAAAACAAGAAGTTTACATGATACTCTTTATCCTGAATGTATATTCATGCAGGTCGCCATCCCGACTGATGATCATCTTTATTTTTTCACCCGTCGCTTGTAAAGCTGTTTTAAATAATTGTATGTTTTGTCCCACCACATTGTTAATGCCGATCACAATGTCCCCCTCCTGGAGACCTGCTGCCTCAGCCGGCGAACCTTTAGCAACATCGCCCAGTATAACTCTCCCATCAACCATGTATAGTTCTATACCTGAGTAAGCATAATCAAATCCATCGAGATAATGGGAATTGGGCAGGAAGTAAAATTCCTTTTTAGAATAATTTAAGATCATATTGAAACGTCGCAGTATATCATTGCCAATGATACCGCTCAGGTAAGGATAAGAAGTAAGATTGAAAGTATCGTCAAATACAAATACAGGAATATTCCGGAAGCGGTAAGGTCCCATTCTCATTTCCTTTATCACCGTCATATGCATATCAATTTTTCCACCCACCCCTTCGGCTTCTTTTGCATACAACACTCTTTTCTTATCAAGAAAATTACTGTCTTCAATAAAATCTTTATTCAGCATCATGCAAAGACCTGCGCCTATATCAAATAAAAAACGTGAGTTGGTAGTAACCGCATCTCTTATTCTTGCTGCTTGCACAGGCAGTGTACGCAAAACCGGCTCGTATAACCAACCGCCGCGGGGATATTTCAGCCGGCCATTTTTATAAATCGAAACTTTTAAGCTGTCATAGTTTATCCAAAAAATATAGCGGTTCAATAGGGAGTAACCAATGATGCCATCAATTTTTTCACCATATACTGACGTAAGAATATCATAATTGTTTATGTGAAAATTCAGGCTATCCACTGTAAGCCCGGGTAAGCGCAACTTTTGATTATATATAAAGCTCACCTTGCGGATACCTGCAATGCCAAGAATGGTCATATCAGATGGAGTGGGAGTGATCTTAAAATAGTCTACTGTAGTAGAATCAAGAGAGATACCTCCACTGCCGGTGTCTAAAATAAAGTTGAGTGTATCCGGGTAGTTGGCAAACTGTGCCTTGAGCAAAATGACCCCACCCGAGAGTTGCCTGAATCGAAATGATGTTAAAAGCTTGGCCGGCGGTTCAACAAATTGTTCCTGCGCTGTTGCAGAAATTGATACAGCTAATAAAAAACAAAATAAGAATTGTGTTCCCGGCTTTCGTTTCATTAGTTTGCAATTGTTCCGCCTTCGGCGGACTCTTGTACGTTTAGTTCGTTATTCAGCAATTAGACGAATAGTTTGTCCTATATGCTGCATTCGACGCGACAAGATATTATAATAATACAATAAATAATTACCGGCGGCAATTAATTGAATGATTTTGCCTTCTTTACCTTTGCTCTTCATGGAAATGCAATTACCTGATCTATACCAGAAAGCCGCCCGGTTCGGTTTTCTTACTAAAGAAGAAGGAATTTTTCTTTTTGAAAATGCCCCGCTAACTGAGTTAATGTTTCTTGCCGATGAATTAAGAAAAAAGCAAGTGCCGCATGGAAAAGTTACCTGGCAGATCGATCGTAATGTAAATACTACCAATGTCTGTATTGCCAATTGCAAGTTTTGCAATTTCTATCGCATACCCGGTCATCCCGAAGCATATATCACTGATATGCCTACGTATCGTAAGAAGATCGAGGAAACAATTCGCTGGGGTGGTGACCAGTTGCTATTACAAGGCGGTCATCACCCTGAGTTAGGATTGGATTTTTATGTCAATACCTTTCGACAGATAAAAAAAGAATTTCCAACCATTAAGTTGCATACACTTGGCCCACCTGAAGTAGCGCATATAACAAAGCTTGAAAAAAGTAATCATCATGATGTGCTGGTTGCTTTGAAAGAAGCAGGTATGGATTCGCTGCCAGGTGCCGGCGCAGAGATTTTAATTGACAGGGTAAGACGATTGATCAGCAAAGGAAAATGTGGTGCACAGGAATGGCTCGATATTATGCATGAGGCACACAAGCTAAACATCACCACTTCTGCAACCATGATGTTTGGTCATGTTGAAAGCATTGAAGAACGTTTTGAACATTTAATAAAAATAAGAGAAGTGCAAAGCCGTAAACCGGAAAACGCTAAAGGGTTTTTGGCTTTTATACCTTGGACCTTCCAGGATGTGGATACATTGCTTGCAAAGATCCGGGGCGTACATAATCTTACAACTCCTGATGAATATATCCGCATGATAGCGATCAGCCGCATCATGTTACCCAATATTAAAAACATACAGGCAAGCTGGCTTACCGTCGGTAAACAAGTTGCACAACTTTGCCTACATGCCGGCGCCAATGATTTTGGCAGCATCATGCTCGAAGAAAATGTTGTAAGTGCAGCCGGAGCACCACATCGTTTTACTTATAAAAGCATTCAGCAGGCAATTCGTGAAGCAGGCTTTGAACCACAGCTCCGCAATCAACAATATGAATGGAGAGAATTGCCGGAGACAATAGAGGAGCAGGTGATAGATTATTGAGGTAAATGACTAATGATTAGTAAAAAATCTTTTTAGAATTTCGCTCCCAAAAAATTAATGTTTATCTATTAATTCTAAAATTTGTATACAATTTAAACCATGAAAATTTTTTTACTCCTTTTTCCCTTATTAATTTTCATTTCATGCGATTCATTAAACAATAAATATGTAGATGATAAGCGAGAAAAAAACATCAATAGACCTGCTTTTGAATTAAAATACCCTGCAAGTTGGAATATTGACACCCTTGATACAGACTATGATATTGATGGTTATTTTTCAATTGTCGCTCCTGTAGATGATGGTGTTTCGGTTTTTGTCATTTATAATACATCTATAAATGAGGAAGAACATGTTTCTGCTCAGGTTAAAGCGCATTTAAAAAAAATAATAAAGAATGGTACTGTAAGTTATTTTGATAAATGGGGGATTTTTAAAGGGCATGGAGCAATCATAAAAGGGAAAACACTGGGAGTCTGGAAAGGCGAAGTGAAGATTTTTTGTCATTCTAATGATTCTTGTTCGTTTCTTAACGTATCACAATATTTAGACAGAGATAAAGAAAGAGTTTTGACAGGATTTCAACTTATTGAGTCATCATTTAAATTAAAGCAGTGACTTTTATTATCTCTGCAATTCCAAATTCAAAAGTGTATGAGGCTCGTTTATTATTTTAAACCGTTTCTGGTTTTTATTCTTGGTATTGGCCTTCAAACAAGCTACAGCCAGCAACCCTATTTCCCCGACTCAACCTGGCAAACGAAAAAGCCAGCAGAATTAAAAATGAATGCGGCGCTTATTGATAGCGCAGTAAGCTTTGCTATCCGCAATGAAACAAAAACTGATTACGATCTTCGTATTGCTAATTTAAAAGCGTATGCAAATGAACCAAACTACAGAATAGCAGGCCCGATGAGAGAAAGAGGAAAGCCTGCAGGAATAATTTTAAAGAATGGTTATATCGTTGCACAATGGGGTGATGTAAAAAGAGTGGATATGACCTTCAGTGTTTCCAAAAGTTTTCTTTCAACAGTTGCCGGACTTGCAGCCGATGATCATTTAATAAATATTGATAACCGTGTGAGTGAATATGTGTGGGATGGAAAATTTGATGGTGAGCATAATTCAAAAATTACGTGGCGGCATTTATTAACGCAATCATCTGACTGGTCAGGTTGTTTATTTGATGTTTGTGATTGGGCCGATCGTCCGCCGCGACAAGGAACTATTGATGATTGGAAAAACAGGAAACTGCTTGAACCGGGTTCAACATTTGAATACAACGATGTTCGGGTGAACTTGCTTGCATATTCTTTATTACAAGTCATAAGAAAACCTTTACCTGCGGTTTTGCGGGAAAAGATCATGAACCCGATCGGCGCATCTTCCACCTGGCGCTGGTATGGTTATGATAATTCTTTTGTGAATATCGATGGACAAATGATAGAATCAGTAAGTGGTGGTGGGCATTTCGGCGGCGGCATTTTCATCAATACACTTGACCAGGCAAGATTTGGTTTATTGTTTCTAAGAAAAGGTAAATGGAAAAATCAACAACTTATCTCTGAACAATGGGTGAATTCAGTTAATCAACCATCTATAGCCAATAGATCTTACGGGTTAATGTGGTGGACAAATGAAGAGAATCGACTCGGAAACGTTTCAAAGAAAATATATTCTGCCGATGGATTTGGCGGTAACTTTATAGTTGTAGACAATGAACATGATCTTGTAATTGTTGCAAGATGGCTTGAACCGAATAAAATTGGTGAGCTTGTTCGTTTAGTGATCAGCGCAACAGAATCGAAATAATTAAATCAAATGAGTACAGAACTTGTAAAAATTATCCCCGTTCTTGAATCTGCTGATATTGCAAGAGATGTTGCATGGTATAAGGAAAAAACGGGTTTTGAGGTTTCGTTTTCTCATGAAAAAATGTATGCAGGT
>Ga0070698_100003495_pt1 | contig 17298 bp, 13 predicted proteins | sample KBSK1502metaG_FD_65477 | JGI IMG/M metagenome (GOLD analysis project Ga0070698, IMG submission 65477) | Corn, switchgrass and miscanthus rhizosphere microbial communities from Kellogg Biological Station, Michigan, USA - KBS K1-50-2 metaG | ecosystem: Host-associated > Plants > Roots >...
GGCGGAACCTTTCACGCTACCGGAAACCGCCTGCTCCGCCAATTCGGACGGGACGCCGGACTTCCCGCCGAGTTCTCCATCATGGATCAGGGAGACGCGGTGGATCTCATGGGCATCGCGCGCGCGAGTCTCGGCGTCGGCAAGCAGGACAAGCGCTTCCCGAAGAAGGAGACACTGCACTGGATCTACTCGCGGCACGTCAACACGGAGATTGCGATCGAGGACACCTTGCACGAGGAAGTGCCGCAATTCCTCGACTTCTCGCAGGAGATTCTCCGGGTCTTCGCCGAATACATCAGCCGGAAGCAGGAACGCACGCTCGTGGACTACGACGACCTGCTGCTCTGTTGGGCACTGATGCTCGAGCACTCGCCTGACATCGCCACGCGCATCGCCGGGATGTACGACCATGTGCTCGTCGACGAATACCAGGATACGAATCAACTACAGAGCCGAATCCTTCGCGGCATGTGCCGCACGCACCACAACATTACCGTCGTCGGCGACGACGCGCAGAGCATTTACTCGTTCCGCGGCGCCACGCAGCGCAACATCCTGGACTTCCCGCGCCACTTCGCCGACGCGCGACTCGTCACGTTGGAGCAGAACTATCGTTCAACGCAGCCAATCCTCGACGTGACCAACACCGTCATCTCGCGCGCGCCGGAACGGTTCACGAAAACCCTCTGGACGAAGCGCGGGGGTGGCGAGAATCCCTGGCTCGTCACCGTGCGCGACGAGCACGAACAGACGCGTTTTGTCGTGGATCGCGTGCTCGAGCTCCATGAAGAAGGAATCCCGCTGCGCGAGATGGCGGTGATCTTTCGGGCCAGCTACATGTCCGCGGATCTCGAGATCGAGCTGACGAACCGCAACGTCCCGTTCGAGAAGTGGGGCGGCCTGAAGTTTCTCGAGGCGGCGCACGTGAAGGACGTCGTGGCGTTCCTTCGGGTCATCGACAATCCGCGCGACGAGGTGAGCTGGTATCGCGTGCTCATGCTCATGCCGGGCATCGGCGATACGACCGCGCGCGCCTTGATGACCACCATGTCGGAGCGCAGCTGGGATCCCGACGCGCTCACGCATTGGGCCGCGCCGCCGCGCGCGCGCGACGCGCACCATCGTCTCTCGCTTCTAATGCGGCATTTGCGCGGCCTTGGCCGCGCAAATGGCCCGGCGCCCGAGCACAACGTGGCGACCGAGATCGACGTCATCCGGCAGCTGTACGACGACCTGCTGCGCGACAAGTACGATCGCCCGGAGCCGCGACTCGCCGATCTCGATCAGTTGCGCGTCATCGCGAGCGGTTTTCCGAGTCGCGCGAACTTTCTCTCCACGATCGCGCTCGAGCCGCCTCAGAGCACACAGGACCTCGCGGAGGGCTCCGGTGATGAGGACGACGATGCCCTCATTCTCAGTACGGCGCACAGCGCCAAGGGCAAGGAGTGGGACGTCGTCTTTCTGATCTGGGCGGTGGACGGCTGGTTTCCGCTGGCGCGCGCCACGGAACAGGAGGATGAGCTGGAGGAGGAGCGCCGACTCATGTACGTAGGGCTGACGCGCGCGCGCAACCATCTGTCCGTGACGTATCCGGTGAACGTCTACTCGACGCGGCGCGGCGCCGATTATTCCATGGATCAGCTCTCGCGGTTCATCGACCGCGGCGTTCGCGAGCGCATGCAGCGCGTCGCTATCGAGGCGCCTGGCGAGGTACCGCCGCCCGCCGACCGGCCGGTCGAGACGGAGACGGTCGACCTGCTCGCGCTACTGCGCGGCCGGTTTGGCACGAGCAGGCCGAGCGATCCAGCGCCGTAGTGCGTCGTACGGCCGTTTGGGGTCCGTTTTGGCGAGCTCGATGACACGTTGCACGGTAGCGCGCGTGCTACGTCCCTCGCGAACCCAGATCGAATCGAACAGGTCGATGTCCGTGAGATAGATCCGGTGCGCGAGCAACGCCGCGTTGTCCAGGCGCACGCGCTCGAGGTACCGCGGCGCGATCGTCCGCAGTTGCGGTCCGATTCTGAAGACGAGCTGCTCGCGAGCCGCGCGATACACGCTGTCGCGCAGCGCGAGGCGTACCGGAACGGCGACGGTGCCCGGATGGGCCTTGAACAGGGAGTCGATGTCGTGGTGCAGTCGCTTCCAGAACCCCGCGAGAAGTTTTTCGTCTGACCAGCGCGCCTCGGTTTCCGCGACGGCTCGCGGTTGGCGACGCGCCTGAAAGAATTCTGCGGAGCCGCGCGCGCCCACGAAGTTCGCGAACGACTCGTTGAATTCCGTTTGACCCGCGTCGTAATACGTGTTGTGCGTCAGCTCGTGGATGACCGTGTTCGCGAGCGACAAGGTGTCGGCGCGCAGCGTCGTCGACACGAGGGGATCGTTGAACCAGCCGAGCGTGCTGAATGCCGACGCGGGCCTGAGATACGTATCGAAGCCGCGACTGAGGAAATTGCGCTCCTCGCCTGTCGCCTCGCCGAAATCGAAAAAGCCCTTGTAGGGTACGCTGCCGACGATCGGGAACCACCAGGTGAAGTACTGCAATCGATCGCGATACGCGGCCGAGAGCACCAGCACGAGCGTGTCGTGTTCGAGGGGCGAGTACGTCGTGAAGCTGTTCCCCACCTTCAGTCCGAGTGCGCTCGAGGCGAACACGCGCGCGTCGAGCACGAGCTGCAACTTCTTGCGCGTTGCCACGGACACCGTCGTGTCGCTCACCATCTTCGCGATTGGACGTCGACGCCAGAGAATTTTGGATTCCTCCCATCCGGCTCGCGCGAGATAGCGGCCCGTTCGTATGAGAGACAGAAAGAGCACCGCCGCAAACACGAGGGCGCAAAGCCCGACGAAGAACCACTTGAACGCCCGGTGACTCACGACTCGGGTCGCGAACTGACGAATGACTCGCGGCTCGCGCTGATGCGCGACTCGTGACTCCGAGCTTTTGTCTCCCGAAGCCCCGTCCCCGCCGCTATCTTCCGTACGATGTCCTTCGTTCATCTCCACTGTCACTCGGAATACTCACTGCTCGACGGAGCCAACCGGGTTGACGATCTGATTCGGCGCGCACAGGAGCTCGAGCAACCCGCCCTCGCCATCACGGACCACGGCAATCTGCACGCCGCCTGGGATTTCCAGGAGAAGGCGAGGCACGCGAAGATAAAGCCGATCATCGGAATCGAAGCCTACGTCGCTCCAGGTGATCGGCGCCAGCGTTCGCGCACGGCGACCGGCGGAAAGCCGTACTTCCATCTCGTCTTGCTCGCGCGCGATGCAGTGGGCTATCACAACCTCGTCAAGCTGTCGTCGCTTGCGTTCACGGAAGGCTTTTACACCAAGCCCCGAATGGATCGCGAGCTGCTCGAGAAATACAACGAAGGCATCATCGTCTCGTCGGCGTGCATGGCCGGTGAAATCGCGACGCACTTGTTGTCCGACGATTTCGAGGGCGCGCGCGAAGTGGCCGCATGGTACGCAGAGACCTTCAAGGGCCGGTACTACCTCGAGGTCCAGGCGCACAGCTCGGAGGGGCAGCAGCAGCTGAACGAGCGCGTGTTTCGCCTCGCCAAGGAGGTCGGGCTGCCGGTGGTCGCGACGAACGACGCGCACTTTCTCACGCGCGACGACCACGACGCGCACGACGTGCTCCTCTGCATCGGGCTCGGAAAAGATCGCGCCGATCGCGACCGCATGCGTTATGACAACGGGTTGTACTTCAAATCGGCGCAGGAGATCGCGTCGAGCTTTCCCGATCGGCCAGACGTTCTCGAGAACACCCTGCGGATCGCCGACGAAGTCTCGGTGTCGCTGGAGAAGAAGTACCATCTGCCGTCCTTTCCGCTGCCGACGGGAATCGCGAGCGAGAACGACCTGCTCACCACGCTGGCGACGCAAGGCGCTCGCGAGCGCTATGGCGATCCGCTTCCGTCACAGGTGAAGGACCGGCTCGACTACGAGCTGTCCGTTATCACGAAGACCGGATATGCCGGCTACTTCCTGATCGTCGCCGATTTCATTCGCGCCGCGCGCGAACGTGGCATTCCGGTCGGGCCGGGTCGCGGTTCCGCCGCCGGTTCGCTCGTGGCGTACGCGCTCCGCATCACGAATGTCGATCCGCTCACTTTCGATCTGCTCTTCGAGCGTTTCCTCAATCCGGAGCGCGTGTCGATGCCCGACGTCGACGTCGACTTCTGCTTCGAGCGGCGCGGCGAGGTCATCGACTACGTGCGAGAGAAATATGGGCGCGACTCCGTCTGTCAGATCGTCACCTTCGGAACGCTGAAGTCGCGTGCCGCCATCAAGGACGTGGGCCGGGTCCTCGGATTCACGCCAGCCGAGACCGACGCGCTGGCAAAGCTGATTCCGAACCAGCCGAATTACTTCCTCACCGTGAAGGACGCCGTCGATCAGATCACCGAAGTCCGCAAGCTCTACAACGACGACAATCGGTATCGGCAGCTGCTCGACTACGCGATCGCGCTCGAGGGCTTGAGTCGCCACACGGGCGTACACGCGGCGGGCGTCGTGATCGCGCCAGGGCCGGTGCAGGACTACGTGCCCGTGTGTACGGCGACGGGCAGTGGACGCGGAGCCGGCGAGAATGACGAGGACATGGTCGTCATCAGCCAGTACGACATGAACGCGCTGGAAAAGGCGGGCATGTTGAAGATGGACTTCCTCGGCCTCACCACGCTCACGGTGATCCATGACGCGCTCGCCATGATCGCGGAGCGTCGCGGCGAAGCGCTCGATCTCGACGCGATTCCGCTCGACGACGACGAGGTCTACCGGATGCTGCGCGCCGGCCGCACGGTGGGCGTCTTCCAGTTTGAGTCGCCGCTCGCGACCGACATGTTGCGCGGCATGCGCTGCGACCGTTTCGACGATCTCGTCGCGTCGAACGCCTTGATGCGCCCGGGCCCATTGGATGCCGGAATGCACCGCGTGTATCAGCGCCGCAAACGGGGTGAAGAGGCGGTGTCGTACGCGCTCCCCGAGCTCGAGACCATTCTCCAGCCGACATACGGAGTCATCACCTATCAGGAGCAGGTGATGCGGATCGCGCAGCAGCTGGCCGGTATCTCGCTCGCCGAAGCCGATGTGTTGCGCAAAGCCGTTGGCAAGAAGGACGCGGAGCTCATTCGCCAGGAGCTGGGCAAGTTCGTCGAGAAGGCCGTCGCGCGCGGCTACAACCGGCGCATCATCGAGGAGCTGGCGGGACAGATCGAGACGTTCGGACGGTACGGTTTCAACAAGTCCCACTCCGTCGCGTACTCGGTGATCTCGTACCACACCGCTTGGCTCAAGGCGCACTACGCGCCGGAGTTCATGGCGGCGTTGTTGTCTTCCGCGATCGGCGACACCGACAACGTCGTCAAGTACATCGCGGAGGCGCGAGAGCTGGGTCTCCAAGTGCTCCCTCCGGACGTGAACGAGTCCGGCTACAAGTTCACCGTCGTCGCCGACAAGCGACTCCGCTTCGGTCTTGGCGCGATCCGCAACGTGGGTCATTCGGCGATCGATTCGATTCTCGCCGCGCGCGTCGAACGTCCCTTCACGGACCTCTTCGATCTCTGCGAGCGTGTCGATCTCCGACTCTGCAACAAGCGCGTGTTCGAGGCGCTCATCGCGTCGGGAGCGCTGGATTCGCTCGGTGCGGAGCGGGCTCACAACTGGGCCGCGCTCGACACGGCGCTCCATGAGGCGTCGCTGCGACAGCAGGAGAAGGAAAGCGGTCAGGTCTCCCTCTTCGGCGACATCTTCGCGGATGCAGCGCCGGTGTCCACCGAGAACGGATCGGGCGCGCCTGGCGCGCCCGCCGAGAACCGACAACAGCGGTTTCCCAACGTCGCTGCCTGGTCGGAATCCGAGCGGCTCTCGAAGGAGAAAGAGATCCTCGGCTTCTACATCTCGGGTCACCCCCTCGAGCCGTATCAGCTCGAGTGCGAGCTGTTCGCCTCGCACACGGTCGCGCAGCTCGGCGCGTGGACGGGCGATCCCATCTCGCTCGGGGTCGTGATCACCGCGGTCAAGAAGCAAATCAGCAAGCGCTCGGGCTCCGAATTCGCGCGGCTCACCGTCGAGGATTTTTCGGGGTCGAGTGAAGTGCTCATCTTTCCGGAGAAATGGGCGGCGATCGCGGACCGGATCCGCACCGACATTCCCGTGTTGCTCAAAGGGGGCTACTCGAAGCGCGACCGTGACGTGGAGTCCCCGACATTCATCATCGAGTCAGTCACCCCATTCGCGGAGTTGGCCTTCTCGGGGCAGATCGGCGTCGCAATCACGATCGGCGATGGCAATGATGTGAATTCGGACGTCCTCCGCGATGTGCGCGCCGTGATCGAGACACACTCCACCGGAAGCACCGTGGCCCCGGCGCTCGAAGTGCGCTTTCGCGACGGAAACGGCGGCGCCCGGCTCCGATCTCGGTCGCTGCGCCTACCGGCGTCTCACGCCGCGCTGACGGAGCTACGGGCTTTGCTCGGTCCCGACCGGGTGCATCTCGTCCGGGCTGGCTGAGAGACCTAACATATCCGTTATGGCCACGGCCACACTGGACTTTGAAAAGCCCATTCTCGAGCTGGAGCGACAAATCGACGAGCTGAAGAAGCTCGCCGGTGATCGCCAGCTCGATGTCGCCGAGGAGATTGCGCCGCTCGAGCGCAAGCTCAGCGAGCTGCGCGAGGAGATCTACAAGAATCTCACTCCGCTGCAGCGCGTGCAGGTTGCTCGGTCGAACAAGCGGCCGTTGTCGGACGACTACTTCCGACTCGTCTTCTCCGACTTTATCGAGCTCCACGGAGACCGTTCGTTTCGTGAGGACGCGGCCATCATCGGCGGTTGGGCGCGCCTTGACGGCGACACGGTGATGGTCATCGGACATCAGCGTGGCCGGGACACGAAGGAGAATCTGCGCCGCAACTTCGGGATGCCGCATCCGGAGGGCTATCGCAAGGCGCTTCGCTTAATGAAGCTTGCCGAGAAGTTTCACGTGCCGGTGCTGACTTTCATCGATACGCCGGGCGCGTGGGCGGGACTTGGAGCGGAGGAGCGCGGGCAATCCGAAGCCATCGCCCGCAACCTCTTCGAGATGAGCCGGCTCGAAGTTCCGATCATCGCGACGATCATTGGCGAAGGGGGGTCCGGTGGAGCCCTCGCGCTCGGCGTCGCCGATCGCGTATTGATGCTCGAGAACGCTGTGTACTCGGTGATCACCGTCGAAGGGTGCGCCGCCATTCTATGGAAGGACGGCAAGAGTCCCGAGATGCGCGAGAAGGCCGCGACGGCGCTTCGCATCACCTCACCCGACCTATTCGAGCTCAAGGTCATTGACGAAATCATTCCGGAGCCACGCGGCGGCGCGCACGCCGATCACCAGGCCGTGGCTTCGTCCGTGCACGACGTGCTCACCCGTCACCTGGACGAGCTGCGTCGCTACAAGCCGGACAAGCTCGTGCGCCGGCGACGCGAGAAGTACCTCCGCATGGGGCAGTTCCTGGAGTAGCCTTGGTTTCTCACGTCATCGAGGTGGCCTTCAAGGGAAACCGCCGCGAGTTCTATCTCTGGGAGTCCGAGGAGATACCCGCGGTTGACGCCCTTGTCATCGTCGAAGCAGACCGCGGCGAGGATCTTGGGCGTGTGCATTCCATCGGTGACCTCGCGCTCAAGCGCAATCGCGGCACGCCGCACGGGACCGGCGAAGAGGTGCCGACCCGAAAGGCGCGCCGCTTGGCCTCCACGGACGACGTGCGGAAGCACGACGAGCTGCGATCGCAGGACGAAGACGCTCGCCGCAAAGCCATGGAGCGCGTGCGCGCGAACTCGCTCGTGATGAAAGTCTCGGACGCCGAGTGGCAATGGGATCGCAAGAAGCTCACGTTCTACTTCACGGCCGAGAAGCGCGTCGATTTTCGCACACTGGTGCGCGAGCTCGCCGCGGCGTTCAGGACGCGCATCGAGCTGAAACAGATCGGCGTGCGTGACGAGGCCAAGCGACTCGACGGCATCGGCCGCTGCGGGCGGCAGTACTGCTCCGCGTCGTGGCTGCCGGAGCTGCGTCCCGTGAGCCTCGGCGTTGCCAAGGACCAACGTCTTTCGCTCAATCCGACGCAGATCTCCGGCGCCTGCGGACGCCTCATGTGCTCCCTGCGCTACGAGCACGAGTTCTACGTGCAGGCGCGGCGTCGCTTCCCGAAAGAGGGCAAAACCGTTCGCACGAGTCTCGGCGAAGAGCGCGTCGTCTCGAACGATATTTTTCGCGAGCGCGTCGTTCTTCGAAATACCGAGGGCGAGACGCGCACCATTCCGCTCAGCCAGCTCCTGCAGGAATCCGAGGCCGCCGGAGGGACGATCACACCGGCAGTGCTGCAGCGCATCGAGCCAGCGACAACGCCTGCCAACGCGGACGCTTGGTCTTCTCTCCAAGAGTCGCGCGCCGAACGCGGCGATGACACGGCTCTCGCGGTGGACGACGATGCCGAAGGCGAGCTACCCGCCGATGAGCCGGTGAGCCAGCAGCCGCAAGCCAAGACCGGCGCGCCGGCGCCATCGGATCGCCGCCCCCATCGGCGTCGTGGCCGGCGCGGCGGCCGCCGTAACCGCGGTGGGCGGCGCGATGGCGGAGGACCGGCGAAGTCTGGAGGGCCGGAGTGAGCAAGTTCTATCTCACGACGGCCATCGATTATTCGAACGGTGAACCTCACATCGGACATGCGTACGAGAAGATCGGTGCCGATGCGATTGCGCGGTATCGACGGCTGCGTGGCGACGCAGTGCATTTTCTCATCGGCATGGACGAGCATGGCCAAAAAGTCGCGCAGGCCGCCGAGCAGCGTGGGCTGACTCCGCAGCAGCAGGTGAACGAGATTGCCGAGCGCTTTCAAACGATGTGGCGGACGCTCGGCATCTCGAACGACGAGTTCATGCGCACGACCGAGGAGCGGCATAAGACAGGCGTGCGCGCGCTCATCAAGCGGATCTTCGACAACAATCCTGACGACTTCTACGAGCGTTCGTACAGCGGCTGGTATTGCGTCGGCTGCGAGTCGTTCAAACAGGATTCGGAGATCGAGGCTGGCCACTGCGTGCTCCATCCAACGCTCAAGCTGGAGTGGGTCGAGGAGCGCAACTGGTTTTTTCGTCTCAGCAAGTACGAGAGTTTTCTCAAGCGTCTGTTGAGCGAGCGCCCGGAGTTCCTCCAGCCCGACTCGCGGCGCAATGAGATGCTCGCGCTACTCGATTTCGGCCTCGAGGATATTTCGGCGAGCCGGTCGCGTTTCACGTGGGGAGTGCCGTTCCCCGCTCCGCTGTCGACGGGCGAGACGCAAACCACATACGTGTGGTTCGAAGCGCTACCGAACTATCTCACGGCCACCGGCTTTCCCGCGAAGGGCTTCAAGGATCGCTGGCCGGCGCAACTGCACGTCGTCGGCAAGGACATCAACCGCTTTCACAGCATCATCTGGCCCGCGATGCTCCAGGCGGCCGAGCTGCCACTGCCCGAGCGCGTGTGGGTCCACGGGTTCGTGCTGTTGGGCGGTGAGCGATTCAGCAAGTCCGCCGGCGTCAAGCTCGATTTGAATGAGGCCATCGCGCGATTCGGCCCGGACGCGTTTCGCTACTACCTGCTGCGCGAGGTTCCCTTCGACACGGACGGCAACTTCTCGTGGGAGCGTTTCGAGCAAGTGTATGTGTCCGAGCTCGCCAATTCGTGGGGCAACCTGGTCAGTCGCGCGGTCGCGATGGTGGAGAAGTACTGCGACGCGGTCGTGCCGGCAGCCATGCGCACGGAGGTCGACCGCGCGGACGCCGTGGAGCTCGACGCGTACCATTCGGCGATGGACGGCTCGCGCGGGTTTCTGCTGCACGAGGGACTCCGCCGCGCGATGGCGAGTGTGACACGCGGGAATGAATACGTCCAGACGATGCAGCCGTGGGTACTCGCGAAATCCCCGGACACTCGTACGGCGCTCGAGACCACGTTGGGCACGCTCGTTCGCTCCCTGGCGCGCCAGGCCGTGATGCTCTTCCCCTTCGTACCCACGAAAGCGCAGGACCTGTGGCGGCAGCTCGGCGCGCTGGGCCGCATCGAGGACCAGCGTTTCGACTCGCTGATGCAGCTCGATGCGACCGGATGGCGAGTCCGGAAGGGAGACCCGATGTTCCCCAAGCCCGTTACGGCGTCTTAGTCGGCGGCTTCGAGAAGTCGACCTTCGGCGCCTCGGTCGTTCCCGGCGCGGCAGTGAAGTATTTCCGCTGCTTTGCGCCCGTGAGCTTCGCGGTGGTCACGGCTGGAAATTGCCTGATGTAGGCGTTGTACTCGTTCACCGCGGCGTTGTAATCGTTGCGCGCGACCGCAATCCGGTTCTCCGTTCCGGTCAGCTCGTCCTGCAATCGCAGAAAGCTCTGATCGGCCTTGAGGTTCGGATAATTCTCCACGACGGCGAACAGCCTCCCGAGGGCGCCTGTCATCTGCGCGTTGGCGGTCGCCATCTGCTCCGGATCGCCCGATTTGACGGCGCCGAGCAATCCGGCACGCGCCTGAGTGACCTGCGTGAGCACCTGCTCTTCATGTTGCGCATAGCCCTTGACGGTCGACACGAGATTCGGGATCAAGTCCGCGCGACGCTGCAGCTGAACTTCTATCTGGCTCTGATACGCTTGCGCGTTCTCGTCGAGCTTTTGGATTCGGTTGTAACCGCACCCGGTCGTCAGCACTGCCAGCGTCACCATCAGCCAGCGACGAAACATGTTGGAGCTCCTTTCGATCGTTAATGAGAGTGCGATAACACTACGTCGGTCCACGCCGTGGGATTCACGCCTTGCCGCCGGAGTACTGGTCGAGATAGTGCACGAGCTGCTGCATTCCCACGAGGTAGCCCTCGAGGACCTTCGGCACGTCCTGAGTTCTGATTTTCGGCTCGCCGCGCTTGTGCCAGATGACCTGAACGAAGGGCGCGGCGTCGAGCGATGCCACCGTCGCGACTTTCTGAGTCAACTCCACATAGTCGCGCGGCGGCACCTCGCCGTGCAGCCGCAACAGCGCGCGGAACACGACCATTACCGTGCTCGAGCCGGATTCGAGCAGCGCCAGCTGAGATTTGCCGTCGTTCCCTGCCGCGAGGGCGCCGCGACGTAGCTGTAGCAACGTGCCCATCGCTTCGTGCTCGAGCTGCAGCCGAAGATTCGAAGGGCTGACGCGCACGTCCGTGAGGAGGTCGCCGAAAAGCACGCGATGCCGGTCGAGCACGTCCGCATATTCGATCGGGAAAATGTCCGCAGAACCGTGCCACTCGTCCACGGTCAGCGTGAGCGGAGCGGGGTTGCCGTCGTCGACCCAGGCTCGCACGGCGGCGGACGCCGCCTGCAGCCTGCTTGCGGGAAGTGAATCGACCAACACGAGCGTGTTGTAGTCCGACTTCTTGGGATGATGCTCGCCCGCCGCTGCTGATCCGTACAGCACCACGGCTCGAAGATCCGGCCCGAATGCGGCACGGAGCTGAGACACGAGATCGTCCAGCGTCATTTTAGCCATTGGTCACCAGGACCCTCCTGAGCCGCCGCCACCAAAGCCGCCGCCGCCTCCAAATCCTCCGAAACCACCGCCCCCGCCGCCGCCGCCAAACCCACCGCCGCCGAATCCGCCGAATCCGCCGCCACCGCCGCCCCATCCTCGCCCGGTCGGAAATGGAATGAAGATCGGGATGCAGCCGCTGCCGCCACAGCCCCCGCGCCGCCGCGATCCTCGCAGCAGTGACAGCACAAAAAAGATGATGATGATCCAGACGAAAAACGGAATACCGCCCCCGGCTCGGCCTCCGCCGGTGCCGCGCTGCACCGGACGTTCATATGCCGACAGCGTCGTATCGAGAGTGAATTGAAACTCACCACCGAATCGCTGCGCGATTCGCGTGACGATTAACTCGATGCCGCCGCCGTAGTCACGCTGTTGAAAGAGCGGAATTGCTTCGTCGCGGAACGTGCCCGCCGTCGCGTCGGTGATGAACCCTTCCGCGCCCAGCCCGGTCTCGATGAAGACGTGCCCACGTCCGTCGGAGCTAGTCTCCTTCGGAACGACGAGGACGATCACGCCGGTGTTCCGTGCGCGATCGCCCGGTCCACCCGCCTTGCCGACCTTCCACTGGCGCCCAATCTGGAGCGCCACGTCGCCGGGATCGCGGCCGTCGATGTCCGGCAGCGTGACCACCACGATCTCGCCGCCTGACTTTGCGCGAACGTCCTGGATGATGCGCTCGGTGCGCGAGGCGGCGTCCGCCGACATCACGTGCGCGAAATCGTTGACGAACCCGACGGGCTTGGACAGTTGGATCTGCCCGAGCTGCGCAACGATCGTCAGGAGGAGGGCAAGCGCGAACACGGACGAGAGTCTAGCGTCACGCGTCCGTTAAGTCATGCCTATCGGTGTCCGAGCCGGACGTCGGGGCGGCGCAGCAGCGCGTTCACGAGACGCGCCGAAAACTCCGCCAGTTGGGCTGCAATAGTCTCAGACTCGCTGACGAGCCACGCGTGTCCGACGACGAGTGGTATTGCGATGACCAGCCCCGCGCCGAGCGGCCGCAGCGCATCCGCGACTCCATCGACGGGCATCGTAGACAACGTGGCGGCGTGCCCTGAAAGTCGGATCGCGTCGGATAGGTTCGAGATGCAGCCGAGAATTCCGAGCAGCACGGCGACGATGGCCAGCGCTGGGAGCCATGCGAGACGCCGTCTGAGCGCCGGCAGCACCGTGAGCGACGACGCCTCCGCCATGCGGCGGAGATCGCCCTCGTCGTGAATCTCGTTACGCAACAGGATCAAGCCGACGTCCGGTAGCGCCGAATGATGCTCGGCGCACAATGTCAGCGCTTCGTCCAACTTGTCCGCGCGTACCAACGAGATCACCCGCTCGATGAACGGCCGCGCATTGATTCTCGCCCGAATCACGATCGTCACGAAACGCTCGACGAGCACGACAAAACTCAAAACGCCTACCACCAGCAACGGCATGATGAATGGCCCGCCGTTTTGGTACCAATCGAGGATCGTTCGCATCTACGCAGTCGCTAGCGCAGAAGCTGTGCCTGCTTGGTGGCGCCGCTACCGCGGTCGTCCGTATGTTTCTGCCAATGAGGCGACTCACGTCGTGCATCATCTTCGTGCTCGCGTGCCACCCATCGGATGGTGGCGGCAAAAGCACTCCGAGCCGCGGAGCCACGTCCGCGACAGTCGCGTCGCAGCCGATGTCCGATTCGGCGCGCGCGAACGCCTTGCTCGAGCGCGCCGACAAGGCACGCATTCAAGGCGACACCGCCGCGCCCGTGTGGGTCGTCGAGATCAGCGACTTCGAGTGTCCTTTCTGTAAGCGTTTTCACGATGAGACGTACCCTGCGCTGCTGAAAGACTACATCCAGACCGGCAAGATTCGAATGGCATACGTGAATTTTCCGCTGGGTCAACACGTACACGCCCTTCCGGCGGCGAGAGCTGCAATGTGTGCCGCGGCTCAGGATCGATTTTGGCCAATGCACGATGCACTTTTCAATACGCAACCGCGTTGGACCGGAGGCGGCGACGCGTCGGCACTTTTCGATTCGCTCGCGGTCGCCGTCGGAGTGAATGCCGATGAGTGGCGCGCTTGCGTGCGCGGTGAGGTCATACAGCGACTCATCGCCGCCGACCAGAGCCGCGGCAAGTCGGCGGGCGTGAGCTCGACACCGACGTTTTTCGTCGGCGACGAACCGATCCTTGGCGCAGAGTCGATCGATACGTTTCGCGCCGCCATCGAGCGGGCGCGCGCCAAGGCTGCACGCACGCGCTGAGCGTGCGCTTCCTCACTCGCCTGTTGTACGCGGTCGCCGCGAGGCTGGCGACGGCTGCCTCCGGCATCATACCGCCGAGCGACTCGAAGACCGCGATTGCCGTCCGCGCTCGTCACGGTATTCGGCGCCGATACGCAGCATGGGCGACCGCAAACCGCGATGCTGCGCGAGCGCTGCTGTGGATGCACGCTCCCTCTGTGGGCGAAGGCCTTCAAGCGCGGCCGGTGTTGACGCTCATGCGGTCGCGCCGGCCTGATGTCCAGCTCGCGTACACGTTCTTCTCGCCGAGCGCGGAGGAATTTTCCCGCGCGATGGACGTTGATTTCCGCGATTATCTGCCGTTCGACTCGGCTTCACAGATGGGAGCCGCGCTGGATGCGCTGCGGCCTCGCGCGCTCGTCTTCAGCAAGCTCGATGTTTGGCCGGAGCTCACGCGCCAGGCCAGGCGACGCAACGTCCGCCTCGGCATGATCAGCGCGACGTTGGGAGCGACATCCGGACGTATGAGTCGCGCTGCCAACTGGCTGTTGCGCGACGCCTACGAGACTCTCGACGCCGTAGGCGCGGTCGACGCATCCGACGCCGAGCGGCTCGTGCAACTTGGCGTTCGCGCTGGCGTCATCGAGGTCACAGGCGACACCAGATTCGACCAGGTCTGGCAGCGCGCCGAATCAGTCGATCGCGAATCCCGGCTGCAATCGCATCTGGCGTCGGATCGTCCCACGCTCGTCGCGGGCTCGACGTGGCCGAGTGACGAGTCTCCGCTCTTCGAAGCGTTCACGCAGACCCGCGCCCACGTTCCCAGCTTGCGGCTCATCATTGCTCCACATGAGCTGACGGACGAGCATCTGACGTCGATCGAACAATGGGCCAGTCACAACAGGCTCACAGTGGCACGCGTCGACGAGGCATCGGGGACCGCAGACGTCGTGTTGGTGGATCGCTTCGGAGTTCTGGGAGAGTTGTATGCGCTCGCCGACGCTGCGTTTGTCGGCGGTGGATTTCACGACGCTGGGCTGCATTCCGTGCTCGAGCCCGCGGCGTTTGGCGCGCCGGTCGCGTTCGGGCCGCGCCATGCGCGCAGCCGCGACGCCGTGATGCTCCTTGGTGTTGGTGGCGCGCGCGCCGTCAAGGATGCCGTGGAGCTCAGCCGGGTCTTGCTCGATTGGTTGCAGAATTCCGACGTGCTTGGCAAGGCCGGCGCGAACGCGAAGTCTGCCGTCGAGCGCGGGCGGGGCGCCGCCGACCGCTCGCTCACACTCGTCGAGCGGCTCCTGGCTTAAGCCGTTTTCGCGACTTGCTGCATCTGTCGCGGCACCGCCGCGGCGCTCGGCCGATGCAGGAAGAATCCCTGCACGAGATGCACGCCGAGATTGCGGACCGCCATGAATTCCTCGGCGCGTTCGACGCCTTCGGCGATGACCATTGCGCCGTGGTCGTTTGCGAACTTCACCATCGTCTCCACCAGGTTCTGCTTGATGAAGTTCGTGTCGATCGCGTTGATGAGCGAGATATCGAGCTTGATGAAGTCCGGCTCGAGGTTCGCGATCGAGCCGAGACCTGCGTAGCCGCTGCCGGCGTCATCCACCGCAAAGCGGTATCCCATCTTGCGGAGCACGAGCAGTCGCTCACGGAATTTCGGATAATCCTTGATCGCTGTGCGCTCCGTGATCTCGAGCACGACGCGCTCCGGATTCGCGACCTCGTTTTCGCCGAACAGAGGATCGCTGAAGTCGTGCGGATCGACGTTGATGAACAGAGATTCGCCCGGACGCAAATGGCTCTCGAGCCCCTCGAGCGCACGGCCGCGGCAGAGCCGGCTCAACTCCCAGATCAGGTCAGCTTCTTCGGCAACTTCGAACATCACCTCGGGGCTGCGCAGGCTGCGCAACACGCCTCGCGCGAGCGCCTCGTAGCCGAAAATCTCCTCGGTATCGGCGTAGACGATCGGATGGTAGTCGATATAGACGCCGCGCTCGCGCAGGCTGGATCGAAGGTCCGCCACCTTTCGCGCCCGCTCTCGCTGCTCGATGCTACGCGCGGCGTTGGCCGCTTCCCGAATTCCCCGATAGATCAGCCGCTCGAGGCGGATCTTGGGGTTGTAGTACACATGCGCGCGACCGACGTAGATGTCGAACAGTGCCGCGATCTCCTCGCCGTGGTGCGCTTCGATCCGCGTCTGCACGTGGCGCTGGAGCCGCGAGACCATCTCGGTGATCTCTCCCTCCGTGGCCGCCGCCACGCCCGTGGCGGGCACATGAAAGAAGATGAAGTCGTCGTCGTTCGTGAAGCTGACCATCAAGCGCGACGGATTGGGCGCCGTGTCGTCCAGGAATTCGCGCACCGCCGCCGCCGTCGTCTCCAACACCGCGTCCAGCTTCTCCCAGCCGTAAATCTCCTCGATCTTCGAGTAGCGAACGAAGTTGAAGTACAGGACGACGATCTCTCCACGCTCCTTGAAGCGCGCCCGCGAGCGCTCGATCATCACCGGCAGCGTGGGTAGGCCGGTGAGCGAATCATGGAGCATTCGCTCGTACTCCACGCGCTCTACGCGATCGCTCATGCCCGCGGCGGTTGGCGTGCCGCGGGCGAGCGCCGCGTGTAGTCGGGCCGCGATTTCGTCCGGCTTGGCTCCCCGCAGCAGCCACTCCTCCACGCGAAGCTCCACCGCGCGACGCCGCTCGGCTTCGTCTTCGCATTCCACGACCACGGGGAGCCCGGCTCCATGCGCGCGCTCTACGGTCGCCCGCAGCAGCGTTGGATCGTTGGTGCAGACGTAGACCGCACGGGTGCCCGCAACGGTTCCGATCGCCGCTGGCAGCTCCGCCGACGTGCGGCGCTCGAGGCGCCATCCATCCAGGCGTTCGATCGCTAGAGCGATGGATTCGTCTTGCGAGTCCGTCAGGAGAACCGAGCTGGTGATCATGTAGTGCGGCGCTCTCAGGACGCTTTCGCTGTCCGCTGCATTGCGAGGTTTCGCTGCACAGTCGCAGCAAGCGTGGCGAGGTCGAATGGTTTCTCGACGTAGTCGTCGGCGCCCATTTGGAGCGCCTCTCGCTTGTCGTCGAGCTCGTTGAGCGCGGTCACCATGATCACGCGAACTGTGCGGCCCAGCTCCGGATGTTGTTTCATGATCCGGCACACTTCCCAGCCATCGCGACCGGGCATCATCACGTCGAGCAGGACGATGGCCGGCTTCACCGTCTCGAACAAGGCGAGCGCTTCCTCCCCGTTCGCCGCGACCGTGATTGGATAGCCCCGAGTCTCGAGATACTCACGGATGATGTCGGCGTTGTCGCGATTGTCGTCGACCACGAGGATGGGTGGCAGGTTCTTCTGAGCCATCGATCAGCGCCTCCCCGGCACGAACGAGATCGCCGCGCCCACGGTGCCGGCGCCCGACGTGCCGTCGTTTTGACCCAGCTCCGCACCGAACGTCGCGCCGAACGACTGCGAGAAGGCAAAGTCGAGCCCGACCGAC
>Ga0070698_100003496_pt1 | contig 17296 bp, 19 predicted proteins | sample KBSK1502metaG_FD_65477 | JGI IMG/M metagenome (GOLD analysis project Ga0070698, IMG submission 65477) | Corn, switchgrass and miscanthus rhizosphere microbial communities from Kellogg Biological Station, Michigan, USA - KBS K1-50-2 metaG | ecosystem: Host-associated > Plants > Roots >...
CTCCTCCGCCTTGCCGGACGCCGCCTGGATCGCCGCTCCGTCGCGCCGGAGGCGCGCCAGCAAGCTGCGCCACCAAGATCCACGAGACACGCCCTTGCGGTAGCGCTCGCGCCGGGGCCGTCTGGGGCACCGTTCGGGAAACAAGGAGTCAGGCTATGTGCCGCTCGTGTGCTTCTTGATGTTTATCCGGCTGTCTGCGAGCGGGACTAGAAAGCGCTAGAAGGCTGTAGAGGCTGCTGGGCGCCGCCGACGCGTCGGCGGCGGTGGCGGCGGGCAGGAACTGCGGCTCGTCCTCCGCCGATGGCGCGCGCGCCTGGCCCGCGGCGGTCGCCGGGTGCGGGCCGGCGGCGGTCCGCGCGCCGATGGCCGGCCAGAGGCCCACCGGGTGGGGCGGCAGCGGCCGCGCCGGCTGGCCGGGGGCGGCGGGCGACGGCCTGCCGGTGATCGGCGGCAGGAGGTCGCCGGTGGCCGCGTCCACCACCGCGGCGCGTACCGCGGGCCGCCGCGGCCGGAGGTAGACGGCGAACACCACCTCGACCTCGCGGCCGCCGTACCGCCCCGGATAGACCAGGTAGCGCCAGCAGAGCTCGCGCCAGACGTCAACCGGCCGGTCAGTGGTGACCAGTCGGGCGTGCTTGCGCCACTGCCTGCTGCCGCGCAGGGCCGACAGCGTCCGGCCCACCGGGACCACGCGCAGCTCGCATGGCTCGGAGTAGCCGAGCCGGCTGAGCGCCTCGCCTATCTCCGGCGAGAGGGCGGCGATCAGCGCGAGCTCGGCGGCCAGCAGCCCGAGCCGCAGAACGAGCGCGCTCCCGGGGGGCGGCAGGTGCACCGGCGGCACCGCGACCGAGCCGATCGCCGCGAGCGCCAGCAGCGCCGACCTGGCGATGGTCCGCAGCCGCACCGGCGTGCTGCTCAGGTCGCCGAAGCAGCCGCAGCCCACGTCGGGCCGTCGGCCCCGCAGCTCGATCAGCGCACCGGTGGCGGTCAGGAACAGCACGATCGTGGCGCCGCGGACGATGGTCGCGGGCAGGCCCTTGCCCGCCGTCCCGGCCGTGCCGATCAGCGCGACGCCCAGGGACATCTCCGCCGCGCACATGGCCATGGCGACCGGGCGTCGCAGCCGCAACGGGAACAGCGCGGTGGGACCCAGCGCGACGTCCACCGACCGGGCGCGCAGCACGTGGCTCAGCTTGCCCAGGCACGCGCCCAGCAGCATGGCCGCGAGCAGCGGGATCTGCACCTCTCTGATCGCAGCGAGCACGGTCAGCCCTCGATCTCGATGGTCGCGTTGAAGTTGCCCTCGTCAAGCTCGCCGCCCAGCTCCACGAACCCGGCCACCGTCAGGTCGGCGATCCGGCCGCGCGGCGAGGGCCCGCAGACCACGCTGCGGTCGCAGAACAGCCGCGCCGCCGGCGCCGGGCCGATCACTGGCAGGTCGAGGCAGCGGCCCGTGCAGTCGTTACGCACCCGCAGCCGGCTGCCCGCCGACAGGTAGGGGAGGCTCACGCAGCCGGATGCCGCGCGCTGCCCGGCGCGCCCGGGCGGGGCCGTGTGCGGCGGGTCGATGGCCGGATAGCAGATCCCGAGCAGCCCGTCGGGCTCGTCGGCCGGCTCGTGCCAGACCGCGGCGCCGCTGATCGAGCCCGGCACGCGCCCGCTGACCAGCGCGGGTGACGGCACGTGGTCGGCGCGGTAGGCCGGCTGGCTGGTCGCCGGGACGAGCCCCTCGAGGTAGCCGTCGCGGCGCACCCCGATGATGTCGACGAGATAGCCCGGCCTGAGCCTGGGGAACCTGACCTGGATCCGGCCGGCGGCCCGGCAGGCGATGACCAGTATCTGCCGGTCGGTGCCGCCGCCGCGGTCGACCACGAGCGTGTCGCCCTCCCGGGCCGTGATCATCCCGGTGACCCGCCCGATGTTCGCCCAGATCCGGTCGGCGACCTCCCGGCCCGAGTGGTGCCTGCGCACGACCGCGTGGTCGCCGGGCTTGACCGTGGCCGGGTCGGTCCGGTCACCGCGCCAGGCGCGGGCGTCGGCGGTCAGCGCGAATCGCTCCTCGGCCTCGCCGTTTTCGATCACCAGGACGTGCGGGCTGACGTCGAGAACCCGGCCGGTCACCGCGCGCGGCACCCGCCCGGCGGCCGCGGCTTCCGCGGCTGGCGGCTGGCCGGGCAGGCGCGGCAGGCCGAACACGGCGGCCTTGAGCGCCCCGCGCCGGGCGATCCGGCCCGGGTCCGGCAACCCGCCCGCCGCGCCCGGCGGCCCGGCTTCGGGGGCGGCGGCCCTGGCGGCTGGCCGCCGCCCGCCGACGGCGCGGCCGTCCAGGAGCATCCGCACTTGCCCTCCATGAGATTGCACGGACAATACGACGATGTGTAGATGAAGCGCCCTGCGTCAAGTGGTTCAGCGCGCTTTACTCTCCGTAGTCGCACATGTACCTCTTTGGGGTTATACCGAAAATGAGGCGCGCGCACCGCCGAAACTCGTCACCGAGTCGCTATTTCCCCGGGTGCCCTCTCGTTTCCGGGCGGCATCCTGGGTACCGTTGTGGTGTGAGCGTCGGGGGCGATCACGTGATACCGGGGACGTATATCGGGACATGCGTTACGCATGATGCCGAACGGGGCGATCTCGCCTTCCACGATTACGTGGCGGCGAGGAGCTCGTCTTTGCTGCGCACCGCCTACCTCCTGACCGGCAACAAGGCCGACGCGGAGGACCTGCTGCAGGCGGCGCTGGCCAAGACCTACCTGGCCTGGTGCCGGATCGAGGACTTCGGCTCGCTCGACGGCTACGTCAGGCGGGCGATGGTCAACACGCACATCTCGTGGTGGCGGCGGCGCCGGCTCGAGGAGTACCCGACCGACGAGCTGCCCGATCAGCCGGTGACGGACCACGTCGGCGACAGCGAGTTGCACGACTCGCTCAGCCGCGCGCTGCGCCGCCTGCCGGAGCGGATGCGCGCCGCCGTCGTGCTGCGGTACTACGAGGACATGAGCGAGGCGGAGATCGCCGGCGTGCTCGGCGTCAGCCTCGGCACGGTGAAGAGCACGGTATCGAGGGCCGTGGCCAAGCTGCGGATCGACGCGGAGCTCATGGGGGACTTCGGCGTGCCGCGGCAGCGGGAGGCCCGGCCCGGGCGGGCCGTGGCCCTGGCGGAGTGACGTTTGGCCGGGTGCGTGGCAATATCCCGTGCAAGGGCGCTTCTTCGCGCACGCAGCCCGCCCACCCGGGCGTGAGCCGCCGGAGGCCGCCGGGATCGCTGCACGGGAGGTATCAGTGCGCAGCACCATGATGGACGTGCCGCTGACGATCGGCTGGCTGATGCGGTACGGCACCTCGGTGTACGGGGAGCACGAGGTGGTCACGGCCACCGAGGACGGCACCAGGCGCCGGAGCTACGCCGAGGTCGGCCGCCGCGCCGCGCAGCTGGCGGGCGCGCTGCGCAGGCTCGGCGTCGACGGCGACCAGCGGGTCGGCACGCTGATGTGGAACAACGCCGAGCACCTGGAGGCCTACCTGGCCGTGCCGTCGATGGGCGCGGTGCTGCACACGCTCAACCTCAGGCTGGATCCCGGCCAGCTCGGCTACATCGCCCAGCACGCGGAAGACCACGTGATCATCGTGGACGCGACGCTCGTCCCGCTGCTGGCCAAGGTCCTGCCGGCGATCTCCTCGGTCCGTCACGTCGTCGTGACCCTGCCGCCAGACCGAACGGCTGCCGCCGACATCACCGTGCTCGAAGCCGAGGGCCGGAGCGTGACCTCCTACGAGGACCTGCTGGCCGCCGAGCCGGAGAGCTTCGACTGGCCGGAGCTGGACGAGCGGGCCGCGGCCGCGATGTGCTACACGAGCGGGACCACGGGCAACCCGAAGGGCGTCGTCTACAGCCACCGGTCCGCGTACCTGCACTCCATGGGGGTGTGCATGGGCAACACGTTCGGGCTGTCCGAGCGCGACCGCGTGCTGCCCGTCGTCCCGATGTTCCACGCCAACGCCTGGGGGCTGGCCTACGCGGCCGTCCTGGCGGGCGCGGACCTGATCATGCCGGACCGGTTCCTGCAGGCCGCGCCCCTGGTGGCCCTCATCGAGGCCGAGCGGCCCACGCTGGCCGGCGCCGTGCCCACGATCTGGAGCGACGTGCTTCGCCACGTGCGCGCCCACGGCGGGGACCTGTCCTCGCTGCGGCTGGTGCCGTGCGGCGGCTCCGCCGTCCCGCACGCGCTGCAGGAGGCCTACGAGAAGGAGCTCGGCGTCCGGATCCTGCACGCCTGGGGGATGACCGAGACCTCGCCGCTGGGCAGCGTGGCCCACCCGCCGGCCGGCGTGCCGGAGGACGAGGCGTGGTCGTACCGCGACAGCCAGGGCAGGCTGAGCTGCACCGTCGAGGCCAGACTGGTCGGCGACGGCGGTGAGATCATGCCCCACGACGGCGAGGCGGTGGGCGAGATCGAGGTGCGCGGACCGTGGGTGACCGGGGCGTACTACATGGACGACGACCCGCAGAAGTTCCGCGACGGCTGGCTGCGCACCGGCGACGTGGGCAGCATCGACCCGCGCGGCTTTATCAGGCTCACCGACCGGGCGAAGGACGTGATCAAGTCCGGCGGGGAGTGGATCTCCTCGATGGAGCTCGAGAACCTGCTGATGGCGCACCCCGACGTCGCGGAGGCGGCGGTCATCGGCGTCACCGACGAGAAGTGGGGCGAGCGGCCGCTGGCCGCCGTGGTGCTGCGAAAGGGCGCCGAGGTCAGCGCCGCTGACCTGCGCGCGTTCCTGGGCGAGCGGGTGCCCCGCTGGCAGCTGCCCGAACGGTGGTCGTTCATCGACGAGGTGCCGAAGACAAGCGTCGGCAAGTTCGCCAAGACGCGGATGCGCGACTCCTACGCGCGCGGCGAGTACGAGGTGGTCGAGGTCCGCTGACCGCGCCGCCGCCGGCCGCGGGACGTCAAGCGCGAGCAAAGTGCTGAATGGTTTTGCCCCATAGGCGGTAAATATGCCGGAGTCGGAGGATACTTGGCACCGTGGTGGGGGATGAGTTCGCGGCGGTGATGTCGGCCGCGCAGGGGGGCAGCGAAGAGGCCTTCTCTGCGCTCTGGCATGACGTGAACCCGGCCTTGCTGCGATATCTGCGGGTGATCGCCCCGGGGATGGCGGAGGACGTGGCCGCGGAGACGTGGTCGCACGTGGTCCGCCGGCTGACGTCCTTCCGCGGGGACGAGGCGGCCTGGCGGGCGTGGCTGTTCACCACGGCGCGGCGGCGCGCCATCGACGCCGCGCGACGGGCCGCGCGGTGGGCGGCCGCGCCGCTGGAGGAGATGGCCGCGGAGCTAATCCCGGCCGCACCCGACGCCGCCGACGTCGCGCTGGAGAACATCGACACCGAGGCGGCCATCGCGCTCGTCTCCGCGCTGCCGCGGCTGCAGGCGGAGGTGATCTTGCTTCGGGTCGTCGCCGGACTGGACACCGACGTGGTGGCGCGGCTGCTCGGCCGCAGCCCCGGCGCCATCCGGGTGGCGGCGCACAGGGGTCTGCGCAGGCTCGGCGGGAACGTCTCCAGGGCGGGTGTAACGCTCTAGGCCGCTGCGCCGCTTCGGTCCTGACATGCCGAACCTTCCGTGGCGAGCCAGCGGTGTCGTCCCCCCCAGCGGGGATCACCCGCTGGACGTGCTGCTGACGAACGGCCAGCTTCCGCCGGACGCTGCGCCGGGGCTGGAGCCCATCGAGGAGGTGCTCGCCGCGCTGCGGGCCGGCCCGTCGGCCAGCGAGTTCTCCGGGAAAGCCCGGGCGATGGCCGAGTTTCGCGGGACGGTCGGCCTGCCGCGCCGGCCGGTACCGGCACAGCCGTGGTCGCTGGTCACGCTGCGCCAGCGGGCCGGCTTCCGGTTCGCCGCCGCGGCCGCGGCGGTCGTTGCCGGCGCCGCCGCCGTCGCCTACACCGGCTCCCTGCCCGCGCCGCTGCAGAAGGCGGCGCACATCGCCCTCGCCGCGCCTGCCGCCCACGTCGCCGCCGGGGTGCCGGACGGTACCGGCCGGCGTGACCACGGCCTCTGCAACGCTTACCCGCGCGCCAGCCAGCACGGCAGGGGCACCGAGCAGGGAGCAGCCTTCCGCAGGCTGCAGAAGGCGGTCGGCAACGTGGCCGCGCACTGCCGCACGGTTCCGCATGCGGGGGCCGCGCCGGGCAGCACGGGGCTGGGTGGCGCGGGTACCTCCGCCGGGCGTAACGCGGCGTCGCAGGGCCACCCCGCGGGCAAGAGCCCCCATGGTTCCCTGCACCAGCGGCTCGGTGTTCACTCCGGGCACGATTCTGGCCACCTGCCGCGGGTGCTGCCTGGATCTGTGACTCGCGGGTGGCCCGGGCCTTCGGCCGGGCAGTGGCCCGGGCCTTCGGCCGGGCAGTGGCCCGGGTCTTCGGCCGGGGTGGCGCCCCGCCTGCCCGCCGCCCACGGTGCCCGGCCCGGCGCGGCGCTGGCCCTCCGGCCGCACACGGGCCAAGCTGCCCGGTCGCCGCACGCCAGGCACCGCCCCAGCGGCGGGGCGATGAAGCGGCCCGCCCGAGCCCGCACGGCATTGTCCCCCCGTGCCCACGTTCCCTCCCACAGGGAAGCGGCCTGCGGTTCAGCCCCCGGAACCCAGCGGTCTTCCCAATCCCACCCGCCGGACCTGTCAGGCCAGAACGGCGGGTGTTGAACCGCGGGTCCGGGTCCCTTTCCCCCGGGGGACCCGGACCCGCGGTGTCTGGCCAATCCCCGGGGCCCGTCCCGGTCCGCCGGATGCCGCGTCTGGTTGGCGGGGGAGGAGCCGGCCGGTACCCTGGACCGGACGATTTCGTCACCAGGAGGCTTCGCCTAGTCCGGTCTATGGCGCCGCACTGCTAATGCGGTTAGGGTTCGCGCCCTTCCGGGGTTCAAATCCCCGAGCCTCCGCAGCTCACCGGCCCTCTTCCCACCTCCCGGGGAGAGGGCCTACCCAACGATCGGGCCAAGAGGTTGCAGTTTGGGTTGCAGTTGTCCTCATCTCTCGCCCCAAAGAGCCTGGTCCATTCGCTCGCTCGCGTCCTTCATCTGGAGCGTGGCTACATGGGTATAGCGCTCCGTTGTCGTCACCCTCGTGTGGCCAAGCACCTCTTGCACGACGCGGATGTGCACGCCCTGCTCGATCAGCAACGTGGCGGCGGTGTGCCAGGCGTCGTGCACCCGAGCGTCCCGAACCTGCGCCTGGCGCAGGATGGCCTTCCAGGACCGCCAGTCCTCGGTGCGCTCGATCGGGCCTCCGCGCCGGGTGGCGAACACCAGATCATGGCCCGTCCACATGCCGCCCGCCCTCAGTCGCTCCGCGGCTTGCCCCTTGCGATCCTCGCGCAGCAACTCCAGCAGCGCGGGCGGGCACTGAAGAGTGAGTTTGCCCTTCCCCTTGCGTTGCCGAAAGACGGCGCCGCCACCAACACGTTTCGGGCACTTGGCGGCATGACCGGCGCAGTCCGGCGGACAAGGACGCTTGTAACAGACATGACCCCTTTGCGTGCATTCCGGTTTGCAAGCCGGTAGATGCCGGTGCTGCCCGCACTTCGGTTCGGCCGTCGCTGCGCGAGCGCTCCGCGCCCCATGACCCGGCCCGCCGCTCGCACGGTCCGGCAGCTATCAGGGCATGGGCACAGACCGGCGCACCCTCAGCCCCGGCACACGACCCGGGACACACAGCATCAAACAACCACAACACCGACAGAAACCAGGTTCCGGAGCTGCAAAGACTTGACGCAACCGCTTCATATGAGCCGTGATCGTGCCCGATACCTGCCCGATCGAACGGCAAACCACTGGCACCCGCGGTCACTCAGGGCGAAGCCTCAACGGGCCGCTACCGTTGCTGACGCGCCCACCAACCGCGGATGGCGGCCTCGGTTTGAGCGGCGCCTGACTGAGACTGCCGCTCAATGCCGTTGACCTCGCTGATCAGAGCACTTACGGCATCCAGCATCGACTCTGGGTGGAGGTCCGTGCTGGCGGCAGGCAGGATGACGATGACCCAGGTGCGGTCCTCCTGATCCTCGGCCTTGGCCTCCGGGCTAGCCGCGCGTCGCGACGCCAGCTTGCGAAAGAGCGCCAGCCAGTGCACGCTGGCGTGCCCGGCGAGCGGAATCTCAGCCGTCACCATCCCCTGGGCTGCGGTGACCTTGATATCTGCGGTGCGATCGATGTCCGGCATCGTTGCCAGCCTCCCTCGCGACAGTCCGGCTGGTTGTCTTACGAGAGTACGGCGCGCATCGAACCGGCCAGGCCGCGGTTCGAGCCCGCCGCTGAGAGCGCGCACGAGGTTGCAGTTTGGGTTGCAGTTCACCACCGTGCGACACCGTTCAGGAACGACCGATCAGCAGCCTTGGTCCAGCCTGAACCGATCCGGACCGCCGCGCCCCGAGCTGCTAATGCGGTTAGGGTTCGCGCCCTTCCGGGGTTCAAATCCCCGAGCCTCCGCAGCTCACCGGCCCCCTCTCGGAACCTTCGGGCAGGGGGTCTAGCTGTGGTGCCTGCCTGGGACAGGACGCAGGCGTTCTGCAAGCCGCTGGTCTCACATGTTGAGACAGTTTGGACTGTCCAGGAAGCCGGGCGGCGTGTATCCGTGTATGTGAAACTCAGGTATCACCAGGGCAGTACTAGCTCTTCACGTCGTCGGGAGATCTCTCGATTCTGTCTCACATACTGAGATGTCATCGCCGCCTGCAGTCGGAACTCGACGAGATGCTGCTCCTCACCCGGCGGGGGACAGGGCGGAGTCGGAGCGCTCGGCGTAACCGGGGTCGTGGGGCGTCGTAGGTTGGGCGGGGCGAGTGTCCTGTGGGTGAATCCCCGATCGTCGTTACTTCGTCAGGCCACCTTCACCGGGAGTGTGAACCGTGAAATACATGATGTTCGTCGTTGCCGACCCGGACGCGGCCGAGGCCGACCTGCCGCCGGACGAGCTGACCATCGAGGAGTGGCTGGCCGAGGTCAACGGGCGGGGCAAGCGCATCACGGGGGACGCCCTGCGGCCGCCCGGCGAGGCCACCACGGTCAGGCTCAGCAAAGGGCAGGTGCTCGTCACCGACGGGCCGTTCATCGAGTCGAAGGAGTGGATCGCCGGCTTCGACATCCTCGACTGCGACAACCTCGACGAGGCCATCGAGATCGCCGCGCGGCACCCGCAGGCCAACGGGGGCAAGCTCGAGCTCCGCCCGTTCTGGACGGACGAGGACTGACTGTCCGATGGCAACGGCCTTCCCCGGCGGTCTTCGCGCCCGGGGAAGGCCGTTGCGGCCGCTGACGAGTCAGTGCAGCAGGTTGAGCGTGTTGGTCGCGTCGTCCACGTAGTAGACGCCGGCCCCGTGCGGCGCGACGGCCAGGCCGAACAGGGCGCCCGCGCCCGGCGGGCTGCCGGAGCTGTCGAGTAGGTGGGTGGCCACCTGCTGACCCGACGGCGTGGTCTCGACGATGAAGCCGTCACCGGAGTTCACCGTGAGCACGTCGCCGCCCGGCGCGATGGCCAGGCCGAGCGGGCCGTTGAGCGCATGGCCCGTGCTCACGGTGGTGCCGCGCCCGGCGCTGTCCGGCCGGGTCACCGCGCCGGGGATCGCGGCGATCCTGCTGGCCAGGGTGTCCGCGACGTAGAGCGTGCCGCCGGTGCCCAGCCCGACGCCGGTCGGCCCGATGACCAGGGCGGCCGGGTCGGTCCGCTCGGCGAAACCCGAGCCGATCCTCGTCGTGGTGAGCAGCCGCGGCGGGGCGTCGCCGAAGGTCCCGAGCGTCAGCCGCAGCACGGTGCCGCGGTGCACGACCTGGCCGGCCGCCGCCACGGTCCCGTTGAGCACGTTGGTGACGAACAGATCGGCGAAGGGGCCGGCCTGGGCCGCCGTCATGTCCCAGGGCCCGTTGATGCCGTGCCCGAAGAACGTCTCGACGACCTTGCCCTCGCTGTTCAGCACCAGCAGGCAGCCCGAGCCGGTGAACACGGTTCCCTTGTGCGAGGTGGGCAGGCTGCCCACGATCACCCACCCGCCGTTCAGGATCACGAGCGCGGTGGTGAGCCCGATGCCGCCCGGGCACGCTCCCGGCAGGCCGGACGGGCTGATGTGCGCGAACTGGCTGACCGTGCCGTCGGGGGCGACCTGGACGATCGTCTTCCCGGTGCCCTGTACGTTGCCGGCGTCGTTGAAGTTGCTGACCAGCACGTCACCCTCGTGCAGGCTGCCCTGGCTCTGCTGGACCACCGCCACGCCGTACGGGTTGATGTCGCCGTTGGCCGGCACCGTGGACGCGATAGCGGTCGTCTCCCCGAACCGCCCGATGAACGACCCGTGCGTGCCCGCCGCCGCTGGCGCGACGTAGAGCCCCGCGGTCAGCACGGCACCAGCCGCCGCCGCGGCCGCTGCCCGGGGAATCCGACTTTTCACCCACATGTTCCTCGCTCCCTCCGACCCATCCTTCTTGCGCGGCGCCGCGGGACAGATCAGGGAGCGGCGCCGCTCCTTTTAGCACGGACGGAGCCGCAACCGGGTTCAGTGGTGGCGGGGTAGTCACCGGAGTAGAAAGGACGCCATGACCAGTCCCGCGGACCTGCCTGAGGCCGCCGCCACGGTGAGCGTGCGCGGCGAGGCCATGATCGAGGCCGACCCCGAGATCGTCGTGTTCTCGGTGAGCGTAAACGCCCGGGCCAGGGACCGACGGGAGGCGGTCGCGAACCTGTCGCAGCGTAATGACGCGTTCCTCGAGCTGGTCAGGTCGTTCGGCCAGGCCATCGAGAAGGCCGAGACCAGCGGCGTGACCGTGTACCCGGAACTGCGCCGCGGGCGGGAGGAGAAGGTCCGCTGGTACCGGGGCACGGTACGCACCCGGCTGACCGTTACCGACTTCTCGGTGGCCGGCGAGCTCGTGGGCCGGATCTCGGACATGGAGCTGTGCGTCATCGACGGGCCGTGGTGGCAGCTGCGGACCGGGTCGCCCATCTACCGGGAGGCCCGGCTGACCGCCGCGCGGGAGGCCGTCACCAGGGCCGCCGAGTACGCCGAGGCCGTCGGCGGCACGCTGACCGGCCTGCTCGAGCTCTCCGACGCCGGGATGAGCAGCGCGGGGCGCCATCCCGTTGGCATCGCCTTCGGCCGGGCCATGGCGGCCTACAAAGGCCCGGAAGAGACCCCCGTGGTGATCGACCTCGAGCCCGAGACGCAGGTCGTGCACGCCAGCGTGGAGGCGCGGTTCACGATGACGCAGCCGGCGTCCGTGCGGCCCTGACCACGCCGGAACGCCGCGGCGTCCCGCCCCGGACGGCTTTCCGGCGGGCCGCGGGGCCGGGGGCGCAGCCGTTCGGGACAACGAATGTGCGAGGCTGCTGCGGTGCTTGTCCTGGCCGTGCTGAGCGTACCCGCCGCGGCGGCGTGGCTGTACCTGCTGACCTGCCACGGCGGGTACTGGCTGACCAGCCAGCGGCTGCCGGAGGTGGCCGCCACGCCGGCCGCCTGGCCGGTGGTCCGCGCCGTGGTGCCGGCCCGCGACGAGGCAGCGATGCTGCCGGTCACGCTGCCTGCCCTGCTGCGCCAGGACTACCCGGGTGACTTCGCCGTGATCGTGGTGGACGACGGCAGCGCGGACGGCACGGCCGTAGTCGCCGAGCGCCTCGCCCACGCGGCGACCCGCCCGCTGCGGGTCATCGCGGGCAGCCCGCCGCCGGACGGCTGGGCGGGGAAGGTCTGGGCGATGGCGCGGGGCGCGGCGGAGGCCGGCGACGCGGACTACCTGCTGTTCACCGACGCCGATATCGCGTGCCGCCCGGGCACGCTGACGGCGCTCGTCACCGCGGCCGAGGGCGACCGGAGGGACCTGGTCTCCCAGATGGCGCTGCTGCGGGCGGAATCGCCCTGGGAGCGCGTGATCGTGCCCGCGTTCGTCTACTTCTTCGCCCAGCTGTACCCGTTCCGGCGGGTCAACCGGCCGGGCGGCCGCACCGCGGCGGCGGCGGGCGGCTGCATGCTGGTCCGCCGCCGGGCGCTCGACGCCTCGGGCGGGCTGGCGGGCATCCGCGGCGCCCGGATCGACGACGTGGCGCTCGGCCGCCAGCTCAAGCGACGCGGGCCGGGCGGACGCTGCTGGCTGGGGCTGAGCACGGACGTCAGCAGCGTCCGGCCCTACCCCGCCCTGGCCCGCCTGTGGCACATGGTCGCCCGCAGCGCCTACCTGCAGCTGCGCCACTCCCCGGCCCTGCTCGCCGGGACGATCGCCGGGCTGCTGTGGCTGTACGCGCTGCCGCCGGCAGCCGCGCTGGCTGGCCTGGTCGGCCTCGGGCTCGGCGGCGGCGCGGCCGCGGCCTGGTGCGCCGGCGCGGGGCTGGCCGGCTGGGCGCTGATGACAATCAGCTTCGTGCCGATGCTGCGGCTGTACAGGCTCTCGCCGCTGCGCGCGCCCGCGCTGCCACTGATCGCCGTCCTGTACGCGGCGATGACCCTCGACTCGGCCCGCCGTCACTACGCGGGCCGGGGTGGCGAGTGGAAGGGCCGGGTCAGCCCGCCGCCGCCGCAGCCGCCTCGACGGTCGGGCCTGCGCCGGTGAGGGCCAGCGGGTTTCAGGACACGGCGGGCGGGATGACGACCACCATCGTCATCTGCACGGGCTCGGTACCGTGGTTCGCGTACCCGTGCGGCAGGCCGCCGGGAAACCGCGCCGACTCGCCCGGGCCCAGCTCGTGCCGCTCGCCCGCCACGGTCAGGCTGAGCGTTCCCGCCTCGACCCAGACGACCTCGCGGGTCGCGGGCGCGTGCGCGTAGCCGCCGAACGCCTCGCCCGGCAGCACCCGCCAGCTCCAGAGCTCGGCCGCCCATGGCGGCTCGGTGGCCGAGATGATCGTGCCGGTGCCGCCGGCCGGGCCCTGCCAGAGCACCCGCGCCGAGTCCGGGCCGCTGATGCGGACCGTAGGCTCGTCGCTAATCTCCACCAGGCGGGTGACCGGCACGCCGAACGCGTCGCTGATCCGGGCGAGCGTGGCCAGGTTGGGGTTGGAGCGTCCCTGCTCCAGCGCGACCAGCACGCCCTTGCTGACACCTGAGCGCGCGGCGAGCTGGTCGAGCGACCAGCCGCGCTCGGTGCGCAGCGCCGCCAGGGTCCGGGCGACAGCGCCGGTGATGCCTACTGGATCGGTCATGAAAAGCTCTTAGCTCGGGTGCGGTCGGTCGGTATGATAGACCATGTATTACATTATTCCGACCGGTCCCCTCCTGAGGTCCTGCACCATGGTTGCGATCTTCGCACTCGCCGCCGCCGTTCTCTACGGCACGGCTGACTTCCTCGGCGGCGCGGCGGCCCGGCGCGGGTCCGCTCTGGCCGTGCTCGGCGTGACCGCGCCGGTGGGCGAGATCGTCGTGGTCCTCACGGCGCTCGCTGTCGGCGGCCCGGTCCGGCTGGCCGGGGTGTGGTGGGCCGTGGCTGGCGGTGCGGCGGGCGGCGCTGGGCTGCTCGTCTTCTACGCCGGGCTGGCGGCGGGGCCGATGAGCGTGGTGGCGCCAGTCACCGCGCTGGTTTCCACGGTCCTGCCCGTGGGCGTGGCGGTCGCCACGGGCGAGCGTCCGGGGCCCGCGGTCGTGGCCGGCGCGCTGATCTGCCTGGCGGCGATCACGCTGGTGAGCATGCAGGGCGGCGCAGGCACCGGCGGCGGCCGGTCCGTGCGCGGCCTCGGGTACGGGATCGTGGCCGGCGCAGCGTTCGGGCTGTTCTTCGTGTGCCTGCGCAACGCCGGCGCCTCGGGCGTGCTCTGGCCGGTCGCGGCGTCCAGGATGGCCGGTGTGGCGGTCGCCCTCGCGGCAGCGGCCGCGACCCGGACCCGCCCGGTGTGGTGGGGCACGGACCGCCGCGTCTTCGGCATGGCGCTGATCTCGGGCGTGTTCGACGCGACCGCCAACGTCTGCTACGTGCTGGCGACGCGGGCCGGGCTGTTCGGCCTGGCGGTGGTCCTCACGGCCTTGTACCCAGGGGTGACCGTGCTGCTGGCCCGGCTGACCCTCGGCGAGCGCATGCGGTCGGTGCAGCGCGCCGGACTCGCGCTGGCGGCGGTCGGGATCGTCTTGCTCACCGCGTGAGGCCGGACGGCCGCGGTGCTCAGTCGTCGCCGGCGTCGGTGCCCGGGAAGATCAGGCCGCACACTTCCAGGTACAGCTGCTCCGGGTACGGCAGGTGATCGACGACGCGCAGCGCCTGCTCCTGGCCGGCGGACTCGAGAATGAAGGTGCCGTAACCGAGCAGACGGCCCTGGAAGTTCCGCTGGAAGCTCATGTCCGTCACCTTGACCAGCGGCATCATGGCGACCTTGCGGGTAACCAGGCCGGTGGTCAGCAGCATCCGCTGCGACGTGACCACGAAGTAGTTCTCGAACCAGTCGATGACTTTCCAGACGAGGTACAGCAGGAGCACGCCCCAGGCCAGCCAGATGCCAAGCAGCGCGTAGCCGCTGCGCCGGCCGACGACCGCGCTCAGGACCGCGGCGAGGATCAGCCCGCCGACGACGAGGGCGATGGACCTGACCAGCACCGCCGGGTGCTTGCGGACGGTGATGACTTGTTGCTCATGCGGCAGCAGGTACCTGTTGACTAGGTTCGGCGCGGTTTCGCCGGGGGTGAGCAGCGGCATGCACGCTACAACGACAGTGACTTCACGAACGAGGCCAGCGAGGTGCCTGCGTGCCTGAGCCCGTTGAAGGCACTGTTGATCAGGTGACCCGAGGTGGTGGGCTGGGTGACCAGAAAGAACACCACGAAGATGATGGCCGCCCAGGTGATGACCTTCTTCACGACCCTTTCGCCTCCAAGGACGTCATCGAGTGCGCCACCGGCTAACTTAGCCTAGTCTGCGGTCGTTTTTTACGGTCAGGTTACCGAGGGTGAATGCTAACCAGTGGCCACCACCCGTAAAGAGACACGATAGCGATAAAAGCCGCCGCTTCCCTGCCTCCGCGTCGCGTGTCGCTCCGGTCCCGGCCGAGCCGGCGGGCCGGCGGGACCCTCTGCCCTGGTTGGTACCCGTAGCCCGGGCGCTCCTAACGGTAACTTCGGGCGCTTCCAGTGGGCCTGCACGTGCGATCATGGGACGGTCGCGTCGCAGATCTGACACGATTCCCTGGTGGCTGCCACGCGGTGGGGTGACGATGACGGACACGGGCGCGACTGACTTCGCCGTCATCGCCTATCGGGAGGAGGACACATGGGAGGCCGAAGTGCTCCCCGTGGCCCTGACCGAGGATCTGAACGGCCTGATCCACGCGCTGAAGCAGCAGCCGAGCGTCGGCGGGACGATCGGCCTGGCCGCCGTCGGCGACGACTTCTTCGTGGCGCTGCGGGTGCTGGGCACGCACGCGTCGGTCTTCCTGTCCGACGTCACCGCGTCCGTGGACTGGCCGCTGGCCCGGCAGGTGCTCGAATACCTCGGCATCCCCCTGCCGGAGGACGAGGAGCTCGACCAGGTGCTCCCGGTGGGTGACCTGTCGATCTTCGCCGACCTGGGGGTGGACGAGATGGAGCTCGGCGCGCTGTCCGGCGATCTTGACCTGTTCCCCGATGAGGTGCTCGCCAGCCTGGCCGGCCGCCTGGGCTTCGGCCCGGCGATGGAGCGCGCACTCGACGCTGCCCTAGGGCCGTAAGTCTTTGGGGTCCATGGCCGGCTCGGCGGGGGCGGGATACGCCGCGGCCTTCGAGCCCGCGATGCGCCTGGCGCTGGCGGAGACGGAGGAGGCTCAGGCGGCGGCCGGCCAGGGGGACGCCGGGCGGGGCGGCGGGGACGTGCCGGTGGGGGCCGTCGTGCTGGACGCCTCGGGCGCGGTGCTCGCGCGCGCGCACAACCGCCGCGAGGCGACGGGCGATCCGACCGCGCACGCGGAGATCGAGGCCATCCGGCAAGCGGCGCTCACGGTCGGCGGCTGGCGCCTGGACGGCTGCACGATCGTCGTCACGCTCGAGCCCTGCACCATGTGCGCCGGCGCGGTGACCGCGGCCCGGCTGGCGCGCCTGGTCTACGGTGCGGCGGACCCGAAGGCCGGGGCGGCGGGCTCGGTGTGGGACGTGCTGCGTGACCGGCGGCTGGGTCACGTGCCCGAGGTCATCGGCGGGGTTCTCGGTACCGAATGCGGCGCCCTGCTGCGAGAATTCTTCGCTGCGCGCAGGGCCGCGGGCCGCTAACCCTGCTCGGTGCGGGTATGCTCACCCGCGGTGGAGTCGCCTAGTGGCCGAGGGCGCACGCCTCGAAAGCGTGTGAGGGGGCAACCCCTCCGTGGGTTCAAATCCCACCTCCACCGCCCTTGACCTGCGGTGATGCTGAGTTCGTAGTTGGCGCTCATCCTTCTGATGGCCTCCTTGCTCGCGTTCGTGGCCTCGCAGGTGCCCGCCCTGGCCTGGACCGGCGCCGGGTACGCGCCCTTCGGCATCCAGGAACTGGCGGGCAAGCTGTACGTGACCTACGCCAAGCAGGACGCCACGCTGCACGACGACGTCGCCGGTCAGGGCCACGGCTTTGTAGACGTCTTCACCAACGACGGCGCGTTCGTCCGCCGCCTGGTGTCGCGTGGCCAGCTCAACTCGCCGTGGGGACTGGCCTTGGCGCCCGCCGGCTTCGGCGGATTGGGCGGCGCGCTGCTGGTCGGCAACTTCGGTGACGGGCACATCAACGCCTACAACCCCGCCACCGGCAGCTATCTGGGCCAGTTGCGTGGGCCGGACGGCCACCCGATCGTCATCGACGGCCTGTGGGGCCTGATGTTCGGCAACGGAACCGCCGCCAAAACCGACGAACTGGTCTTCTCCGCAGGACCCAACGGTGAGACCAACGGGCTGCTAGGGAAAATCGTCGCAGCCGGATGACACCGGACGGCCTGCCGTCACCTGCGTCGCCGTGAGGTGTGCAGCCGGCCGGGCGCGGGGGCGACCTGTGCGCGAGCCGCCCCCGCGCCGGTATCCCATACCGCCAGTGAGCACATAGCAATCCTGTCCAGATGGCTGGTTAACACGGCGCCTCCTGCTGCGAGCATCAGTCACAGACTCATGACGACGCGTGGCACTGGAGCGAGGTGACAAACGTGGGCTTGAACCACTTTGGCGGGCATCCTGGTCCCTGGACCTGCATTACACCCGAGCCCGCGCCTGGCGGCTGGCCTGACCGCTGGGCGTACAGGTAACTGGCATGATCACGTGTTCGAAGGTCATGTATTTCCTGCCGTGCACTGGGCGGCCGTTACTGTTCGTGGTCGCCGGGGGCGTAGCGGGCCCAAGATCCTCCGGCCTGGGCTGCGTGGC
>Ga0070698_100003497_pt1 | contig 17294 bp, 12 predicted proteins | sample KBSK1502metaG_FD_65477 | JGI IMG/M metagenome (GOLD analysis project Ga0070698, IMG submission 65477) | Corn, switchgrass and miscanthus rhizosphere microbial communities from Kellogg Biological Station, Michigan, USA - KBS K1-50-2 metaG | ecosystem: Host-associated > Plants > Roots >...
CAAGTCCACCAACGCTTCAGCGCTTTGCTGGTTCAGTGTTGCGATGTATGCAAGAAAGTCGACCGGGCACCGCTCGTAAATGACATTCTTGTCCACTGTGTGCTGGCCCAACCGCTCGATGTTGAACTCCAACTGTCTCTGAAAATCCTCCACACACGGTTCAGCCCCGAACTCCTCTCCCAAATCCTCAACCAGCACCGCGTACGGCTCCGGCTCATGAACAAACTCCGGATGCCGCCGCAGAAACTCCTCAATCAACGTCGATTTCCCCACGCCATGTGTCCCCGATACCGCGATTTTCATGAATGATGTTTGAAGCTCTGACTGATCTGAGTATGCGCTTTAGTCAGCTTCCTGTTTTACAGACAAAAACCCATGCATCGGCGCCTGATCTCAACTGAGTCTTCACACGCACGTAACCTTCAGGCTCGTACGCATCAGCTTGTGCAAGTTCCGCTTTGGTCACCTTGAGCGCGTAGCCTTCTACAACGTCGCCTGAGTTGCCGGTGAACTGGAGGCTGCGATGATCTGCGGTGCCGCTCTTAACCACAAAGTCTTCGTCCGTGATTTTAATCATAACGAGCCGATAGCCAGGCAGAGCATCTGCTTTGCCCTCCAACTTACGACCAAACGTGGCGAGTTGCACCTCTTCCAGTTGCAGAGTGCCATACGAGAACAGATTCTCGGTTGGTTGTTCTTCTGGGCCCATCAACGTTGCTCCAGCACTCCAGCGAAGTCACTCACGATTCGTTCAATGTCATTGACGCTCGGCAACGACTTAATCAGTCTCTCAGAAATCTCAGACGCACCAATCCAGGTACCGAGAATCTGTCCGGTCATCGAAGCGTTTGTGTCTGTATCACCACCGGCTTCGATTACCATCCGAAGTATCTCATCAAATTGATGTCGATCGGCAAAACGCGCTGCGTGCAGTGCGAGCGGCACTGACTGAACCACGTAGCCCGTCGAACCAAACTTCGCAGCAACATCCGCGATACTAAACTCGTGCAAAGAACTTAGTTCAACGATGCGATCTCGAACTCGTTAATCCGGCAGACTCGGCAGCACTGTTTGCAGCAGGTCTGGAGGCGACGAGTCGCCAAACGCGAGCGATCGAATCGCCTTCACGATCGCAAGCGCACCGGCGTAAGCTTCCTCATTGTGATGTGTAATTCGGCAAACGTCGCGTATCAACATCCGCTCGCCGGCGTCGTCCGGATCGAGGAGAAACGCGAGCGGCGCAATCCTCATCGCCGCTCCATTTCCCGCGGCCATTTCTCCCTTCGCACCTGCGAGGGCCCAGTGTTGGCCCGCGTCTAAATCGCGCAGTGCCTTGAGAGTGCTTGCGCCGACGCCCGAGATTCGGCGTGCTCGATACCAATGAAGAAAGCGCTCGGCGATTTGCTCCGGCGATACTTTGCCGGCGGCAATGATTGATTCACAAGTAGCAAGTGTGAGCTGAGAATCATCAGAGATTGACGAATGGGCAGGCTCCACAAACTGGATCGGTCCGCGTTGTCCCTCAAACGGTCCGCCCAGTGCGTCACCAATCACGCCGCCGAAGATACAACCACGAATACGATCGGCGAGTTTGGTCAAAGGAGTAATGGACTAGGCCAGTCACTAAAAACAAACGGGCGACCTCGTCGCCCGGTTATTCAAATCCTGGTGCCCGCTAGTAGATTCGAACTACTGACCCCTCGCGTGTGAAGCGAGTGCTCTACCACTGAGCCAAGCGGGCAATCTTTTTATCGGAGCGCTATGATACCGCAATCTTCTGCTTTTCCAAAGACTTACCCTTCTCCTCCACTGTCCCGGTGTTCCCGCTATTCCCTTAGTTCCCGCAAAAGAGGCCAAGAATAGGCCAACGTTTCGACGCGCTGATCACTAGCTATACAGCGTTGCGTTGTGGCATATAGACCTTGGAATGAATCGAGCGACTTGTGACGCTTTTGGGTTACTTATTTCCCCCTTACGAGCCTAAACGTATAGTCCTCGACTTGTTGGGCTTTACCGGATGGGGTAATTCCGCTGACGGTTACAATGTAGTCGTCAGGCCTGAACCGGGTCGATGTGAGCCGCAATTTCAACAACTTGCCGTTAGCTTTAAGCTCGTGAGGTCCGCTTATGACACGTTCATCTGCGGTCTTTACAGTAACTGCATAACGCTCGTAGTTCTGTTCTTCCAGCGTCATTCTAAGTTCAAAAATGCGAGGTTCTGCTGGAAGCTTTACAACTTTGTTTGTACCCTCCGCACGGCTCCCTGCGATTGAAAGAAGTATAGGCATGATACTTCCCAGTTGAGACTCGTTCTTCAAAGTTCGTTCGAGCTCAGTCTGCAATCTTGCGTTTTCAGCTTCCTGTGCCCGCAATGACTCAGTGAGTTGCTTGGCTTCACGGGCGTGTTGATTGTTTTCGGCGATGAGAGCTTGTTGCTTGCGTTCCAATTCTGCCTGTGATTCTGAAAGTTGCCTCGATGCCTCACGCAGACGGAGCCTGCTTACAAACAATCCTGTTCCGGTGACGACGAGCAGAAGTACAGCGGCGGCAAAGGTTATCTGTTGCGAAACGGAAACTGGCCAAAACAGGTCCTTCCACGAAGTTATATGGACCACGCGATCGGCGGTTGAACTAACCGCTATCTGCTCGGAGCCTCGACGTGATATTCCTTGCGCCAGCAGTTTGGCAAGCTCCACGCGCTGGGCGATTCTCGGAGAGTTACGAAGAAGATCTTCAAACAGTTTATGCCGCTGCTGCGGTAGTTCGCCCTTAACGTACTCATCGATGAGCTCATCTTCCGCGATTTCAATTTGCTCGAATACCTCATCGTTGGCAAAATATTCCTCCTCGAGACGGAGTGCCGCCTCAGGGGAAAGCTCCCTTAGCAAATACTGTCTGGAGACCTCCTCTTTATCTATGCCCTCAGGCAATGCAATACCTCCAATTTGAGTAAATCAGGCGCGCTGAGCAAGACAATTCTGGATACATTCTTCGAGAGTTTTTCGGATGCGATGAGCTCGGATCCTTAAAGCATTCAGGGGAATGCCCAGCTTCCTTGCTAACTCCCTTCGCCGATCGATCTTTTTTCTCCCCTGATCCTGGTAATAACTGATGATTAAGTTGCGGCCATCCGCAGGGAGAGCCTCTATGCATCGATCAAAACAGTCCTGCCGTCGCTCAGCCTCTTCGGGTTCCACCGTTACCCGTTCAGTCACCGGCGGTGATACAGAATCATCCAGCGGACGCTCATGGTCTTGCTCTCTCCAGGTTTCTTTAGCCACGATCCTTGCGACACCGAAGACAAAACCTATAAAGTTCGAAATGACTTGGCCTTCATCCATCTTTTGCATTACCCGATCGATTGTCTTATCGGCACAGTAATCGGTCTGGTGACATCCTCGCCATTCGAAAAAGCGAACCAGCTTGATTCGAAGCGTTTCATACTTCTTACCAGCATCTTCCTGGTCCGGGCTAAGTCTGGCTAAAAACATACCTAAGGTCTCAGGCGTAGGCGCCCAGATCTGTTTCTTAGATACGTCCGCTGTCGAATCGGAAGCGTCTTCACTCGAGTCTGAGGATGAGTCCGTTGGGAGGGTCATGGGCTCTCGGATTATAAACACAGGTAGGTCGAGATGATAAGCATTCATCGCCATTCACCCTGTAAAACGAATCCGGCCCAGAAGTGCGGATTTTGCCATCTCGGATCGTGAGATAGTCTCAATTGGGCGGCGCGAAGAGCTGCTGCCGGTCTACTTTTGTTTACAATCATCTCGCGGTAAAACGCACCCATCAATTCTGCGGTTGCGCGGTCGTTTACTTTCCATAAACTCGCGACCACGCGCGCGGCGCCGGCATGCATGAAACCGCGCGTGAGAGCGATCAGCCCTTCTCCTCTTATCTCCTTGCCAATAGCGGTTTCGCAGGCACTCAACACCACCAGGTCGGCGGGCCAATTGAGATTGTAGATTTCATTGAGACCAAGGTAGCCATTCTGCTCCTTGCCGTTTTCATCAACCATCGAAAGCAAAAGACCTGAAAGCTCCGGGTGATTCAGGTTCAGGACGCCATGTGTCGCCAGATGAATGATGCGATACTGGGCCAGCCTTGGACTCATCACTGTCGCGCGGCTGGCCTGGAAATCCAAGGCGCTAAAACTCTGATTTGCGGGAACAGTTTGGAGAATCTCCTTTGCCTCACGAAACGAGAACACCAGCCGGCCGATTTCGCTCTCGGATTCCATCCCAATGTCTCCCAGAGCTCGGCTCATCATTGCCGCCTTATCCGCGTGATTCAGGCCACTGGAAGCAACCACCTGCGGACCGTCGTTTTTTGCAAGCGCGTTCTTCCGGCGCGACTTAATGGATTCGATCCGCGGATCGCTTTCACCAAACACTGGATCCGCTATCACTGCCAGGACTTTTGATGCCGGTTTCCGATGGGCCAGGTCACGACGTTGTAACACCAACACTGATGCTGAAGGTTGAGTGACAATCTCATGGCTTTCAATAAGAAGCTGGGTGACTCCCGGGTTCTTAGTGTCGAGTTGATTTGGATTAGGCAACACTGCGAGCGGCAACATTTGCAACGCGCCGTCGGCAACTACAACCAATCGGTTTTTTGTGAGTAGGTGAGCGATGGGCTTCAGCACAGCTTTACTGAGCAGTGCGGCAGCTTCGTTGTAGCCGCTCTCTGCAATCCGAACTCGTTCCTGCTTGTGTGCAATGGTTTCGTTTATCTCGGTTCTGCCCCGTGCCGACAAGGCTTGAGCTACGCGTGCAGCGAGGGCTTCGATCTCATCGCGGGGAGGCAATTCGGCGGCGTCTATCGAATCCTTTCCGACGACCCAAACGTAACTGCGAGGTTGCCCGAGGAAAAACTCGACCAGCAAGCTATCGCGATCGAGTTGCTCCTGAATTTCAGTGAATTTCGCGGGGGTAGCTTTGATCAGATTTGCGAACTTCGGATTCTGGTTTCGGATTTTTGTTTCGAGATCATCGTAATCTGAAGTGAGCTTGTTGAGTTCTCGGTCGAGCATCGCAATCTGTTCCGCTGCGTGCGGGCCGTTGAGAAATCGAGTTCGGACCTGTGCTTTGGTTGCGAGGGTGCTCAACAGTTTCAACTTCTGCTCGATAAGTGACGAAAAGCGCGGATCGGCATCGGTACCGACAGTGCGTCCGACGTCGGCCTCAGTTAACGAATCGAGGAGGACTCGGGCTCGACCTTTCTCGTTTGACTCCAGTGCGGCAGCAATATAGTCAGTACGTTTCTCGGTCTTGCTGATCTGCATTTTGAGATCAACGTCGAGAGCGTAGTAGTTCTCTTGATTTGAGAAATAAGAAGTTCGTAGTTGATAACTCGAGATACTGGTGCGTAATGATTCGACGATGCCGATCGCTTCAGCGTTACTCGCCAGCGCCGCTGAAAGTTTTCCGCGGGTCTGTTCAACCCGAGCTATGCCATTCAGGGTTGATGCTTCACCGCGCTGATCCTTGACTATGCGCCATAACGGCAGGGCAGTGTTAAAGTCGTTCAATGCCTCATCACTTCGCTTGAGTGCCGCATAAGCTTCACCCCTCTTTTGCAAAGTCAACGCTTGTCCTCGTAAATCGTTTGCGTCTGTTTGCAGTTTTAGCGTACGGCCATAAACCTGCATTGCTTTTTCAGTATCACCATTCATGGCCAGTGCGGTTGCGAGATTAGTGAGAGTGTCGGCTTGTTTTGCTTTTGAAGGTTCGAGTTGTAGAACCTGCTCAAACGTGCGAATTGCTTGGTTGAATTCTGAGGCCGCGATTGAAAGTTGTCCGATGTGCACGAGCACGCCGGCTTTGAGATCTACATCCGGCTTTCCCGAACTTTCCAAAACCCTGAGCGCGCGGTCGTAACATTCCGCAGCTTTAGCCGGGTTGCCGAGGGCAGCATATAGTTCGCCCAAACTATCTAAGGTCCCCGCGCTTCGTGAGTCAGTGGCTTCGTATTTGGCGAGAGCCCTTTCGTAGAAGTCCAGCGCCTGATCCCACTTTCCGAGTTTGTCGCTTTCAGTTCCGATGTTGCTCAGAACAGTAGCGACGGCCGACCGATCAGACGCTCGATGTTCGCCGGCCAACTCCCACTCTTTCAGAGCCTGTTGGAAATAGTTCAGTGCTTCTACCGGCTCGCCGAGGCGATCGGAGATTGCACCCAAGTTGTTTATCAGATTGCTGGCGCCGGGTTTGTCGTTTTCAGTCTTCCTGAAAGTGAGTGCCTGTTCCAGGAGTTGCCGGGCGAGCGAGAAATTTCCTGCCCGGAGATTTGTGGTAGCGAGATTGTTTAGAGCACTAGCCTGACCCCGCAGATCGTTATGTGCCGCATATAGAGCCAACGCCTGATTCAGTACCTCCAAAGCTCTGTCGCGTCTCTGCGTTCCTGCGTAAATCGGACCCAGATCGTTCAATGCGGATGCTTTGAGTCTCCAATCGTTCGGAGCCATTTCGACGTTGAGAATTCGCAAAGTCTCATTTAAAGAGTCTTCTGCCTGCTTCTTATTTCCTAAAACCGAATTCGCCTCGGCAAGTGCATATTGGCAGGCTGCCTCCCAGTGGTGGTTTTGTGTGGTCTGCCAATACGGAAGTGACTCTGTATACGAAGTAATTGCGTCCTTTGGCTCTTTGGCGCGGAAACTCTCTCGACCTTTAGCGAAACGTTCCAGTGCTTGGATGAAAGAGCGATCGGTTTCGAGCGGAGTTCTCACTGCTGTCAGGATGACTTCAAAATCGGAGAGTTTGGCCCAGGCATTTACGGATTGGACTTTAAGTCTGTAGTTACCGGTGGATTTCGCGATTGTCGCGAGGTAGATGGGCCCAAAGCCGCCGGCAGGTGAATCCATTGCGACTTTCTCGCCTTGCGGATCGATTAGCGTGGCCAGAAGAAGGCCGGAGGTCTGCTCTACAGTGAGGGAGGCAAACTCTCCGAGATTCAGTTGAAATGTGAAGGACTGGGAACCGCCACCCAGGATCTTTAGCTTTAAACTCTCGCCAACCTTGAGTGTTGGTGTAGCTGCTTCAGCTGGGTCCTGTGTGCTCTCAGCCTTTGCCGTATTGCTTTGGACCTGAGTGTAGATCTGCAAGACAAGCATCAGCATGCAGACTGATGCTACATGTCTGCACCTGATGCCTTTAGTCCTGATTGGTTGCTTTTTGTGCATCCAAATGGGCGGAGATTTTGCCGGTTCAATCTCTTTTTGCGCCCAAAACGCGCAGTCTGAAGATCTCATGGTTTTGATATCACCCAAGGCTCTTCGAGCTGAACAAGCGCAGTTGCATCATCCGTTTTAAATGTGGGGGTAAACAGTTTGCCGCTAACGATGATCACGTCGTCCGATTCATACGTTACCCGACCTTCGAACCTACCTGACCCGTCGGTGTGACGGAATTTCAGGAAGGTCTCATTGCCGATATCGAACGCTTCTCCTGTTATTGGGAAGAATCTGCCCGTCGACATGACGAAGTGAGTTCCATCGGCGAGGACTCCATTAGCGTCCATTTTTGAGAGATCCAAGTTTCCTTCCTGAGCAAAGGGGGTGCCCGTCTCGGGATGAAGTTTAAAGCTGCGTTTTAATGCATAAAGTCTGTGTGGCATTTTTTCTCCTTTACGATTGTCTACTTTGGTTTTTGCCTGTGGCGACTGGGTGGTTGAGGAGTTGACTGCTAGAAGAAACGCGTCTACAAGAATCGCAATGTCAAGTACGTTAATACTTGTCGTGTCGACGCTGCGGACTACTGCTAAAAATCGATTGCGCCGGAAGGCCACGACAGATGGAATTCGATTACTGAAAGCCACGGAACCCAATCGCGGTTCTTCCAAACGTTTTAGGTTAAGTTCCTGGAACATCGCCAATAGTTTTAGAAAGCGATCGTTCCAATCGCTTGACTCAGGGCATTCGTAGAGGTTTATGTTGAGCAACTCTCGGTTTGTGCCGTTGAACCGCACAAGGATTGTCTCAACAACATTAGTGAATCGCTCGTCTTGGGTATGTTCAAATGAATGCACATGCCAATCGAAAGCTGACAACCTCTGGAGTAAACGCGCGTTTAGTTCCAAAGTGGATGTTGCGTTTGCTCCGGACTCTTCGAGTCTAGGCCATGTGTCGAAGGAGTAGATCCGGCGAAGGATCTGCAAGAATTCCTCGCGGGTAATCTCGACATCACCAAGATAGCCGTCACCCAGCTTACGACGTTGCTGGCCAAATTGTGGGTCGTAAGGAAGAGGTATGCAACTGGAGGCGGCGTCTACCAAACAGAACTGATACGTCTTATCCGACGGTCGTCCGAACAGCAGATTGGTTGGCTGTAGTGGATCTTCTGGGGAGACGTCTGGATGGCCATCGTTGTCGACTTGGAGACAGGCGTCAAACACCGCATCGGTGGCGGTACAGTTTCCTTTCCATGCAACTGCATGACGAATGAAAGACCTGTTGCACCAATCGGAACATCCAATCAACAAAATTCGGTTGGTCTTGAAGATCTCCCCCATTCCAGACTGGGACAGGTCGCAACCGAGGATGTTACCGAACGTGGAAACGGCCGTTGCACAATCATCGCAGTTAACTGTTGCGCCATTGCCGATTCCGCCAGCTAAGAGCTCGAGAAACTTAGTGCAATCAAAGTTCCTGTGTGCATACTTGGGACCACCCTGATATTTAACGAATGTCTTCCCTAACTCAAACAATCGCCTTGTAATGTAAGTTGCTGCTAAATCGTGTTGCTGACCGGCAGCACCCGTAGCCCATTGGCATGCATGCTCCAAGACTTCAGTCCACGGTTGGTGAATGTTGCGTGGATCGGTACTGCCTGCTTCCCACGGACATGTCGGTTTGGACAGTATTGTGTAAATCCGGTGTCTGGTGCGCTGAAAGTCTGTCCACGTGTCAGGTACTTGCGGAGTTGTGGAGAACTGCCAGCGCCACTGAATATCATTTATTTTGACCGGCGCATTCGCGACTCTCGCGTGCGGGAGCTCGAGCGTCAGGTATCCGGAGTTACCAGGCGGTATCGGGACTGGTTCGATAGAGCCGAGAATGTGGTCAGGCTCAGCGACGGCTCGAATCCAGAGCGCGGCAGTGGCACTGAACAAAGCCTGGATTGTCATTTTCGCGGGCATTGTGAGAGTGGTGTACGACACCGGAGAACACTCGGGATTGCTACAGACGTCTGGGCGCCATTCCGGCACCGTCACTGTTTGAGTTGCATTACGGCGAAGATTGATCGCTCCCGTATTGGTCAGAATGGGATCGTAATTGAATTTGATTGCCTGGAGTTCTACGTTCATGGCTTGCTCTCAGTTAGGAATCTCTAGCTGGCACTTTGGGCGTTCGCATAACGGCTTCGGTGCGGGATTCGAATTAAATGCGTAAATCTCATAACACTTCTGGTAACCACGCCACTGCGTGATGCAGTCCTGTTCTTTCGGCGATGTCGATCGTTTGTAAAACTTCAGAATCTCGTCGACAGCATCGTCGCAATCCGGCGTCGTCCATTTAGGCAAGCCTTTGACGCATCGATCCGTTAAGTTAATGAAATTGGGATTACGAGCGACGCCGAAAGTTACCGACAAGTCCCGGCAGTTTGTATGCGGAAAATCAAAGTACGGATCAAGGTAAGCCGCAGGTGAAGCATTCGCCGGGGATGCATCTATATTCGCAACCTCAACATTAGTCAAGACCAATTTCGCAATCCGTGTGGGTTTTTTCTGCAAGACCCCCGAAGGAAAGAGAACTCCGAAACACAAACCGGGCGTGGTGCTACACGCTTCTGCCGTTCGTCCGCCATTCAATCTGCCGAGACCAACATTGCTTTGGTACTTCTTCTCCCCAGCTTCTGACTGAACGAATGCGCTGAATCGCGTCTGGATCGCATGTAGGTTCTTGTTGTCGATTTTTATCTTCAACTCAAAGTCATTACGACCGTCATCCGCGCTAACGGCTACAAAAAGATCAACTCCTCCGCAGGATCCGATTGACTGCCATTCTTGCCAGGAAAGCGGCGGCGCAGGATCCTGCATCGGCGCGACGGCAGCTAACTCGCTGCCAAGCAGTTGCATTACCAGCAGAGTCGCAATCAAGCAAATGCTGCCTTTTGTCACGATTTGCTTAGAGTTCCTCGACTGACTCTGTGGTAAAGCTAGGTTCATCGAGCCTCCGCCGGTCCAAGTTCTTTGGCGAGTTTCTCATTCTTCTCGTAGCATTCCTGCAGTGCTTCCTTGGAACTGCCGCAGCCTCCCGCATCGAGGTTGCACTTACAAAGACACGCCGCAGCTTTGTAGCAAGCGTACTGCCCACCCTCCTTGCACTTGTCAATCCAGGCTTTGCATTTGCCGTCGCACTTCGAGCATTCCTGCGGCTCAGTGGCGGTAGCTGAGCTCGCCGACCGATTCGCTGGCACGATGTTCGATGATGTTGCGCGCGAAGAGATCAACATCAGTCCGAGTGTAATCACGACAACTGCGAGCCTCAGCCTCATCGCTCCAGTCTGTTTTTTCACGAGATTCTCCTTCCATCCGAAAACAAGTTGCTGATCAGGTCGAACGCTTAAGTGGGTGCTTCGGTGAGATGTGACAAAGCCGCCAAAAACATTTCAGAGGCCGGCCGAGAAGTGTTTTTATTGTTTGACACTATAGGTGAATAGCCCGAGAGCCACTGCTGAATAGGAGAACAAAACAATGAAGCCTTACCGACGCCTCCGGTTCGATCCTTGTTTCGAATTTTATGGCCCATCCTTGACATCGCCCAGGAAAATGCCGCAGGAGTCTGCTTTTGCGGATTACTCGTCTCGATGAAGACTAATTCGCCGAATCGAAGATGTGCGCGAGACTGTTGGTGAAATATTTTTGGCAGTACGGTCACATAGGCTAGAGACAGCTCGGAGAAGCACTTCGTCCTTTTGTCCCGAAGCTTTTAGGCAGCAGCTAGCGAACGTCCAAACTTGAGGAGCCATTATGTATCGCCGTGACCTCTTTGCCCCCGCGCGTAACCTATTTGTGATCGTACTGATTGTGGTTCTTTGCAACTCGGCCGGATCGACACCGCGCCACTTCGCCCTCGGGAGCGCAATTCAAATTCCTCTTAAAACGTATCTTGTCACGCCTAGTCAGGGGAGAGCTGGCAAGGACTATGACCTGTTGATTATCGGTGAGAGTCCAGGTTGTGAAGCGCAGCATGAGCTTGCAAAGGCACAGCTAGTAGCGCCGGAAGGAAGCCCTGTTGCAGTACTTGAAACCAAAACGCAGGCTGATTGCAATATAACAGCGAGGATCCGAATACCTGTAGATGCCGGTATAGGCCATGTCACGCTGTGGGTAACCAACGATAAGGGAAAACTTTTGGGAACCGTTCAATTTTCGATCGTTGACTTCACACCGCCTGGGCAAATCCCTCCAGGCGTCAATCCGCCAGCAGTGGACGTGATGTGGTCGGTGATGCCCAAGAAAATAGTCGGCGACAACTTCGGTAGTTCAATAGCCCGAAAGTACTACGCCATCGAAATCATCATTGGCAACAATTCCGCTTATAACTTGCAGCTTGTAAGCGTTGGATTTGAACTTCCATCGGATCGAGAGATCGAAGGGTGGCTCCAAAGGAATGCAAAAAACAAAGCAGGGATCCAAATGGCGAGTCGCAATCAGGAGGCAATAACGAAGCGGGTTTTAGAACCCGTTAAAGACCCGTCGAAAACACTCAGCACTGAAAATGAGATACCCGGAAGCGAAAAAAGGACGCTCTTGCCGACTAGCAGCTACAAAATAACACGTGGCAGTCTGGAAGCCAGACAACTGCTGTATCCTCGAACGCTAATTCTCAGCACCATTACTGCTTTAGGGCCAATCTTCACAGGGTTTACTCCGTACTTTCATAATGTGAACCATAGAGGCAACTTCACTGAAGCTATCAATATTTTCAGCAATCCGTTAGAGAAGGGACTTGAGCTGGTTTGGCCCGATCCTCGACCCCATCAGCGTGATCGCTTTGATGATCAGGTGTTAAGAGACGGCCTTATAATAAAGAACAATACTCAAGTTAGGACCTTGGCGTTCTTCCCGAAAGAACTACTCCGATTACCCGGTAACGTTGAGAGTGAGGCTGAATATAACGCCTGGAGAAATAATGCTCGCGAGGTTAGGGAACGACTTGGTGAGATCGTGATCATCGGAGACCTGATTCAGTATGTGAACCGGATCAGTCTTACTCCGAATCCACCGGGCCCGGTGAACCCGCCGCCAACCATCAATCAACCGAATCCTCCCAAAGTCAAGCAAGGTGTGCGTGCTCTACCGATAACGATAACGGGTTCAAACCTGGCCGGCGCGCAACTCAGTCCTAAAGGGACAACTGGGATTAGTTTTCAGAGTATCCATGTGGACGAGAATGGTCGTGTAATTACGGCGACCGTAACTGTTGAAGACTCAGTGGCTCCCAATACTTATGGAATTGTTGTCACTACTCCTCAGGGCGGTCACGACGAAGCGGACCTTATAGTTGAAGCAGAGCAAATCGGCGATGTCAGTATCCAGTATAAAAAACCTAAAGAGGGAGAGACTAATCCTGTTTCAATAGAGATCACAGGGAAGTTTCTGCACCACGCACAGATAATTGCCCCTGGTGAGTTGACCGTGCTGCCGGACGTTATACCATCGCAGGACGGAACCTCAGTGAAAGCGAACGTAACATTGAAGCCCACTACCAAGGCTGGTAAGTACAAACTCACGGTCTTCGATCCGCAGTTTCCGGAAAATCGAAAGCAGGTTGAGTTTGAGGTGCTTCCGAAGGGTTAGTGGTTTCGTCCGTTACCTCAGCTTAGTTGTTCATCGATTTATTGAGTTACTAGCTGCATATTTCCGGAAACCCCTAGACGTCGAAATTCTTCTGGATCTCGAGCGGGAGATTAGTTGAATCGAGTGCAGAACGACGGACTTGGAGCTTCACGTGACACCCGAACGATGGGGACCAACGCAACGGCGCGCTGCCATGATGTTGAGCGGGGATGGCGTCTTCAAGGCACAAGCCTCTGGTTAGGAACTATTGGCGTGGCAGCGCCGGACAGCATCGACTGGATGTGACTTAAGTGTCTCTAAGTGGTTTGTGCGCCCGAGTTTCTCGTCTCCATTGACGTTAACGGAAATTACATTAGCCATCTAGCAGTTGTCCTGCTCTTACAAGCGAGATGAACGCGCTGAATGATGCCCCTTGAGACTTGCCGTCAACCTTCCCGTCAACTTTAGAACTCAACTTTGTAAGTGACTGAAGATGCGTTGGTTGTAAGCGGGAGCCCGTTTACTGAACCAAGCGGGCAAAATATTTTAAAATCAATAGCTTACGGCAACGTTTGGATTAGCAGACCCGCGGTAAGTCTCACTGATTTTTCGGGCATCTTAAACTATCTATGCCTGCTTGCGCCAGCAAGAGTGCTCGCATAGGCAGAGAATCAGGCCTAGCCCACACACCTCAGATCTTTTCTTAATGCGGAATCAAAAACGGTAGCTTTGTTTCGGTCGAAGGTGGCACAATGCGCGCGATTGTTTTTTGTCCTCGAAAGGTTCATTTTAAGATGAAACGTGACGGCACGCATCATGTGAAAATGATCGGCGTGCACGATTTGCGCGATATTAACCAGACGATCTTTCTGCATTTGATACGAGATCGTCAGCCTATCTCGCGTGCAGACATCGTCAAGGCGACCGGTCTCCAGCCCGGAACGGTCTCCGCCATTGTTAATCGGCTAATAAAACAGAAGCTCATTTATGAAGGAGTGGAGGGGCCGTCAAGCGGAGGCCGTCCACCGAAGTATCTTCACGTCAATGCAGAAAGTGCTTATGTCCTTGCCATCGACTTGGGTGTGAAGCAATCGATTTACGCGGTAAGCGATTTCAATGGTCGCATACTGACGCAGCGCTCGGTTTTGACGGAAGGCAATCCGGAAACTTTTTTACGTTCGCTGTCGCGCGAAATCAATGCGCAGGTGAAGACGCAATACCCTCGAGCACGCGTCGAGGCAGTTGGTGTCAGCGTGCCAGGATTAGTCGACCGGGCAGCCGGTACCGTGATCGTGTCACCGAATCTGGGATGGGAGGCTGTTCCGGTACGTGCGTTGTTGGAAGAGGAACTCGAACTCCCGGTTTATGTCGAGAACGACGCGAATGCCGCCGCTTTTGCAGAATTATGGTATGGACCATTGGACGAGGTTAGCGCACGCACGCTGCTCTCGGTTCTGGTTGTTGAGGGTTTGGGTACGGGCTTAATCATTAACGGAGAGTTGCACGTCGGCACGAGTATCGGCCTGGGAGGTTTCGGACACATGACCATGGATCCCAATGGGTCGACCTGCTCTTGTGGACGGCGCGGTTGTTGGGAAACTTTCGCTTCAAACCGAGCCACCCTCGATCGTTATAATTCCTTCGTTAAACGAAAGAGCGCGGTGCGTACCGTAACCGAATTGATTGCCCTGGCCGCAAAGGGAGATGCTGCTGCGCTGGAGACCGTGCAAACAACGGCGCGCTATTTGGGTGAGGGGATTGCCAGCCTCGTACATGGTCTGAGCCCCGAAGTGGTCGTCATCGGAGGTGAGATTACGGGTGCCTGGCCCACCATCAAACCTATTGTTGAAGGTTGTATCAAGAGTAACTACATAGTGCCGCCGATCAGTTTCAAAGTGCGTCCATCAAGCGTCCTGCGACCCAGTCTCTTTGGAGCGATACCCATCGCACTTCAACATTGCTTTAGAGACGATCGCAACAAACGAAGCAATCAAGTCAAAGTTCCACATGCGTCGATACCCACTATACGCCGCATCCCGTCGAGTCTTCCGTAAAATGGTTATTGCGGTACAAGTGTCCCCGTGCTAATAACTCTTTGTCATCGGTAATAACTAAGTTAAGCGATCGGAGTAAAAGAGAATTGAGAGCACGTGCACGTCAGCTGGACAGTAGCCACGAGACGGGGCTCGAGTGGTTTGGTCGGTTCATTTCCTTTCTCATACTACTCACTCTTCTGGCAACGACAGCGCTGGCAGAACAACCCCGCAAAGTTCATCAACAAACAATTCAATTCAAAAGCGACTTAATCGGAAAGGTTCTTCCCTACGACGCACTCTTACCACCAGGTTACTTCAAATCCAACAGACGTTATCCCGTCCTCTATCTTTTACACGGTCTATTCGGACGCCACGACGATTGGATCACGCGCACGAATCTGGCCGAATATGCAGCGAGCTACGATTTGATAATAGTTACGCCAGAAGCGCACGACAGTTGGTACATCGATAGTGCGACTCTAGCTGCCGATAAATATGAGTCTTACTTTATCCGCGAACTTATCCCAGACGTTGATGCACGCTATCGCACCATAAAAGATAGACGGGCAAGGGGTGTCGCCGGTCTCTCGATGGGAGGTTATGGCGCTCTGAAATATGGACTCAAATACCGTGATTACTTTGCATTTGCAGGCTCACTGAGCGGGGCCCTGGATCCTGCAAACAGAAGCGAAGAGCATCCTGGATTCGCCTGGGACATTCTCCGTCCATCGTTAACTGCGGCTTTCGGTCCCCCAAATAGTCGTGCCAGACAAGTCAATGACATTCATCAAATCGCGCGCAACCTCACCGCAGCAGATATTTCTTCGCTTCCGTATTTATATCTTGACTGTGGTTTAGAGGACGGGTTTCTTGGAACAAATCGGGAACTCGCGGAGATCCTGCTGGCTAAAAAGATCGCGCATCAGTACCGGCAACTCCCAGGCGGACACAACTGGGAATACTGGGACCGACAGGTTAGGGAAATCTTACGAGTCTATGCGGATCTCACCACGCGGCACGTGACGGGATTACGTTGAATCGAGTTAGCAGTTAGCAGTCAGGAGTTCGTGCTTCGTGCAGACAAAATGCGAAATTCAAAAAATTCATTTCGCTGAACGATCTTTCGCCCGAACAAAACTGATTTCTTAAACAGCATCCCGCAAACAACAAAGGCAACAGCAAGAAGTTTATTGACAGGCGCCCGCGAGCCGTGCTATCTACCACTTTGTCAATAGCGTTGAGAAAGTAGTCGCCCACTAATTCTGCATTTTCCAGGTCTCCCTTTTTTGAGAGTTTTCCTGCAGGGTAGGAACTCGAAGGACCAGCCGTACGTGCAAGCTCGGTCTGATTAGAGATGAAGCTATCTTTAACTGATCAACTGATTGTCGTTGCCTATCTCGCCGCCATCATGGGCATCGGCCTTGCGATGAAGCGTCGTGCCGCCAAAGGCATGGACTCCTACTTTCTCGGCGGCCGCCGATTACCCTGGTGGGCACTCGCGATGTCAGGCTCATCATCGTACTTCGACATCACCGGCACCATGTGGATTGTCTCCACGTTCATCGTACTCGGGCTCAAGGGTATGTGGGTGCACTGGCTGTGGGGCTTTCCGATCACAGCTTTTTATTTGGCTTTCATGGGGAAGTGGATTCGACGCAGCGGTGTACTGACTGGTGCGGAGTGGATGTACACCCGTTTTGGCCGCTCAGGTGCCGGCGACACAGCGCGCCTTGCTTACACACTTTTCGCAATTCTAACTATCACAGCACTGCTCGGGTACGGCGCTATTGGTATGGGTAAGTTCGGAGCAATCTTTCTTCCGTTCTCGCCTTTCATGTGCGCTGTCTTAATACTCGGAGTGACTGGTCTATACGTGGTCGCGGGCGGCTTTCATGGGATTGTTCGTGTGGAGATCGTGCAGACCATTATCTTGAGTGCCGGTGCGATCGCTTTCGCAGTAATTGGTTACAAACACTTTGATGCTGCTGTCTTTGCTTCGAAGGTCTCAGGTAACTGGATGAGTATCTGGCCTGAGACGAGACCTGCTGAACTCCAGGGTATCGTAGCCGGCGGTACGGATTATTCATTCTTTGGGGCGCTGGTAGCCGTGTGGGTCGCGAAAGGACTGCTGCTTTGTTTTAGCGGGCCAGAGCAGTTGTACGACTTTCAGCGGTTCCTGGCAGCACGTGATGCGCGTGATGCGTCGAAGCTGGGCGCGCTCTGGGGCGCCATTCATACGGTTCGGTGGCCGTTCGCAATGGCGATTGCAGTGATGGCGATCATGGGTCTCGGGAACCCGGCGCTGGACGCTGCACTTAAACAGGATCCCGAAACAGCTCTGCCGGTCATTATCAGTGCAATGCTTCCGGTGGGCCTCGTCGGCTTCATGCTGGCTGCGCTCTTATCAGGATTCCTGGCGACATTTAGTTCTACAGTGAATGGGGGCGCAGCGTACCTCGTAAAAGACGTCTACCAGCG
>Ga0070698_100003498_pt1 | contig 17291 bp, 16 predicted proteins | sample KBSK1502metaG_FD_65477 | JGI IMG/M metagenome (GOLD analysis project Ga0070698, IMG submission 65477) | Corn, switchgrass and miscanthus rhizosphere microbial communities from Kellogg Biological Station, Michigan, USA - KBS K1-50-2 metaG | ecosystem: Host-associated > Plants > Roots >...
CGCAGCGCGCCGCCGTCGCCGCCCGCCAGCCCGATCGTCAGCAGGCCGCGCTCCTTGGCCGCGGCGAGCCCGGCCCGCACGCTCGGGCAGTTGCCGTCGGCCGTGATGCCGAGCGCGATGTCCTCGGACGCCGCGAGGTACCGGATCTGGTGGGCGAAGATCGCTTCCATGCCGTCCCGCGCGGCGACCCCGGTGACCGTGGCCGCGTCGGTGGTCAGCGAGATCGCGGGCAGCGCGCGCTTGCCGACGATGACCGGGTGGACGAACTCCACCGCGACGTGCTGCGCGTCCGTGCTCGCCCCGCCGGTGCCGAAGATCACGAGCCTGCCGCCCCGGTGGAACCGCATCGCCATCGCGTGGCAGGCGCCGGCGACCGCGCCGGCCTGCGTGGCTAGCTGCCTGGCCGGCCCGGTGCGGCGGTCGAACAACGCCAGGACCGCCTGGTCATCGTCCTGGCCGCCCGCGGAGAACGCATCGCTCATGAGGCGCCTTCTGGCTGCGACAGGTCGACGTCGGCCTCGACGTCCACCGCGTCGCTCACCTTGAGGGCACCGAAGAATCCGCTGTACGGCTTGATCCCGAAGTCCGTCTGCACGACCTGCCCGGTCGCCCGGTAGCGGTCCGGGCCCGTCTCGGACACCTGCAGCGTCACCGGGCGCGACTGGCCGTTCAGCGTGAGCGTCCCGGTGAGCGTGCCGCCGCCGCTGGCGCCGGCCTTGAACTGGGCGTCGCCGAACCGCGCCTCAGGGAACCGGTCGACCCCGAGGATCTTGCGCGCGTTGGAGATGATGTCGCGCCGGTCCCGGTCGGTCAGCGGCTTGAGCCCGCCGGTGCCCTCGCGCACGGCCAGGGACGTCATGTCGACGCGGACGTCGAGGCCGCCGGCCGCGGCGTCCTCGGTCACCGTCAGCTGACCCGACCACCGGGTCACCTCGATGATCAGGTCGTGGCCGGCAGACGCGGCCAGCCCGTCCCTCGAGGTGCGAAGCACGAGCCGGTCACGGTCCGCGCCGATCTTGTGACGCCCAGCGTGAACCGTCATGAGAGCACCGTAGGACACATGTGGGGTGAGCGTCCAGTGATCGGGGATACCCCCCGTGCGACGGCCGACCCGTGCGACAGGCCCCGCTAGTGCAGCGGCACCTCGCCGAAAACCTCGCGGATCCGCTTGAGATCGCGCATCCGGGGCTGGGTGGCGCCGCCGACCCAGCGGCTGACGGTCTTCACCGACACGCCGAGCTGGCGCGCGGCGGCCTCCTGCGTCATCCCCTCCCGGCGCAGCGCGCTGGACATCCACTCCGCGAACGACGCGGTGTGCGTGTCCGCGGCCGGCCGCGGCTCGGCGGGCGGCGGGGACTGGTCCCTGGCCATCGGCAGGACCGGCGCAGGCGGCCTGGCCGGAAGCGGCGAGGGGGGCGGCGGGATCAGGCCCCCGCCCTCGGCCGGCTGGGACTCCGAGTGCAGCACGTCGACCTCGACGTGCTCGGGGAAGATGCGGAACGCGACCTGCACCGACCCTGTCGGGCCCGCCGCTTGGAGCAGCGCGCGGAACACGGTCTCGCCGACCTCGCGCACGCCCTCCTCGTCCAGCGGGGAGTCGTTCAGGCAGCGCCGCACGAATTCCCGGATTTCGGGGATGAACGACGGCCGCGCCGGGAACGACTGGGAGACGACGACAACGGGCACTACCTCGATAGTGTCCTCGCGCGGACCGTATGTGGGCTGACCCACCGGCTCTGTCTCCTCGGCGTTACCGCGGCCCCGGCAGCGTCGCTGTGTCACCGGGCCATGCGATTGCACCCAGGGTACGTGGGTCGGCCCCGATGTGGAAACCCGGCACGCGTTTCGCGGGATTCCTGGACGGCCAGAACCGCCCGGGAAACAAGCACTTCTGCACCACCGCCGCTCAGGCGTGACCGACATTACGGACATATAGCCATCACGGGGTCAAACCGTCCTCGGGCATTCGGCGCACTCCAGTAACATCCGGCGCAACCATGGATGGACATTTGTGTCCGGTAATAGACGCAAGAGTTTTGTAGCGCGACCGTTACAGGTCTAGCATCATGGCGTCCGCGCATCACGAAGGCGGGTTGCGCCATGATCGTTTTCACGAGCCCGGCCGTGGTCCATCGCGTGCCGCGGGAGCGATGCGCCCTGTATGCCGCCGATCCACTAGCGAGGAGGTGGCCGTCGCATGGCCACAGGCACTGAGGCTTACGGAGAGACGCAGCCGGAAGCCGCCGAACCACTCGTCCACATTCTCTGGATGAACGGCGGGCTCGGCTGTGACGGGGACTCGGTCGCGCTGACGGCCGCCACCCAGCCGAGCATCGAGGAGATCGTGCTCGGCGCCCTGCCGGGGCTGCCGAAGATCGCGGTCCACTGGCCGCTCATCGACTACGAGTGCGGGCCGGAGACCGGCGCCGACAACTTCATCGAGTGGTGGCACAAGGCCGACCGGGGAGAGCTTGACCCCTTCGTCCTCGTGGTGGAGGGATCCATCCCGAACGAGGCGATCAAGCCGGAGGGCTACTGGTGCGGGTTCGGCAACAACCCGGCGACCGGCCAGCCGATGACGACCAGCGAGTGGCTGGACCGGCTGGCGCCCAAGGCCACCGCCATCCTCGCGGTCGGCACCTGCGCCACCTACGGCGGGATCCACGCGATGGCCGGCAACCCGACCGGCGCGATGGGCGTTCCTGACTACCTCGGCTGGGACTGGCGCTCGAAGGCTGGCCTGCCGATCGTCTGCGTGCCCGGCTGCCCGATCCACCCGGACAACCTGTCCGAGACGATCCTCTACCTGCTCTACCAGGTGGCCGGCCAGGCGCCGATGATCCCGCTGGACGAGGCATTGCGGCCGACCTGGCTGTTCGGCGCCACCGTGCACGAGGGCTGCGACCGGGCCGGGTACTACGAGCAGGGCGACTTCGCCAGCGAGTACGGCTCGCCCAAGTGCCTGGTCAAGCTCGGCTGCTGGGGCCCGGTGGTCAAGTGCAACGTGCCCAAGCGGGGGTGGATCAACGGCGTCGGCGGCTGCCCGAACGTGGGCGGCATCTGCATCGCCTGCACGATGCCCGGCTTCCCGGACAAGTTCATGCCGTTCATGGACGAGCCGCCGGGCTCGCGGGTCTCGACGACGGCGAGCAGCATGTACGGGACCGTCATCCGCACGCTGCGCAGCTTCACCGCCAGGACGGCCGACGAGGAGCCGAAGTGGCGCAAGAAGGGTGACGAGCTCCTGACGGGCTACAAGAAGACCTGGTAACGCGACCTGGTAACGGGAGGGACGACCGATGACGACGGCCGAAGACACCGGCATTGTGGAGATGGCCTGGGATCCGATCACCAGGATCGTGGGCAGCCTCGGCATCTACACCAAGATTGACTTCGCCCAGAAGAGGGTCGTCGAGTGCCACAGCACGTCGTCGATCTTCCGCGGGTACAGCATTTTCATGAAGGGCAAGGACCCGCGGGACGCGCACTTCATCACCAGCCGCATCTGCGGGATCTGCGGTGACAACCACGCCACCTGCTCGGTCTACAACCAGAACATGGCCTACGGGGTACGCCCGCCGCACCTCGGCGAGTGGATCATCAACCTCGGCGAGGCCGCTGAGTACATGTTCGACCACAACATCTTCCAGGAGAACCTGGTCGGCGTGGACTTCTGCGCCAGGATGGTCGGCGAGACCAACCCGGGCGTGCTCGAGCTGGCCAACCGCACCGAGGCGCCGCACGCCGCCGAGCACGGTTACGCGACCATCGGCGACATCATGCGGACGCTGAACCCGCTCGAGGGCGAGTTCTACCGCGAGGCGCTGCAGGTGAGCCGGTCCACCAGGGAGATGTTCTGCCTGATGGAGGGGCGGCACGTGCACCCCTCGACGCTGTACCCGGGCGGCGTGGGCACCACCGCCACCGTGCAGCTGTTCACCGACTACCTGACCCGGCTGATGCGCTACGTGGAGTTCATGAAGCGCGTCGTGCCGCTGCACGACGACCTGTTCGACTTCTTCTACGAGGCCATGCCCGGCTACGAGGAGGTCGGCCGGCGCCGCGCCGACATGGTCTGCTGGGGCAGCCTGAACGACCCCGAGTACTGCGACTTCACGTACCGGAACATGACCATGTGGGGCCGGAAGATGTTCGTCAGCCCCGGCGTCATCCGCGACGGGGAGCTGCTCACGAACGACCTGGTCGAGATCAACCTGGGCATCCGGATCCTGCTCGGCTCCTCGTACTACGAGGACTGGGAGGACCAGGAGATGTTCGTGACCCAGGACCCGCTGGGCAACCCGGTGGACCGCAGGCACCCGTGGAACCAGCACACGATCCCGCGGCCGCAGAAGCGCAACTTCGACGACAAGTACAGCTGGGTCATGTCGCCGCGCTGGTTCGACGGCACGGATCACCTCGCGGCCGACACCGGCGGCGGGCCGATCGCCAGGCTCTGGGCCACCGCGCTCGGCGGGCTGGTGGACTTCGGCTACGTCAAGTCCACCGGCCACAGCGTGCAGATCAACCTGCCGCGCACGGTGAGCAAGCCCGAGGTGACCTTCGAGTGGAAGATCCCGACGGACAAGCAGGGCAGGCCGCTGTCCAACGCGATCGAGCGCGACCGCGCGCGGACCTACTTCCAGGCCTACGCGGCGGCGTGCGCGCTGCACTTCACCGAGAAGGCACTCGCCGAAATCCGGGCCGGCCACACCAAGACGTGGGAGCCGTTCACCGTGCCGGACGAGGCGTTCAGCTGCGGGTTCACCGAGGCGGTGCGGGGCGTGCTCAGCCACCACATGGTGATCCGCGGCGGGAAGATCGCGAACTACCACCCGTACCCGCCGACCCCGTGGAACGCCAGCGTGCGTGACGTCTACGGGACGCCGGGGCCCTACGAGGACGCCGTGCAGAACACTCCGATCTTCGAGGAGAACCCGCCGGAGAACTTCAAGGGCATCGACATCATGCGGGCGGTGCGGAGCTTCGACCCGTGCCTGCCGTGTGGCGTCCACATGTACCTGGGCAAGGGCAAGTCGCTCGACAAGACGCACTCGCCGATGTCGGTGATCCTCTCCACCTGACACCCGGCGCGGAGCGATGTTGACGGTCGCCACGGGCCTGGCGGATGCTCGGCTCGTGGCGGCCGACAGTTGGCCCGGGACACTACCCCGGGCAGCATTGCCGCCAGGCACACATACACGGAGGCGAGGCTCATGACCCGCGTCAAGCAGGCCGGGGACCGGATCGAGGAGATCCTCGCGTTCCTGCGGTCGGGGGACGACAAGGCCGCCCTCGCCGCCGAGGAACTGGTCGGGCTGCTGGTCGGGCTCTACGGCGACGGCCTGGCCCACATCGTGGCCGCGCTCGGCGACGCGGGACCGGCCGGCACGGCGGTGCTGGCCAGGCTGACCGAGGACCCCCTCGTCGAGAACCTCCTGCTGCTGCACGACCTGCACCCGCTGGATGTCGACGCGCGGATCCAGCGGGCCCTGGACCAGGTCAGGCCGTATCTCGGCTCGCACGCGGGCGGGGTCGAGTACGTGGGCGTGATCGACGGCGTGGCGCACCTGCGCCTCGAGGGCAGCTGTCACGGCTGCCCGTCCTCGACCGTCACTGTCCAGCTGGCCATCGAGGACGCGGTGAAGAACGCCGCGCCCGAGGTCACCGACGTCGCGGTGGAAGGGATGACCGAGCCGCCGTCGCCGGCGCTGCTGCAGATCGGCCGGCGGCCGGACGCGGCGGCCGGGCCGGCCGGGGGGGCCGGGGGGGCCGGCCCGGCCGCCAACCCAGACTCCCAGGGCGCCTGGGTCACCCTGCCGGACATCGGGCCGCCGAGCTCGCGGCCGGTCGGCGCGTCGGCCGGCGGCCTGCCCGTGCTGGTCTGCGCGGTCCGCGGCACCCTGTACGCCTACCGCGACGCGTGCGCGGCGTGCGGCGCGTCGATGACCGACGGGCACCTCGACCGCGAGGTGCTGACCTGCTCGTGCGGGTCCCGGTACGACGTGCGCGCGGCGGGCCGCGGCGTCGACGACCCGGACCTGCGGCTCGAGCCGCTGCCGCTGCTCACCGACAGCCGGGGCGTACGCGTGGCGGTTCCGGCGGTGATGCACGGGTGAGCCGTCCAGCAGGCCTGCGCAGGTTCGTACCCCCACCTGCGGGGGGCGCCGCTCCCCGCACACCCCCCGGCACCTCCTCTGGGCTGCCTGCTGATACGCCGGGTGAGGTGCTGGAGAGGATTCGCGCTTCAAAGGGCGCCGGGGCGCCATTTGAAGCGTGCGAGATGTGCGCCGCCGAGGTCGCGCCCAGCCACGGCCACGTGGCCGACCTGGAGAAGTCGTCGCTGCTGTGCGTCTGCCGGCCCTGCTACCTGCTGTTCACGCACGGGCAGGCCGGCGGCGGGCGATACAAGGCGGTGCCCGACCGCTACCTGCACGACCCGGCGCGGCCCATGTCCGCGGCCGAGTGGGACGAGCTCGAGATCCCGGTCGGGCTGGCGTTCTTCATGTACAGTTCGCAGGCCGGCCAGGTGACCGGGTTCTACCCGAGCCCGGCGGGCGCCACCGAGTGCAGGCTTGACCTGAGCGCGTGGGAGCGGATCGCCCGGGCGCACCCGCTGCTGGGGGCCATCGAGCCGGACGTGGAGGCGGCGCTCATCACCCGCACGGACAAGACCAGCGTCGTCGGGCACTTCCTGGTCCCCATCGACGCCTGCTACGAGCTGGCCGGGCGGATGCGCATGCTGTGGAAGGGCTTTGACGGCGGGACCGAGGCGCTGGCGAGCATCGCGGAGTTCCTCGACGACGTCCGCAGCCACGCCCGCGAGTTCAGCCAGGAGCCTTCCTGACATGGCCGACCTGGTGTTCGACTGCCTCGGCGCGGAGCCGGACCGGTACGCCGTGGTCCCGTCGATGAACCTGCGGCTGCGGATCAGCGAGACCACGGGCCAGCGGATCGATGCGATCGCGCTGCGCTGCCAGCTGCGGATCGAGCCGGCCAGGCGACGGTACACGCCCGCCGAGGAAGAGAAGCTGAACGACCTGTTCGGCGACACCGCCCGCTGGGCCGACACGCTCAAGCCGATGCAGTTCACCACCGTGTCCACGATGGTGGCCGCGTTCACCGGCAGCACCGAGATCGTCCTGCCGGTGCCGTTCACCTACGACCTGGAGATCGCCTCGGCCAGGTACTTCACCGGCCTGGAGTCCGGCGTGATCCCGCTGCTGCTGCTGTTCAGCGGGACGGTGTTCGCGGTCACGGACGGGCGGCTGTCGGTGCAGCTGGTGTCGTGGAGCAAGGAGGCGCCCTGCCGGATACCGGTCGAACTTTGGCGCGAGGCGATCGACGTGCACTTCCCCGGCAGCGTGTGGATCAAGATGAGCAACCGGACGCTGGAGGAGCTGCAGCGGTTCAAGAACCGCCGCGCGCTGCCCACCTGGGAAGCCACGCTGCGGGCGCTGCTCGAGCAGGCGGCCGATCCCACGGAGTTCCAGCCATGACCGTCAGCGCCGCGCACCTCGACCACGCGCGCAAGGTGGCGGACGCCGTCTTGTACGAGGGCTACCTGCTCTACCCCTACCGCAAGTCCGCGCAGAAGAACCAGTCCAGGTTCCAGTTCGGGGTGCTGATGCCCCCGGCCTACGCCGCGGTCGACCCGCACGAGCCCTCGGCCAGCCAGACCGAGTGCCTGCTGGAGTGCCGGGACGACGCCACCGTCTGGGTGGTCGCCCGGTTCCTGCAGCTGCGGGCGCGCACCGTGCAGGCGGCGGATCCCGCCACCGGTGAGCTGCGGCACGCCGACTCGCTGCTGGTCGACGGGGCGGAGTACGGCCCGTACGACGAGGCCGCCGAGCGGGAGCACCGGGTCAGCGTGCCGGTGGCGAGCCTGCTGCGCGCCGACGCGGAGTTCGATGTCCACGTCGCCGACGGTCAGGAATCCGACGACGTCACGGCGTCCGACGGCAGCCTGGCCGGCCGGCTGATCTACCGCTGGGGGGTGCTGGACGCGGTGATCGGGATCCACGCCGAGCGGCTGCCCGGTCCGTACGGCGTGCTGCTGCTGCGGGTCCGGGTGGAGAACCGGACGGTTCCGGCGGCGCAACCGCGCGTCAGGCACGACGGCCTGCGGCACGCGCTGATCTCGGCGCACGCGCTCATCGGGGTGGAGGATGGCACGTTCCTGTCCATGACCGACCCGCCCGAGTGGGCGTCGCAGCTCGTCGCCGGCTGCACCAACACCGGCACCTGGCCGGTGCTCGCCGGGCCCGCCGAGTGCCGCGACCTGATGCTCGCCTCGCCCATCATCCTCTACGACCACCCGGAGATCGCCGGGGAGAGCGCCGGCGACCTGTTCGACGCCACCGAGATCGACGAGATCCTCACCCTGCGCACGCTCGCGATGACGGATGCGGAGAAGGCCGAGGCCCGAGCGACCGACCCGCGCGCGGCCGGCCTGCTGGACCGGCTGGACGGCCTGCCACCGGAGATGCTCGACAAGATGCACGGCGCGATCCGCTACCTCGGGCCGGCCGCGGGGCCGGTGTCGCGCGCGCCGGCCGAGCCGCCGGAGTACCGCACTTCCCCCCGGCCGGTGTCGCGCACGCCAGCCGAGCCGGCAGAGCCCCTGGGGTACCGCACCCCGCCCGAGCCGGGTGAGGTCCGCGTCGAGCAGCCGTCGGTGCCGTGGTGGGATCCGGGGTCGGACAGCTCGGTATCGCCGGAGACGGATCACGTGGTGATCCAGGGTGTCCGGGTGGCCCGGGGCAGCAAGGTGGTCATGCGGCCGGGGTCACGGCGGGCCGACGCCCAGGACCTGTTCCTGGGCGGCCGCGAGGCCACGGTGGAAGCCGTGCTCTTTGACGTCGATGGCCAGGTGCACGTGGCGGTGAGCCCGGACGGCGACCCGCTCGCGGACGTTCAGCGCGTTCACGGCAGGTTCCTGTATTTCGCCCCCGACGAACTCGAGCCGGCCGGGGCCGGCTCTGGCGCACATCATCAGTCCAGTGGTCAGGACCGGGGACCCGGTCAAAAGGAGGAAGTCAAATGATCGGCAGTCTGATCAAGGCGGCGCTGCTGGCCGGCGTCCTGGCACTGATCGTCCAGTCGCTGCCCGACGTGAAGCGGTATCTCGAGCTTCGCGAGATGTAGCCGGCCCGCGCCGGCCAGACAAGGCCGGCCAGACAAGGCAAAGTCCCGGACCTGGTGACTGTGAGGCGGTAAGCATGGAAACGCTCCGCCGCCGCTGGGGGCCGGGCCCGGCTCGCCCGCGCTGGGGGCCGTTACGTGCCCATGGGGTGCCAGACCGTCTTGGTCTCCAGGAACGCGAGCATCCGCCGGGTCGAGGGGGCGGCGGCCCAGTCCTCGTCGGCGGCGAACACGCGCTTGACGCTGCCCGCCGCCAGCCGCTCCAGGTCGGCCCGGCCGTCCGGCACCACCCCGGTCAGGTCGATCGCGTTCACGTCCATATGCCCGGCCAGGACCGGCGCCAGCTCGCCGGCGCGGCCGGTGAGCACGTTGACCACGCCGCCGGGGAGGTCCGACGTGGCGAGCACCTCGGCCAGGCTGACCGCGGGCAGTGGGTGGTCCTCGCTCGCGACCACCACCGCGGTGTTACCCGTCGCGATCACGGGGGCGACGACGCTGACGAAGCCCAGCAGGCTCGGCTCCTGGGGGGCGATCACCGCGACCACCCCGGTCGGCTCGGGCACGCTGAAGTTGAAATAGGGCCCGGCCACCTGGTTCGCCCCGCCGGCGACCTGCGCGACCTTGTCCGGCCAGCCGGCGTACCAGACCCACCGGTCGATGGCCGCGTCCACCTGGCGGCCCGCTTCCCGCTCGGCGACGCGCTCGGCCGCGGCCACCTCGGCGGTGAACTGCGCGGCGCGGCCGTCGAGCATCTCGGCGACCCGGTAGAGCACCTGGCCGCGGTTGTACGCGGTCGCCCCCGACCACTTCCCCACCGCGCCGCGGGCGGCGCTGACCGCGTCCCTGGCGTCCTTGCGCGACGCCTGCGCGGCGTTGCCGAGCAGCGTGCCGCCGTCACCCAGGACCGGGTAGACGCGGCCGGACTCCGAGCGCGGGAACGCGCCGCCGATGAACAGCTTGTAGGTCTTCCGAACGGCGAGCCTGCCGCCGACACTGGCTGGGGGAATCCCGTTCGGGAAATTCCTGTCTTCAGGCATCGAGATATGCCTCCAGGCCGTGCCGGCCGCCCTCGCGGCCGAAACCCGACTCGCGGTAGCCGCCGAAGGGACTAGCCGGGTCGAACCTGTTGTACGTGTTGGCCCACACGACGCCGGCCCGCAGCCGCTGGGCCAGCCACAGGATCCGGCTGCCCTTCTCCGTCCAGATGCCGGCCGACAGCCCGTAGGGCGTGTTGTTCGCCTTCGCCACGGCCTCCTCCGGCGTGCGGAACGTGAGCACCGACAGCACCGGGCCGAAGATCTCCTCGCGGGCGATCCGGTGCGACTGGCTGACCCCGGTGAACACCGTCGGCGGGAACCAGTAGCCGCGCTCGGGCAACCGGCAGGGCGGCGACCAGCGCTCCGCGCCCTCGGCCTCCCCCGCCGCGGACAGCTCGCGGATCTTGTCCAGCTGCTCACGCGAGTTGATGGCGCCGATGTCGGTGTTCTTGTCCAGCGGGTCGCCGAGCCGCAGCGTGCCCAGCCGCCGGCGCAGCCGCTCCAGCAGCAGGTCGCGGACCGATTCCTGCACGAGCAGCCGCGACCCGGCGCAGCAGACGTGCCCCTGGTTGAAGAAGATGCCGTTCACGATGCCCTCGACGGCGCCTTCCAACGGCGCGTCCTCGAACACCACGTTGGCCGCCTTGCCGCCGAGTTCCATCGTCAGCTTCTTGCCGGTGCCCGCGGCCGAGCGCAGGATCAGCTTGCCCACCTCGGTCGAGCCGGTGAACGCGATCTTGTCCACGCCCGGGTGCGCGGCCAGCGCCGCGCCGGTCTCGCCGGCGCCGGTGACGATGTTCACCACCCCGGGCGGCAGCCCGGCCTGCTGGCACACCTCCGCCAGCAGCAGCGCGGTCAGCGGCGTGGTCTCGGCCGGCTTGAGCACGCACGTGTTCCCCGCGGCCAGCGCCGGCGCCAGCTTCCACGCGGCCATGAGCAGCGGGAAGTTCCACGGGATGATCTGGCCGGCCACGCCGACCGGACGCGGGCTGGGGCCGAACCCCGCGTACTCGAGCTTGTCCGCCCAGCCCGCGTGGTAGAAGAAGTGCGCGCTGGCCAGCGGCACGTCCACGTCCCGGGATTCCTTGATCGGCTTGCCGTTGTCGATGCTCTCCAGCACCGCGAACTCGCGGGCGCGCTCGGCGATGAGCCGGGCGATCCGGTAGAGGTACTTGGCCCGCTGGGCGCCGGGCATCGGCCCCCACACGGTGTCGAACGCGGTGCGGGCGGCCCGCACCGCCTGGTCCACGTCGGCCTCGCCGGCGAGGGCGATCTCCGCCAGCGGCTCCTCGGTCGCCGGGTTGACCGTCGTGAACGTGCGCCCGTCGGCGGCCGGGACGAACTCGCCGCCGATGAACAGCCCGTAGGTCGGAGCGATCGTGACGATGTCGCGCTCCTGCGGCGCGGGCGCGTACTGCCAGGAGACGGCGTCGGCCGAAGTGGTGCCGGTCATGTCGCCGGTGCCTCCCTTCCCAGGGGCGCGATCAGCCTAGTGCACGTGCTGAGGGCCGCTGACGGCGAAGCCGAAGACCTGGCCGCGCTGGGGCCGCAGCAGCCGCAGGGGGCCGCTCCCCGGCCAGTACGCGGCCTGGAAGCCGGGCGGCCCGTCGGCGACGATCCACAGGTCGGGTCCGGCGGGCCAGCTCACCGAGTTGAAGCCGGTGAAGTCCCCCACGATGGCGCCCAGGAGGTTGGCCGCCTGCGTGAGCGGCAGCGGCCCGCCGGGGAGCATGCTGACCTGGCGGCTGGCGACGCCGATGACGTAGACGTGCGTCGCCGCGGGCCGGTGCCGGCCGCCGATCGTGTCCAGCGTCATCGCGAGCCGCCGGCCCGCCTGGTCGAACGCCCCTGGCTGGCCGTTGGTCTGGGTGCCCTTCGGCAGCGGTATCACGGTGTCGGTCCCGGTGAGCAGGTTCGTCACGTGCAGCGGGCAGGCGAGCCGGGCGCAGCGGTGAGCCTGCCAGGCCAGCTCGCTGGGACCGACCGCGGCGAGCAGGGCGCCGGGGGGGATCCGCAGGCTCTCGGCGGCGCCGGTGACGGGGCTGACGAGCGAGGCTCCCCCGCCCTGTCCGCGCCCGGTGAGCAGGCCCCGGGCGGTGGCCGCGAGCAGGACCCGGCTTCCCAGGCGCAGCACCGGCGACAGCCGCCGGCCGGACGTGTCGATCAGCCAGGTCTCGCCCGGCCGGCCCGTCCGCTGCACCCAGATGCCCTGCCCGCCTGGCGCCACGGCGAGGTGGTCGGCTTGCGCGATCTGCCGGGGGGCGCCGACGCCACGAGCGGTGACCGGGAGAAAGAACACAGCGCCGACCGGAGGACGGCAGCAGCTCGCCCTCGGCGTGGTGAGCAGGGTGACAAAGCCGCCGGACACGGGCAGCAGGTTCTCCACCACGGGAGCCTGCCCGAGCGGGCTGGTCGCGCCCGGCACGGTGCCCGGCCAGCGGAGGCTCACCGGGGCCCGGCCTGCGGCGGTGAGCACGCGCAGCGGGCCGTCCCCGGTCAGCAGCAGCACCGTGCCGGGCGCGCCATCCGGGCCGGCCGCCGTCCCGCTCAGCAGCGCCTCCGCCGGCCGCGACCCGCGCGACCCGCCCGCCGCCCTGCCTGGCGGGCAGGCCGTCAGCAGCAAGCCGGCCGCGGTCCCGGCGCCGGCGACCAGCGCGGCAGCGGCCGCCACCATGTGCCAGCGCCGTGGCGGCCGCCATCGGCGCGGCAGTTGCCATTGCCGCGGCAGCCGGGGGACCCGGTCCGGATCGCGGCCGCTGCTGATGATGTCCGCGTCGCCCCAGGACACCCTGCCATCCTCGCCGACTGCTTACCCGGACGGTATCTCCGGGCGCGCTGACGACCGCGACGAGCAGGCCGGTGCCGTGAACTCGGCCAGTAGCCGCCTGCCCACCGCAGCAGTCACGCAGCAGCCGGCTTGACGGCCCGGATGATCGCCGAGTGCATCCCGGGAGCTGCCTCATGGGTGAAGGTCACCGACGCGCCGGCGAACCCGGCCGCGGCCAGCCCGTCGAGGTACTCGGCTCGTGACAGGGCGCCGGCGATGCAGCCGACGTAGGAGCCAGCCGCCGCGCGGTCCGCCGGGGTTAGTTGATCCTCGGCCACCACGTCGGTGATGCCGATCCGCCCGCCGGGGACCAGGACGCGGAACACCTCGGCGAGCACGGCGGGCTTGTCGGTGGACAGGTTGATCACACAGTTGGAGATCACCACGTCCACCGCCGCGTCGGGCAGCGGCAGGGCCTCGATCTCGCCCTTGCGGAACTCCACGTTCGCGGCTCCGGCCTTGGCGGCGTTGGCGCGGGCCAGGGTCAGCATGTCGTCGGTCATGTCCACCCCGTAGGCGAACCCGGACGGGCCGACCCGCCGCGCGGACAGCAGCACGTCGATGCCGCCACCCGAGCCCAGGTCCAGCACCCGCTCGCCTTCGTGCAGGTCAGCGACCGCCAGCGGGTTGCCGCAGCCCAGGCTGGCCAGCACCGCCTCCTCCGGCAGCCCGTCGGTCTCCCCGGGCTGATAGAGCTGGCCGCCGAAGCAATCGGCTGAGTCCCGCGCGGCCGAGCCGGTACCACAGCAGGAATCGGTGGCTGAGCTGCCACAGCACGAGGCAGTGCCCGAACGCTCAACGGTCTGGGCAGTGACACCGGGCTTCGGCTCCAGGACCGCGCGGGACGCCTCGGCGTACCGGGCCCGGACCGCCTCGCGCAGATCGGTGCTCGTCTCTTCGCTCATTTACGATCACTCCTGGGCATAGATAATTGTCGATGTCTACTGTGTCCGAGAGATAGACAGATGTCAATACCTGTCGCATACTGGGTAGGTGACCACCGCACCGGACCTCCAGACCCGGCCGCTCCTCCCGCTGGCCGAGGCGTGCTGCACCCCGCTGCTGCGCCAGCCGCTCACCGCCAGCCAGGCCGCCGACCTCGCCCGGTTGCTCAAGGCCCTGGCCGACCCGACCCGGTTGCGGCTGGTCTCGATGGTCGCCGCGCACGAAGGCGGCGAGGCGTGTGTTTGCGAGCTGACCGAACCGCTCGGCCTCACCCAGCCGACCATCTCCCACCACCTCAAGATCCTCGTGGACGCAGGCGTCTTCACCCGCGACAAGCGCGGCGTCTGGGCCTACTACGCCCTCGTGCCCGCCACCCTCGACGCCCTCTCCGCGGTACTCAGCACCACCCGCTAACACCCCGCCGCAGCCCTGGCAGATACAGGCTCTGGCGCACGGCCGGCTTGGCCTCGTCGTCGGGCGGGATGACATCGGTGAGCGCGGCCGGCGTTCACGCCGGAGATTTCCGGGCGAGGCGGCGAGGCCCGCCCTGGCCGGCACCGGCGCTGCGCCGTGGGTCGCCTGGCGCAGCCGTTCGGTATCAAGAAGCTGTGTCGTACGGGAAAGACCTTGCAGGCGGGAAGGCTGAGCGGGGACGGCCGGTCAGCCGATGGTGAAGTAGTCGGGGCTGCCGTACACGCCGTCGAGCTGCTTGCGGCGCTGCATGAGCAGGTCGTTCAGCAGGCTGGACGCGCCGATGCGGAACAGGGCGGGGGTGAGCCACTCGTCACCGGCGGTCTCCTTGACGAGCACGAGGTACCGAATCGCGTCCTTGGCCGTCCGCACGCCGCCGGCCACCTTCACGCCGACCCGGCGCCCGGTGGCCTCGGCGAAGTCGCGCGCGGCGGCCAGCATGACGTGCGTGGAGACCGGGCTGGCGGCGGGCGAGATCTTGCCGGTGGACGTCTTGATGAAGTCCGCGCCGGCCAGCATCGCCAGCCAGGAGGCGCGCGCGACGTTGTCCAGCGTGGCCAGCTCGCCGGTCTCCAGGATCACCTTGAGGTGCGCCCGGCCGCAGGCTTCGCGCACCGCGCGGACCTCCTCGTACACCTGCCCGTACCGGCCGGCCAGGAACGCGCCCCGGTCGATGACCATGTCGATCTCGTCGGCGCCTGCCGCCACCGCCTCGGCCACGTCGGCCAGTTTGACGGCGAGCGACGCGCGGCCGGACGGGAACGCGGTGGCCACCGAGGCCACCGCTATCTGCGTTCCGGCCACCCCGGCTCGCGCCTCGCGCACCAGGTCGGGGTAGACGCAGACGGCCGCCACCGGCGGCGCGGCGGGGTCGTCCGGGTCGGGCCTGCGCGCCTTCGCGCACAGGTCGGCCACCTTGCCCGGCGTGTCGGCGCCTTCCAGCGTGGTCAGGTCGACCATGCGGACCGCCATCGTGAGCGCCCACAGCTTCGCGTCCCGCTTGATGGACCGGGTGGCCAGGCTCGCCGTCCGCTCGCCGGTGGCGACCTGGTCGACGCCGGGCAGACCGAGCAGCACCTGCCGGAGCGCGGCATCGGAGATCTCGGCGCCGACCGCGCCGGCCAGCCACTGCCGGTGCGCGACCGTCCCGGCTGCCCCGGCCGCTTTGGCCGCCCCGGTCGCCGCGGCCGCCCCGGTGCCCGAATCCACCTGACGCTCGCGCTTGGCCGCCATGCTCACGACGCTACCTGGCGGGGGACGCCGGGCTGGGCGCGGGAGGCCGGCGCACGACCGCGTCGCTCGCCGCCCGGGCGATCGCGTAGCCGGGTTTGATCACGGTGTTGATGAGGTGCAGCCGCTGGTCGAAGTGGGCGAAGGCGCTCTTCATCGCGTTGATCGTCAGCCACTCGAGGTCCGACCAGCCGTAGCCGAACGCCTCCGCGAGCCGGGCGAGCTCCGACGACAGCGTGACGGCGCTCATCAGCCGGTTGTCGGTGTTGACCGTCACCCGGAAGGACAGCTGCCGCAGCAGGCCGATCGGGTGCTCCGCGATCGACGGCGCCGCGCCGGTCTGCACGTTGGAGGTCGGGGCCATCTCCAGCGCGATCCGCCGGTCGCGGACGTAGCTGGCGAGCCTGCCCAGCGACACGGTGCCGTCGGTCGAGACGCGGATGTCGTCCACGATCCTGACCCCGTGGCCGAGGCGCTCGGCGCCGCACCACTGCAGCGCCTCCCAGATGGAGGGCAGGCCGAATCCCTCGCCGGCGTGGATCGTGATGTGGAAGTTCTCCCGCGCCACGTACTGGAAGGCGTCCAGGTGCCTGGTCGGCGGGCTGCCGGCCTCCGCGCCCGCGATGTCGAACCCGACCACGCCCTCGTCCCGGTAACGCACCGCGAGCTCGGCGATCTCCAGCGAGCGCGCCGCCGTCCGCATGGCGGTGAGCAGGGCGTAGACGATGATCCCGCGACCGCTGCTGCCGCGCCGGAACCCCTCGAGCACCGCCTCGACCACCTGGTCCAGGCTCAGCCCGCCCGCGACGTGGAGCTCGGGCGCGAACCTGACCTCGGCGTAGACCACCCCGTCGGCGGCGAGGTCTTCGGCGCACTCGGCCGCCACCCGGACCAGCGCCTCGCGCGTCTGCATGACCGCGACGGTGTGCTGGAACGCGTCCAGGTAGTACTTCAGGTGCCCGCGCCGCGCGCCGCGGGTCAGCCACGCCGCCACCTCGTCCGGATCGGCGGACGGCAGCTTGTCGTAGCCGATTTCGGCGGCCAGCTCGACCACCGTCGACGGCCGCAGCCCGCCGTCCAGGTGGTCGTGCAGCAGCACCTTGGGTACGGCGCGGATTTCCTCGGCGGTCACCGGCATCTGTCCATTATGGCTACGTCTGTGGCTACGGCGCCGCCGGTGATCACGGGCCTATCCGCTCCAGGATGGCCGGCTGCGGCGCGGGCGGCTCCGGCCCGATCTCGACGGCTCCGGCCAGCGCCTGCAGGGCGCCGGTGATGCGGTCGTCGTCGTTGCTGCGCAGCTCGAGGATGGGCTGACCGCGTTCCACCTGGTCCCCGGGCTTGACCAGGCAGCAGACCCCGGCCGCCGGGTCCACGGGATCCTCCTTGCGGGCGCGGCCCGCGCCCAGCCGCCACGCGGCCACCCCGACGGCCCGCGCCTCCATCGTCTGCACCCAGCCTGCCTCGGGCGCGGCGACCGTGTCCGCGTACGCGGCGCGCGGCAGCGCCGCGTCCGGGTCCCCGCCCTGGGCGGCGACCATGGCGCGGAACCTGTCCAGCGCCCGGCCGTCGGCCAGCGCCGCCGCGGGATCGGCGGCCGGCTCGGTGACTCCGGCCGCTCCGTTCACCCCGGCCGC
>Ga0070698_100003499_pt1 | contig 17276 bp, 14 predicted proteins | sample KBSK1502metaG_FD_65477 | JGI IMG/M metagenome (GOLD analysis project Ga0070698, IMG submission 65477) | Corn, switchgrass and miscanthus rhizosphere microbial communities from Kellogg Biological Station, Michigan, USA - KBS K1-50-2 metaG | ecosystem: Host-associated > Plants > Roots >...
AGCAAATTTGGCTCAATTCGACCGAATTGCGCCAGTCCCGGCGCTTCGATGCTGGCGAATGCCATCCCGGGTGTCATTCGACAGTCCGAGTGCGGGTCCGAGTGCCGGGTCCGAATGTCCGAGTGCGGGTCCGAGTGCCCGGTCTGAATGCCGGTCCGAGGGAGGGTCCGCGGAGTCGGGCCACGCTACGCGATCCGCGGCGCCGCGCTCGGGTCCTCCGGCGCGATCGGCAGCGGCGTTGCGACCGCGGCGGGCTGCTCCGACGGCGGCACCGGCGAGACGTGGGCGGCCGCCTCGCTCCCGCGGCGGAGGTCGGCCGCACGCGCCCCGGCCAGCACCTCGCCGAGCCGCTCGAGGCTCGCGATCGTGCCCGCGGCGAGGAAATCGTCGATGTATGGGAAGGCTGCGCGCATGCCCGCCGCCAAGGGCTGATAGCCGGCGGTTCCCGCGAGCGGGTTGAGCCAGACGAGCCGGTGGCAGTTGCGCCGCAGGCGCGCGCTCTCGACGGCGACGAGCGCGGGGTCGCCGCGGTCCCAGCCATCGGATACCACGATGACCACACCGCTGGTTCGCAGCGTGCGGCGCGCCCAGCGCACGTTGAACTCGTGAAACGATTCCCCGATTCGCGTGCCACCGGCCCAGTCGGTGACCGAATCGGCCACGCGCGCGAGCGCGCGGTCGCGGTCCCGGTCGCGCAGCAGGCGCGTGACGCGGGTGAGCCGCGTTCCGAACACGAACGACTCGGTGCGGACCGCCGACGAGGCCGACAGCGCCTGCACGAACCGGAGCAGGAGGCGCGAATGGCGCTCCATCGAGCCCGAGATGTCGCAGATCACGACGAGCGGCCGCGGACGCTGGACGTGCCGCCGCCAGACCCAGTGCACGATCTCGCCGCCGGTTGACAGGTTGCGTCGGAACATCGCCCGCGGCGCGAGCCGGCGGCCGTGTGGGTGGAGCTCGTAGCGGCGCGTGCGCCGTTTCTCGAGCTTCGGAACGAGCAGGTCGACGAGGCGCTCCGCGTCGTGCAGCTCGGCGGAGGTCATCCGATCGAACTCGCGATGGCGCAGCGCCTCGAGCTTCGAATAGGCATCCGGCGCGATCGCGAGCGAGTCGGCGTCCCCCGCTTCGTCCGTCTCTTCGTGCTCGCCGGGCAGCGGAACGCCGGCCTGGTCCTCGCCGCGCTCCATCCGCTCGTCGCCCTGGAGCGGCGGCTCGTCGCCGCGGGCATCGCCCTCGGCGGGCACGAGCTCGTTCCAGTCGTCGCCGAGCACCCCGTCCGGGTCGAGCGTCATCCGGTTGCGCCAGTAGCGCTCGAAGGTGATCTCGTACGGCTCGCGATCGTCCTTGCGACGCACGAAAACCGCGGCGCCGGCGGCCTTGACCTGGTCCCGGTCCTCGATGCCGACGATCTCGAGCGAGCGGGCGAAGTCGATCGCCGCCGCGAGGTCCACGCCGAGGCCCGCCTTGCGCAGCGCCCGCCCGAAACCGACCGCCCGACCCAGCAGCAGCTGGCCGTCGACCTCGCGCGCCATCAGGCCTCCCGCGCCACAGCGCCGGCCGCCGTCAACACCTACCGCGCCGTCGGCTCGGCCAGCAGCTCCTTGACGCGCTGGCCGCGCACGTGGCGGATGTCCTCCTCGTACTTGAGGACGACGCCGAGCGTCTCGTCGACGATCTGCGGGTTGAGCTCGGTCGCGCCGAGCGACAGGAGCGCGGCCGCCCAGTCGAGCGTCTCCGCGATACCCGGCACCTTCGTCAGGTCGGCGCTCCGCAGCCGGTGGACGAAGGCCACCACTCGTCGCGCGAGCGCCTCGGGGGCATTGGGCACGCGAGCGAGCACGATCTCGAACTCCTTCTGCTCGCTCGGGTAGTCGATCCAGTGGTACAGGCACCGGCGCTTCAGCGCGTCGTGGACCTCGCGCGTCCGGTTCGACGTGAGGATCACCCGCGGCGGCTGCTCCGCCCGAATGGTGCCGATCTCGGGAACGGTCACCTGAAAGTCGGACAGGATCTCCAGGAGGTACGCCTCGAACTCCTCGTCGGCACGGTCGATCTCGTCGATGAGCAGCACCGGCGGCGCGCCGTCGTGAGCCTCGAGCGCCTGGAGCAGCGGGCGCCGGATCAGGAAGTCCGGCCCGAAGATGTCGTGGGCGCTGGCGGTCTCGGCGGCGCCGCGCGCCTCGAGCAGGCGGATCTCGAGCATCTGGCGCGGGTAGTTCCACTCGTAGACCGCGGTGTTGACGTCGAGGCCCTCGTAGCACTGGAGCCGGATGAGCCGGGCGTCGAGGCTGCTCGCGAGGACCTTGGCCAGCTCCGTCTTGCCGACACCCGCCTCGCCCTCGAGCAGCAACGGCCGGCCCAGCTGCAGGGCGAGGAAGACGGCGGTCGACAACGACCGGTCGGTGATGTAGCCGCGCTCGCGGAAGGCCGCAGCGATCGCGTCGGTCGACTCAAGCGGCATCGCGGAACGTACAGGATCAGTCACCGATGGAATCTACACTGCGGCCGGCTCCAGCCGGCCAGGACCCCCGCTTTAGTTGCGGGTTGGGAGCATCGGGCGTAGGGTCACCCGATCTGGGGGACGCTTGGAGGACCTTGACATGCGCACACCCCGAGTCGCCCTGATCGGGAGCATCGTTGTGCTGCTTGCGGCGCCGACGATGGCACTTGCCGCCGGGCCGTACACGCTCGGGCCGGCAGTGACGGCATCCGGTCCGAGCCCGTTCGCCGGCTGCACTGCTGGCGGCGATCCGGACGCGGACCCGTCACCGATCAACTACCTGAACACCGAGGTCGAGCCGTTCGTCGCGGTCAACCCGACGAACTTCGACAACATCATCGGCGTGTACCAGCAGGACCGCTGGTCTGACGGTGGATCGCACGGCCTCGTCGCCTCGCGCTCGTTCGATGGCGGCCAGACCTGGGCGCAGAGCTTCGCGCAATTCAGCGTGTGCTCGGGCGGGAACCGGTATGCCCGCGCGACCGATCCGTGGGTGAGCTTCGACTCCGCGGGCCGGGCGTACCAGATCTCTCTCGGGATCGACAACGCCACCCTTGTCAGCTCCGACGTTGAAGCGTCGACCTCCGCCGACGGAGGCGCAACCTGGTCAGCGCCCGTCCAGCTCATCAGTGACACCACGGGCGTGCATTTCAACGACAAGCAGTCCATTACAGGCGACTGGCGCCCCGGCGCGGGGGCCGGAAAGGCGTACGCGACCTGGATCGTCGGCTCACTGCCCGGAGCAGAGAACATCGGCCCCGTTGGCGCGGGCCATTCGTTCGCCTACGGCGGCCAGCCGGTCTTCACGAAGACCACTGACGGCGGCGCAACGTGGTCGAAGCCGACCACGATCTCCAACGCCGTCGTCTACGTTCAGGGCAACCAGATCGTGGTGCTCCCGGATGGGACACTCGTGGACGTCGGGGCCATGCTGTTCAAGGGCTCTGGGATCCAGCCCACCCCGCAGGCGTATTTCTGGACCGCCTTCGTCTCGAAGAACGGCGGCAAGACGTGGGGTGCGCCGATCAAGATCGCGCCGCTTGGCACCCAGCTGCTGACGAATCCCGACATCCCCAATCCGACGTCCCTCAACCAGACGATCCGGGCGGGCGACTACATCCCTGACGTGGCGGTCGACCATGCGACCGGCGCGCTGTACATGGTCTTCGCCGACGGGATCTCAACCGGGTTCGATCACGTCAAGCTGACGAAGTCGACCGATGGTGGCAAGAGCTGGAGCACGCCGGTCGACGTGACCGAGACCCCGCCCTTGACCCACTCGTTCAACGGAACCGTCGAGGTCACCGCTGACGGAACGGTGGCCGTTATGTACTACGACCTCCGGAGCAACACTGCGGCACCGGGCCTTCCCACCGACGTGTGGCTCACCCTGTCGCAGGACGGTGGCGCCACCTGGACCGAACAACATCTGTACGGGCCGTTCGACATGGAGAACGCGCCCGTGGCGCGCGGCTGGTTCCTGGGCGACTACCAGGGCATGGCCGCCGCGGGCGACGACCTGGTGGCGTTCTTCTCGGTGGCGACGTCGAACGATCAGTCCGACATCATCGCCATCCGCGCGAACGCGCCGTGACCTGAGCTCGGCCGAGAGAGCGAAGCCCCGACCGCCGGTCGGGGCTTCGTCGTTTTCGGATCCAGCCCGGCCGCTATTCGTTGAGCCGCTCGCGCGCAGCCTCCAGGGCGCGCCGGGCCATGACGCCGGCCATCGCGGTGCGGTACGCCACGTCGGCGTGAATGTCGCCCTGCACCTCGACGCCATCGGTGATGGCGCCAACCGCGTTGCCGATTGCTGCCGAGCCGAGCTTCGTGCCGCGCAGCGCGTCCTCGACCGCGGCCGCGCGGTACGGCCGCTCGCCGACGCCGGTGACCGCGACGCGGACGTCGTCGATCGGGGCATCTGCGGAGAAGCCGCCGGTCTGGCCGATGACCGCGGCAACACCGGCGATCGCGAAGCCGGACGCCGGCTGCTCGAGCATCCGGTAGGCCGATCCGTACGAGCCCGACGGCGACGGCACGCGGATCTCGGTCAGCAGCTCGTCGGGCGTGAGCGCGGTGCTGAAGGCGCCCTCGAAGAACTCACCGATGGGGATCGTTCGCTCGCCGTGATGCGCGGAGCGCGCCACGACCTCCGCGTCGAGCGCGAGGAGAACCGCCGGGATGTCCGCGGCCGGGTCGGCGTGGGCGATCGCGCCCCCGATCGTCCCGCGGTTGCGGACCTGCACGTCGGCGATGCGCGGCAGCGCATCGGCCAGCAACGCGAGCCCCATCACCTTCGGCTCGTCGAGCAGCTGGGCGTAGGTCGTGAGGGCGCCGATGGCGAGCCGCCCGTCGGGCAGCGCGCGCACGCCCCGCAGCGAATCGATCCGGCCGATGTCGATCAGCCGGTCGGGTCGTGCCAGGCGCAGCTTCATGTACGGGAGCAGGCTCTGGCCGCCGGCGATGAGCTTCGCGTCGGCGCCGTGCTCCATGAGCAGTGCCAGCGCCTCGTCGACGGTCGAGGCCCGGCTGTAGTCGAACGCGGCCGGGATCATGCCTGGGCCTCCTTTCCGCCGGAGCCGTTGGAGCCGTTGGAGCTGCTCGAGCCGTTGGAGCCGCTCGAGCCCTTGCCGGCCGCCTGCATCGCGGCCCAGATCCGAGCCGCGCTGAGGGGCATGTCGAGATGGCGAATGCCGAATGGCGCGAGCGCGTCGTTGACGGCGTTCGCGACCGCGGCGGTGCTCGCGATCGCGCCAGCCTCGCCGACGCCCTTCACCCCGAGCGGGTTCACGGGCGACGGGGTGACCGTCTCGTCAAGCTCGAACGCGGGCAGCCACTCGGCCCGCGGCAGCGCGTAGTCGAGCATCGAGCCCGACTGGAGCGTGCCGTCCTCGCCGTAGATCGCTGCCTCCCACAGCGCCTGCCCGACGCCCTGGGCGATGCCGCCGTGGAGCTGCCCATCGACGATCAGCGGGTTGATCTTCTTGCCCACGTCGTCGACGGCGATGTAGCGCAGCAGGTCGACCTCGCCGGTGGCCTCGTCGATCTCGACGATCGCGATGTGCGTCCCGAACGGCCAGGTGCAGTTCGGGGTGTCGTGGTAGGCCGTCTCGTCCAGGTACGGTTCCATGCCCTCGGGCGCATCGAACGCGAGGTCGAGGGCGAAGGCGATCTCCTGGATGGTCTTCTTCTTCTCGGGCGAGCCTCTGACGAAGTAGTCGGCGCCGTTGACCTCGATGTCCTCGACCGAAGCCTCGAGCATGTGCGCCGCGTAGCGCTTTGCCTTGTCCTTGATCTTGCCTGCCGCCTTGATCGCGGCGGTCATGCCCACGGACGAGGTCCGTGAGCCGTACGAGCCGTAGCCGAACGGCGTGCCCTGCGTGTCCGAGTGCTGGACGATGACGTCCTCCATCGGCACGCCGAGCTCGTCGGCGACGACCTGGGCGTAGGTGGTCTCGTGGCCCTGGCCCTGCGGCTGGGTGCCCACCGTCGCGACGACCTTGCCGGTGAGATGGACGCGGATGTTGGCCGATTCCCACATCGCCGCGCCCCAGCCCTCGCCGACGGCGCCGATCCACTTCGAGGGCGCGACGCCGCAGACCTCGATGTACGTGCTCAGGCCCATGCCGAGGTACTTGCCTCGGCGTCTCGCCTCCGCCTTGGACGTCGCGAGATTCGCGTAGCCGGCGGTGGCGAGGGCCTTGTCGAGCGCCGGCTCGTAGTTGCCCGAGTCGATGTAGATCTTGGCGCCGCCCGACGCGGTCCCGAGGCCGGACGGGTTCTCGTACGGGAAGGCGTCGGGCGGGATGAAGTTGCGCCGCCGGATCTCGGCCCGGTCCATGCCGATCTCGGCAGCGAACAGGTCCATCGCCCGCTCGATGACGTAGGTCGCTTCGGGCCGGCCCGCGCCGCGATAGGCATCGACGAACACGGTGTTCGTGTAGACGCCGACGACCTCGGCGTAGACCTTGGGGATCTTGTAGCAACCGCTCAGCACGCGGGCGTAGAGCGTCGTCGGGATGCCCGGCCCGATCGTCGACAGCCGGCCGCCGAGGTTCGCGTAGGTCTTGACGCGGACCGCGTCGATCGTGCCGTCCTTCTTCCCCGCGATCTCGAGGTAGGTGATGTGGTCGCGGCCGTGAATGGTCGACTGGTAGTTCTCGCGCCGGCCCTCGATCCACTTCACCGGTCGCCCGTTCAGCCGCTTCGAAGCGAGCAGCACGAGCGGGTAGTCGGGGTAGCAGAAGATCTTCGTCCCGAAGGCCCCGCCGACGTCGGGGCTGATGCAGCGGATCTTGTGCTCCGGCACTCCCATGACGAACGCGGCAAGGAGCAGGCGCTGGATGTGCGGCGTCTGGCTCGACATCCAGATCGTGTACTCGTCGGTGCCCGGGCTGTACATGCCGACGTCGCCGCGGGTCTCCATCGGGTTCGGGATCAGGCGCTGGTTGACCAGGCGCTGCTTGACGACGACCTCGGCGGCATCGATCGCCTTGGCCGTGCCGTCCCTGTCGCCGACCGACCACTCGAAGACGATGTTGTTCGGGGCGGTCGAATGGAGCTGCGGCGCGCCGGGCTGGGTCGCCTTCTCGGCGTCGACGACGGTCGGCAGCGGCTCCCAGTCGACGAGGATCGCCTCGACCGCGTCGGCGGCCTGCTCGGCGGTCTCGGCGACGACCGCCGCGACGCCCTCGCCGTTCCATTTCACGCCGTCCGTGGCGAGCGCCCGCGGCGTGCTGACGTTGTTCTGAATGCCCGCCGAGCCGCCGGCCGGCCAGGCCATCGGCAGCGGGTTGTAGGGCACGTCGGCGCCGACGATGACGTCGAGGACGCCCGGCATCGACTTCGCGACCTCGATGTCGATCGACTTGATGTTCGCGTGCGCATACGGGCTCCGCAGGATCGCCATGTAGGCGAGGCCCGGGAGCTGGATGTCGTCGACGTAGCGACCTCGGCCGGTGATCAGCCGGCGATCCTCGACGCGCTTGATGGGCTGGCCGACGACGCCTTCCCGGATCGCTTCCGTGGTCATCGCAGCCCCCTCAGCCGGCCGCGCCGGCCGCCGCGCCCGCGGTCGTGCCGGTCTCGGTGGGCTCTCCGGCGCCGGCGCCGGCACTGATCGCGTCGGCGGCCTCGCGGATCGCCGCCACGATGTTGTGGTAGCCGGTGCACCGGCAGTAGTTGCCCGCGAGGGCATGCCGGATCTCGCCGTCGGATGGATGCGGGTTCTTCGACAGGAGGTCGGCCGCGGTCATGATCATGCCCGGGGTGCAGAAGCCGCACTGCAGGCCGTGCTGCTCCCAGAACGCGTTCTGGATCGGATGCAGGCCCTCGGCAGGCGTCAGGCCCTCGACGGTCGTGACGCTCGATCCGTCGGCCTGGACGCCGAGGACGGTGCACGACTTCACGGCGTCGCCGTCGAGCAGGACGGTGCACGCGCCGCACTGGCTGGTGTCGCAGCCGACATGGGTTCCGGTCAGGCCCAGGTCCTCCCGGAGGACCTGGACCAGGAGACGTCTCGGTTCGACGTCGACCTCCCGGCGCAGGCCGTTAACGGTCAGCGAGATTCGCTCCACGGGCGGGACCTCCTTGCCTCCGAGGTCCGCGTTGCACGCCGGAAGGGTGGCGTCGCGGGCTGCTCGCATCGTGGCACTGCGGGCGACTGCCTGCAACCCGTGCCAGAAGGACGGTCAGGTCACGGGTCCGGCGACCACGTCGTGGCGGGCTCGCCGCGCATGACCGCGGCGCCCTCGCGAATCGACTTCACGATCGACTGGTAGCCGGTGCAGCGGCAGTAGTTGCCCTGCAGGGCATCCCGGATGTCACCATCGGAGGGGTCCGGCGAGCGCTCGAGCAGGTCGAGCGCCGTCATGAGCATGCCCGGCGTGCAGTAGCCGCACTGGAGCCCGTGATGCTCGACGAAGGCGGCCTGCAGCGGGTGCAGGTGCTCCGGGTCGGGCGAGAGGTCCTCCACGGTCCGAACACTCGACCCGTCGGCCTGGACGGCGAGGACCGTGCATGACTTCACGGCCCGCCCATCGAGATGCACCGTGCACGTGCCGCACTGCGAGGTGTCGCAGCCGATCTTCGTGCCGGTGAGGTCCAGGTCGTCGCGGATGACGTCGACGAGCAGCCGCCGGGGCTCGACGTCGAGCTCGACCGCGCGGCCGTTGACGATGAGCCGGATCGCGACCCTGTTCAGGCGGGCGCTCCGACCGCGGCCACGTCCTCGAGCGCGTTGCCGATGCCGTCGACCATACGGTCGATCTGGCCCTCGGTGATCACGAACGGCGGTGAGATGTGGATTGCATGGCCGCGGAGGACGCGGCTCGCGACGCCGTGCCGGAGCGCCGCCGCGACGACCTTGTCCGGCGTCGCGGGATCCTGCTCCAGCACCTCCGGCTTGAGGGCGATTGCCGCGGTCAGCCCGATGTGCCGAATCTCGCCCACGAGCGGCGCGTCGGCCAGCCGTTCGACCGCGGTGGCGAGCACCGGCTCCAGCCGCTTGACCCGCCCGACCAGGTCCTCGCGCTCGATGATGTCGAGGTTCGCCAGCGCTGCCGCGGCGGCGCCGGAATGGCCGGAGTACGTGTAGCCGTGGCGGAAGACTGCGCCCGGGATCGGGTCATCCCAGAACGGCGCACGGACCCGCTCTCCGACCAGGACGCCGCCGAGGGGCATGTAGCCCGAGGTCACGCCCTTGGCGAAGGTGATCAGGTCGGGCTGGATGCCGAAGCGCTGCGTGGCCCACCACTCCCCCAGCCGCCCGAAGCCCGTGATCACCTCGTCGGCGATGAGCAGCACGTCGTACTGCCTGCACAGCGCGCTGATGTCGCGCCAGTAGGTCTCGGTGGGCGGGATCACGCCGCCCGCGCCGATCACCGGCTCGCCGACGAACGCCGCGATCTCGCCGCGCCGCTGGTCGAACAGCCTGGCCACCGCGTCGACGTCGAGGGCGGGCACGCGCACGACCTCGTTGATGAACGGCTCACCGCCGTAGCCGTTGCGCATCGCGGGCATGCCCACGAGCGAGGTGCCCATCGCGTGCATGCCGTGGTAGGCGTGCTCGCGCGACACGAGCAGGGTCTTCTGCGGCTGGCCGATCACGTCCCAGTACCGGCGCGCGAGCTTCGTCGCGGTGTCGATCGCATCCGAGCCGCCCGAGGCGAGGAAGACGACCGCGTTGTCGATCGGGGCGAGCGCGGTCAGGCGGTCCGCGGCACGGAGCGTCGCATCGGTCGTGTACGCGCCGAAGCTCGAGTAGCCCGCCAGCGTCGTGAGCTGCTCGGCCACCGCGTCGGCGATCTCGCGTCGCCCATAGCCGACGTTGCAGAACCACAGCGCCGCGGTCGAGTCGATGTACTCCTTGCCGTTGGTGTCCATGATCACGGCGCCGTCGCCGGAGGCGATCACGACCTCGTTGTCGGCGATGACGTGCATGTCGGCAAAGCCGTGCCAGAAGCGGGTGGGCATGGCGCGAGCGTATCAACCGTCGCGGTATCCGATGGTCGGGGGGACGGATACTGTGGCGGCGCTGGAGCTATGCGGCATCCACGCTGAATCACTTGGCTGATGCCGCACATCTATGGGACATGGTGGCGATGACGACCAGCGCTGCGGAAGCATCGGAGCTCATCGCATCCGCCGCCGGCGGCGACGAGGTCGCGTTCGCCAGCATCGTTGCGCGCCATCACGAGGACATGCGTCGAGTGTGCGCAGTCGTCGTCGGCGACGAGGGCATCGCCGAAGAGGCGGTCAGCGCAGCGTGGTCGATTGCCTGGCGGAAGCTCGGTGGCCTGCGCGATCCGGCGCGCCTTCGCCCATGGCTCGTCTCGGTCGCGGTGAACGAGGCCCGACAGTTGCACCGGGCCCGCAATCGTCGAGCGATGGTCGAAGTCGGCGTTGATCGCCGTACCGACCACGCCAGCTCGGCGGACCCGGCCTCCGGCATCGACGCGATGGACTTGCGCAACGCGATGTCCCGTCTCGACCCCGCCGATCGTGCCCTGCTCGCGATGCGATACGTCGCGGGATTCGATGCCACGGAACTTGGCTACGCGACCGGGCGCAGCGCCTCGGGAACTCGAGCGCGGCTGGCCCGATTACTGCACCGACTCGAGAAGGAGCTCGGCGATGGATGAGCTGAGCAGGTTCGAACGCAGCCTTGCCGCGGGGCTCGAAGGAATGGCAAGTCCGCGGCGGCCGGTTGATGCCCTCGCCGTGGCCCGTGATGCGGCAGCTCGACGCCCGCCGAGGAGCCGCGGCCTCGTTCCCGGCGTGCGGGCCTGGTGGCGCGGCTCAACGACCACTCGACCAGCCCCAGCGGTCGCTCGCCTCGCCGCACTGGCCGCGACGCTCCTGGTCACTGCGGGGTTGTTCCTGGCAATTGCGGGCCGAACGCCCCCTCCCGAGCCGACCCCAAGCCAGGCGGAGTCGCCCAACCCAAGTGCGCCGCGCCCATCGCCCGGCATGGGCATTGTCCCGCTCACCCCGGATCTCCAGCACCTCAGTGCCGGTCGCTGGGCCGTCAAGTCGCCGGATTACGTCACTTGGCCGTTCGAACGTCTGACCTTCGAGCTCAATGAAGCGTGGTTCGCGAACGATGTCTCTCGTGGCGCTGGGCTGCGGCGAGGCCCCCCTGGCCTTGATTCCGACGACGTCCCCCGGCCCGAGATCAACTACTCAACGATCATTGGACTCGGAACCACCCCGGGCTGTCAGCCCGACCCGCCTGTTGTCGGACCGACTGTCGCCGAGCTCGCCGATCATTTCGGTGCGATCTTCGGCGTCGAACCGAGCGAGGTCGACCTCGCTGGCTTCCACGGCAAGCGGCTTGATTTCACCGTCCCCCTCGGGTCGATCGATTGCCGCATCACGTATGGGTGGACGGGCGCGGGCGCGGGCCACTCCTGGCAGCCGGGATCACGACGGCAGCTGACCATCCTCGACCTTCTCGGGACGGCGTTCATGATCGACGCGGGCGCCCCACAGGGTGCATCCGTTGATGTCTGGTCCGATCTCGAGCGCGTCGTTGCTTCAGCCGAGTTTGTGAACGTCAGCAGCACGGTCGGTAAGCGGGCGGAAGCGGTATCCGAGGCGGCGACCCGCGCGTGCGCAGGGTTGGCGTACGAAGCCTGCCTCGCAGACTTCGCTCGGATCGCGGCATCCAACCCCGGGGCGTTCGCTGCAATCTGCGAGGACGCCGCAGGCGACTGGGAGATCGTGCTCGTCGACCTCAGGGGAGTCGAATGTCTCGGCCACGACGGAAGCTCCCCAGGACCGGCCGTCGTGGTGGTGATGTTGCCGTGAACGCCCATGCGCCGCGCGCCAAGACCCTCGCTACGATCTCGTTCGTCGCCGCCGACCCCGTGCTGATGGAGCGTCGTGGCCAAGCGCCGCGCGCCGGGCGTCGATGGAGCGCGGATCCAAGGAGCGGGCGAGCTCCTCGCCGGGCGGCATTGCGGCGAGTCGCGCCGCCTCCCCCAGGATCCGCATCTTGCGGAGGGCGGCCTCCCAGGTGAGATTCGCCCAGGAGCCGGCTGAGCCGATGCCCACCCGATCACGCCCTCGCCCCCTGGTCGACGCCGCGTAGTGCGCCGCCCAGAGCAGCACCTCCTTCGGCTCGTCGTCGGCGCCCGCCGACTCGACCCCAGCGATCACGCCCCGATCGCCGGCCCACCTCGTGACCAGGTTCCAGCTGTCCGGCCCCGCGATGAGATCGACGGCGAGGCTCGCATACGGCAGCTCGAGCACGGTCGACCAGGCATCGGGACCGGGCGAGCCGCCGACGATCGACAGCGACAGGTGCGTGCCCGTCACCTTCGCGAGCAGGGCATCGTGGGCATCGTGGAAGCGTCGCCGCTCAGCCTCGTCGCCCAGGCGCTCGAGCCCCGACTCCTCGATCTCGACCAGCGGGCAGCCCGCCTGGGCGAGCGCGAGCACCACGTCGGCGAGCGCATCCGCCTGCTTGACGCCACCACCGAGCCCGAACGGCCCAGGCAGCGCCTGCTTCACGGCCCGTTCCGTCATCGCCTGGGTCGACCGCCAGGCATCGACGGCCGCCTCCGGCGTCGGCGCACCCTCGAAGTCAAGGGCTCCAAGGCGACCGTCGGTGATCGGCTCGAGGCCCGCATCTTCCTGCGCCCGGATCGCGACCCGGATCAGCTCGTCCGCGTCCGCGGGGGCATCGGTCGGGCGCGGCAGGGCACCGAGGAGCGTCGCGAACACCGTCCGATCGTAGGCGAGGAGCGTCACGCGGTCCGGCTCTTACGCTGCGCTTACGTTCGGAGCCGATCGGGCGCGGACCTGCGCCTAGACTCGCCGCCGTGAAATCGATCCTGGTCGTCGATGACGAGCGGAACATCGTCGACCTGCTGCGGCTGTACCTCGAGAAGGAAGGCTTCGGGGTTATCGCCGCGGTCGATGGCGAGCAGGCGCTCGCACTCCATCAGCGCCACGAGCCGGACCTCGTGATCCTCGACCTCATGCTCCCCAAGCGCGACGGCTTCGAGGTGTGCCGGGAGATCCGGAAGCGCGGCGACACGCCGGTGATCATGCTCACGGCGCGGGGCGAGGACGTCGACGCGATCGTCGGGCTCGAGCTCGGCGCGGACGACTACGTCACGAAGCCGTTCAACCCGCGGGCGCTCGTCGCCCGGGTCAAGGCCGTGCTGCGTCGGGCCGACGGGACGGTGAAGGCGGGCCGGCCGTTCGAGGTCGGCGCGTTGCGGGTGGATCCCCGGCGGCGCGACGCATATGTCGGGGAGCGGCGGCTCACGCTCCGCCCGCGCGAGTTCGACCTGCTGGTCGCGCTGGCTCGTGACCCTGGCGTGGTCCTGACCCGGGACATGCTCCTGGAGGACGTGTGGGGCACCGACTTCCCGGGCGAGACACGGACCGTGGACGTCCATGTCGCCGAGCTGCGCAAGGCGCTCGCGCCGGACGGGCCGGAGATCGAGACGGCGCGCGGCTACGGCTATCGGATGGTGCCGCCGCGGCGAGAGCCGGTGCCGGACTCCGACGCCTCGCGCGGCACCGGCGAATCCGACGCGCCCGAATGATCCCTCGCTCCCTCGGCGGCCGGCTCCTGTCCGCCTTCGCCCTGCTCGCGCTGGCGATCGTGCTCGCGGTCGGTGGCGCGCTGTTCGTGGTCCTTCGTGGCCTGCACCAGGATTCGACGCTCAACACCCTGTCCGACGTCGTCGGCAGCGTGCTCCCGCAGGTTCGCGACGCGATCGGGACAGGCCAGCTTCGGGGCACCGTGCTCGAGCTCCGCGACCAGATCGCCGAGCGCGGCTATCAGCTCGTCATCGTGGCCGCGGACGGGCACATCCGCTCGATCGAAGGCACCTCGTTCGCGGGGGTCGTCGTCGACGCCGACATGACGGTCGGTGCGCAATCATCCGGATCGTTTCGGCTCGAGGACGAGCCGTACCTGTACGTGGCGACCGGGACCCGACGCGTCGGCGCCGCCGGGCCGAAGGGCATCGCGGTGATCGCGAGGGACCAGTCCGGCGCGCTCGCCCTGGCCGACCTCGGCCGGACGATCCCGATCGTGATCGGCGTGATCCTGCTGATCGCGACGCCGCTCGCCGTTGCCCTCTCGCGGAGCGTGACGCGACCGTTGCGGCGCATCGCCGCGGCCACCGCGGAGATTCCCTCGGGCCGAGCACAGCCGCTGCCGCTCGAAGGGCCCTCCGAGGTACGCGAGCTCACGGGCACGTTCAACACGGTGGCCGGCGAGCTCGAGGCAACGCGACGACGCGAGAGCGAGCTGCTCGCCAACCTGCGCCACGACCTGCGCACGCCGCTGACCGTGATCACGGGCTTCGCGACCGCCCTCCGCGACGGGACGGCGAAAGGCAAGAACGCGGAGGCCGCCGCGAAGGCGATCGAGGAGGAGGCCGGGCGGCTGGAACGGATGGTCGCCGAGGTCGGTGCGATCGAGCGGATCCGGTCGGGCGAGGAGCAGATCCGGCCCGAGATGCTCGACGCCGGCGAGGTCCTTGCCGCAACCGCGACCCGTTTCGGCGCCCGCGCGACCGCCGCCGGCGTCGACCTCGCGACGGTGACGGCCCCTGGCGCCACGCTGACGCTGGCCGCGGATCGCGTCGCCCTCGACCGGATGCTCGGCAACCTCGTTGAGAACGCGCTTGCCGCGACGCCTCCAGGCGGGCACGTGCTGATCCAGGCCGGCCCGGCGGCGCTCGCGAGTGGTATCGACGCCATTCACTTCGACGTCATCGACGATGGGCCGGGTTTTCCGGCAGGAACGTCCGATCGCGCCTTCGAGCGCTTCTGGCGCGGCGATCCCGCGCGCGCCGGCACGGGCTCCGGGCTCGGGCTGGCGATCGTGCGCGAGCTGGCCGTCACCCATGGCGGCGTAGCCCACGCCGAGAACCAGGTGCCGCACGGCGCCCGCGTCGGTTTCACGCTGCCGCGAGTACCGTGGCCGGCCGGCCTGGGCAGGTCCGCCGCGGCCTCGTCGTGACCCGCCGGGCGCGCCCTACCATGCCCGGCATGGACATCGTCGAGCTTCGCTCGGACACGTTCACGCGGCCCACCCGCGAGATGATCGAGGCCATGGCCGACGCGGAGCTCGGCGACGACGTCTGGGGCGAGGACCCCACCGCGATCTCGCTCCAGGAGCACTGTGCCGAGCTGTTCGGCAAGGAAGCCGGCCTGTTCGTGCCCAGCGGCACGATGGGCAACGAGACCGCGCTCAAGGCGCTTACCAACCCGGGCGACGACGTGATCGCCGAATCGCGCTCCCACGTCGTCCTCTACGAGCACGGCGCGCCGAGCGTGATCTCCGGGGTCATCCTGCGGCTCATCGACGGGCCGGACGGGCGGCTGCCGGTCGGCTCGGTGCGGGACATGATCGCGAGCGCGAACGAGCACACCTCGCGCATCAGCCTCGTGTGGCAGGAGAACACGCACAACGCGAGCGGTGGCCGCGTCATCCCGCTGGAGCACGTGCGCGAGGTCGCGCGGCTCGCCCACGCGGGCGGGGCGAAGGCGTTCATCGACGGGGCGCGGATCTTCAACGCCTCCGTCGCCTCGGGAGTGCCGGTGCGCGCGTACGCGGCGGAGGTCGACGCCCTGAGCTTCTGTTTCTCAAAGGGCCTCGGCGCGCCGGTCGGCTCGATGCTGCTCGGGACGCAGGAGCTCATCGATCGAGCGCGGATCATTCGGCAGATGCTCGGCGGCGGCATGCGCCAGGTCGGGCTGCTGTGCGCCGCGGCGCGCGTCGCCGTCGACACGATGGTCGATCGACTGGCCGAGGATCACGAGAACGCCCGCGTCCTCGCCGAGGGTTTTGCCGATGCCGCACCGGGCTCGGTCGACCCGTCCGCGGTCGAGACGAATATGGTCTACATCGACCTGCCCGGCCGTGACGTCGACGCGATCGTCCGCTCGATGTGGGCAGACGGCGTCCGCGTCGCCGCCCTCGGCCCGACGCGCATCCGTGCCGTCACCAACAAGGAAGTCGATCGGGCCGGCATCCAGCGGGCGATTGCCTCGTTCGCAGGAGCCGTCGGCGCGGCGCAGCCCGTCGCAATCGCCGGCTGAAGGTGACCCGCTAGAGCGTCGCGCCCCCGACGGCGAGGCTCGCCGCCACCACCCCGACGAGCGCGATCACCCCTGCAGCGACCAGGATCGGCGAGCGCTGCGCCGGCTCGCCACGCGGGTTCTGCCAGGCCGAGCGGAGCGTCGGCACCTTGCCCGGCGGCACGATGAAGCCGAGCCACATGCCCGAGATGAGACCGCCGATGTGGGCCGCGTTGTCGATGTTCCCGCCCGTGCCCTGGCTCAGGAATCCGAAGAACAGATTGATCACGATGAAAAAGCCGAGCTGGGGGACGATGGCCCGGGCGCGCCGGTCGAGCATCGGGTGGTGGGCGCGCGTCCCGGCGAAGATGACCCCGACGAGCCCGAAGATCGCGCCGGAGGCTCCGACGGCCGGCCCGGGCGAGGTCAGGAAGCTCGCCGTCGACGCCGCGATCGCGGTCAGGAAGTAGAAGAGCAACAGCAGGCGCTTGCCCCAGATCGACTCGACGATCGGGCCGATGATCCACAGGGCGTACATGTTCAGCAGCAGGTGCAGCGAGAACCACGGCGCCTCCGGGCCGCCCGGCTGGTGGACCAGGGTCACCGTGAACAGCCGCCACAGCTCCCCGTTCTGGACGTCCTGGCGATCGAGGTAGAGGGCGGTGAACAGGCGCAGCTCCGGATCGGAGAGCGTGATCAGGGTGACGATGGACGTCGCGATCACGAGCAGGTGCGCGAGGCTGATGCCGGTGCCGCCACGGGCGCGCGAGAAGTAGCGGTTCGACGCGCCCGCGTTGCCCGTCTCCTTCGCCAGCCAGCCGAGCCGCGCAGCGATCTCCGCCTTGTCCCCTGCCGGAGCGCGGCGGTCCGCCTCGCGATAGGCCTCGATCGCCGACTGCAGCTCGCCCGCGCGAACGCGTACGCCGGCGAGGTTTCGCCACGCCTGGTAGGTCGACGGGTTGTCGCGCAGCCGGACGATGGCTTCCCACGCCGCTGCGGCCTGGCGCTCATCGTCGAGCCGGTACAGCGCGTCGCCATAGCCGAGCAGCGCGGCGCTGGTGATCGCCGGGTCCGTGTGCCCGACCACGCGGCGGAAGTCGACGAGGGCCTGCTGCGCGTCGCCCAGGTCCAGGCGCTCCCGGCCGCGGGCGATCAGCCGCTCCGCCACGGCGGCGTCGACCGGGCCCTGGGCCCGCAGGGCAGCGTCGAGCCGGGGGTCGGCGAGGGG
>Ga0070698_100003501_pt1 | contig 17268 bp, 21 predicted proteins | sample KBSK1502metaG_FD_65477 | JGI IMG/M metagenome (GOLD analysis project Ga0070698, IMG submission 65477) | Corn, switchgrass and miscanthus rhizosphere microbial communities from Kellogg Biological Station, Michigan, USA - KBS K1-50-2 metaG | ecosystem: Host-associated > Plants > Roots >...
AAATTATTGTGCAAATATAACAAGCAAACGGCGGGCCCGTTTACGAATGAAGAAAAGAGATTTTGATACCGGCTTTAGTTCCCTGATTAGGCTTCCGTTGCAAGTTTATCCTGAACTTGTCGAAGGGCAATCCTTTCATCGTTCTTATCGCTAATCATCATAGGGTCGTAGCATGGCTCCGGCAATCCGTGCCACGGTTTTAAACCGTGGCACGGATTGCAGCAAGAGATGTATTTTCGTACTGTATGAAAAAAATCTATACTATCGGCATCTGTACTACCAGCCAGGCACTCTTTAAAGAAACGGGTGTTGATAAATTGATAAAAGCTAAAGGCGGCTTTGAATTCCAGGATATAAAATTTGAAAAGATAACACCTTCCCAATTGGAAGAAATGAAAAAGATGTCGGGGACCTATGAATCCTTATTCAGTCGCCGGGCAATAAAGTATAAAGAATGGAAATTAAAAGATAAACCTCTGACTGAAAAAGATTATCGCCAGTACATTTTAGATGAGTATACTTTTTTAAAACGTCCTGTTATAATCATGGACGATAAGATCTTTGTAGGGAGTGAAAAGAAGACAATAGCAGAAATAAAAAGGGAGCTGCAATAATTGCAGCCCCTCCGCTCTCATAGAGCTGTCCGGCTTATTGCGAGACTAGAAACTCACTTTAGCACCGAATGTTGCATAAAACATTTTCTCACCTTTCTCTGAAAGTTCAGGTCTTCCTTCAACGATCAAAAGATTTTGTGGTATCACATAAGCAGGTGTAAATAACAATTGCAATTTTCCCGTTGCAAAAATTACCGGCGCAGAAAACTCATAAGAAAGAATATTGAATTTTTGTGCCGATTCCGTTACCAATTGTTCATTTCCCGGAAAAAATAAAAACCCGCTTGTTCTTTTTAAATAACTTTTAGTGAATTGTTGTGTGCCTGCATTTATGTATGCGGATGGATCAATTACCAAAACAGACTTATCATTTATTTGATACCTGAAAATATGATCAAGGCCAGCAGTAATACCAAAATCTGTTTTATCACTAAACTTGGCATCCGCGCCACCGGTGACGTTTAATACTTTATTTAACCAGGTCAGCGTCATTCCTGTTTGTGCTTTCAATGCTGATTGAACAAGCTCGCTGCTTTCCTGGTAAAATGGTTTTACCAGGTAAATATTTCCCAGCAATTTATCTTTTGATTTAAATTGATAGCCAACCGAAGTAATTGTACCCGCATATTGAAATGATGCTGCAGCATTATTTACAAACACAGGTGCGGCATTTATATAAAAGCTTTCATTGAACCATAATTCAGCCAATGGAAAGAATCCACTGCTATGAAGGCTATCAACTCTTCCATAATAATTGAGGCCTGTATTATAATTTGCGCTGATCTTAAATTCAGTTTTTTTCTTTTCCGCAGCCTGTTCAGTCTGGGCATTTAAAAAATACCCGATCAGCATAAACAGCAACACAGATCCTGTATGTCTCATAAGTTTCATGTGACATTAATTTTTTTTAAATTCTGTCCCGACTTAGTCGGGACAGAATTTATCGGATGAAGGATAACGAGAGAAACTCAGAATATGGATTTAATTCTTTGAAGCTTGTACTTTCGTTTCAGATTTTACTTCACCTGAAACAGAAGCATTCGCTTTTGGCTTTACTGATGTTGCTGTTTCTTTTGCAGCTTTTGCATCTGCTTTTACTTCAGCCTCAGTTTTTGCTTTTACAGATTTTGTTGTTTCCACAGTTGTATTCACTTTCTTTTCTGTGGTTGCTTCAACCTTTGTTGCTGTGTTTTCAGCAGTTTCAATTGTTTGCTTGCCGTTTACTTTTACATCTGCAGCTGTATTAGCAGTAGTTGTTGAGTTAACGTCAGCATGAACAACGGAATTAGGCGCAGCATTCTCCTGTGCCTGGGCAGATGCATTTGTTGAAGCTTGTGCATTAGCAGCTGCATTCACATTTATGTCTGCACTGTTCTTTACATCATTTTTTACTTCAGTAGTTGTTTGTACAGCCTTTGTTGCTTTTGCATCTGCAGTAGTAACAGCTTTTGTTTTTACTGCTGCACCTGTATTTGTGGTTGTTGATACAGCAGCTCTTGTTGATTGAGTTGCGGTATTTACCACTGGTTTTACATTAACAGCATTAGCACTTACAGCTGCATTCGTAGCTGCCTGTGTTGTTGTTTTCAATCCCAGGTTTACTTGTGAAAAAGCAAAACCTGAAAAAAGAACTGTTACAAATAGGGCGATTGTTTTTTGCATCGTCTTCATAGATGATTTGTTTTGATTAATAAAAATTTCAGCTATAGGACTCTGCTACTGGTAATTGATTATAAAAAATTGTGCCAATCAGCAGATCATCGTGTTTATACGTTTCTTTTGTTTGAAAATCAATTTGTTCTTAGAGTGGAGTGTTTACAAGTTGGTGACCATAATAACAGACAGGATATAATATGGAGGGTTTAATAAACGTGGATAAATCTATTTTTTATTTTTTTAAATCCGTAGATAGGGTTTTTTCGTAGTCGATAAAATTTTCAAACCGGTCTTAAACTTTTTGAAGCTTATATCCATTATTATAATGAGCATATAAATATTGCTGGTTCAATTTTTCATCTGTCAACTGCTGTTTTACTTTATCCCAGGTAATTTTTTCTTTGCATCTGTATGCAATATTTCCTAATTGGCAAACAGTAGCAATATGTGCCCCGGTACTTATGGGGCAATTGAGATCATCTTGCTTGCCTGATTTTATTGCAGCAACAAAATTTTCCCAATGTTTCAGTAATGCATTATCAGTTGGTTTTTTTCTTTCCACCAATACTTTTTCTTTACTTCCTTTTTCAGGGATCACTTCCCATCCACCTCGATCTAATTCTAATGTTCCGTTATTACCTATGAATGCAATGCCATGATCTTTTCCAAACAAGCCATTATCAATTCCCATTGCATGATCCCATATCAAATTGAATTTATCAAACTCATATAATGCACCCATTGTATCAGGCGTTTCCTGGTACAGATCAGGATAAGCAAAATATCCGCCTAACGCTGAAACTGTTTTCGGAACATCTGCATTCATTCCAAATATTGCATAATCCATCAGGTGAACTCCCCAATCAGTCATTAACCCACCAGCATAATCCCAGAACCAGCGAAATTGAAAATGAAATCTGTTAGCATTGAATTTTCTTTTGGGTGCAGGCCCTAACCACATATTATAATCAACTCCTGCCGGTGGTTCTGAATCCGGGATCTTTTCTCCTGGCTTGCACCATCCCTGATAACACCAAACTTTTACTGTTCTTATATTTCCCAGTTGTCCTGTTCTTATAAAATCAACAGCATCTCTGAAATGTTGCCCGCTTCTTTGCCATTGACCAGCCTGTACAATTTTATTATATCTTTTTTGAGCAGCTACCATTGCACGGCATTCTTCAATTGAATTGCCTACTGGTTTTTCAACATAAACATGTTTACCTGCTTCAACTGCATGCATCATAATTAATGCATGCCAGTGATCGGGTGTGCCTATTATGACGGCATCAATATCTTTTTGATCTAAAAGCTTCCTGTAATCACCATATGTTTTCACTTTTGAAATATCAACTTTCATTTTTGAAAGATCTGCCATTCTTTTATCCAATACATTTTTATCTACATCACAAAGTGCAACTACGTTTATTCCCGGTACCTGTAACGCAGCGGTTAAATTACTCCAGCCCATACCATTGATGCCGATGGCACCGAGATTTAATTGATCACCCGGCATTATTTTATTTTTTAAAATGACAAATGGTTGTCCACTAAAAGAGGATAACAATGTACCTCCGGCAAAAAGAGTGGCAGAAGTTTGTAAAAAACGACGACGATCAGTCATAAGAATATTTTTTAAAAGAAGAGATTGAAGTTAGCATATAATTTTAAATATTATCTTGTTGATAATAATGTTTTCAATTTCGTGGTCAACATATCAAGCAATTTTATATAGCGGGATACTCTTAGCTGTATTTGCTTTCTTCCTGCTGCTAAAAATAACTGCACCTTACGGACGTCATAGTTCTGCCAACTGGGGGCCGCTTATTTCCAATAAATGGGCATGGGTAATAATGGAATTGCCGGTTTTGATCGTTTTATATCTATTGATCTTTCCGGACATAATACTTTTTTCTTTTCCTTATTTAATAATTATTGGCTTATTCAGCATTCATTATATCAATCGCATTTTTATATTTCCGTTTCGTATCCATACAAAAGGAAAGAAGATGCCCGTGATCATTATGCTATCGGCTATTTTCTTTAATACCGTGAATGGTTTCTCTTTTGGTTATTATTTTACTCATTTTGCTGATTATACAAATGAATGGCTTAGCGATCCACGATTTATAGTTGGCCTTATTTTATTTTTTACAGGATTATACATCAACTGGAAGGCCGATAATATCTTAATTCATTTACGCAAACCTGATGAAACAATTTATAAAATACCTGATGGTTGGTTATTTAATAAAATAAGCTGTGCAAATTTGTTTGGTGAGTTGGTTGAATGGTTTGGCTTTGCCATTCTTTGCTGGAATCTACCTGCTCTTACTTTTTTTATCTGGACAGCGGCCAATCTTATTCCCCGGGCTTTATCACATCATAAATGGTATAAAGAAAAGTTTGCCGATTACCCACAGAACCGGAAGGCGATATTACCCTATCTTCTTTAAGCAATCAATTAAAACGTATTGCTTTCAAAAAATCAATTGGGAGATCTGTTTTTCCATTTATTGCAAGATCAGCAAGAATTTCGCCTACAACAGAGGCGAATTTAAAACCATGACCACTAAAGCCACACGCAATAGAAACATTGTCTTCATAGCCCGGCAATCTGTCGATGATAAAATTTTCATCGGGGGAGTTTGCGTACAAACAAATTTTTGTGGAAAGAACAGAATCAAAAATTCCGGGTAAATATTTATTCAAACAGTACTTCACATTTTCAATATCATCTTCAGTTGTCTGCCTGTTTACATTGTCGGGATCCGTTATTTGCATGGGAAGATGATGAGCCAGCTTTAATCCTGCCGGTTCACCAAACTTTTTCGTGTCCAATATAGGAAAGCCGTAATAACAACCATGTTTATCATCATCACCGATCATCCAGCAGGGAAATTTATTTAATTTGAACTGATCATCATTTTTAGTTTTTATCCATGCAATAAACTGTCTTGTTATTTTTATTTTATTTGAAAAGCCGGGAATCATTTTACCTGCCCATGCTCCGGCCGTTATTATAAGTTTATTGCACCGATAAGTTTGCTTGTCTGTTTTTACTATTACACCACTTCCTTCTTTTTTCTCCGAAGAAGTCCCTTTGGACCACTCAATCACTTTTTCATTAGAATGAATTGTTGCTCCATTCTTCGTTGCTTCAGCGGCATAAATCCTGATCGCCTTTTCCGGAGGCAGAAATCCAGCTTCCGGCTCAAACAGCACGTCAAGGTTTCCCGGAAAATCAAATTGGGAAAAGCGATCAGCAACATCTTTACTAATTAATTTCTCCAATTCAATATTATATAATGAAGCAGCCAGCTTTACTCCTTTTATTATTTCATTAGTTGGGTCACCGGCATACAACAAGCCTGTTCTAAAATAAAGTTGCTGACCAGTTTCTTGTTCAAGCATTTTCCAATTTTTATAAGCTCTTTCAAGAAGAGGTACATAATCGGGGTGTTCAAAATATGCTTTACGAATGATACGGCTTTGACCTGCATGTGAACCAAATTCGTGAGAGATATCAAACTGTTCAAGCCCCAATACTTTATAGCCTCGTTTTGCCAAATAATAGCATGTGGCAGATCCCATAGAACCAACACCAATAACAATAACATCGTATGAAGTAATCTCAGCCATTGGAGAGACTTAAAATTACAGTTAGCATTGGAAAAATAATTATCTTTTGAGATTATTATTCCCACCCCATTTTAAGCAACCTATCCCAACCCAGAAACTGATTTTTATTTATGTTATAATAAACAGTTCGCATGGAAGTACACCGCCATTCACATACTGAAAGAAAAAAATGGACACATTATTTCTGGGAGTTTTTTATGTTGTTTCTCGCTGTGACCCTTGGATTTTTTGTTGAAAACCAACTTGAGCATTATATAGAGCATAAAAGAAAACTTGAGTATATCAAGGCCATGGTTGAAGATTTGAAAGAAGACACAGCATCATTCAGCCAATTGGTAAAAATTAATTTAATGGCCAATGCAAAAATCGATACCCTTATTACCCTGTTGAAAGGAAAAGAAAGAAGCGGCTCAACAAGGAAGATTTATTATATGGCCAGAACGATCCCATTGTCAGATGCGGACCTGGTAGTACAGAATAAAACTTTTGAACAACTAAAAGGATCCGGCGGGCTTCGGCTGATCCGTAATTCCCAAACACAAAATAAAATTGGTTACTACTACCAGAATAATAAGAGTATTGAGTCAGGATTTATACTAATGCAATTTCAGAATCGGCGGGATCTTTTCCTGGCATTCGATGAGCTGTTTGATGCTGCTACCATGCAGGACATAATGAGATCGTCATGTGAAATGCAGACAGCAATTCCGGAATTCAAGCTGCTTAGTGATGACCCAAAAGTGATAAACCGTTTTTGCACCCGCTATCACATTATGTATAGCACTAAAAAGAGTGACAATAAATCAGGCCAACTACCTGCATAATGAGGCTACTGATTTAATTAAATGCCTGGAAAAAGAATATCACCTAAATTAAATACTTATGGAAGTACATGCACACACACATACTGCAAGAAAAAAATGGACGCATTATTTCTGGGAGTTTCTCATGTTGTTCCTTGCAGTGCTCTGCGGTTTTTTAGCAGAGAACCAGAGAGAACATATGATAGAACACAGGAGAGAAAAAGTATATATGACATCATTAGTGGAGGATCTGCAAAAGGATACATCATTGTTAATACTTGCCCTCAAGTTCAATGACTACCTGGTAAAAGGAGGGGATACATTAAGACAAACTATTTATGATGTGGGTGTAAAAGACAGCGCTGTAAAAAAACTTTACGTTTATTCAAGACAATATTTAAGGCCACTTAGTTTTGAATATACAGACAGGACATCTTCACAGTTAAAAAATTCCGGCGCCATGCGACTTATCAGGAAGAAAAAAGTGTCGGATAGTATTGTGAATTACTGGAGTAATTGTCAAAAAACGGTCTTTTTGCACGAACGCTATCTTTTCTTTTTAAACAAAGCAGGCGATTTTCGGAATAAGATACTCGACAGCCGTTATTTTTTTGATGCTGACTATGAATTGGAGATCTTTCCTGTAAAAGATAACCCTGTATTGTTGTATGATGACCCCAAATTGCTTTCAGAATATGCCAATCTTGTTTTCCTTGTGCAACAGATCCAACGGCAAGCTATAAAGAACAACTATACAATACAGCTTAAAAATGCAATTGATCTTATCAATATTATTAAGAAAGAATATCATCTGAAATAAAACATTTATGGAAGTCCATACACATACTCATACTGCAAGAAAAAAATGGACCCATTATTTCTGGGAATTTTTAATGTTATTCTTTGCTGTATTTGCGGGCTTTTTAGCAGAGAATCAACGTGAGCATTATGTTGAACACTTGCGGGAGAAACAATTCATTAATTCCCTGATCAATGACATTAAAGTGGATACGGCTAGGCTTAATAGGATCATTAGTAACAGGGATATTCGTGAGTCAAAACTGGATTCTCTCACAAACTTATTGAATAGTGATTCTGCAAGCCGGCTTACAAAAGATATTTATTTTCTTGCGACCACTATTCCCAGAATAACTCTTTTCCAGTTCACACCAAATGATGGCACGATGCAACAGCTAAAAAATGCAGGAGGCTTGCGATTGATAAGAAATTATATCGTTACAGATAGCATAATAAATTACGATGCAGCTGTCAGAATACTTCTTCGTTTGGATGACCAGGAGCAGCATATAATAAATATACAGAGAGAGATCGCCCCCAGGATTCTTAACGGGCTTGCGCTGGGTAATTTTTCTGATAAGGATAATATCCCCGTGAGGCTTGATCGAAACCCACCACTGATGCCCGATTATAAAACATCTTTAAATGAATTTAATTATAGATTGGTTTCTGTAAAAAATGTAAATAAAGGTTACAGAAGAGAAGCAAGAAGATTATTGCAACAGGCGACCAATCTTTTAAATATATTAAAGGAAAAATACCATATAAAGTAAAATACTTATGGAAGTACATGCACATTCACATACAGCCAGAAAAAAATGGACACATTATTTCTGGGAATTCTTAATGTTGTTTCTCGCTGTATTTAGTGGTTTTTTAGCAGAGAATCAAAGAGAGCATTATGTCGAGCATCAACGGGAAAAACAGTATGCCAAAGAATTGTATGCTGAATTTTATGCGGACTCCATTGCCGTTGCCGATAAAATAAAATTGAGGCTGGAAAAAGAAAAAGACATGGATTATCTGAGGAGTTATTTTATAGATAGCTCATTAACTTCACTGCCAAGAGAATTTTACCCGGCTTATACGACAGTAATGTACCTTGTAAACACCTATTCTTTTGAGCCGAAAGACGGTATTCTCAGTCAGCTTAAAAGTTCGGGCTCACTCCGGTATTTCAATAACATTACGCTGCAAAAACTGTTTGGTGATATCAGCGTAACTATCAACAATGTTCGTTACAGGAACGAGCAGGAGTACCAGTTCTTTGCTAATCCTATAAAACCATTTATGCTGAAACACTATGATTTTAACTGGATGAATGAAGTAAGGAAACAGGATGAAAATGCAACTGCCATCAACCTTATCAACCGTTACCGGAAAAGCAGTACTATCATTAATGCAAGCATATTAAATCTTGCTTCTTTTGACAAGGGCGAAGCCTCAAATATGATCTCGTTTTATAAACAGATGCTGGTATCAACCCGAACCCTGCAGATGAATGATTACATAACGGCCAATCGCAAACTCTTACAAGAGCTCAGGGAAAATTATAATTTAAAATAAGCATAAAAAAAATTATGGAAGTAGATGCACATAATTATCATTTAAAATAAAAGCAATGAAAAAATATTCTGCTTTATTCGTTGGTTTATTTTTTTTTATTGCCGTCACGGCACAGAAAAAAACACTTGTGCTGGATCACGAAAAGATATTTACTGCTAAGGAAATAGCCAGCCTTGACAGCCTGTTGCAGCAATACAGGCAACGTTCAGGCAGAATAATTATTATTTCAACAGATACCCTTGATGTTTCGTCGCCGCAATATGCAACTAACCTGGTAACCCGGTTTATAAAGGGCAGCACAAATAAACCTTATGTTTTTATGCTTTTGTTGAGCAGGAAAAAAGTAATGATACTTGCTTCGGTAAATGATAAAGTAAAACCATTTATAAAGGATCGAACGCTGCTTGAGATTTTAGATGCGGGTATTCCCTCTTTTAAAGAAAATCGAACCGCCGAAGGCTCAAAGTTGGTTTGTAAAAAGGCAATGGAATTTTTAAACACACTACCTGGCAAATAAAAAGATCAGGCAAAATAATTTTTATCAATGGAAGTACATGCCCACACCCATACCCCAAGAAAAAAACGGACCCATTATTTCTGGGAATTCCTTATGCTATTCCTTGCGGTGTTTTGTGGTTTTTTGGCAGAGAACATAAGGGAACATACTGTTGAAAAAAAACGTGCAAAAGAATTTGCCCGTTCCTTATTAGCCGATTTAAAAGCAGATACAGCAGCATTAAACACTGCAATAACATTCGGCAATAAAAGAATTAAAGCTATTGATAGTTTATTTGCGCAGATAGAACTGCCCAGGGAAAAATGGAATGATACATTCCTATACAAGTATTCAGGCTCCGCAGGAAGGGTGAGACCATTCGGACGCAACTCCGGTACTTATGAACAAATGAAAGCATCTGGTTCGTTGAGATATTTTAAACAAGAGCTGGCAGACTTGCTGAATAAATATGATGTACAGTCAAAAAAAGCAGAAGCCCGTGAGAATATTGGTTTAAAATATATCACTGATTTTTTTAACCCGCTACAAGTTCAAATTCTGGATCTGAGGTCTGTTATTCAAATACAGGATGGAGCCATGCCAACACATCCATTGGTTCTTCGTAAAACAGATAAAGAAACTATGGCTCTCTGGACTAATTATTCGGCTATTGTCCAAAGCACCCAGGAAAGAACACTGATTGAATATAATATCATGCTGACAAAGGCAAAAGAAATTATGGAAGCATTACAAAAGGAATATCACCTGGAATAAATAAAATTATTCTCATGCAAGAGTCTTTTATTCAGGATCAAAAAAGAATTGAATCCATCGATCTGCTTCGCGGATTAATAATGATCATCATGGCGCTGGATCATTCCCGTGATTTTTTTCATAAAGAGGCTTTGACGGGTAATCCCCTCGATCCTGCTACTACAACTCCCATTTTATATTTCACCCGTTGGATCACTCATTTCTGTGCACCCGCTTTTGTTTTTTTATCTGGTCTTTCTGCTTGTTTACAAAGCCGTCGCAAAACAAAAAAAGAATTGGGTTGGTTTTTAATGACCCGGGGCCTTTGGTTAATATTCATTGACCTTACTGTAATGTCATTGGGGTTAACGGGGGATATTTATTATAGTCTTTTTGTTTTAGAAACACTTTGGTCCATTGGAGCCAGCATGGTAATTCTTGGATTGATGATCCGGCTGCCTTTTAATATAATTCTTGCAACCGGCCTGGTAATTTTCTTGGGACATAATTTATTAGACTTTGCTGAAAGATCCCGCGGGGGAGTTGTTCCGTTTTGGTGGAGTTTATTACATCGGCCTGCTATTATTCCTTTATGGAGTGATCATAGCTTGTTTATTTTCTATCCTTTTCTTTCATGGACAGGGTTGATGTTACTTGGTTATTGTATAGGGAAATTATTTACTGACATGGACACCGTTCGCAGAAAAAAAATATTGCTATGGACAGGTATAGGAGTAATGATTTTTTTCGTTGCATTGCGTGCAGCAAATTTTTATGGCGATCCGGTTCCATGGAGCCAGCAAAAAAACGCGATGGCCACTTTCTTTTCTTTTATGAATGTGCAGAAGTATCCGCCTTCACTGCTTTTTCTTTGCGCTACGATCGGGCCCATGTTGATCTTTCTTGCATTGGTAAAAAATACAGGAAGCAGGTTTGTAAAGATCGTCAGCGTGTATGGCAGGGTGCCATTTTTTTATTTTATCGTTCACTTTTATATCCTTCATATTGCTACGATCATTGCTTACCTGTCAAGGGGCCATAGCGTGGCCGAAGGTATGAAAGGAATAACTGGTCTTCCTTTTAAGTTTGCTAATCCGGGTGAAGGGTATAGTTTAGTCATTGTCTATTTGATCTGGATCGCTATTGTAATTGCCATGTATCCTTTATGCAAATGGTACGATCGTTATAAAACAAATCATAAAGAAAAATGGTGGCTGAGTTATTTGTAAAGAGATTAACTGTAGATGAAAAAAATAATTCATAATTAAACATATGGAAGTACATGCACATACATCCCGGACGTCCGGGACAAGAAAAAAATGGACACATTATTTCTGGGAATTCTTAATGTTGTTCCTTGCTGTGTTCTGCGGATTTTTAGCAGAAAATCAGCGAGAGCATATGGTAGAACATCAGCGGGAAAAACAATATATGGCATCGTTGTTAAGCGATCTGTCGGCAGATACAGCCACCCTTAGTTCTGGCATTCCACTAAAACTTAGAAGGATCAGCGCTATTGATTCGGTATTTTTATTTTTTAACGAACATCCCGGTGCAAAAACAATTTCAGGACAACTTTTCAGAACAATAAGAAGAACAAATTTTGACGCCAGGTTCATTCGAAATGTTATTACTATTAACCAACTTAAAAATGCAGGAGGAATGCGATTAGTGCGTGACAAACAAATTGCGGATTCAATTTCCTCCTATGATCAGCGTTGTGAAGTAACAATTCTTTATAATGATTTTTATATTGAAAATTCGGTGGTTGGTAACCGGCAGTTTGAAAAACTATTTAATGCCGCAGACCTGTTGCCTTTATACATTGCCAATAAAAATGGGGCGATCATAGCCAATATTCCGGATTCTCTTACCATAAGAATTAATACAACGGATCTGAATGAGCAATTAAATTTTATGATGCTGGAAAAAGCTTATGCAAGGCAGGAAATAGACAGGTATTTTGAAATTAAAGAAAGAGCAGTGAGGCTGATGAAGTTGATCAAAAAAGAATATCACCTGAAATAAATATTTATGGAAGTACATGCCCACAACCATTCTCTCGGAAAGAAAAACTGGAAACAATATTTCTGGGAATTTCTCATGTTGTTCCTTGCTGTGTTCTGCGGGTTTTTAGCCGAATACCAGCTAGAACATAAAATTGAGAAAGACAGGGAAAAAGTTTATATGAAAAACATGCTGGATGACCTGAAAGCGGATACAGCTGCCTATCAAAAATATGCTAAGGACAATATCATTGCATTCGGCACCATTGATTCAATTGTATATTTATTGAAAAGCCCCGAAAGGAAAGCAAAAGTTACCAGGATTTATTTCCTGGCAAGAATATTAACTATGAGGGCCGATTTACTTTTTACTAACGAGCGGACATACGATCAGATGAAATCTTCAGGTCACCTGCGGCTGATTCATCGTCAGCAAGTATCAGACAGTGTTTCTTATTATTACAATTCGTTGAAGCAAATCAGTAATCAAAACAACAGGATTTCAGCAAGGATAGATGAATATTTTCTTTCCATGGGAAAACTGTTTGATGCAGCAATTTTGCTGCAAATTGTTAAAGATCGAAAAGAACCCGAAGGCGAGTCGGTAAAGCTACTGACAGAAGACCCACTGGTGATAAACGAAGTGCTTACAAGGGCCCAATATCTTTATGGCACATTCATTTTTGCACAAAACTGGGGATTGGAAAGATACAAGACAGCAGAACATTTGATTGAGTTAATAAAAAATGAATATCATATCAAATAAACTGACTTATGGAAGTACATGCACACACTCATACCGAAAGAAAAAAATGGACACATTATTTCTGGGAGTTTTTAATGTTGTTTCTCGCTGTGTTCTGTGGGTTTCTGGCAGAGAACCAAAGGGAGCATTTTGTTGAGCATAAACGGGCGAAGGATTATGCCCGAACCCTCATCAATGATTTACGTTTGGACACTTCTGAGCTCCGTCGTGGTATTCACCAGACAGAATTTATAATGTCTTCTATCGACAGTCTTGTGTCGATGTCATCACGTATAAATACAAATGAATCTGTTCCCGGTAAATTTTATTATTACAGCAAATTTGTCTTCAATGGATTTCGGATTGACTGGAGTAAGTCAACAATAAATCAACTTATTCAATCGGGCAACCTCCGTTATTTTAGAAATCACGACCTGGTATCTGCCATTCAATTTTATTATCATATGCAGGGCATCATAAGTGAACAGAATCAAATGGACCTGGCTCACCGGGATAAAATAATGGACTCGCGAAATCATATTCTTCAAAGCCGTTACTATTCTATATTCGCTTCGATGAATATTGTACGTGAAGAATACAATCATGTCCCTTCACCACAGATAGACTCACTCATGAATATGAAACTTCCACTTCAGAAGAAGGCATCGGAATATATGGATGAATATATCAATCATATTACAGACAGAAAATGGAGACAAGATCTTATTGTTCGAAGATATTATTCCCTGGCCAATGAGGTTGCTGTAGACATTATAAATTTGTTGAAAGAAGTTTATCATTTCGAATAAACATTCAATATGGAAGTACATCACCACTCTCACACCTCAAGAAAAAAATGGACGCATTATCTATGGGAATTTTTAATGTTGTTTCTGGCTGTATTTTGCGGGTTCCTGGCAGAGAACCAAAGAGAACATTATATAGAAAATCGAAGGGCCAAAGAATTGGCAAAAAATCTATGGGAAGATTTGAAAATTGATACCGCTATTTTTCACCAGATCAGGAAAATCCGTTCAGAAAAAATCAGCACTATTGATTCCTTGCTGTCAGAGTTGAAAAATTACCCCGCTTCAGCCAACATTCCCAAAATATATCATCATGTTTATAATACATTTTAAAAGAGCTGAAGGTACTGTCAACCAATTGAAGAACTCTGGCTATCTGCGGTATTTCTCCAAAACGTTAATTCCTGCTAAATTGATGGAATATGACAGAATTGTTGGAAACCTGGTGGAGTTTGAAACTACCTATGATAGGAATCTTGATCAATTTGTATACCTCGTATTTCAGCATCTGGATGCGGATATTGCCAATAATTCCTGGTCCAATAGGCTGACCGCTATGCCTGTACCCGCTAATGCTCCATTATATGATATGGAAAAGATGAAATTGAATTACTTTAAATACAATGCAGTTTCATTAAAACATCTGAATTTGGTGAGTGTGAATTTCTATATTGGCCCATCAGAACAGAAAGCAAAAGAGTTGATGGATATTATTCAAAAAGAGTTTCACCTGAATTAAAGAATTATGGAAGTACATGCCCACACCCACACCGAAAGAAAAAAATGGACACATTATTTCTGGGAGTTTTTAATGTTATTCCTTGCCGTGTTCTGTGGCTTTCTGGCAGAGAACCAACGAGAGCATATGGTTGAACACCGAAGAGAAAAAGAATTTATGGTTAGTATGCTGAGCGATCTAAAATCAGATACTACCAATCTTGGTTTCATGCATCGGACTTTTAAACAATCCATATCTCATATTGATTCCCTTATTCCGCTCCTGGAGGAGACTGAGTTAATGGAAACCAATGCAGAAAAAATATATCAACAACAAGTTATTTTAAACTTATTCTTTAAATGGATTTACAACGACAGAACGATAAACCAGTTAAAGAACTCGGGTAATTTTCGCCTTATCCGGAAAAAAAATGTATCCGACCAGATCAGCGCCTATGACGGGTACATCAGGAATTTTATTGGCAGTATGCAGGATGACTATATTCTCCCCCAATGGGAAAAAATGAATAGCGAGGGTACGGAAATTTTTAAATCGTCCGTATGGCGCCAGTATATGAAGGACATACTAGGGGAATGGACGTATAAACCAATTGAATTACCGGCTGAACCTTATTTTATTTCAACTGAGAAAAACAGGATACAGAAGTTTATAAACCGGCTACAACAATCTGCTGTCGCTATCGAATGGTTTAATAAAATTACAATGATAGGGCTTGAAAGAGCTGTTAAATTGGATTCGTTGATCCGAAAAGAATATCACCTGAAATAAATTTTATGGAAGTACATGCACACACACATACTGAAAGAAAAAAATGGACGCATTATCTCTGGGAGTTTTTAATGTTATTCCTCGCTGTGTTCTGCGGTTTCCTGGCTGAAAATTTTCGTGAACATAAAATCGAACTTCAAAGAGAAAAGCAATTTATGAGATCACTTTTATTTGATCTGAAATCGGATACAGCACAATTGAATTCGTTACAACAAATTCGTGAGGGTAGAATTAAACAACTTGATACACTATTGACATTGCTGAAGAGCCCGCAATTAAAAGAAAACACTTCGGCATTTTATTTTAACGCAGTCCTTTCTCAATTTAATTCAAAGTTTTTACCTCAAAATGGCGCACTTTCTCAATTGAAAAATGCCGGAGGTCTGCGCCTTATACGAAAGGCAAATGTCGTAGATAGTATTCTTCATTTTGACGTACGGACGCAGGATGTTGTTGATTTTGAACTCTGGGAAAGAGAGCGTCTTATTGATCAAACAGCCTATAGCCGGGTAGTGGATGGAGCCGTAGTAGAACAAAATTCAAAATATACATATCCTGAATACCCCTATTTATATGAAAGAGCTTCCGGGAATCCTCCGCTTTTATCTTACGCTAAATATGATCTCGACCAATTATATAATAGATTTCAACTTCAAAAGAGAATGCATACAGTAGTCATTACTAAAATGTATGGACTAAATAAAACAATTGTAGGTTTAATCGATCTACTGGAATCGGAATATCACCTGAAATAAGATATTTATGGAAGTACATAGCCACACTCACACTGAAAGAAAAAAATGGACACATTATCTCTGGGAATTTTTAATGTTATTCCTTGCTGTGTTCTGCGGATTCCTGGCAGAATATCAACTGGAGCATACGATCGAACATCAGCGGGAAAAGCAATATATAAGATCTCTCATAGCTGATTTGAAAAGCGACCAACAAATTTTGTCTCGACATATTTTACACGTACAAACAGGCCTTTCAAGGATGGACAGCGTGATCACTATTTTAAATACTCCTTCGTTGATTGGTGGTAATACGGGTAATTTATATTTTCTGGCAAGAGTTGCGCCACGGCTAAATCCATTATCAACCAGCAACAGGACTTTTGAGCAACTAAAAAACTCAGGCAATTTCCGGCTTATCAGGGACATAAACACTTCCAATAAAATTATGACCTATTATGAAAAGTTTCCATTGATACGGCTATTGGAATCAGTGAATGAAACGGAATTTAATGAATACAAAAAAATAGCGGCAAAAATTTTTGACCCTGCGGTGTTTATAAAAATGGAAGGGGGTAATTCAGAAATAAAAAGGTCAACCGAAAATCCCCCATTGCGTACGACCGATAATGAATTATTACAAGAGCTCTCGGTTTTTTCAGTTTATATGCATGGCACAAAAAAAGGAATACTTGGAGTTGATGAAGAATTAAAAATTGCGGGGCTTGAATTAGTAGAATATTTGCAGAAAGAATATCACCTGGAATAAAAATAATTATGAAAAAGATACTACTGCTACTTTTTGTCCCTGTATTCGCCACGGCACAAAAAGATCATGCACAACTGCTGCAGGAATACATGACCGGGCAAAACAAATATTTCCAGTTCAATGGAACTATTCTTGTTGCTGAAAAAGGCAAACCTATTTACCAGCAAGCATTGGGATATGCCGATTATAATACCAACCGAATGCTGAATGACAGTTCTGTATTTGAACTGGCGTCGGTTTCAAAGCAATTCACAGCAATGGGAATTATGATCCTGAAAGACCGAAAATTGTTGAGCTATGAGAATAATATCAAAAAATACTTTCCGCAATTACCGTATGATAATATCACGATAAGAAATTTATTGACACATAC
>Ga0070698_100003502_pt1 | contig 17267 bp, 16 predicted proteins | sample KBSK1502metaG_FD_65477 | JGI IMG/M metagenome (GOLD analysis project Ga0070698, IMG submission 65477) | Corn, switchgrass and miscanthus rhizosphere microbial communities from Kellogg Biological Station, Michigan, USA - KBS K1-50-2 metaG | ecosystem: Host-associated > Plants > Roots >...
TTCTGGCTGTCGACCGGGCACGTCGGCCGGATCGAGAACGTGATCATCGCGCACGGGATCTTCTTCTCCACGTTGCCATTGGTCACGATCTCGCTCGCGGTGGAGACGATGGACCAAGCCTTGCCCGAGGCGGCCCGGACGCTCGGAGCCGACAACCGCACCACCTTCCGGACCGTGATCCTGCCCCTGCTGATCCCTGCGATGGTGACGGGCTACGCGGCAGCCTTCGTGCTCAGCTTGAACGAGTACATCATCGCGTTCCTCGTGGCCGGGTTCACCGTCGAGACGCTGCCGGTGAAGATCGTGAATGGGCTCCGCTACGGCTTCACGCCGACGATCGCCGCGGTCGCGGTCGTCTTCATCGTGATCGCGGCGACGACGTTCACGTTGTTCGCGATCTTCGGCAACCTGATGAGGTTCCTCGGAGCCGATCCGGCGATCCTCGAGAAGAACTAAGCCGTCTTCGCGAAGAGCGCGAGCAGCTCGTAGGCGACGTGGGCCGCGGCCACGGCGGTCACCTCCGCGTGGTCGAACGGCGGCGCGACCTCGACGATGTCCGCGCCCACCAGCCGGATCCCGGCGAGGCCGCGGAGGGTCCCGAGGAGCTCGCGGCTCGTGAGTCCACCGGCCTCCGGCGTTCCGGTCCCCGGCGCGAAGGCGGGATCGAGCACGTCGATGTCGATCGAGACGTAGACGGGCGCGTCACCGAGCCTGCTGCGTACCCGGTCCGCGACTGCCTTCCGGCCTTCGTCCAAGACGTCCATGGCGGTCACGATCTCGAACCCGAACCGAGCGTCGTCCACGAGGTCCTGCGGCGAGAAGAGCGGGCCACGGATCCCGACGTGGGTGGCCTTGTCCTCGAGCAGCAGCCCCTCCTCCCACGCGCGCCGGAACGGCGTCCCGTGCGTGTACGCGGCGCCGAAGTACGTGTCCCAGGTGTCGAGGTGCGCGTCGAAGTGCAGGAGCGCGATCGGGCCGTGGCGACGATGCATCGCACGCAGGAGTGGGAGGGCGATCGTGTGATCGCCGCCGATCGACAGCAGCTTCGATGCCGAGCCCAGCACCTCGTCCGCACCGGCCTCGATCTGCGAGATCGCCTCCGCGATGTCGAACGGGTTGCAGGCGACGTCGCCGGCGTCGACCACCTGTTGCACCTGGAACGGGCTGACGTCGAGCGCCGGGTGATAACCGCGAAGGAGCCTCGACCCGGCGCGGACGCCCTGGGGCCCGAAGCGGGCCCCAGGGCGGTAGGTCACGCCGCTGTCGAAGGGGATCCCGAGGACGGCGACGTCGCAGACGTCGACGTCCTCGCGGCGAGGCAGGCGGGCGAAGGTCGCGGGGCCCGCGAAGCGAGGGACGACGAGCGGATCGAGCGGTCCCACCGGCGAAGGCCGCCGTTCCGGCGGTCGCTCGGCGTCGGGATCGTCGACCATCGCGGCAGATGCTAGCGGTCGGGATCGTGACCGGCGCTCGGTGCGTCCACAACATGCCGGTGGGTGCGCGAGATGGATCGAACGGAAAAAGGGCAAAGAAAAAGGCCCCGATCGGAGAGTTCCGGACGAACCAACCTTGCGGCCGGTCCGGGACCTCGGGGTCTCGGCTAGCGTCCCTTGCCTGCTCCCCGCCCCCGGTTTCCTCCGATCAGGGCAGAGCCAACGTACGACAGGGACGTCGGAGCGGTCAAGCCGAAGGGGGTGGTCTTGTCACACTTTCGCCGAGTTCGCGCTCCGACGGGTCCATCGGCGCCTCGGGCCGCTAGCGTCGTGGGGATGATCCAACCGAAGCCGAGCATCACCCGCACGCCGACGGGGGTACGAGCGACCGTTGCGCTGCTGCTCGTGTTGGTCGTGGGATGCACGGCGTCCTCTCCGGAAGGGAGCCCGAGCTCTCCGCTCGGCACGGCCTCGCTCACGGCCTCCTCGCCGGCGCCGAGCCCGACGTCCCCGCAGAGCCCGGCCGATGGCGCCGCCACCTCCCTCCGCCTGGCGCCACCTCCCGACGGCTCGTTCCTCGTGCGCGGACGGTATCCGGTCGTCCCGACGCGGTGCCGGAACGCCGAACCACCACAGCTCGACGGGCGATTCCCCGGCACCCTTCATGTCCGACGGGCCGACGACGGCACCCTGACCCTCACGGTCGCTCTGCCGTTCGACCGCTATCTCGAGGGGATCGCCGAGGTACCGCCCTCGTGGCCGATGGCGGCCCTGGAGGCTCAGGCGATCGCCGCTCGCAGCTACGCGCTCTCGACGACCGGCTGGAGCGGCAACGAGGGGGAGAGCCTCGACACGCCGATCTGCGCAACCACCTCGTGCCAGGTGTATCGGGGGATCCCCGTCCCCCCCGACCCCACGCACCGACGCTGGGTGCGTGCCGTCCGTCGAACCGATGGGAAGGTCCTCCTACAGGACGGCGCGATCGCGACGACCGTGTACTTCTCGACCTCCAACGGCCGGACCTACACGAACGAGGACGTCTTCGGGAGCGCACCACTCCCCTACCTCCGCTCCGTCGCCGAGCGCGACGACGGCGCGTCGCCGACGTCGCGCTGGCGGGTCCGCCTCCCGTTCCACGACCTCGCCCGGTTCCTCCGGGCCGCAGGCGTCTGGCCGCGCGGGCGGGCGATCTCCGATGCCCGCCCGAGTGGCCCCTCCCTGACCGTCCGCGGTGGGAGCACGACGCGGACCATCGACGTCGGTGATCTCCGCGACGCCGTGAATACGTGGGCACCGTGCCTGCTGCCCGGCCGGTACCCGCCCGAGACCCCGAAGGGCGCGCTGCCCCTCACGATCCCGTCCCGGTGGCTCCGGCTCTCCTCCGGCGAAGGCGCGTTGGTCGTCAGCGGGCGCGGATGGGGTCACGGCGCCGGCATGGTGCAGTGGGGCGCGTACGGGAAGGCCCGGAGGGGCCTGTCGGCCTCCGACATCCTGGCGTACTACTACGGGGGTCTCCGGCCCCAGGATCATCCGGAGCCGGGGCTGATCCGTGTCCAGATCGCGAGCGGCCTCACGGTCCTTCGGATCGTGCCGTCCGGTCTCGGCGCGACGCTCGGGAGTCGCCCCCTCGGCATTGGCACGGTGGTGATCTCGGGCGGCGACCGCCTCGAGGTGAGCGCCTGAGAGGGGACGGGCTACCGGGCCACGTGCAGGCGGACGACGGAGCCCGTGGAGAACGTCCGGATCTGGACCAGATCGCAGAGCTGATTCGCGAGCCAGAGGCCGAACCCCGAACCGAGATCCGCCGACGGCTCCCCGCGACCGACGAGGGGATCCTCGATCCGGCCGGCGTCGCTCACCTCACAGATCAGCGACGAGCCTTCGTCCCAGATCCGGAGGACCCCCGACCCTCCTCCGTGGCGCAGGCTGTTGGTCGCGACCTCGTTGACGATCAGGACCAGGTCCGCCGTGCGGGCCGCATCGAGCCCGAACGCGGCGGCCGATCCCCCGACCTGGAGACGCACCGCTGACAGAGGCGCTGCATCGGGGCCGAAGGCGTAGCCGACGGTCGCTCGACCGGGCTCGGGGAGCGGCTCATCGAACGGCTGGGCCACCGAGTCGAGACCTCGATAGGTGCGACTCTCGCGCCGCTTGTCCCCATCCACGAGGTGCGGGTGGTTGCGTCTCGCCTCCTCGAGCACGGCAGGCGCGAGCGACTCCGTGTCGTACGGACACGCCAGCCACCATGCGGGGGCATCGGCGAATGCGAGGTTGAGGAGCGCTTCGTGACGTTCGCATTCGATCAGCTCGCTCGCGCTCCGTGCGGCCCAGATCGGCTCTCCGATGCCGCGGAAGCGCCCACCCGATGGGGCTTGCTCCGCCACGAACTCACGCCATGCCGGGATGATCCGGGCGGGGTTCTGCCCTACGTGGGCCATATCTGCGAACCGGACGCCGTCGGGATCGCCCCCGAGCCTGTCCCGGAGCTGCTCGATCTTCACAGCGCTCACGACGACGAGGATCGGTTCGAGGCTCGCCACGGAATCATCGATGAAGGCTGCGGTACGGTCGACGAACTCAGCGGTTCCGGCGTAGAACAGCGCGTCGTGCCGGAACCCCCCAGCTCGTACCACATCCGTTTCCGTGCTCATCCATCCTCCACGTCGGAGCCGCGTCGACCGCGTCCCATCAACGGACCATACCCAGCCTGCTCGGGAATCCACCCATCTGGCACGTTCGGGCTGTGATTCCTCGCATGTTTCCTGCTGATGTGAGCACACAAGGTGACCGCGCCTCGCTCGCTTGCGGAGTGACACTTCTGGGTAAGGCCAGGGCCGGACGCCGATCGAGGCTTCCGGGAGGGAGAGATCGAGATGACGATCGGAGAGGTATTCGGCTTCCTGCTGATCGGGTGCATCGTGGGCCCCCTCGCACGATTCATCGTGCCGGGTGAGGACTCGATGCCGATCTGGATGACGATCGTATTGGGCGCCGTGGGAGCGTTCCTCGGTGGCTGGCTGCTTGCCGACGTGATCACGCCCGACAACAAGGGCGTGCCGTGGATCGCGGCGATCCTGGCCGGGGCAGCGCTCGTGGTGCTCGCGCGCCTCGTGCGGCGCGGCTCCACAGGGTCGACGCACCGTCAGCTGTCGTAGCGATGCAGGAGCTTCGGCGGATCGGCGACCGGATCGAGGTGGCGGTGCAAGAGGTCGAGGACTTCTTGGACTCCCCTGCCGGGCGCCGGTTCCGCCGGCTCCTGGCCGGTGCGGCGATCGTCGGCGCCCCGATGCTCTTCCGGCTTCCCGTCCTGAAGCGCTACCCGCTTCTGCGCGCGCTCGAGCTCGCGGGGGGAGCCGCCCTTCTCGTGAAGTTCGCCGAGGCGCTCCGCGATTGGGAACCTTCCGCCCGACGTCAGGTGGTTCTCGAGGTTCCCGGAACCTCCGGCTAGGTCGTCACACCTCGGTCTCGGTGTGCCCGTGGTACTCGTAGGCCGACATGACTTTCCCGGACGGCGACTTCCAGTCGCGTTCCTTCTCCGGCAGCTTCCCGAGCACCTTCGCCATGGCCCGCACGTGCTCGGCGACGGATCCGCAGCACGAGCCGATGTAGCGAACGCCGGCGTCCCTGGCTCGGCCCGCGAACGCCCCCATCTCCCCCCGCGCGAGGGTCAAAGGCGTCAACGCGAACGGGAACGTGTCTCCCGAGGTGAAATCGGGCTCGTCGTTCGTGGTGGCGTACGCCACCGGCTGCGCCGCGACCGGCACGGCGCCGCCCAGCGCCTCGACCATCTCCTGGGCGATCGGCAGCTGCTGCGCCGGCCCGTTGAGGCAGTTCACACCCACGATGTCAGCCCCGGCCTCGGCGAGCTTGCTGGCAGCCTCCCCGGGTCCATCGCCTTCGTAGGTCTTCGCCGGAAGCACCTCGAACGACATCGTGACCATGACGGGGAGACCGGTCGCCTTGGCGCGCTCGACGAAGAGCAGCGCCTCTCCCAGGTAGGAGAACGTCTCGCCGATCCAGAAGTCCGGCGGCCCCGCGTCGAGCTGGTCCTGGAGCTGCCTGTCGAAGAGCCCCCGCACGTGGTCGGGACTGGCGTCGTCGGCAGGGTCGTACGCCCAGGTGAGTGACAGGTTCCCCGCGACCAGTGCATCGCCCTCGGACGCCACCTCGCGCGCGATCCGGACCGCGTTCCGGTTGATGTCGTCCACCGTCCCTTCCATGCCGACCGTCGCGAGCTTGTCGTCGCTCGCGTAGAAGGTCATCGTCTGGAGCACCTCGGCGCCGGCGCGCAGGAACTCACGGTGGAGCTGCGCGAGTGCGTCAGGGTGCTCGACGACCACCTCGGGCGTGAACGGACCTGCCTGGACGTAGCCGCGCTTCTCCAACTCCAGCAGGTACCCGCCGTCGCCGAGGACCGGTCCCTCGGCGAGACGTTCGATGATCCCCTTCGGCATGACGACCCAACCTCCTCGCGGAACGGGGAGGAGAGTCTAGGGCCGGGCGTTCGAGGCAGGGAACGAGCCGCTCGGACCGCCGGTCAGATCCCGATCATCGGCCGCGCGAACCCCGACGCCAGCCGGATCGACGCCTCCGCGCGTGGCACCACCTCGATGTCGTGGGCGAAGACCGCGGAGACGGTCTTCGCGTCGACGGCGACCACCGTGCAGGTTCGGGCATCGCCCGCCGGCGCACATGACCCGGTCCACTCGACCAGGTGCGCTCCACGTTCGGGCGTCGCCCTGAGCGTGATCTCGTCCTGCGGATTCGCGAGGCGGAAGCAACGAGCGTGTGTTCCTCCACAGGCGATGCGATCGCCGCTGATCAAACCGCCCTCCGCGGGATCCAGGGTCAGGGACGCGATCGTCCCCCGGGTGAGGGGTCCGTTCAGCCAGTCCCGATCGACATCGCCCCTGATACCGGCGATCCTGCCGGTGGCCGACCACTGCCACACGGAGAACCCCTTCCCTCCCCAGCGCCGACCCGGGACGCGAGGCGCGCCCACGTACCAGTGGGCGACCCACAGAGGATGACCGTGCCGGGCGAACCACGTGGTGTTCCGCATGAAGCCGTGCCAGAAGTGGCTCCCCGAATAGATCATCGCCCGGACACCCGTCCTGGCTTCCACGCGCGCGAGCCACGCCCGAGCCCAGGTTCTGAGCCGTCCCGGGGACAGCCCGCCGGTCTCCTCGATGTCTAGCACGGGCACGACGTCGCCCGCGGCCACCCGTGCGACGCGCAGGAAGTGATCGGCCTCGGCGCGAGCGTCCCAGGGTGCGAGGCCGGGCTTCGCGAAGTGGTACGCGCCGACGACCAGTCGGTGCTGGGTCGCGCCCGCGAGGTTCCTCGCATACCTCCCGTCGCGATATCGGTTCCCCTTCGTCGCGCGCATGATCACGAAACGGATCCGCGTCGAAGCAACTGCATGCCAATGGATACGTCCCTGATATGTGGAGACGTCGATGCCGGGGACCCGGGGATCAGCGGCTGCGGGAACTGCTGCGGGGCTTGTCAGGACGGCAGCCGTTGCGACAGCGGTCATGAAGACGACATGCGTCCAGCGTCGCAGCACCCACCCCACAGGTCCCCACCCCTTCGATCACGTCAACCGACCCGTCGTGGCGCGCACGATACCCTCCGCGCCCGACGCTTCCGTGGATGTTGTCGGCTCGATCGGCGAGTGACTTGAAGCGCTCCGGCCGAAACGGCAAGAGTCGCAGGGGATCCTCGACCAGAGGGGTCGGGAAGGTCTTTTCGCGGGATCCCCGGGCGGCGCACGGTCGGCCGCTCGGGGCCCGGGCGGAACGGTGCAGAAAGTGAGAAACCGCCGGAACCCGAGGGCTCCAGCGGTCTCTCACTCGGCACCATACGCCAGCCGCGACTCGGGTGTCAAATCGAGCGGTCGCGCAGCTCCGCCGTCCACGCGAGCACCTCCTGGACGGTCCGATAGTTCAAGATCCGCTCCCTGGGGATCCCCGCCAGCGCCGCCGTCGCCATGCCGAACGGCAGGAACTCCAGCTCGGTCGCGCTGTGGGCGTCGCTGCCGATCGAGAACCACCGGACCCCTTCCTCCATGGCGGTCCTCGCGAGCTCCACGCTCAGGTCCTGACGAGCCGGCGTGGCATCGAGCTCGATGGCCTTGCCCCGAGCGGTTGCCTCGGCGAAGACCCGGGGCCAATCCGCTCGGAGGCCGGAGCGGCGCCCGTACATCCGAGCCTGCGGATGGGCGAGCACATGGACCGTCGGGTCCCGCAACGCCGCCAGATAGCGCTCCGTCTGATCCTCGCGGACGCGCAGCTTCGAGTGGAAGGCGCCGAGGACGATGTCCAGGGACGCGAGCGTCTCCGGCTCCATGTCGGCCGACCCGTCCGGGAAGACGTCCATCTCGATCGAGCGGAGTACGCGGAACGGATCGCCCACGGCGCGGAGCTCGGCGTTCAGCGCGTCGATCCGCAGGCCCTGCTCCGCGAGCCGGTCCTCGTCCATCCCGTTCGCGATCGTGAGGCTCTTCGAGTGATCGGTGATCGCCATGAACGGGCGGCCGAGAGCGCGAGCCAGCGTGGCCATCTCCGGGAGAGGAAGCCCGCCGTCGCTGTCCGTCGTGTGCACCTGGAGGTCCGCGTGGGGCGTGCGTTCCCACTCCGGATCGGCATCGAGCACCACGCGGACCTCGGCCAAGGTGAGGAATCCACGGCGCGTCTCGTCGGATTCGGGGATGTCGGGAGGCGCGTCGATCCAGCCCTGGATCTTGGCGGCGACCCAGGGCCCCACCGCCCGCAGCTCGGTGAGCGAGCGGCCCGCGGCCGCGAGGTCGCGGGCCTCCTCGCTCCAGAAGCGGGCGGCTCGGGAGGCCTGGTGGAGGGCGCGGCGGCGATGAGTGGTCTCCTCATCGCCGGCGCGCCACAGGAGCTCGGCGAGGTCGCCGTTGGACGGACTCACGCAGCCGGCGCGTCCTCGCGGCGCCGTTCGTAGCGAACGCCGTGCCAGACCTCGTCCCCTTCGCGGTGCTCGAAGCGTTCGATCAGGCGCATCCCGACCTTCTCGGCCACTCGGATCGACGGGGTGTTGTCGGCATCGGCGTAGGCCCGGACCACCTCGGCGCCGAGCGTGCGCAGCGCGTAGTCGACCAACGCCCGGACGGCCTCCGTGGCGTAGCCACGCCCCTGCACGTCGGGCGAGATCGTGTACCCCACCTTGATGACACCCGGCTCTCCCTCCGCCGGACTGATGCCCACATCGCCGACGAGCCGACCACCGTCGCGCTCCTCGACGGAGAACTGCACCCACCCACCCGGCTGCCCCGGCGCGCGGCCGGCCATCTCCTCGATGTCCGCCCGCACGCCGTCCGGATCCGTTCGCTCCCATCCCTGCGTGCGGTACACCTCTGGATCGCTCCGATACGCGGAGATCGTGTCGGCGTCCTCGGGCGCGGACCGGCGAAGCCGGAGACGCTCGGTGAGCAACGGCTCGAAGTCGGGATCCGGACGCATCGCGGGAAGCGTACCGAGTAGCCTGCGCCACGCCGTCCAGCGAATCGTGGAACGGGTCGAGCCGAGAGAGCCGAGGAAGGATCCGCCGTGGAGCCGTGGTCGTTCGAGCCGAAGGGACGTTTCGAAGAGCACACCGTGGAGAGCCGGGCGCTACATGGGAACCCACTCGCCGACCCGCACGAGCGCCCGCTCTGGGTCTACCTCCCGCCCGGGTACGACGACGACCCGGACAAGCGCTACCCGTCCGTCTACGCGATCCAAGGCCTCACCGGCCAGCTCGACATGTGGAGGAACCGGTCGCCGTTCCGTCGCAATTTCCCGGAGCTCGCCGACGATCTGTTCGCGCGCGGGGATGCGCCGCCGGTGATCGTGGTCTGGGTCGACTGCTGGACGTCGCTCGGCGGCAGTCAGTTCGTGGACTCCCCCGGCACCGGGAACTACTTGACCTACCTGTGCGACGAGGTCGTGCCGTTCGTGGACGAGCGCTACCGCACGATCGCGGACCGAGACCACCGTGGGATCGGGGGGAAATCCAGCGGCGGGTACGGCGCGATGGTCGTGCCGATGCTCAGGCCCGACCTCTGGGGAGGTCTCGCCACCCACGCGGGCGACGCACTCTTCGAGATGTGCTACCAGCCGGAGTTCCGCGAGTCGGTACGCGTCCTCCGCGACGAGTACGGCGGGTCCTTCGACGCCTTCTGGAAGGACTTCCGGAGCCGTCCGGCGTTCTCGAAGGAGAGCGACGGGCACCTGCTGAACGACTGGTGCATGGCGGCGTGCTACTCGGCGGACCCGGACGGGACGGTCCACCTCCCGTTCGACACGGTCACCGGCGAGCTGATCCCGGATGTGTGGGCACGGTGGCTCGATCTCGACCCCGTGCGGATGGTCCCGAAGCATGCCGATACGCTCCGGTCGATGCGAGCGATCTATATCGACGCCGGCAAGAAGGACGAGTACTTCCTCGACCTCGGAGCCGAGGCGTTCCGGCGAGAGCTCGAGGCGATCGGCGTGACGGACGTCTTCTTCGAGCTCTTCGACGGGACCCACATGTCGATCGAGTACCGGTACCCGCTCAGCCTGAAGTACCTCGCCGAGCGCCTCTCCGCCTGACCGGCCGGGCAGGAATCTGTAAGCAAACGCTTACGATTTGTGACATGCTGCATCCTTCGAGCCCGCAACCCCGCGGGCGCGAGGAAGGGGGAACGATGACGACGGACTATCTGCTGCTCTACAGCGGAGGCAGCATGCCGGAGAGCGAGGAAGAGCAGTCCACGGTGATGAAGGCCTGGGACGCGTGGATGCACGACCTCGGCTCGGCGCTGAAGGACGGGGGGAACCCGTTCGCCCCGGGCGCGGCGAAGACGATCTCCGCCGACGGCGCGGTGCGCGACGGTGCCGGATCGGCGAGCGGCTACTCGGTGATCTCGGCCGACTCGCTCGACGACGCGACGGCGAAGGCGAAGGGCTGCCCGGTCCTCCAGGGTGGCGCCACGGTCGAGGTGTACGAGACCTTCTCGGTGATGTAGCCGGATCGATCTCCTACGCGGCGCCGGCGGGAGCCGCGCCGCGCTCGTCCACGGTGATCACGAGCGCATCGAGCTCGTGGCCCTTCAACGAGAGGTGGCGTCGCTCGAGACCCTCGGTCTCGAGCGACGCCCCCACCGCCTCCGTGATCAAGATCTCGCCGGCGCGCGCATCGGCCGCGAGGTGGGCCGCGACATTGATCGTGTCGCCGAACGCAGTGAACTCGCTCGCCTCACCCCGCGAGATGTAGCCGACGAACGAGGAGCCGGTGTGCACGCCGGCGCCCAGAGGGATCCAGGGTCCCTCGTCCGAGCCGTAGCCGGCTGCGCTGAACAAGGCCTGCGCAGTCTCGACGGCCACGCGCGGATGCTCGTCCCCCGCCATGAACGGGAGGAAGAACCCGACCACCTCGTCCCCCACGAACTTGTCGAGCAAAGCCCCATGATCGAACAGGACCTCCGTGGCGGACGAGTAGAACCGCTGCATCAGGCGCGTGAAATCCAGGGTGCCGATGCGGCGGGCGAGATCGCTCGAGCGACGGACATCGGCGAAGAGGAACGAGACATCGACTTCCGCGCCCATCACCTCGGCAGACCCGAGGCCGATCACGCAGCGGCGGCAGAGGTTCGGGTTCTTGTCCCACGGCCCGTACTTCTCGGAGAGATGGCGGAGGACGAAGCCTCCGGGTCCGCGGAACGGGATGCTGCAGAACTTGCACCTCGGGTCGGACGGGAGGATCCCGAAGGTTCGGCGTCCCAGGAGCATGTGTCGGGCGGTACCTTCCAGGCAGGCGCGCCATTCGTCTTCCGGAACCGTTGCAGCCTTCGGCATCGCTTCTCGCTCCCCTCGGCCTGCCACGATATGCCGACGATGCAGCGGGTGCTGGGGCTCCGGCCCGAAGAGCGCAGGACGGTGGGGCTGGCCGCGTCCGCGGCCGCCCTGTCCTCGGCGGGGCTGACGATCGCCGCAAGCAGCATCGACGCGCTCCTGTTCGCTCGCGGCGGGGTGGACCAACTCCCCGTGCTGTACCTCTTGCTCGGGGTCACGATGTTCATCGCGACGCTCGGGGTCTCGGCCCTGCTGGGGCGCCTCGGACGCGGACGGGTCTTCCTCGTGATCCCCACCTCGATCGCCCTCGTCGCCGGCCTGTCCCGGGCGGTCCTGGCCACCGGAGCGGACTGGATCTACCCGGCGCTCTGGTTGCTCCGGGGAGCGTCGGAGTTCCTCCTCGGTCTGGCCGTGTGGGGCCTGGCCGGCCTCGTGACCGACACACGGCAGGCCAAGCGCTTCTTCCCGTTGATCGGCGGCGCGGCGGTCGCGGGGCAGGTCGTGGGCGGACTGGCCACGCGACCCCTCGCGGGCTGGCTCGGGACCGACAACCTCATCCTCGTGTGGCTGGGCACGCTCGCCCTCGTCGTGGTGATGGGTCGGAGGCTGATGACCAAGGCGGGCGCGAGCATCCGGCCGCCGCGGCGCCGGCGCGCGCCCGCGCTCGCCGAGGTCGGGGCCGAGCTCCGTGACGGGCTTCGGCACGCCGTGCGGTCGCCCCTGCTCCGCTGGATGTCGGTGGGCTCGATCCTGTTCTCGCTCCTGTTCTTCTCCCTCTACCTCCCGTTCTCGCGTGAGGCGGTCGCTCGCTTCCCACGGGCGGACGACCTCGCCGGGTTCTTCGGTCTGTTCTTCGCCGCGTCGACGGCCGTGACCCTGCTCCTGTCGCTCCTCGTGATGAACCGCGTGCTCTCGAGGGTCGGCGTCCCCGCCGTGATGATGGTCCTGCCCGTGCTGTACCTCCTCGCGTTCGGCGTGCTCACGGTCGCGTCGTCGTTCGCGATCCTGCTCGCGTTCCGCTTCACGCAGGTCGTCTGGCTCCAAGGCGGCGCATCGAGCGCATGGGAGGCGGTGATCAACACGGTTCCCGGCGATCGCCGCGATCGGATGCGCGCGTTCCTGTACGGAGGCCCGACGCAGGTGGGCACGATCCTCGCGGGTCTGGTCGCGATGGTGGGAGAACGAGCGGTGTCGCCCCGGGTGCTCTACGGCTTCGGGCTCGCGGCGGCCGCGGCAGCCGTCTACTCGATGTCCCGCGTCCGACGGGCGTACGCCTCGGAGCTGGTCGTCGCGCTCCGCGAAGGAAGACCACAGGTGTTCGGGGGAACGCCGGGGGCGGGCGAGCCCTTCGGGCTCGTCCGGGCCGACCGCGCCGCCTCGGCGGTCGCGGTCGGGGCGATCACGGACCCGGACGTCGGCGTGCGGCGCGTGGCGGCGGAGATCCTCGGCGACCTCGACACGCCGGACGCGATCCCGGCTCTGATCCTCGGGGTTCGCGATGAGGACCCCGAGGTCCGAGCGACCGCGCTGCGCTCCCTCGCCCGGTCCGAGGCGTTCGCCGCCTCGGACGAGATCCCCGAACGCCTGACCGACCCGGTCCCCGAGGTCCGGCTGGCCGCGCTGGAGGCGCTCGACGCGCTCCGAGCGGATCGGACGCGCGCGCGGGCGCTGCTCGCCGACCCCGACGGGCTCGTTCGGGCTCGAGCCGCCGGCATCCTCCTGGCGGACGGGGACGACGCGGAGGCGGACGCCGTCCTCGCGAGACTCACGAGGTCGCCTCACGCGGATGCCCGTGTCGCGGCGTTCCGGGAGCTCGCGGCGTCGCGGAGCGACGCCGCGGCGGACCTCGCTCGGAGCGGGTTGGCCGATCCGGCCCCGTCGGTGCGAGCCGAGGCGGCTCGCACGATGACCATCGTGGATCCGGTCGGCGGTGTCGATGAGCTCGTCGCCGCGATCGCGGTGGGCGGCGACGTGCTGGAGGCCGCGGACGAGGCGATGTCGTCGTCCCCCGAGCGCGCGCGAGCGCCCGTGCAGCGCCTCGCCGCCGCGTCCGCGGCGCGGGCGCTCGAGAGTCGTCGGCTCGCGGACTCGATCGAGTCCGACGGAGACGATCGGCTCGAGCTGCTTCGCGACTCCCTCGTCACCGCATCCCGAAGGGATGCGGTGACCGCGATCAGAGCGGTCGCCTTGCTGCGCGACTCCGGCGCGATCGCCGTTGCCCTGGAGAACCTTTCGGAGACGGACGCCGTGCAGCGAGCCAACGCCCTCGAGGTGATCGAGACGATCGGCGACCGGGAACTCGTTCGTCCGCTACTGGCGCTGTGGGAACCCGGACGATCCCACCGGCTCGAGGACGACTGGCGCGAACGGGCGCTCCAGCATCACGACGACTGGATCCGCGCGTGCGCGGAGTGGGCCGTCGAGGCCCGAAGCGAGAACGCCGAAGATACGAAGGATGCCGAGGAGAGAGCAGTCGACGATGGAGGAGACACGATGACCGAGACCCTCGCCACGTTGCCCGTGATGGAGCGCGTGCTGTTCCTGCGCAGGGTGCCGCTGTTCGCGGACCTGCCACCTCAGGACCTGCTTCCGATCGCGGCGATCGCGTCGGAGCAGAGCTTCGCCGACGCCGACACGATCGCCGAGCAGGACGAGCCGGGCGACGAGATGCACATCATCGTCTCCGGCTACGTGATGGTGATCCTGCGGCAGCAGGACGGCCATCAACAGGTGTTGGCCGTCCGTTCCGCCGGCGACGTGATCGGCGAGATGGCGGTGATCACGAGCGGGCCGAGGATGGCCTCGCTCGCCGCGAAAGGCCCCGTACGGCTCCTGTCGATCGGTCGGCGGCAGTTCGAGGCGATGCTCCGTGAACGCCCCGAGACGTCGCTGGCCCTGATGCGCGTCCTCTGCCAGCGCCTCGCCGATCGCGACGCGACCGTTCCCGAGTGAGCCGTCCCGGCTCGCCCGTCAACGGTCTGAGTCGCGAGCGGCGACGAAGTCGATCTCGATCAGCCAGTCGGGGTGTGCCAAGCCGGCGACGAACATCAGGGTGGACGCCGGGCGGTGACCGTCCAGGTACTCCTCCCGGACCGCACGGGCCGTCGGCAGGTCCCCACGGTTCACGAGCAGCATGTTGAGCTGCACGATGTCGGAGATCCCCATGCCGGCGCCGGCGAGCACGCCGCCGATGTTGCGCCACGCCAGCCGCGACTGTTCCTCGATGTCCTCGCCGATCCGGCCGTCGGTGTCGACTCCCGTCTGACCGGAACCGAACACGAGCCGCATCGGGCTCCCGACCTCGATGCCGTGCGAATAGGTGCCGAACGGGCCGGCGACGCCTGCCGGGTTGAACGCGCGCATCTGCCTCCGCTTCCTTTCGTTCCGACCGGCACCCTAACGTTCCGCCCCACCTTCCCACCGACGACCCCTCGAGCCATACGATGCCAATGGTGCGGATCCTCGTGTGGCACGGATGGCTGCTGGAAGGCTCGGGGTCCAACGTCGCCACCGCCCGGATCGTCGAGGTCTGGCGAGCGACGGGACACGACGTGCTCCTGCTCTGCCAGGAGCGCCATCCCGAGCGCTACCCCTGGATCGACGCCCACGGCACCGTGGACCGCGACGGGCCCTCCGCTCTGGAACCCAACACGGATCCATCGAAGGCCTCCGGCCGGTGCGTGCTGCTCCGCCCCGACATCGGCACGACGCTTCCGGTCTTCGTCGTCGATCACTACGAGGGATTCGGAACCGTTCGCCCCTTCGTCGATCTGACGGAGGGCGAGCTCGACGACTACCTGCGCGCGAACGTCGAGGCGCTCCACGCGGCCGCGGTATTCCATGACTTCGAGGTCGGGGTCGTCGGTCACGGTATCCCGGGTGCCGTCATCGGACGTCGAGCGCTCGGCGCGGGGCGCTACGTCGCCAAGATCCACGGGAGCGACCTCGAATACGCGATCCGACCGCAGGAACGTTACCGAGCGTTGGCGCGTGAGGGGCTCGAGACCGCTCACGTCGTTCTTGGACCGAGCGCCGAGGTGCTCGCGAGATGCGCCGGGCTCGTGCCCGAGATGAGCGAGCTCGCGCGCGTGGTCCCGCCCGGCGTCGACGTGACCGCGTTCCGCCCGCGGCCCCGGGTGGAAGCGCTACGGGAGGTCGCCGCACTGCTCGACGACGACCCTGCGACGGCCGCGGGACGACCGGCGTCCCTCGACGCGGAGGTCGAACGCGCCCTCGACGCCAGGAACGACGAGGCGATCGCAGCGCTGTTCGACCGGTACGACGAGGACGTGCCGGAGCCCGACGCGGCGGCTCGCCTGCGCGCGCTCGCCGACCGGGACGTGCCGATCGTGGGATATCTCGGCAAGCTGATCCCCCAGAAGGGTGTGGAGCTCCTCCTCCAGGCGCAGCCCGCGCTGGAACACGACGCCGCCGCGCTCGTGGTGGGCTTCGGATCCGATCGCGATCGGCTCGCGGCGCTCTCGATCGCGCTCCGGGAAGGCGACCGGGAAACCTTCCGTTGGCTGCGGGACGTCGGCGGGCTCCCGATCGATCCTTCGGCGTACCACGACCAGCATGCGGGTCGCCTGGACGTCACGTTCACCGGTCTGCTCGATCACCGATTCGCACCGCGCGCGCTGGCGGCCATGGACGTGCAGGTCGTTCCCTCGATCCTGCAGGAGGCCTTCGGGATCGTCGCGATCGAAGGCGCCGCCGCGGGCGCCCTTCCGATGGTCGCCCGCCACTCCGGGCTCGCGGAGGTGGCCGGCGCCTTCGAAGCCGAGGTCGGCCGTCCGGGGTTCTTCTCGTTCGAGCCGGGGAACGGCGCGGTGGGAAGGTTGGCCGAGGGCGTCGATCGTCTCCTCTCACTTCCGGATGACGAACGAGACGAGCTCCGGCGCGCCGTGAGCACCTTCGTTGCGACGCATTGGACCTGGGAACGAACCGCAGTCGGCATCCTCGCGGCGGCCGAACCGCGGGGGTGAGGCGAGAAGCCCACCGCGTCACCCCGACATGCGGGCTTTCCAAACCTCCTCGACCGGCCAGCGCCTCGACCATTCGGCCGTGGCGAGCGGGTCGGCCGGCGTCTCGGCGCCCGCCGGAGCCCTGACCTCGACCAGGTCCTCCACCTCGAAGCCGGCATCCCGGAGCAACCGGATCATGTCGCCATGGGTGAGGGCGAATTCGACGGCGCCGTCGGCGTCCGGCCAGTCGAACCGATGCATCCCGAAGTGATCTCGCTGCAACTGCTCGGTCGCCGGCAGATCCTCGTCGGGCGACGTCAGCAGCGAGAGATACGATCGGCCGAGGAACACCAGCCGGCCGCCGGGGCGGAGGATCCGCGCCGCCTCGGGGATCCACCGGTAGGGATCGCACCAGATCGCGGCGCCGTACTCCGAGATCGCGAGGTCGAAGGTCGCGTCGCGGAGCGGCGCCCGCTCGGCGTCGCCGTGGATCAGTGGGAAGCGGATCCCGAACTCGTCTTGGAACATCCGCGCCGTCGCGAGCTGCCTCGCGGAATTGTCGAGCCCGATCGGACGGGCGCCGCGACGCGAGAGCCACGACGACACGTAGCCCGTGCCGCAGCCGAGCTCGACCACGTCGAGCCCGCGGATGTCGGGGAGCAGCCGGAGCTCGGACTCCGGGACGTTCCAGATCCCCCACGTGATCTCCTCGGCGGCCCACGCGGTGCGGCCCCGTTCGACCCAGTTGTGTGCGTCCGCGTCCCAGGAGACGCGGTTCGCGAGCACGTGGTCGGTGCCGGAGATCATGCGGGAGGCGGCGGCAGTTCTCCGGAGGCCGGCGGCGGGACGGTGAGGCCCCTGGCGGTGTCCCACACGCGGTTCAGATGCTCCTGGGTGTAGGCCGGGATGGCGATGCCGATGACCAACAGCAGGATCACGTTGAGCGCCGGGGACAGCTGCTGCGGGATGCCCAAACGCTCTTGCATCCCAACGACGTGCTTCGACGTGTTGTACACCGAGATGAACGG
>Ga0070698_100003503_pt1 | contig 17266 bp, 12 predicted proteins | sample KBSK1502metaG_FD_65477 | JGI IMG/M metagenome (GOLD analysis project Ga0070698, IMG submission 65477) | Corn, switchgrass and miscanthus rhizosphere microbial communities from Kellogg Biological Station, Michigan, USA - KBS K1-50-2 metaG | ecosystem: Host-associated > Plants > Roots >...
TTCGCGTGATGCGTCGGGTGTTGGTGGTCTTGTTGGTCGGGTGCGGTGGAGCGCCGGCGCCTACCGCTGCTGTCAGCAACACGCCCTATCCGGCGGTCACCCGCATGCGCGTGGCGCAGACGCACTTCGATATCGCGGTGCCACGCCCCGACATCGACATCCAACCATATGTGCCGGATCTCCACGAAGAGCTTCGCTGGCCGCTCAGCGGCATGGAGCATCCGAAGCTCGAGCCGTCGTTCCCTATCGCGATAGCACTCGCAGCGCCTGGCGTCGGGTGGCTCGATCTCTGCGCGATGGGTGCGCAGAACCGGCATGTTAGTCGCGAGCAAGAGCTCGTTTCGTATCTGCGCGGCTGGTGCAGCGTCATCAAAGGCGATGTCGATCGCGCGTGCCAAGAGCTGACACCGCTATTCGGTTCGGTGACGCGCGGGTTGTCGTCAGCCGTGCGGACGGATCTCGCGAACATCCTCGTCGATCTTCGCGACCTCGAGAAGACCGAGCATTGGCTCAACAAGCATCGCATTCGCGATATCGCCACGCTCGATCTGCTCGCCGCAAACTTCGTCGAGATCGGGATGCTCGACGCTGCACATCAGATCAATCAGCGCGTGCTTTACGATTTCAGCGCGAGCGTAGCGACGAGGTGTCATCGCCTCGTACGCGGCATCGTGATGGCCGATGGCGCAGATCAATCCGCGCGCGACGAGCTCGAACGAATCGTGACGAAATCGAAGGCGCCCGACGCGACGTGCACTGAGCTATTCAACGAAGTGCGTTGCGCCTACGGCCACGATTGCGCCGAGTACCACACTGCGCACAACATCAACCTCAATGCATGGGCATTGCTTGCTGTGTATGACAGGTGGCCGCTACAGCCGGCGCCGTTTAGTACGTGGTTAAGCCTCGGCCGGAAGGCCGCAATCGCGACGAAGGTCGACGGGGCAGCCGAGCTTGTAGTAACCGCGTATGAAGCCGCACTCCGTGCGAAACCTGACCTGTGCGACGATCTCGACATCCGCGCAGAGCTGCGTGTCGATATGAAAGCGATCCGCGATTCGGCGCCACATGCGGCAGCACTCGAGCCTCGCGTTGCGAACCTCCTCCAGCTATGCGGCCCGGCGCCCCAAACGGCGCGCTGACTCCTACGTGCGCTGACCGGCCGCACCAAGCGCCACGACAATCGTCAACGGAATCACAATGAGCGCCTCGAGCAGTTTGACGTCGTGCGCGGCGTTTTTTCTCGCCTGGCGTTCCTCAGAATTGTCGACGCAAGCGACGCGACGCGTATCTGGGTCGTTCTCTGGGACCGCGCAGTCGCCGGCTCGCTCGTAGGTGTTCTCGTCGAAGAACGTCCGGCAGATCGCGTGGGCGGTATTGGGGCCCGTGCACTCGCCGGGCTCCGTCACTGCGGTTGGACACGACGCTGCGCAATCGCGCGTCGCGCAACGGTTCGAGCATGCCCACACCGCTTGCGCGTCGGGGCCATCGACCGTGAGCACGACACTGTATGCGCGGGTAACGGTCACCCGGCTGCGGACGGAGGACATGCTGCCGGCGCAGCCAGTTACGATGAGCAGACACGCGATCGCCCGATGCATGAGCCGAGCGTAGGGCGGGCCCGCGTAGCCATCCCATGACGGCGACGTGAAGTGCGCGTGAAGCCGGGACTACGGGACCGCGGCCGGCTTACGCACGACGAGGATGCCCTCGATCTGATCCGCGCGCACCGCGCCGAATGCCGAAATCTCGTGCTCGGTCGCGTACTGATTGTTCGACAGGCTCGCGACGTCGAGCCACAGCGACGAGAAGTCGAGCGTCGAGCCGCCGCCGTACAGGCTTTGGATCGACGTCGTCTTCGGGCCCGGCATCAGCGTCGACACGCTGCGCTCGTTGCCGGTCAGGATGTCCTTGAACGGGATGCGCATGAGGAAGATGAATCCCGCGGTGCCGCCCGGCGGCGTGCCCGCGGCATCCCACGCGTGGGACGCCCCGAGCGTGATCGAGCACGCGACGAGCGGCGACGGCTGGCTCGAGATGCCGTAGTACGTCGGCTGCAGCGCCGAGAACGTCTTGTAGAAGTTCTCGTGGCGGTCGATCATCGAATAGAAGCGGCGCATCAGCGGGCACTGCGCTGGATCGAGCGTCGCGGACGTGCAGCCGGTGCTCGACGAGAACACCGTCATGAGGCCGAGGTCGGGCTTCGTCAGGTACGAGGCGTTCCAACGCGAGTCGACCTTGTCCTCGGCGACGATCTCGCCCGGCGTGACGGTGCGCAGCGTGCCACTCGTCGGCTGGAACTTGAGGTTGCCCGCGAACTGGCTCGTCGAGTTCACCTGCAGCGTGCCGGTGTCGCCACTCTTGAGCGTGATCGCGCCCGGGCGCAAGAACTCGCCGATGCCATCGCCGTTGCGGTCCTCGAGCAGCACGAGCGAGTTGTTGGGATCGACGAGGTACGCCTCGTCGGCGGCCGCGTAGAACATCGTGCGCGCCGCGAGCTCTTTGTTCTTGTGCTGGCGGTAGCCGAGCCGGTCGGCCGTCCAGCGGTTGCACTGCTCCGTCCACGACGAGGTCGGCGCCTTGCACGTTTTGACCATGCGGCGCAGGAAGCGGTCCGCGAGGTTCGACTCGACCCAGCTCGGGCGCAGGCCACCGAGACCGCGGAAGTTGTACCAGTCGTCTTTGTCTGCTTGCGGGCAGCTCGTCGCGTAGGTCGTGTAGGCAGCCTTGTACGCGTCGAAGCCGGGATACGCGACGCGCGGGCGCACGTACGTCTCGATGATGAACCGCGTCTCGCAGACCGAGAACGGCCGCACACCGTTGGTGTCGTTGTTGTTGAGGCTGACGAGATGATCGAAGACTTGATCTTCGATGCTCATCATCGCGTCGAACTGATTCATGTCGAGGCCGTGGAACGGCGTCACCTTGCCACCGGTCGGCGGCGCGACATCGGGCAGCGCGAAGAACACCATCGAGGCGAGCGCCTTGACACGCGCGACGTACTGATCGCGATGCTGCGTCTCGTACTCCGCCGCGAGCGCGACCATGAATTGATCGGTGAGCGAGCCATCGAGGTCGTAGTTGTTGAGGTGCGTGTAATCGATCTCCTTGGAGACGCGATCGAGGTTCGCGCGCGCGGCCGCGAGCAATTCGGCGGTGACGCCGCCACCGCCGTGACCGGTCGCCTTTAGCTGCGCGTGCAGCGTCGTGGTCGAGTGATTCTCGACACGAATTTTGAAGCTGTGATCGCCGGAGCTGCCGGCGGAGACGGAGACGGACGGGCGCGGCTTGATCGCACTCTCGACCTTGGCATCGCTGTCGAGGTTCGTGACGACCAGCTTGACGCCTTGGTCGCCGGTGTACTCGAGCTTGACGTCGAAGTCGCTCGTCGAATGGACGATGTAATTGCGGACGCCCGGCGAGCCGGAGCTCGACTTCTTCGGGACGGTGATCGCGACATCGATGATCGCCCCGTCGCCCTTGCCATCGATGACCGAGCCGAGGTCCTCGGCATCCTCGTCTCCGACGCAGGCAGTGAGTGGGATGGCGGCGAAGAGGACGATGGCCAGGATCCGCATGGCGGGCTCGGACAGCAACGGACGGGCCACCCGTGTCCGCATCGCGGCCGTTGGCAACTGGGCAGATTCGTTAGCCGTGGCCGGTGTCCGGCTGGCGGCCGGAGAAGCCAGCGCATGGCTCCGCCGCTGGCCAGCGACGCGGGCTAAGTGCGACGTATCGCGCCACAAATCAGACCGATCGCGTCCGAATATTGGTCACGCGTCCGGGTATGTCCGTTGCAGTCCGACGCTCGGCCATGCGCCGTCCGCTCGTCGTCCTCTTGTTCGCAACGACCTCGCTTCTGTCCGCCTGCTTGTCCGAAGGCGATATGGAGGACGAGGACCTCGGCGATATCGGCGATGGCAAGAGCGATTCGTTCGGCATCGTCGACAAGTCGACGTACGTCTACGCCGGCAAGACGCGCAATTACACGTTCACCGCGAACGCAGCATTTCGCCTGACGATCACGCAGCCGACGACACCGGAAGAGTCGCGGCAGGTGCTCGAGGTTTCGATCACGAAACCCGACCACACGAAGATCAACGTCGGCACCGGCAAGGAGCCGAGCGCGGTGCACGATCCGGCGGAGAGCGGCGGCAACGGCGTCTACACGCTCACGATCAAGAACACGGGGAGCAAGCGCGCGACGCTGCTGCTCAACGTGCGGCCGCTCGGCGGCTTCGGCGATCTGCCGAATCCGAACGCGAGCGTGTTTCCCGAGCTCGCGTGGCAGCCATCGGCGCTGACGAGCTGGCCGGCCTCGTACGTCGTGTTCAACAATCCCGGTTGTGGTCGCGCGTGCTCGCAGACCGAGCAGACGGCGATGGCGCCACGCAGCGTGATGATCAAGATGCTCGTCGCCGCGATTCACGAGGTGAAGCAAGGCGGCGTCATTCGCGTGTCGAATTTCAACATCTCGAGCTCGAGCAGCTCGAAGCCGGTCGTAGATGCGCTGCTCTGGGCGATGCAGAATCGCGCCGCGACCGTGAAGATCGTGATGGACCAGGCGCAAAACATCGCGACGTCGCGGACGACGCAGCTTGCATCGGAAGGTGCGCAGGTGCGGTTCCTCGACGGCCTGCACTACACGAATTCCGTCGGCGATGCCGTCGGCATCATGCACTCGAAGATCGTGACCGTCGACGATCAGATCGTGTTCACGGGCTCGAACAACTTCTCGAGCACCGGCTTCATCACGAACGAAGAGAACAGCGTCGTGCTTCGCGCTCCGACGTATTCCACGCGCATCGCGGCGTTTCAATGCGACGTCGATAAGATGTTCGACATCGGCGTGCCACCGGGACAGCCGCAGAAAACCGACGACGAGCGCAAGGCGGGCCTGCTCGCGCTCGACCCATGCAATACCGACGATGTCTACTTCCCACCGACGGGTACGGTCGCGACCGGCGATTCGATCACGTACGGCAAGGTCGCGAGCGCGATCTACAACTCGCACCGCTCGCTCGCGATCGCGCCCGACATGATGGCGCACCCGGCGCTGATCAGCTCGATCATCTCGCGTGCGAAGCGCGCGAAGGCCGATGGCCAACCGTACAGCGTCAAGCTCGTCCTCGACGCCAGCGAAGAAGCGCTCAACAACCCCGCGTTCGGTGATTGCCTCGCGGTCGCCGCGCAAAAGTACGGGCTCGACTTGCAGGTTCACTACTGGCGCGGCACGCCGGAGATTTATCAGCTGATGCACCACAAGTTCATGATCGTCGACCAGGATGATCCGAGCGGCGCGACGCTCTACAACGGCTCGGCGAACTACTCCGCGAAGGCGCTCAAGTGGAGCTTCGAGAACGTGACGCGCTACAAGAGCGCCGAATTCCGGCAGCTCGTCGATGCATTCACCGCGCGGTTCACGAAGCTGTTTGCCGACAGCAAGGACAAGGCGGGCATGGCCACCGAAGGTCATGCGGTGCCAGCCTGCCCGATCGACGCGAATTCGCTGTAGCTGTATCCTAGACCCCGATGCGGGTCGTCATCGCGTTGCTGCTCTGCGCGGCATGCTCGTTTCGACCCGGTACGTTAGGCAGCGACGCGCCGGGCATGCCGGGCGAAGCCGGCCCCGACGTACCGCGCGATGATGCGGCAGCTGGCGTCGTGTTCGTCGGCACGAACAGCGCCGGCGCGTCGGGCACGGGAATCGTGCGCGTTGCCGCGACCGGAATGTCGAGCGCGACGTACGTGCTCGGCGTCGCGACGAAGCCGTACCAGCCGGTGCTCAGCGTCGGCGGCCTCGCGGCGAACTGGACGACGATCGAAGATCAGTGCGGTGCGCGCAGCCAGACCGGCGTCGCGCTGTATGTCGGGCGCGGTGCCAACCTCTCGGGCGACATCGAGGTGCACTTGCAGGGGATCACGACAAACGTGATCGCGACGGTCGTGATCTACACCGGCAGCTCGAGCAACGGCGCGAGTGCGAGCGCCAACGCCGTCGATCCGATGACGTGCAACCTGACGGCTCCGACCGTCGACAGCGCGAGCTACGCGTTTCCGATCGCGTCGGCCGACGGCCTGGTCGTTGCCGGCGTTGCGATCCGCGGGGCAACGAACACGCCGGGCGCCGATCTCACCGAGCGCGACGAGCGCAAGCAGGGCACCGGCGGCGACATCGCCGGCCTCGCGATGATGGACGGACCGGTTATGACCGTGGCCGGGAGCTTGAGCGGCACCACAGATTTTGCGGCGGCCGCAGTCGAGCTGCGCCCATAGAGTGCGCCCACTTCCGGGGGCTTTTCGTAGCGGCGATAACGATCGCCAAACTCTGCCTGCGACTGGATGACCCGACGCGGCATCTACCTACGTCTGCCGTGAAGCCTGCCGAGGATCCATATCGGGCGATTGAGTTCGGCCTGCCGTTGCCGCCGGCGCGCCCGATCGAGCTCGAACGCAGCGAAATCGAGCGCGCACCCACGATCGCCATTGGCACGCCGATGGAGATCGATACACCGCACGAGCTCCTCTATCATCGGACTCGGTGATCGAAGCCTGCATCGAGCTCGCGCGCAGCGCCGGTCGCAACCCCGACGAGATCATCGAGTGGTGGAGCGAGCGCGCGGCGATTCGTGAATTCGAAGCGGGCGAGTCGCGCGAAGCGGCCGAGCGCGCGGCGCTCGACGAGATTCGTCAGGCCCTGCGCAAGGGCCCCAAGAGCGCGGCGGAAGAGCCCGCGCGCTCAGTACGCGCCGAGCGGAAGTAGCAGCGGCGTCTCCGCTTCCTTGACGATGCAGCGATCCGCGGTGCGCCGATACTGCTTGGTGCCGACATCCACGAAGTGATCCGCGAGCCACTCGCGATGCGTGATCGTGACGTGCTCGCCATCGAACGCGAGTTGGTTGTAGCCGTTCGGCTCGCCGCGCAGCCGCTTCGACATGCACGTCCCCGCGTGCACCGCGATCATCGTGTGCTGCGGATTGCGACCCGCGACGTCGGTAAGGTGGCGCAGATGCAAGTGGCCGGTGAGCACGAGATCGACGCCGGCCGCTTCGAAGAGCGGAATCGCGCGCGCACCGCCTGTCGAATGCTCGAACGGATGATGCGCGACAACGATCCGCCAGTGGTTCGTGTACGGAGCGAGCTGCGCTGCGACACGCTCCGCCTGCTCGCGCGAGATGTGGCCGTCTTTGACGGTCAAACTCTTCGTCGTATCGATGCCGCACACAGCGAGCTGATCGTCGGCGTAGAGCGGCGCCAGGTCGTTCGAGATGTATTCGCGGTAGCGATCGCGCGGCAAGAAGAGGCGGCGCACGACGTCGTAGAGCGGAATGTCGTGGTTGCCGGGCACCACCAGGTACGGCACCGTCAGCTGATCGAGCCACGCGCGCGCTTCTCGAAATTGCGTCGCGCGTGCACGTTGCGTGAGGTCGCCGGAGATCGCAACGAGCGCGGGCTGCAATGCGTTCAGCTCGGCGAGCAGCGTCGCCGCGATCCGCGGATCGGCGTGCCCGAAATGCGGATCGGAAATGTGTGCGATGCGCTTCATGTCTTCGCTCCCAACACGAGCAACGCACCCGGCCGACTCTTGTACTTGAGCGGTGGCGCCATGCGATACACCTCGCCATCGAGTGCAACGCGCACGCTTCGCTTCGTCGTGACGATATCGGCGCGGTCGACCGTGTGTGCTTCGAGCTCGAGCGGCTTCTTGCGCCGCAGTAGCGCGCGCAGCATCGTCGCGAACATCGTCAGCCGCTTCGTCGCGCGGATCGTGTACACGGCGAGCTTGCCGCCATCAAGACGTGTTCGCGAGCCGAGGTCGCGCACGCTCAGCGCATATTCGTTGTTGCCGATCATCACGAACGGAGTACGCGCCGAGAACACGCGGCCCGCGAGCGCGACCGCGACGTGCAGCAACGGAAACCGGAGCAGCGTGCGCAGCGTCGCGCGCAGCATTGGGAACCACGTGAGCGTGTTCCGATCGCTCACCATCTCCGGGTACAGGCCGATCGACGAGTTGTTGACGAACACGCGCCCATTGACCTCGCCGATGTCGATCGCTTTGGTGCGGCCCTCGGCGATCACTGCGATGGCACTCGCCATATCGGGAATACCGATGTCCTTTGCAAAGTGATTGCGCGTACCGAGTGGAATCACCCCGAGCGGCACACCCGTGTTCACGAGCCCAGTTGCGACAGCGTTGACGGTGCCATCGCCACCGGCGGCGACGACCGCGTCGACCGTACCGGCGAGGGACCGTGCCATCGTGGTTAGCTGCGCGGCGTCGCACACGTGAACGCGCGCTGAAATGCCCGCTTCGCGACACGCTGCGAGGATCTCGTGCGCGCACTCCCCATGCGTTGCGTGGCTTGCTCGCGCGTTGAGCAGGACGGCGACCTTCACGATTGGGCCTAGAGCAAGCGATGTGCCTCTATGCGGCGAGGCCTTTCGCGAGCTCCGCCCAGCGTTTTGCTTGGTCCGCGGGCAGCTTCGTCGGTGCGGTCAGGCGCGCTGCGAGAGCTTCGAATGTGCGCACGGCGGGAATCACGCGCTGGAAGCGCATGCCCGGCGCCTTCGGCCCGACAAGCACGAGGACGCGCGCGCCGTCACTCACCTCGATCGTACCGGGCAAGAAATCGGGCGGCAGGCTGTGCGTGCCCGTGCCGCCCGGCGCATGCCACTCGTACGCGCCATCGCGCGGCATGCCGCTTTCGTCGACGGCTTGTGCCGGATACAGGTGAAACGAGCACGTGTAGCTGCCGTTGTCTTGCTGCGGACCATCGCCGCGCATGATCGCGAGCAGCGGCTCGTCGGCGATGCCCGAGGCGCCGAGCCTATCGAGCGGCTCGGCGAGCGCCTCGGAGAGCAGCACCGAGAGCTGGCCCATGTCGACGACGCCATCGGCGACCACCGACCACGCCTCCGACAGCTCTGGGAGCAACAGCACCAAGCGCGCGTCGAACAGCGTCTCGATCAAGAGCGTCAGCCAATACGACGTTTCGGTCGAGGCACCAAGCGCCGCGATCGCTTCGCGCAACCCTTTGCGATGCTGGAGCTCGCGCAGCACCGCAGGATCGCGCGTCCACGTTGCTACGGCGGGGCGGTACCACATCTCGAGCGAGAACCACGCTTGCACGGCGGCGAGATCCTGGTCCGCGATCTCGTCGATCATCTCGCGCGTCACCCACTTGCTGCCGATCGTCACGCCGTTTTCGTCGGCTTCCTCTTCGTCGTGATGATGGTCATGACCGTTGTGATCGTGGCCCTCGTCCTCGTCTTCTTCCTCGTCTTCGTCTTCTTCCTGATCGTCGGCATCCGGCAAATGCGCGACGTGATCGTGCATGCGCGCTCCGTTGACGAGCGCGCGCTCGAGCGGCGCCGCCAGCGCGCGACCGAGCGGACCCGGTGGCTCGCCGTTCTCGACGAGCGCGCCGCCGGCAAGCGCGAGATACGCGCCAAAGCCAACGTGCTCGTGATCGACGCGCGCGACGAGCTCGCGCATCAGCACCTCGCGATCGGGCTGCGCCGCGAGCGCGTGATTGACGATCTCGCCGAGGCGTCCAAGCGAGCTCGCGCGATCGGGGCCGAAGAACTGCGCCTGGAACTCGTCGAGCTCCGCCTTGATGTCCATGCCGCGACTATCGCGAATTCACCGCGGCATCACCAGCAGCTGACGCTGCAGCTTGCGCATCAACCACTCGGTGCGCGCATTCGCGGCTTCAGCCGCGCGCCCCATGCGTTCCGTGCGCGGTGCTTCACCGAAGAATGTCGACGCGAGCTCGAGCGCGCGCGTGCGATCGGCAAGCGCGAGCTCGCCGATCTGTGCGCCGTGGTTTGCCTGTGGCACGAAGAAGCGCGCAGAGGTCGGCCGCTCCGGCTCGTCCATCGCGCCGCCGCTCCACGGATCGAACTGACCGTAGATGAGCAGCACGTGCTCGGCGCGTTCGCGCACCCATTTGCGAACCGATCGCGTCACCGAGCCGTCGTAGATCGGCAGCGCTACGAGAGGGAACTGCCTCCGGAAATTCTCCTCCATCGTCTGCGTCGCGTACGGATCCTGGAGCAGGTCCCTCACGTGCGCGCCGATCTGCAGCGCAAAGCCCTGCTCGGTGAGCCACTCGTAGTTGAGCGCCCCGTTGGACATCAGCTCGTCGCCCGGCGGCGCATCGAACACGCCCGAGTAGCGCGAATAAAAGTTCCAGAATTCGTCATCGGTCGACGCAGCGCCCGGGACTTGATTGCAGTAACGCGCGCCACGGTACTGCCAGAACCCCCAGTCGAAGTACGCCGTCATCAACTCGAGGTACGCGGGCTCCCAGCCGGCGGCGACCATCGACGTCAAGTGCGCGAGCATCATCGCCCGTCGCGTGGTCACCGCGGCGACCTGTGCATCGCGCACGCGCTGCGCACAGTCCTGCGTGAGCGTTTTCTCGAGGTACGCCTGATACAGCGCATCGATTCGATCGCGCGACGCCGGCGCGACATACGGCACCGCGCCGTCGAGATCATGCGGAAAGAAGAAGCTGTGATACGTCGCCGTGATGCCGCCTTTGCTCGCGCCCGTCGAGATCCAGCGCCCGCCGTAGACATGCTTGAACGAGTCGATGATCGCATGCATGTCGTTCGCGCCGTTCTCGATCGTCAGCGCCGACCAGTCCCAGTCCGCGATCGCGGGCGTCGACGCGCCTTGATAGCGATGTTCGATCCACAGCGTGTTGCTGTTGAACATCACGCTGAGCTCGTCATCGAAGAAGAAGTCCTGCGAGTAGCCCCAGTCGGCCACGATCATCGGTCGATCGCAGCCGCGATGCGCGAGCCACAGCTGCTGCGTGAACGTCTTGTCGGGCGCGAGATGATCGATCGGCTGCGTGATGCCGATGTTGAAGCAGTGCGCACCGTCGACGACGTAATCGCCGCAATTCGCCGCGCGCACCGAGGTCACGTTCGGCAGCGCATGCAGCTGCTGCTCGATTTCAGCTTCGCTGCAGTGCGCGACGATCGCGGGTTCGGACGTATCGGCAGGTTCGAGGTTGTCGCCGCACGCGGCGAGCATGCAGAGCAGAGCAAAGCGTGACATGCGGCGACCCTATGTTCATCGCCGCCGCACATCACGCTTCAGCAGCTGACATGTAACGGCGCCGTGCGGCGCACGGGCAGCGTCGCAGAACGGAGACAGGTTGTGTGGCGCGCGTGCGTCAGCGCCGGGTTTGCCACCACCGACTTCGCGAGGATCCCGGCGCAAACCCGTGGCATGCGGCGTGCCTTAGCAATGGCCGGTGCGCGCCGCGTTCGTCGTCGTGTTCGCCGGGTGCACGATCGGCAACGGGCCCGCAACACCACCAAAGGGCCCTGCCTGGCGACCTCTGCCCGAGGAAGCCTCGACGTACAACAAGCGCATTGTCGCGCTGCGCACGACGCTCGGCCGAGCCGGGATCGCGCTTACCGCGCGGGGCACCGAAGACTTCGTGCGGTCGTCGACGTGCTCGATGCCGGAGCCGATTCGCTCGCAGGTCGGCTGCGTGCGTTGCGTGCTCGCCGGCGATGGCGACCCGATCGACGATGCCGTGCTCGAAGCGATCAAGACGGCGTTCGATCGCTATCCGACGGCGCTGTTGATCGCGAGCGGGATCGAGAACGTCGCGCTGTGCAAGCACATCGAATACGAAAACATCAAGCAAGGCCAGCAAACGGCCGGCACCGCCGACATCTACGGCCATCGCATGCTGCTCAGCATCGAGCCGTTCTTCAACCAGGCGTATGAGGAACACGGTGCGTTTACAGCCGAGGACATCGTCCATCACGAGCTCTATCACTTGCTCGAGTTTCATCGCATGCGCACCGAATTCACCGACGACCCGGAGTGGCGCCTTTACAACCCGATCGGCTTCGAATACGGCGGGCAGGTGACCGAGCGACAGGTGGGCTTCGTCAATCCTTACGCGGCAACGAACGACGTCGAGGATCGCGCGAGCGTCTATCAGTATCTCGTCGTGCATCCCGACGAGGTCTGCGAGCTCGCGAAGACCGACAAGATCGTGCGCATCAAAGTGGGGCTGATTTGGTCGCGCCTCGCCGCGTTCGGCTTCGAGCCATTTCTGCGTGCGCACGCACCGTGCTGGATCACGTTGGCGCGTAAGTGATCACGTCGGCGAGCGTCATGACCTCGCCAGCTGTCGTATCGTCGCCGCGCGATGAAACCCGATCCGCGTCGAATCAAAACGTTCGCGAGCGAAGCGGCGTTCGAATCGTGGCTCGCGAAACATCACGACAAGTGGCCCGAGCTCTGGATCAAGGTGCACAAGAAGGGCTCGGGTCTGCGATCGATCACGCACGAGCAGGCGCTCGAGGTCTGTCTGTGCTGGGGATGGATCGACGGCATTCGCAAACCGTTCGACGAGCGATCGTTTTTGCAGCGATTTTCGCCGCGCGCGGCGAAGAGCATGTGGAGTCAAGTCAACCGCGATCGCGTCGCGCGCCTCATCGCCGCCGGGCGCATGACCGAGCACGGGCAGCGTCACATCGATGCGGCGAAGGCGGATGGGCGCTGGGCCGCCGCCTACGCACCGATGGCGAGCACGACCGTGAAGACGGTGCCCGCGGATCTGCGCGCCGCGATCAAAGCGAACCCGCGCGCGCAAAAAACGTTCGAGACGCTCAACAAGGCGAACCTGTTCTCGCTCGCGTTTCGCACGAACGCGATGAAGACGCCCGCCGGGCGCGCGAAGAAGATCGCCGAGCTCGTCGCGATGCTCGCGCGCGGCAAGGTGATCGTGCCGATGCGGCGGAAGTAAAAAACCGCCGGCTTTCGTCAGACCCGCAGTGTAGAGTGCGGCGCTATGTCGTTCGCGCTGACTGCCTCACGCCTGCGGAATCTCGCCGCAGCCGAGAGCTACGCGCGCGGCGAGCGGTATTGGCGGCAAGGCCGCGTGATTTCCTGCGAAGCACTCGGAGATCACATCCAGGGCGTGGTTCACGGCAGCCAGCGTTATGCGGTGCGCCTCTATGAAGAGAATCGGCGCATCGTTTCGGATTGCACCTGCCCCGTCAGCATCAGCATGTGCAAGCACGCGGTCGCGCTCGCGCTCGCGCACCTTGCGGAAGGCTCGGGCAAGACGCCCGCGGTGCGGTCCTCAAAAAGCGCGTTCGCGACGCAGCATGCGCTCGAAGCGTGGGCGAGCGAGCATCGCGTCGCGCACGAGCTCGATGTCTCGGCGCAGGCGCTCGCGGCAGAGCTCGAAGGATACGATTCCGGATCGCTCTATTGGTTATCGCGGTGGTCGCTGCGCGATGTCGGCTCGATCGAAGGCGCGCGCGGGTACGTCACCGCGCGGCTCGTCGAGCGCCTCGCCGACGCGGCGGCGGATCGACTGCGCGCTGCGGCGAAGGATGTGCTCGTCGGGATCGAAGAGGAGACACGCGAGCGGCCGACGCCCGAGCCAGCGCTCATACCGCTGTGGACGCGCCTGCTCGATGTACGCAAGGTGATCCGCGACCGCGCGGTGCCGCGTTCGCGGGCCACGCGTGCGCTCGGCACGCTCGTGTTCGACGAGAACAACCTCGCGCTGCGCTGGCAGGAGCCGATCACGCTCGTCGTTCGCGGCGGCCCGTTCTCGTATACGCCGCTCGTCACGCGCGTTGCATTCGAACCAGCCGTGACGATCGGCTGCACGTGCACCGCGCAGGGCTGCACCCATGTCCTCGCGCTCCTCGATGCAGCGCTCGACCTCCTCGAGGATCCCGCGCGCGCGACCGAAGCGCGAAGAATCGCCGAGGAGCTGTTGCGCCCGCCGTGGCAGCGCGCGCTCGCCGAGCTGGTTGTCGAGGAGAGCGCACCACAACGCATCGAGCTGTGGTGGGTGATCGATCACGAGCACGGCACCGCACGGCTCGCGCCGGTCGTGAAGAAGGAGCGTAAAAAAGGCGGGCTCACGAGCGGCGCGCGCGTGCCACCCGCGCGACTACTCGAAGAATTCGGCGGCGCGCTCGGCGAGCAGGATCGTGAAGTCGCCGAGCAGCTCGTCGCGTTTGCACAGTCACAATCGCCGCTATTCCTCGCGCGTGCGTTTCGCGCGCTTGTCGGGCACCCGCGTGTCTCGACGGCCGACGACACGTCGCGCACCATCAGCGTTCACCGCGAGAAGCTTGGCTTCGTCGCGAAACCGACGGGCGTGCACATTCGCATCGAGCCGACGATCGGAACGATGCCGGTCGATCCACACGATTTCGGCAGCCTGCTCGATGGCCACGATCCGATCGTCGTGCTCGACGCCGAGGAAGAGCGGCGCCGCTGCGTGCTCGTCGATGTCAGCGAGGATGCGCGCCGACTGTGGGCGGTGCTGGCGAAGCACGGCAACGCATTTCCGCCGGAGAGCCACGAGACGCTGCTCGATCGGCTCGCGCGCCTCGAGGGCCGCGTGCCGCTCGCGGTTCCCGAGGCGCTCATGGGCACGCTGCTCGAGGAGCCGGCGACGGTCGTCGTGCGCCTGCGCCTGACACCCGAAGCCGCGCTCGAGCTCGAGCCGTGGATCCGTCCCGCGCGTGGCGCGCCGCTGTTTCCGCCCGGCGTGGGCCCGCGCGCGATCATGATCTCGCGCGATGGTCGACGCGCGCACGTCAAGCGCGATCTCGGCCACGAGCGCGAGCTCGTCGCGGCGATGCTCGCTCGATTGCCGCTCGAGACGGCGACCGAAGGCCCGCCGGGATGCTTTCACCTCGACGATGCCGACGCCGCGCTCGCACTCGTTGCCGCGGTGCAAGAGCCGCCGCCCGGGCTCGAAGCCGAATGGATCGATCGCAGGCCCGTGCTCGTGCGTTCGGGTGGTCCAGCGGGCCTGAACGTGAAGATCGAGCGCAAGCGCGACTGGTTCGGCGTCGTCGGTGACTTCGAGCTCGATCACGGCCGCGTCGAGCTCGCGGTCTTGCTCGATGCCGCCCGCCGACAGCGCAAATATGTGCGGCTCGACGATGGTCGCTGGCTCGAGCTCTCCGAGCAGCTGCGCGAACGGCTGACGCAGCTTGCCGACCGCACGTTCGAGACGAAGCATCACATCGAGCTGTCTCCGGCTGCCGTGCCGGCGATCCGCGAGCTCGAGCGCGCCGGCGCGAAGCTCGAAGCGCCACCTGCGTGGCAGCTGATGAGCGATCGGCTGCTCGCGGCGTCGCAGCTCGAACCGGAGCCGCCCGCGAAGCTCGTCGCTACGCTGCGCCCGTATCAGCGCGAGGGCTTCAGCTGGTTATCGCGGCTTGCCGCGTGGGGCGCCGGCGCCTGCCTCGCCGATGACATGGGCCTCGGCAAGACCGTCCAGGCGATCGCCGTGCTGCTCGATCGCGCGCAGCGCGGGCCCGCGCTCGTGCTCGCGCCGACCTCGGTCACGCTGAACTGGATCGACGAGCTGCGCCGATTCGCCCCATCGCTACGCCCGATCCTCTACGGCGAGCAGACCGACCGCGCGGCGTGCATCGCGAAGCTAGGCAAGCGCGACATCCTCATCGCCAGCTACGGCTTGCTCGTGCGCGATGCAGATGCGCTCGCGAGCCGCTCGTTCGCGACGCTCGTCATCGATGAAGCACAGGCACTCAAGAATGCCGCGACTCGCCGCGCGAAGGCGGCCCGCGCTCTCGATGCAGAGTTTCGCGTCGCGCTGTCGGGCACACCGCTCGAGAATCATCTCGGCGAGCTCTGGAGCCTGTTCGCGATCGTGTTCCCCGGCCTGCTCGGAAGCTGGGACCAATTCCGCGCACGCTTCGCGCTGCCGATCGAGCGCGATCGCGATCCGGTGGCACGCGCCGCGCTGTCGCGCGTGATCCGGCCGTTTCTCTTGCGCCGCACGAAGCAAGAGGTCGCGACCGAGCTGCCTGCGCGTACGGAGATCCAGCTGCCGATCGCGCTCTCGGCCGAGGAGACCGCGCTCTACGACGATGCGCGACTCGCGATCCTCGCGAAGCTCAAAGGTCGCCGCCAACGTGAAGAAGATGAAGAGCGCCGGCGCTTCGAGGTGCTCGCCGCGCTGACGCGCCTACGCCTGCTCGCATCGCACCCCAAGCTCTACGATCCCGATTCGGCGGTCGCGTCGTCGAAGATGCAGCGGCTCCTCGAGCTACTAGACGAGCTGCGCAGTGAAGGTCATCGCGCGCTCGTCTTCAGTCAGTTTACGTCGCACCTCGGGCTCGTACGCGACGCGCTCGACAAAGCCGGCATCGCATCGCTCTATCTCGACGGCGCGACACCGGCCGCCATGCGCGCCGAGCTCATTCGTCGCTTCCAGGCCGGCGAAGGCGAGGTGTTCTTGCTCTCGCTGAAGGCCGGCGGCACGGGCATCAACCTCACTGCCGCCGATTACGTCATCCATCTCGATCCATGGTGGAACCCAGCCGTCGAAGACCAGGCGACCGATCGCGCGCATCGCATCGGCCAGACGAAACCTGTCACGGTGTATCGCCTGATCGCGCGCGGCACGATCGAAGAACAGATCCTATCGCTGCACGGCGACAAGCGCGCGCTCGTCGCAGGCGTCCTTGAAGGAACGGACGTCGCAGCACGCCTGACAACGCGCGATTTGCTCGCTCTACTCGACGCGTGAGCTCACCACGTGAAGCTGCGCGCGACGAGCGCGCCGCCTTGCAGCGGCACGATCGCGACCGGCGCTTCGTTGTCGGAAGAACGCGATAACAGATACAGCGTCGCGCTCGCCGCCAATGCGACGCCGCCGACGGCAAAGCCCACGGCGGCGATCGTGTTCGCGCGGCTGCCTCGCCGATCGTAATCGTTGATCTCGGCCGACGAGCACGGATTTGCGAGCGTGCAGCCGGCCAGCTTCGAATCGCGCTGCTTCTCGAGGTACGCCGCATCCCACACGAAGAAGCCCCCGACCGCGAGTGCGGCCGCGCTCGTTCCGGCGAGCGCGATCACGAGCCCGAGCCGGCCGCTACCCGATGGCTCCTCCTGTCGAGGAGGAGGCGGCGGCGGTTGTTGTTGCTGTTGCTGCTGCTTCTGGTCGGTGTCCTGTGGATTTGCGGCGCGCGCCTTCGCGCACTCGCTCTGCGATGAGTACCAGCCGCGAATCTTCTCTTCGTTCGGCGGGTGGGGTACCTGCTCGAGGAATTTGCCGTAGTACTCGGCGGCCTTCACGCAATCGCCATCGAGACGATACGCCTGCGCAATGTTGAACAAGTACGCCGGGTCGTGATTGAGCTCGTACGCCTCGGTGAACTTTTCGATCGAGCCCTTGTACTCGTACTTGTTGAAGCGCGCCGTTCCTTCGGCGGCCGC
>Ga0070698_100003505_pt1 | contig 17262 bp, 12 predicted proteins | sample KBSK1502metaG_FD_65477 | JGI IMG/M metagenome (GOLD analysis project Ga0070698, IMG submission 65477) | Corn, switchgrass and miscanthus rhizosphere microbial communities from Kellogg Biological Station, Michigan, USA - KBS K1-50-2 metaG | ecosystem: Host-associated > Plants > Roots >...
GGTTAAAAAGCTACCTCTCGAGGGCGGGGGACGCTGGGATTACCTGTACGTCGATGGCCAGTCCCGCCGTCTTTACATGTCGCGTGCGACGCACTTCTCAGTAATTGACGCCGATTCTGGCGCGGTGGTCGGCGACATCCCGGATACGCCCGGCGCTCACGGTGTGGCGCTGGCACCGGACTTTGGCGTGGGGTTCACCAGCAACGGTGGGGAGAATAAGGTCTCGGTTTTCGATCTGAAAACGCTGAAGGTCCTGACAAAAATAGATACGGGTGGGAATCCGGATTCGATCGTCTATCACCCGGCAACGCATGACGTCTTTGTGCAGAATGGCAAGGGGAATTCGTCGTCAGTCATAGATGCAGAAAAACGGCAAGTTGTCGCCACAATTCCGCTGGCCGGCAAACCGGAGTTCGCAGTCTACGATGACAAGGGAAATTTGTTCGTGAACCTGGAAGACAAAGAATCGATCGTTGTCATTGACACCGCTAATAAGAAACTCAAAGCGACTTGGCCGATTGCAGGATGTGAAGAGCCGTCCGGCTTGGCCATCGATCGCAGTAATCACACACTGTTCTCCGCGTGCTCCAACAAATTGATGGCGATTGTGGACAGTGAGAATGGAAAGCTTATCCAGACGCTGCCAATCGGAGACGACTGTGATGCCCTGGCATTTGATCCGGAAACCGGATATGTGTTCGCGTCGAATGGCGAGGGTAAGCTGACTATTGTTCATAAGAATGCGTCGGGAAAATATGAGGTGACTCAGAATCTAACTTCTGCGCCAGGCTCCAAAACCATGGCACTCGACGCCTCTACACACACGATCTATCTGCCCACGGCGAAGTTTAACGGCGATCCGGGCGCGCACCCACGTCCTCCGGTAGTACCGGGTTCTATTGTGATCCTTGTGGTTGGTAAGCAGTGACGATCTGAGGTTTGGATTAATCGATGTTCTCGCTGGGGCCGTAGAATAATCCACGGTGCTCGCGAGTTTGACTATGAAGCAAAACGAGCTCTATGCCTCAGGCGGAGACAGGGCAACCGGAGGGCTTTCGCGCCGCGATCAATGGCATGCCGTAACCGCCGGCTATCTTGGCTGGACACTCGACGCTTTTGATTTCTTCGTGCTGGTGTTTTTGGTCGATGTGCTGGCAGTTCAGTTCGGGGTTCCCAAGAGCGCCATCATTTGGACGCTGACTGCCACGCTGGCCATGCGTCCAGTAGGCGCCGTAATCTTTGGAATGCTGGCGGATCGGTATGGCCGTCGCGGTCCGTTGATGGCCAATGTCGTTTTCTTCTCCGTCATCGAACTTCTCTGCGGATTTGCGCCCAGCTACACGATCTTTCTCGTGCTGCGCATGCTGTACGGCATCGGCATGGGGGGCGAATGGGGCGTAGGCGCTTCGCTGGCGATGGAAAGCGCTCCGAAGCGCCTTCGTGGTGTGCTTTCCGGCATTCTGCAAAGCGGCTACTCAATGGGGTATCTGCTGGCCGCGGTGGCAGCGCGGATTGTGCTGCCGAATCTTGGCTGGAGAGCGATGTTCTGGGTCGGCGGCCTTCCAGCCTTACTCGCCCTATATATACGATTCAATGTGAAAGAGTCAGAAGCATGGAAGCAACATCGAGTTCCGACGATGGGTGCGGTAGTAAAGACCGCCATTTCGTATTGGAAAATATTCAGTTACCTCGCGCTGTTGATGACGCTGATGGTATTTCTCTCGCACGGAACGCAAGATCTTTATCCTGACTTTCTGAAGTCGGTGCACGGCGTGCTGCCCAAGACGGTTTCTTATCTCGCCATTCTTTACAACGTTGGAGCAATTTTGGGCGCAATCGTATTCGGCCAACTTTCGCAGTCCTTTGGCCGGCGAAAGGGCATGATCGCCGCACTCATGCTGACGATGCTGGCGATACCGGCATGGGCGTTCGGGGGATCGTTGTTAGTTCTTGCTGCGGGCGCCTTCCTTGTTCAGGCCGGGGTGCAGGGAGCATGGGGAATCATACCTGCGCACATTAATGAGCTATCGCCTAACTCAGTGAGGGGATTGCTTCCAGGCTTTGCCTATCAACTCGGCATTCTGTTTGCCGCAGGCACGGGGACTATCGAGTACGCGCTACACAATCACTTCGGCTATGCATGGGCAATCGCTGGGTTTGAGATTACCAATATTTTGATTCTCGCCACCGTGGTTGCGCTTGGCTCGGAACGACACGGAAAAGACTTTGGCGGTCAGGACGCCAAACCTACAGCGGTGGTGCTATCGGCATCAAGCGTCAGTCCGTGAAAGTACAGTCTCCGCGGAGGGCCGAACGTCTTCGTTTAATGGAGGAATGGCATGATCAGAAACCTCATAGTCCTGGCGTGCTGCCTTGCAACGTATACTGGAGCGCTCGGGCAAGACGCTGCAGCCAATCGTCCTCCAGCTTTCAAAGTTGAAATCGACAACCCCCAGGTTCGTGTGGTTCGCAGGTATCACGCACCTCACGAGAAGGTCCCAATGCATTCCCATAAAGATGGTGTTGTTGTATACCTGACCGAATTGCGCGAAATAAGCACTGAGTCCAATGGTACGTCGCGCCACATTACACGCCACGCCGGCGATGTTATATGGAGCCCTGCACACACCCATTCGCTGGAGAACCTGGCAGACACGCCAATCGAGGTCATTGAAATCGAGTTGAAATCTGCGCCAAATAGCAACCTACATTCACATTCGCGGCCTCGGTCTCACAGACTCACTGCGAACGTCTCAAATGTTAATTTGGCAAAGCGGAGATAAACGTGAAGAAATTTCTGATTGGCTTTGCTGCAGGCTTGATCGTCGCACCTCTCGCAATCTATATGTACTTCGCCTATGGAATGGCGCCAGTCGCCACCGCGGCTCCAGAAATGCCTTTTGAAAAACTGTTAGCCAAAAAAGCTCTCCGCGTCAGGCGAGAGAGGGAAATGCCCAGATTCGTACCGATCGCGACTGATGAACCCAACTATGCCGCTGGGGCGCACATCTACCGCGAGCACTGTGCAGTTTGCCACGGCCTTCCTGAACAATCCCAAACGGCAATCGCAAAAGAAATGTATCCAAAACCGCCAGCATTGCTCGATGGCAAGGGGGTTACCGATGATCCTGCCGGAGAAACATACTGGAAAGTGGCTGGCGGAATCCGCATGAGCGGTATGCCCGGGTTTCAGCAAACATTGTCCAGCACAGAGATGTGGCAAGTTAGTATTCTGTTGGCTCACGCTGACAGGCTGCCCACAAAAATTCAAGCCAGCCTCTCACAAATTGGAAGCAATACTGACGCCTCGCCTGCGACTCATTGAGTGAAGATTGTCTTCGGCCACTCACTCTTTCACCGGCAAGCGAACTAATGGACTGTGGAATTGCCCGCCATATATGTCAGTGTCGTCTACATCTCCCGAGAAAACACGGCGCGGAATCGAAATCTTGATGGCCAGAAGTTCGTCGACGACAAAGAATCTCACTTGTTTCACATCCACTTGGTAGAGTTGCGCGATCACGTTGGGAGAAAGAGCCTCGCTCTTCAACACGTCATTAAAGCTGTCACGGTTTTTGAACATGATGTCGAATGTCAGCTCAAAAGGCCCAGCGTTTTTGCTGCGAATCAGTTTTGTGAATTGCCAAAGTTCGCGCAATTTGTTCTCCGATTGACGCAAGATTCACAAGAGTTCCATTTTCATGGCAAATGGCTTACATGGATCATTCAGTTCCCACACATGGTTGATGCAGAAGCTGTAAACCGGTCCAGCATCAATTCCTCCGGGGGAAAATGGATAAGCCAAATTGCTGATCAGACCTTCGTGTTCGGGAATGGGGTGATGCAGCCCGGTGTGGGACGCGATGGGAATGATGTCAGCAGCAACGGACTGAGTGGCTGCGACAACATCTATAATCAGCCCAACTTCGTGGCTCTCTTCCGACAACGGCTCCAGCTCGCCGAGGGTGCCATTGCGTCCGTAAACGCGAAAATTGAGGCTGTACTCATCCGCAGATAATTTCAAGCTGTCGGACACCTTGCGCTCGATCACTGCACGCAGAGTAGAAAGAAAAGTATCAAGTTGGCGCAAGACAAGAGGATCTCGAATTCCCGCGATGACGATCGAGCGGTATCCAAGCAACGTGGCGCCTTCGATGCGAACAGTATATTTCTTTGAGGGTGTAAATCGGCTACCAGTGACTCGCACCGCCCTCTCGCCCACAGCCTCATACTTCGCATCGGTCGTATCGAGGACTCCCCCGGATTCCACCAGGCCATAAGGATCGGCATTTTCATACAAGGCATGAGCGGCCACACTTTGAGGTGTGCAACGGATGGCTGGATTCGGAGGTTCCACCGTGAACTCGTCCTGATCCATTTCAGCTGCCATGCAATCCGGATACAACCGCTGGGCTGCGCTGGCCGCTCCGCATTCCAGAATTTTCCCTGCATGAAAAGCAACCGCTTTTGGAATTCCTTGAAGAACTGGTAGCGCGGCGTAGATCGCGACGTCGCTGCAACGTCCGCCGATTACGACCTGGGCACCCGCTGTGAGTGCGTGCTGGATGGGTTCGATTCCCATCATCGCGACGAAGCGCTCGGCGTGCCTGATTGCCCGGTCGTCCAGTGCAGGAGCGGGAGAAAGCGGAGTGATCTCACCTCTGTTGAAAGCGTCCGCGAGCACATCTTTTTCTATTTCGCTATCGATTGCGGCAAGCTTAAAGTGCCAATCGTGTTCGCGCGCCAGTTCTCGAATGATGTCGAGCGTCCACCCTAAATGCGGCCGGCCGCCAGCGTGTCCCGCAGAGCCGACGACTACCGGGATGCCAGCCTTGAGAGCCTCACGCAAGATGAGCCGGAGATTCCGTTTCACGCCTTCGCGAGGTCCGCGAGGTTTGCCAGATCCCAAATAATAAGGGCCTGAGTCGGTTGTGCCCGCATCACAACCAACGAAGTTCGCTCCCTGTTCCACGGCGCGAACCAGACTCTCTTCCCGGAATCCTGTGCTGAGGTTGCCTGTAGCAGCGACAGCTCTTATGTTTGTTTTCGTCGTCTTCGGCATCGTTTCGTAAACAACCGACAAAATAATTTAAGTGTGCCGCACGATAGCACGCTTTGACGAGCGGAAAAGTGAAACCCGTGTTTGCCGGCGATGCTCATGAGTAAAAATTCATTTTGAGTTCATGTCATGTTAATGCCAGTCGGATACTGATACGTGACCCGCCTGGGAGGTGCTCTGTGCATACTTGGCACTTAATGAAGTTCCGAGTTTCAGCGATAGTTCTGATCCTGTTTCTCGCTCTCGTGCCGTCGAATCTAGCATACGCACAGGTTGCTGGCGCAACTCTGTCAGGTACCATCACCGACCCTTCTGGCGCGGCATTGGTACACGTGGAAGTTTCCATAAAACACAGTGCCACCGGAGTGACCCGAGAGGTCACGTCAGACTCGGCAGGTTTTTACACCGCGCCCAATCTAGTGCCAGGGGACTATCAAGTGACGGTGGCGGCTCGGGGATTTTCGACCTCCGTCGCCGACGTGACCTTGACTGTGGGTTCAAACCAGACTCTGGACGTAGCCATGAAGGTCGGGGCAGCGAACGAAAAGATCGTGGTCACCACGGAAGCCCCTGCGGTGCAACTTGCCTCCTCGGACCTCAGCGCCGTGGTGAACGCGACTACGGTGCGTGAGCTGCCCCTCAATGGACGCAGCTGGACCGACTTGGCAGCTCTGCAGCCAGGGGTTGATACCATCCAAACCCAGCCGTCGTTCTCAGTGGGCGCGGATCGTGGCAATCGCGGTTTTGGTCAGCAATTGACCATCTCCGGCGCTCGTCCGCAGCAAAACAATTATCGTCTGGATGGCGTCAGCCTGAACGATTACGCAAATGGAGCGCCCGGCAGCGTTCTGGGTGGAAGCCTGGGAGTGGATGCGATTCAGGAATTTTCTGTGCTCACCAGCAACTATTCGGCGGAGTATGGAAAGACTTCGGGAGGAGTGGTCAACGCGGTTACGCGCTCTGGGACGAATAGTTTTCACGGCAGCGCTTATGAGTTCCTGCGGAACAGCGCCCTCGACGCTAGAAACTTTTTTGACGGCCCCACGATTCCGCCATTCAAGCGCAACCAGTTCGGAGGTGCGATTGGCGGACCCATTCTCAAGAACCGTACATTTTTCTTTGCTGATTTCGAGGCCATTCGACAATCGAAGGGCATCTCGGCATTGACTACTGTACCGTCGCTGGCGGCACGCGCAGGGTTGCTGTGCTCCATACCCCAAGGTCCACCAAACCCTTGCACAACCACTCAGCTGCCGGTCGGAGCAAATACAGATGCCAACGGCGTGGACCTTGCCGCAGCGGCATATCTCCCATTCTTTCACTCGCCCAACGGAGACATTATCGGGAATGGAGACCTTGCGCAATACACCTTCGCTGGTCAGCAGGTTGTCAACGAGAATTTTCTTACAGCTCGTATCGATCACAAATTGAGCGAGAAGGATGCTCTTTTTGGTAGCTACCTGTTTGACCGGACGCCTTATAGGGCTCCGGATGGTGTAAATGATGTCTTGCTCGGCAGTTTGTCGGCAAGACAAATTGTCGCCCTGGAGGAGACGCACATTTTCAGTACTGGGTTCGCGAACTCAGTGCGCCTTGGCTACAACCACGAAACCGTAAATAATAATGAGAGCGTGGCGGCGATTAATCCGTTGGCAACCGATACGTCTCTCGGGATTTTCCCAGGCAGGACTGCTACTCAGTTGTTTATCTCCGGAGTCACACCTTTCTTAGGGGGAGTGGGCGGAGAACCTACTTATTTCTACCGGTGGAATACCTTCCAACTTTATGACGACGCTTTCATCACGAAAGGTACCCATACCATCAAGTTCGGCTTCGCGCTTGAACCCATGCGGCTCAACATCCGAGCCCTCTCCGATCCGAATGGAATTTTCAAGTTTGGGTCGCTAAGCGAGTTTGATGACACTGGAACGTTCGTGCGCAGCACGTTCCTCCAGAATATTCCCAGTAGATTTCAAGGAGGCATCGCCAGCACCCTTTCGCCGCGCAATCTTCGCACAACTCTGTTTGGTGTTTACGTGCAGGATGATTGGCGATTGCGACCCGGCCTGACGCTTAATCTGGGTTTGCGTTATGAGATGAACACCATGCTGACGGAGGCCCACGGTAAGCTCTCCAACTTAAGGAACATCACAGATGCCACACCCCATCTTGGTGATCCCTTCTTCAACAATCCCACGCTGAAGAATTTTGAACCGCGCATCGGTTTTGCATGGGACCCGTTCAACAATGGAAAAACTGCAGTCCGAGGTGGCGTGGGAATGTTTGACGTTCTGCCGCTTCCTTATCAGTTCACACTTCTAACCACGTTGGCGGCTCCCTTCTTCGAATACACCGCGATCAACAATCCCGGGGCTGGCACTTTTTTCTCCGGGATTACGAACTTTCCCGCGAACAAATTGCGGGCAACCTATATCGAGCCGAATCCGAAACGAAATTACGTCATACAGTGGAACCTCAACGTACAGCAGGAGCTGACCCCCAACCTGACAGGAATGGTTGCATACGTGGGTTCGCGCGGCGTACATCAACCATTTCGCGTTGACGATGCTTTGATGGTGTTACCGACCAAGACATCCGCCGGTTACGTTTGGCCATTTATTTCAGACCCGGCTGATCCAAACTTCGGCGGCCCACTGGACCCGTTTAATACTAACTACGGCTCGATTCGAGGACTTTGGTATAAGGGGCATTCCTATTTTGATGCGCTGGAATTACAGATGGTCAAGCGCATGAGCCATGGTTTTCAGGTGCAAGGCGCCTTCACGTGGGGAAAAAGCATAGACACTAGTTCGGCTACCATGGCGGGTGACGCGTTCGGCAACTCGATCTCCAGCCTCAATTGGTTCGATTTAAAGTTGGGACGCGGACTATCCGATTTCAATATCGGACGCACACTGGTGGTGAATGGCACATGGGAAGTCCCTTCACCTAAATCTTTCTCAGGGCCAGCAAAATGGGCGCTGGATGGATGGCAGTTAGGCCTTATTTTTCAAGCCAACGATGGTGTTCCCTTCACTCCTACTTGGGGAACCGGTGACGATCCAGCGAATACGAGCAGTAACGATGATTGGGCTTACCCCAACCGGCTTGGCGGTTCGGGATGCAACACCCTCACCAATGCCGGCAATCCTGCCCACTACATTAAAACTGAGTGCTTCTCCGTTCCAACAGCACCTAACCTAGCCTTTTGGAACCAGTACTGTGATCCCCTGCCACCGAGCCTCGGCGGCACTCCTGTGGATCCGAATTCATTGTTGTGCTTCAACTTGCGCGGCAATGCCGGGCGCAATATTTTGATTGGTCCGGGCTTAACCAACGTGGACTTCTCCGTGTTCAAGAACAATTACATCAAGAGAATCTCGGAGAATTTTAACGTGCAATTCCGCGCGGAGATTTTCAACATTCTCAACCATACCAATTTCGCACCCCCGACCACGCCAGACAACAGCGATATTTTCGACTCCACGGGTTCTGTAAGCGATGTGGCGGGTTTGCTATCCAGGACTACAACTACGGCGCGGGAGGTGCAGTTCGCGGTGAAAATAATCTGGTAACCGATAATCTAGTAATCGTTAATCTGGTAGACAAAGACAGGCAACAAGTTCCTCAGGAGAGAAGATGAAGAAAGCGTACATGATGTTCCTGGTAATCCTAGGTTTACTAACCGTGGGGGCTGCGAGCGACCAGGGTGCGCCGCTGACGCTGGTCCAGACGTTCAAGCTGCCCACGGAAATAAAGGGTAGGTTCGACCACTTCGGGATCGATCTCAAAGGTCATCGGCTCTTCGCCACTCCAGAGGATTACCACGCTCTCCTGGTTCTTGATTACCGAACCGGAAAAATACTTCAGACCGTTCGCGGCATCGAAAAACCGCATGCCGTGGTTTATCGCGACGATATTGATCGCATTTATGTGACGGATGGCGAAGCCGGTGTTGTGCGGGTCATTGATGGGAAGACTTACAAGATCCTCAAAAGCGTTGCGCTCCAACTCGATGCCGACGCAATGAGCTACGATCCTGCGACCAAACTTCTATACGTTGTCAGTGGCGGCAAAGACGTCAAGATGACTTATTCAACGTTGAGTGTCGTTGATTCAACGGCCGGTAAGAAACTCGCGGATATTAAGGTCGAAGGCGACACTCTGGAAGTCATGGCGTTGGAGAAATCGAGCCAAAAACTCTACCTTAACAATCGGGCGAAGAACGAAGTGCCAGTGATTGATCGCGAAAAGCGCAGTATCCTGGAAACTTGGCCGGTCACTTTAGGAAAGATGAACGTGTCCATGGCGTACGACGAGGCCAACCATCGTCTTTTTGTGGGCTGCCGGAGTGGGCACATTGTGGTATTTGATACGAAAACCGGCAAAGAACTACAGGCGCTGAAGATTGCAGAAGGTATTGATGACCTTCATTTCGACGCGCGCAGCAAGCTACTCATTGCCGCCTGCGCAGCGGGATCGGTGGACATCTATAAAGAAGTTGATCCCGATCACTATCAATCGCTTGGGCAACTATCTTCCCGAGCTGGAACCAGAAACGGACGGCTGGTGCCTGAACTGCGCCAATACTTTTTAGCAGTTCCGGAGAAAGACGGCGCGAATGCTGAGATCCGGGTATACAAAGTTCAGTGACGCCGGCTTACTGTTTGTCTGACGTGGCTGTAACTAACATCCGGGGTCTCATTACTTCGTTTTCTCCAACGTCACCGTTGGCGATTTGAACGATGAAACGGCTGCCCTGACCTTCAGTACTTAACACCCTGATCTCGGCATTGTGCGCACTGCAAATGGATTTCACAATGGCGAGACCTAGACCGGCACCTCCGGAATCGCGGGAACGTGCTTTGTCGGTTCGATAGAATCTCTCGAAAACGTGGGGAAGAGCTTCCGCAGAAATTCCGACGCCGGTATCTGCAACTTCCAGCAGCGCGCCCGTTTCGTTCGCCCGAACGGCGATTGTCACCTGTCCGCCAGCAGGGGTGTACTTAATAGCATTGTCGGTAAGATTGACGATTACCTGCTTCAATCGGGTCTTATCTCCTTCGATCCAGACGTCTGGGCTGACGTCACAACGAAGCGAAACCGACTTTTCCTCGGCGAGAAGTCTCATTTGGTCTGCGGTCGAACTGGCCAACTCGCCTAAATCCAGCGGCAGTTTTTCAATACACGCTTCGCCGGCATCCAGCCGAGAAATGATAAGCAGTTTCTCGACGATCCTGGACAATCGGTGAGTCTCTTCCAGCGCACTCCCGATCTGGTCAACGATTTCGGTTGGAAGGCGTGGGTGCTGAACGATTCCCTCCAGTTCCAACTGGAGTATGGTCAACGGCGTCCGCAATTCATGCGAAGCATCGGCGGAGAAGCGCGCAATGTGCTGGAATGCATTCTCCAGGCCCGCAATCATGTGATTCAGGGAAATGGACAAGCGCTCAAGCTCGTCCCCTGTCTTGATCACCGGTAGCCGCTCGCTCAAATTGGTGGAGGTTATACCTTCGGCATGCCGTGTGATGTCCGCGACTGGGCTGAGAGATTTTCTCATCAGCCAATAGCCGCCTACCACAGCAAGTGAAACAATCAACGGCATGTAAACAGCCAGCGTTTCCGACAATCCGTGCAAGACGTCTTCAATTCGTCGATCAGACAGGCCACTTTCGATCCAATACTGGGTCCCGTCTGAATTTGTCAGCACAATTCCCCCGATGACCAACAGGTAGCCATCAGGCATTTTTATTTGTCTCGAATATTCCGCTTGCCGCTTTTCCACTGGCAATGGAATAAGCGAAGGATCGAAACTGTTGTCTTTGGGTGCTCCCGAAACATATACGGTGCTGCCGTCGGCTCGGCTAATACGAAGAAAGTATCCATTGACCTCTGGCGCATAAGCTTCAGTGACTTCCCTGGAAAGCCACTGCGCTCCTTTAGTGGGGAAACCAGCGAATAGCTGCAATCCCATGGAACGAGACCGCTCAATGAGCGATCTCTGAAGTTCTGAGGTGAGATATCGCTCGAGACCGAGATAGATCGACACTCCAAAGACGAGCAAGGCGCCTGCCAGGAGTCCCGCGTACCAGGCGGTCAGTCGAAAACGAAGGGACTTAGTGTTCACGATTGCTCCGCGCCACTAATGGCATAGCCAACGCCTCGGACCGTCTTGATCAACTTGTGCTCATGGGCGTCATCAACCTTGTCGCGAAGATGTCGAACATAGACATCTACGATGTTAGTAATGCCGTCAAAACTTTGATCCCAAACATGTTCGATAATCATGGTTCGAGAAAGGACTCTGCCAGCGTTCGACATCAGATATTCCAGCAATGCATATTCTTTTAAGGTGAGGTCAATCCGTTTGCCGGCTCTTCTCACTTGTTGCGAAAGGCGATCAAGTTCGAGGTCATCCACTCGGACGCTATTGCTGCGGCTTACCGAGCCTCGTCGCAATAATGCTTTCACACGGACTAGCAGTTCGGCGAATGCGAAGGGCTTGGTCAGATAGTCGTCAGCGCCTGCCTCAAAATTACCTACCTTGTCGGATACTGCATCTCTCGCGGTCAAGATAAGAATAGGAACATCCGAATCTTTTCCGCGAATACGGCGCAAGACCTCGGTGCCATCCATAAGAGGCAACATTAAGTCCAGAATTACCAGGTCATAGTCGTAAGTGTTCGCCATTTCGAGCCCACTCTTGCCGTCATTCGCCACGTCAACTGCAAAGCGCTCAGCCGCCAAACCGCGGGCGACAAAACGTGACACTTTGGGCTCGTCTTCCACCAACAAGACTCGCATTTTCGACCTCGCTCTCTCCATATATATGAAGAATGCAAGACATGAATACTACATGAATCAAAGATTAAAGTTCATTCAGTCTCGGCCATGTGACGTGATTGCCACAAGGTGACTGGCGTCGTCGCGTGCTTGTCTTAATAACATTTTACCTGGCGTTCATGGCATCTTCATTTGTTTCGGCTACCTAGGATGATATGCAAGTTCATGTCATTAAAGGTCAGACTCAATTTCTGGCTTTCCGTGCCATGCACTGGAAGCTGGTTGTGCCTGTCGTTATGCGTTAATCCCCAGCAAAATCTCGATCGTTTACCTTGCGCTGAGCGGCGGAAGGCGAGTGGCCCAACTTGGCTGAACAGCGTCCTACACATATTCGATGGCGAATTCTGTCGATTGTGACCTTAATTATGGTTGCGACGGCGCTCGGCCGTCTAAATCTAGGCATCGCCGGTAAGTACATTCAGGATGAGTTTAGTTTCACCACTCAGACCATGGGGTGGATTCTCGGGGCTTTCAGCTTCGGATATGCCCTTTTTCAAATTCCATGTGGCTGGGCCGGCGATCGTTTTGGTCCACGTACCACGCTGACGTTTGCCATATTGTGGTGGTCAACTTTCACCGTTTTAATGAGTTTCGTTCCTTCGCTGTTCCGTAGTTCGTGGTGGAATCTCGCGTGGGCATTTGCAATTGTTCGATTTTTTACTGGCGCCGGTGAGGCTGCGAGCTATCCCAATGCCAACAAGATAGTCGCATTCTGGACGGCGAAGGAGGAACGCGGCATCGGGAGCAGCTTGCTGCTGGGTGGAGTCGGCGCAGGCGGGATTTTCGCGCCGATTCTGCTTTCCAGAGCCATCGAGCGATGGGGATGGCGTTCTTCTTTCGTTCTGAGCGGACTGCTTGCGGTGACAATCGCGCTGGTTTGGTTTCTGTATTCCACCAACCGGCCGGAGGAACATCGTGCCGTCAACTCAGCTGAACTGAATCTGCTGGGATCAACTTGGCGCGGCAACGGCCATCATTCATTTCAGTTAAGTGGTACTCCGTGGGGCAAGATTCTTTCCAGCAAGTCGGTTTGGGGACTGATCCTGAGTTATTTCTGTCATGGCTACACGCCATACATTTTCTTCACCTGGTTCTTCATTTACCTTACGCGCGTTCGAGGCCTGACCGTCGCAAGGGGCGGCTGGTGGGGGGCGACTCCATTTATCGCCATGACATTGATGGCGCCACTCGGGGGCTGGCTGTCCGACAAAGCCGTGACTCGCTTTGGCCGGCGTCATGGACGCCGAAGCACAGTGTGGATCGGCATGACTGCATCCGCGCTCATGCTTCTTGCGGGTGGTCGCGCGGTAGGCGATACCTCAGCCATTTTGCTGCTGTCCCTTGGGGCGGGGTTCAGCAGCTTTGCTGCTCCAAGTTGGTGGGCTAGTTGCATCGACATGTCTCCGAATTATTCGGGATCACTTTCTGGTTTGATGAACACGTGCGCCAACATTGCCGGCGGCATCGCGCCGATTCTGACGGCACACTTGGCGACCGCATTTGGCTGGACCACAGCGCTGGATGTCGCGGCATTGGTGAGTTTCTCGGGTGGCGTCATCTGGTTGGCTGTGGACGCCAGCGACAATATTGAAACGGATGCGGAATTCAGATTCAGAGAGGCAGGAGCAATCTAAACCTACATTCAATACTGGTGGCAAAATCAGCAGGTGGGGCGAGTTTTACTTCGATTGGATTTGCAAGGAGGCGTTCGTGAAGAGAATGACGACCGTGTTTCGCGAAATGTTGGAGAGCCCAGGAATTATCCACGCCCCGATTGCTTATGACCCCTTGACCGCGAGAATTGCGGAGCAGGTCGGATTTCGAGCCTTGGACTTAGGTGGCTACGCTCTAGGGGCGAGCTCATGTGTGCCGGAGCCGCTTCTCAGCCTGGAAGAAGTTCTCATGGCGACGCGACGCATTACCGCTGCAGTATCTATCCCCTTGATGGTCGACGGCGGCGCCGGCTATGGAGATCCGGTTCACGTAATTCGAACCATCCAAGAGCTCGAACGCGCTGGCGCTGCTGCCGTCCATATTGAAGACCAGGTTTATCCAAAGCGTGTGCACTATCACAAAGGTCTTGAGCATGTGATTTCGGCTGAGGAAATGTGCGAAAAGATTCGCTACGCGGTACGAGCTCGCCGTGACCCAGACTTCGTAATCGCAGCCCGAACCGACGCTATGATTTCGGAAAGCTTCGCCGAGGGCATTCGCCGGGCGAACATGTATGCAGAAGCTGGAGCCGATATGGTGATGCTTTTTCCCAACACGATTGAAGAAGCCTGCAGAGCTCCAGTTGAGGTACGTGCGCCGCTGATCTTTGTGAACAGCGAAGGCAATCGATTTGGAAGGCCGATCTTTTCGATAACAGACCTTCAAAGCATGGGCTACAAGATGGCCAATGACGCAATCAGCGCGATCATGGTCGCTTTCAAAAGCGTAAAAGACCTATTTTCGCGTCTTCATGAAACCGGCCGTACGGGCATGGACCAATCGGTTTTCGTTAAGGTGCGCAAGGAAGTTGAAGACGCCATCGGGCTGGAGGAGTTTTACCGGATCGAGGAAGAAACGGTGGAAAAGAAAGCCTAGAAACTTCCATCCGTTCTACCACTGGATCCCAAAAGGAACGTTACAGCGTGGACCAAAACCCTTCACCCGTCGAAGCTGCAAAAATCCAGAACACGAACTTAGTTCCCACCCGGGTGCGTTGGCATGTAGTTACGCTGCTGGCGATCATGGCCGGATTGACCTATATCGATCGGCTCAATCTCGGAATTGCCGGCAAGTACGTTCAAGAAGAATTCAAATTTGATTCCCAGACCATGGGCTGGATCTTCGGTGCATTCAGCCTGGGCTATGCCGTATTTCATCTTCCCGGAGGATGGCTAGCGGATCGCTTCGGATCGCGCCGTGTCTTAACAGGAGCGATTCTGTGCTTTTCCATTTTTACGGCGGTAACCGCGATCGCGCCCAGCCTGCCTGTCCTGGGATTGCTTGGAGCGGCATGGTCATTTGCAATTGTTCGCTTCGTCATGGGGCTTGGCGAGGCGGCTGCCATCCCAGTTGGCAACAAGATGATGGCTTACTGGCTGGGAGAAAAAGAGCGTGCGTTTGGAACCAGCATTTTCCTGGCAGGAGTTGGAGCAGGAGGCGTCGCCGCACCGGTTCTTGTTGGCTGGATGATCAGACACTGGGGTTGGCGAGCGTGCTTTTTGCTCTTAGGAGCTGCTGGAACAGTTTTGGGGGCTCTTATCTACAAATACGTGACTAATCATCCGGAAGAGCATCCGGGAGTCAATGCGGCAGAGCTCGCGAGTATCCGTTCTTCTTCGAAAATTGGACCGACTCCAAACCAGAGCGTTGTGGTCAACAAGGTTCCATGGATTAAGGTTTTTTCGAGTCCCTCCATGTGGGGACTGATGATCAGCCATTTTTGTCTGGTATATCCGGTCTACATTTTCGTGACCTGGTTTTTTATTTACCTGGTACGCGTGCGCGGTGTCGCCATACCAAAAGCAAGTTTGTGGACATCGGCGCCCTTCATAGCCAATTTGTTTATGGTTCCTCTGTGGGGATGGCTCTCAGACCGTGCAGCGGAAACGCTTGGCAAACGGCGAGGGCGGAGAGCGACCGTGTGGCTAGGCGTGGCCTGCTCCGCGGGCCTGCTCTGGTCGGGAAGCCATACAGCAAATAACACGCTTGCGATCGCGCAACTTGCAGCTGCGGGTGGACTCAACTTCGCCGCCTCTTCTGTTCTGTGGACTACATGTAATGACATTGCGGCAAAGTATTCAGGATCGATTTCCGGCCTTATGACCACCTTTGGCAGCCTGGGAGGATGGTTGTCACCGATCCTAACCGCTGCCATCGAGACTCGATTTGGTTGGACCTACGCTCTGGATTTTGCGGCGTTGGTGACTCTGGTCAGCGGTTTCGCGTGGTTTCTGATAAACGCTGATCAAGCGATAGATTAATCACCAGATCAGTTTCAGACCGAGTTGTACCTGACGCGAAGGAGTTTGGGTCGAGTTGATCAAACCAGCGCCAGAAACCGGATTCCCCAGCTCATCGAAAACGGCCTGGTGGTCGAGAGGCGGAGCAAAATTCGGATGGTTGAAAGCATTGAAAATCTCAACTCTTAACTGTGCATTAAAACGATCCGCGATTTTTTTGATGTAGGTGTTCTTCAAGATTGACAGATCGAAATTCGAGACCCCCGGGCCGATGATGGAATTGCGCCCGGTGTTGCCACGGAGTGTGGCCGGGCTGGGGAACGCAAAGCACTCCAGCTTGAGGTAGTCAGCAGGATTCCCGACATTAATAGGGTTGTTGCACGTTCCTCCGGTGAGACGAATCGGTACGTCGTAGGGATCGGTGCTGTTCAAGCCTAAAGGATCGCCACCGATGGTGACCGTGAATGGGGAACCTGTGCTGGCTTGGTAAGTTCCGCCGAACTGCCATCCACTGGCCAGTGATCCCTCAATCCCTCGGAGTGATGCAGGTGAGGGAATCTCCCAGGTAAAACGCACCGAAAGGTTGTGTGCGACGTTGAAATCGGAAAGTCCGCGATTGAGACGAAGGTCAAACCACGGCAAACTTGCAATGGAGTTGGCAAATTGATCGCCGGCGATAGTTGCCGAACCTGTATCAATGCTCTTCGCCCAAGTGTAGGAAGCCTGGGCCTGCACACCATGCGCAGTCCTTCCTTTGAGCTGTAGTTGAAGGGCGTCGTAGTTCGAGTCACCCCGCCACATGAGAATGTCGAGCCGGCCGACATTAGGATTCAGCTTCTGTCCACCGCTGGCGGGCCACAAGTATCCTGCGGGCGTAAGTTGGGGCAACACAATGTTACCGTCATCGACGCGGAAGGGTTGATGCACGCCGCGTGAGCCCACATAGCCTATCAACGCAGTCGAATTCTTGGTGGGATCAAGCTCAACGTTCAGGTTCCACTGCATCACGTAATTGCGCGATGGATCAGGTTGAATGTAAATATTTCGCAGCGTCTTTGGATCCGCGGAAGACAGCGATACCGCGGTGAGCGGAAATGAGTTTGCCGGCAGATTGGTGGGTGTACCGAGTTGAAAAAATGGAGCGGCAAATAATGACAGCAGCTCAAATTCGTATGGCAGCGGAAGGACGTCGAACATACCAAATCCGGATCGTATGGCGACCTTTCCGTTTCCAAACGGATCCCAGGCCAAACCGAGTCGGGGCTCGAAGTTGCGCAGAGTCGGGTTAGAAAAATATGGGTCGCCAAGGTGGGGAAGAGGATCTGTCAGGTGTCGCAGGGTAGCAAGTCTTCCATGCGCGTCCGTGGGGACAGTTGCCATCTCGTATCGAATTCCAAGATTCACGGT
>Ga0070698_100003506_pt1 | contig 17260 bp, 18 predicted proteins | sample KBSK1502metaG_FD_65477 | JGI IMG/M metagenome (GOLD analysis project Ga0070698, IMG submission 65477) | Corn, switchgrass and miscanthus rhizosphere microbial communities from Kellogg Biological Station, Michigan, USA - KBS K1-50-2 metaG | ecosystem: Host-associated > Plants > Roots >...
TGGGAACCACTGGACTATGTCGGACAGGCAAGTCGCCGCTACCAAAGATCCGCGCTCCGACCAAATGCTAAACGCTTTTTCCTTTCACCCAGCGTACGGTGATTTCGGCGATCCGGCGGCCGTAAGCTTCCGCGGTCTCTAGGTCACCAATGGACGGAGCTTGTCCGGGCTCCAATCCGAAGCTCGATGCCATCGCTCCGATCGATGACGAACTTCGATTCCATGCATCAGGTCCCGGTCCCTCAATTCTTTGCAAATACTCTGGTTTATTGGCAGTGGGGAGCATGCCCAGACTGACGTAAATCATTCCGTGTTGCATCGCATTCACGATGAGACCGAAGAGCGTGTTCATCTTATCTCCGGAAAAGTTGCTCGAGTTGGTGAATGCGCCGGCAATCTTGTCTTTCCAGGCTTGAGTGAACCATTTGCTGGCGCTGGCCTCTACGAACTTCTTCATTTCCGCGGACATGCTACCCATATAAGTCGGGCAACCGAAAATCATCGCATCAGTCTGATCGAGGTCGTTGATCCGGGAGATCGCTTCCTCGACTGTCCAGAGATGGGTTTGCACTCGGCTCACCGAGGAAGCACCGTGATGTACTGATTGGGCCTGGAGTTTGGTATGACCAAACCCGCTATGATAGATAGTGTGAAGAGTAGCCATAGAAGGTATATGGCTATCCACTTCACGCCCGAATGCCAAGGTCGGACGCGGCGATTGCTACAACGAATGAACTAAAAATTGGCTTAGGGAGCGGCCTGACGAAATAAGCCAATGTTAGCGTGGTTCGGATTGCCTGTTCGCGTTGAACGCATAAGCTCGTCTTATGACCAACAGCTATCAACCGATCGAAAACTATGGCGTAGTTGGCAATCTGGAAACCGTTGCCCTTATTGGAATCGACGGTTCAATCGACTTTTGTTGCTTTCCGAGCTTCGATTCGCCCTCCATCTTTGCCAGCCTGTTAGACGCAGATAAGGGTGGACGATTTTCGATTGCTCCGATCTTGCAAAATAGTCGGCCCAAACAGAGCTACGTGCCGAACACGAACATCCTGCTCACGCGTTTTCTGTCTCCGGATGGGGTGGCTGAGGTAGTCGATTTTATGCCGGTGTTTGGCACCGTGGCGTCGGAACAGGAGCGGATTGAATGCTCGAGAATTGTCCGGCGGGCCAAGTGTATCCGCGGTGAGGTTCGCTTCCAAATGGTCTGTGGGCCGAGATTTGACTACGCCCGCGTCTCTCACCAGATCAAGCAAGTCTCGGAAACCGAAGTGCTGTTCCTCCCCGAGGGCTCCCAAGTCTCTGCCTTGCGATTACGTACCCAAGCGCCGCTCCGGCGCGAAGGGGATTGCATTATCAGCGATTTTGTGTTGAAAGCAGGCGAGAAGGCGCTGTTTGTGCTTGAACTCGATCGCGGAGGAGGCGGGGAAGACCTTACTGTTCGCGAAAGGGAATCGTTCAAGGCAACGTTAAACTTTTGGCAGGATTGGATTGGACGATCAAACTATGCCGGCCGTTGGAGAGAAATAGTGGATCGCTCCGCCCTAGTGTTAAAGCTACTAACTAACCGGCAACACGGGTCGATCGTCGCCGCTCCGACCTTTGGTCTACCAGAATTGGTTGGGGGAGGCCGGAATTGGGATTACCGCTTCACTTGGATTCGCGATGCAAGTTTTACCCTCTACGCATTGAGCCGGTTAGGATTTACGGATGAGGCTCGTGCCTTTATCAAGTGGTTGGAGGCGCGCTGCGCCGAGGCCACACCGGATCGGCCCCTGCAAATCATGTACGGGATTGATGGCCGTCACGAGTTGCCGGAAGAAGTACTTACTCACTTTAGTGGGTATCGAGGTAGCGCACCGGTCCGCATTGGCAATGGAGCCGCGAATCAGCTCCAGTTAGATATCTACGGCGAACTGATGGATTCCCTCTATATCTACGACAAGTTCGGGGAGCAAATCAGTTACGACCTTTGGGGCGATATTGTCCGGATAGTTAACTGGGTCTGCGAAAATTGGGACCGACCGGACGAAGGCATTTGGGAGGTTCGCGGTGGACAGCAAGCGTTCTATTATAGCCGTCTCATGTGTTGGGTAGCGATCGATCGCGCGATCCGGCTCTCGATCAAAAGAAGTTATCCCGCACCCCGGGCTCGCTGGTTACAGACTCGAGATGATATCCACCATCAGATTTATGGGCGCTTCTGGAACAAAAAACTCCGGAGTTTTGTTCAAGTACAGGATGGTGATTGGTTGGACGCCGCGTGCTTGCTTTCGCCGTTGGTCCGATTCATTTCTCCGACCGATCCGCGGTGGCTTTCTACACTCCAAGCGATCGAACATGCGTTGGTTGACGATTCGTTGCTTTATCGGTATCGAAGCCCGGATGGATTGATCGGAACCGAAGGCACCTTTTGCATGTGTTCTTTCTGGTTTATCGAATGTTTAGCCCGCGGCGGAGATGTACATAAGGCGCGCTTTCTTTTCGAAAAGATGCTGGGGTACGCGAACCACGTCGGTTTGTTTGCTGAGGAGCTAGGCCCTTCGGGTGAGCATCTGGGCAACTTTCCTCAAGCGTTCACCCACATGGCCCTCATCAGCGCGGCGTTTGAGCTGAACCGACGGTTGAACCGGCCAAGCAGAATTTAGAAGCCGGAAGCCAGGCACGGCGGGTAGGGCGAAACAGTCCGGCAAACGGCGTGCTTCTTCATTTCGTCAGGATGGCGGACTGTGAGCCTCGCGCGGCCTTATTGTTGGCCAATACTTTGTCGCTATCATCTTGCCCGCACGAATCGTAATTTCCCTTCGCTGATGGCTCCCAAAAAGTAAAAAGACACCCGGCTCGCTGGCGCCAGCCGGGTGTTTAGCAATCGTTTGCAAGGGGATAAGATCGGCCGAAAAATCCTAGAGATCTTCAAATAAGAAGGCCTGCCAGAATCCCAGTCCGTGTGTCGCTGCACGCAAAATTCGGAACTTGCTTTGCAAGGTGATGTCATATACTTCGACACGCGGGAAGCCGACGCCAAACCGATGCCAGCTGGCGCCACCGCTGGTTGAGGCATAGACGCCAAAGTCGGTTCCGGCGTAGAGGTGATTCGGAAACTTCGGATCAATTACCAAACCATTCACCGAGACATCGGGAATACCAGACCCCGCCAGTTTCCAAGTGGGCGTTTTACCGGCATTCAACGCACTCACCAGGTCGGTCGTTTTCCAGACCTGTTGACCGGGCGGCAACCCGTATCCGTTAAATGCCACATAAGCGACATTGGGATCAGTCGGACTGAGCACGACCCGCGTGATATAGTGGGCCGGCAGCGGACCGGTGATATCAACCAGCGTGGACGAGCCGGTTACCGTAGCGAAAACGTTTCCAGTCTGAAGCCCGACTGCGCGGATGTTATCATTCAGAGGCGATATGCCGATGGCACTAACTGTAAATCCTTGAGGCGCTCCGGTACTGACCGGGAGTATGGGAGCCTGACTGACGACCGTCATATGCGTGCCTCTATCAGTGGATCGGTAGAGCCGATCACTCCCGAAATAGACGGTGTTGGGAGTGCCGGGCCCGAGAGCGATCGGTGCGTAGAAATTAACATTATCGTTAATGTTGATCCCGTTGAAACTATCAGTCGTTCCATCACAGTGAACCGTAGGGTCCACTTTACCGCCGTAGATTCCCATAAATGACCACTGACCCTCGCCTCCGAAGGGTGGGTTAATGTTAGGGATAGCGCAGGAGGCCTTCAGAACACGACCAAATCCGAGAAGGTTGCCGGTCTGATTGAAATAGGTGTGATGCATCGTTACGTTCTCGGTGTCCGTCGCGCTCTGATCGAAGCGCATAGCCGCCGTCACCGAAATCAGCCCTGGTGAAGCTGCCGTCCGGTTTCCATACCCAAAAGGGTGGCCTTGAATATCGAGTATGGGCTCGGAAGAGACCATTTCGGCTTCGCCGAGAAAGGATAATTCATAAATGGAAACGATGTTTCTTGTGCGGACCCCGCGTTCCGAGGCGGCGAGGGCTAATCGAAACTGGTTACCAAGTTTCAAAGCGCGGTGTCCAACACAAACCAACGGCGTCGAGTTATAAATTTATTCCCTTATTCGTGAAAATTTTTAACCGGTTGCCCAGGAGTAGAGTAGCTACCGAGACTCCGGTTTCTACAGAGATTCCACCTCGATCGAGGCGGAATTGTTCATCCGCGAAGACCCTTTGACTGCCGCCGGTAGGCAGCTATTCCCGCTCTAAGGAACTTTTTGTCCATGAATAGACTATGTCGGCAAGGGGGCCAAACCTACCGAACCGGATTCCACAGATAACTACTGCGAATCATCGCCGGGATGAGCATCCCGTCCCAAATTATCCCCGGGTCGTTTTCCCGGTCTTTGCGTGATTGAACCTTCAGCCAAGATTTGTTGGATATCGGCCCGGTTAGTGAACACCTGGGTGGCCAGAAGGCTGGTCCCGCCCCGTCTTTTCACAATTTGGCCGATCACAATTGTTTCCTGGCCGGTTGTCGGCATGACCATTTGACCTCTCTTTGGAAAAGTTATCCGTACGAACCGGGCGTGTGTTCCTCCAGCGCTACTCGATTTTGAATCGAGAACGGTGAACGTTCTCTCCTCCAAAGCAGCCGTACCGACGATCCCATGCAGGGCTATGATTTTTCCCTGATACTGATCCGGATTCGTTAAGATTTGATCAACCTCGACGACCTGAAATTTTGCCTGCGCAGACATCGGGCCCACACTAATCATCGCAGCTGCAATGAGGATTAGTATCTCTGCCTTCATCGTTTTCTCTCCCAAATAGACAGGGTAGGCTCAGTCCGTGCTCAACTCGGAGCCTTTTCGAGATCGCTGCTCACTGCGCGTTGCACTTCAACTCGGCTTTGTTCGCCGGCCAGATGAAGGATGATATCGGTTTTCGAAATGCTGCCGATCAGCCGCTGCGAAGTCAAATTGTCGACAACCGGCAAACGTTCCGAGCGCGTTTCCGAGAACTTCTTGAGGGCATCCGTCATGCTGTGTAGTGGCGAAACGCGAGGAAAGTTTTCATCCATGATATCGGCGGCGATTACCACAGTCTCCAATTCCGGTCGATCGAGGAACGCTTTCACATCGTGTAGCGAGACCGCTCCCAGCAGCCTCCGGTCATCATCTATGATGTAGACGTGTTGGAATTGGTGTTGGACAAAGGTCTGGGCGATCTGCGCGAAAGTTGCGTTCTGCGGCAACGTGAGGGGGTCCCGCTTGATTAAATCAACCAGGTCTACTTCTGCCAGTTGGCTATTGAAAAATGCCGCACCTTTGCGCTCCAACGATTCACCGTACATGAATCGGCGTTCGAAGAAACTGCTACAATAATAACCCAACACGCAAGCAACCATTAAGAATGGTACAATGGCGTAACTGAGCGTGAGTTCGAAAACCATTAGAATAGCCATCAACGGAGCGCCGGTCGTCGCGGCCAGGAAAGAGCCCATACCCATTAAACCATACATGGTGGGATCAGGGCGAAGCTGGGGAGCGAAATAGAGCACTGCCTGGCCGTAGAGTACGCCGATGGCGGATCCGATGAAGAGCGTCGGCGTAAAGACGCCGCCCACCGCGCCGGATCCGAATGTGGCCGAGGTAGCAATCAGCTTGACGATGAGGAGAAACAGAACCGTGTAAAAATCCCAGTTTTGATGGAAAAGGGAGGTAACTAGTCCTTGTCCGTTACCGCAGACCTGAGGATAAAACATGGCCAGCAACCCAACCACAGCTCCGCCTAGGCCGAGCTTGGCTGGTACCGGCAAATCCAACTTCGAAAAAAGCGATTCGGTCCGGCGCAGGGCCCGTAAATAGAGAGGCGCCAGAAGTCCTAGGAAGACGCCGATCGCGCAAAGCGGCAGAATCTCCCATCGCGTATGGAGACCGAGGTCGGGCGATTGGTAGAGCGGACCTTCCCCGTGCAATGCCCGAGTTACGAAAGTGGCGGCAACGGATGCCAGGATCAACGGTCCAAGGGATTCGACCACGATCGTTCCGAGCACAATTTCAGCCACAAAAAACGAGCCGGCAATCGGAGCATTGTAAGCGCTAGCTATTCCGGCTGCTGCTCCACATGCGACGAGATGTCGTCGCTGCGGTATAGGGGAATTGCGCAACCGTCCAATTAACGAAGCGATAAGTGAAGAAAGCTGAACGAGCGGTCCCTCTCGTCCAATCGAAGCGCCGGTACTAATGGAGAAAAGGGCCGAAATCGTTTTGACCAAGCTGGCTCGGAACGAAATGATACCGTTGCCCACAACCACCGCTTCCATATAGTCGGTGGTCGATTTCTGACGGACCGCGGCGATCAGGCGATTACCGATCCACAACGTCAGTCCAGCCAAGACGCCGCCGGCCACTGGCACCAGAAACCGCTGCCAAAGTGGCAGGCGCTCGAAGCTGGTAATGATCGAGGCCTCCGATCCGGTAAAGAGCCAATGGAGCAGGTCAGTAGCTCGCCGGAAACATTCGGCGGCCAGCGCTCCCAAAATACCAATCACTGCTGCCCAGACCAGCGTTACCTGCCGCTCACCGAAGCGAAATCTCTCAACTAGCCAGACCTTGAGGATGAGAAGCCGGCGCAAAAGCGGTGAAAGACGCTGCCGTTTCTCCTCTGTATCCATAAGTCTACAGTTCGGCGAAGGTTTCCAGGAATTCCGACATATTGGTCGCCTCCGTTAGTCGATCAATCACGGGTCGATTGCGCAGGTGTCGAGCCAGAAAAGAGGTGAGATCCAGGTATTCCGCGATCGCAGCTTTCGGTACGCCGATCAATAATATCAAGCGGACAGGCGTATCACCAAAAACCACCGGTTCGGGACAGGTGCCGATCGCCAGAACCAATGCGCGGACGCTATCGGTTCGGGCATGAGGGAAAGCGACTCCCATGGGGAGTATCGGAGGATCCACTTTTTGGCGTTGCAGCACGGCGGTTCGCAGTGCGTTTGCGTCGACGACATCCGGCTGATTGCGCAGCGACGCGAGAAGTTCGTCAATCGCCTCGGTATCGGTCCTGGCCCGGACTGGATTAACAAATACCGCCGAGCGCAAGCGGGCGACCGTTTGGCTGTTAATCACTGGAACCTCCGTATTGCGTGAGCCGAGCAATTCGCCGAAAACGTTCTCTTTAGGTGAAAAAAAAGTGGTTCAGATACAACCGTCATGTTTCGGTGCCCTGAAATTCTCATAGCAGAAAAGGCCCCTGAAAGCGAATCGGCATAGTCTCCCTAAAGGAGAAGCAGAACACAACTCGAGTTTTTAGATTGGCACAGCGTAATGGCGTATGGGCGTATCGGCATGAGTTATTAGCCCTATGAGAGCAACCCCTCATTTTTCCAAATCGATCACGCGCACGAGCGAGCCCAAACTAGGAAAGCCGTCGTGATGCCAATCGAGGGCGGGCTCCTGCATTCGGCCGATTGGGCAAATGCGTTGTGCGCCAAAGCGAATCGCCAAATCGATCGATTCAGGAACCACCGGATGGATCCCGATCGTGCTGATATGCTTTCGCAACAGCTCGATGCTTGGTTCCAAACTGGCGGTAAAAGGTTTGATGACAAAGGTGCGATGGGATGGCTGACGAGGAAATTCTCTCCCTGGATCAAAGAGAACGGTCCAAGCGAGCGAATTGTCCGGGCTTTCCCAGAGCCGGGCGGCTGGATCATTGGCGCTTCGAAACCTCCAATCTTCACGAAATGCGCGAACAGCCGCGGCTGCTTCCAAAGGTATCTGAACCTGCGAAGAAGACTTGAGTTGGCGCGCGAGTTGTTCAGCGAAATGGTTCGCCTGTTCTTTGACCAGAAAGAATTGCGGCGAGAGGCAGCCAAGTTGATCGAAGGCCGAGCCATCCTGGATAGCGCCTAAGATCTCGGTCTTGGTCCACTCTCCCAAAAGCATCGCGAAACTGACTTTATGCCCGTGGGGCACGAATCGTTGCCATGGTCGCACCTGACTCGCGAACTCTTGAATAGTGCGATCGGAGCCGAAAACCACCACCGTAGCTGCGCTTTCCAGCCAACCGGGCAATAGTCGTTTGGAAAGTTTCGGTTGAATCGCTTTTGGCAACGAGTCCACAAAAGTGCGGACCTCGACTAGATCGGTCGAAGGCAGTTTAATCCAATTTTCGGATCCAACCAGAATACCGCGTATCAGACTCTGAAGCGCGGCATGCGGAGTTTCTCCGGAGACGATATGAAGAATAGGGGAGCAAGGAATTAACCGACGAAACCCGTTACCGTACCGTATCCAGGAAGAGGTTGCGAACTCGACTCCAAGTTCACGCGCTACCCAGTCGCACAAAAGTTGCGACGTGATTTCTCCTAGCCACGGAAACGCTCGGGCTGAATCGGCAATCGCCTGAACTCGTTCCGGAAATTTCATCGACCCGCGAGGATTTCATCTACCGCCCGGGAACATCCTCGCGGTAGCGCATTTGGATCGCGTCCAATCAAACGAAATTCTCCGTTCGATCCGCTCCAAGCCAGGTCTTGGGTCTGAATTGCAAGGACAGACCAGACGTTGGCCAGGTCAATGATCCGGATCATTCCAGTCTGACCAGGCAAAGCTTCACGGTTGGTGGCCGGGTCGATCACAACGACGCGAGCCCAAGGCGGCCCACTGTGCGGGTGATCAACGCCAGAACTATAAAATTGTGAGCTCAACTCTGTCATTCCGTACTCATTCCAGATGCCATCGATCGGAATCGCGAAGTGATTCGATAGGTCCCGGTACAGCTCACTTTTTTCGATTGTTCGATTGCTTCCCTTAAATCCTCCGGTTTCCATTATTAGGCTGCCTTCAGGGAGGAAAATCGGCTTCCCTGCCGTAGTTTCCAAAATATCCAGGAAGGCCAAGGCGGTTCCGAAAAGAACAACCGCTCCTGGCTGGCCCGAGACGAAATTGCAGAGGCTCTCCGGATCGAGACGTCCGGGAGCTTTCCAAAAGTGTTGGTGCTCTCTATTTGCGCTCAAAAAGCCTCCCATTTGCGCCAACGAAGAATGAGGATTTTGGCGTGGGCTCGGCATTAGTAGACCGATTGGAAAATGGGGCAGCCGGGCGTGATCCCAGCCGCGTATCACGGCTTTTCTATATACGTCCAGCGACGGCAAAAAATGGCGACCATATCCTTCTCCGGTTGTGCCGCTAGTCCGAAATTCGAAATGTGTTTCACCCGCCGGGAAGCTTCGAACCTCTGAGTGTTTGAATGCTTGCTGGGGCAGGCCTGGAATCTCTTTCCAGGAAGAGACGGAAACGCCGAGAGCGCGGCAATACAAATCGTAGGGACGATTTTTCTTTCGCTGAACTTCGAACAATTGAAGCGCCAGTTCCTCAAACCGTTCCGGTTGCGGTTGCTCCAAAAAGGAAAGGATCTCTTTTTCCACGTTCATTCACCAATAATCTTTACCAGAACACGTTTGCGACGTTTTCCATCAAATTCACCGTAAAAAACTTCCTCCCATGGCCCGAAATCCAGCTTTCCATCAGTGATCGCGATAACGACCTCTCTGCCCATAACCGAGCGCTTCAGATGAGCGTCCGCGTTATCTTCCGCTCCGTTGTGGGCGTACTGAGAATGGGGGAGTTCCGGTGCGAGCTGTTCTAGCCATTTTTCGAAGTCCGCCAGAAGACCCGATTCGTTATCATTGACGAAGACGCTGGCAGTGATGTGCATGGCGTTAACCAGAATCAGTCCTTCCTGCACTACACTCTCGCGGACACAGTTTTCAATCTGGGGCGTAATCCGGATAAATTCGCGGCGTTTTTTTGTCTCGAAACTCAGTTCTTTTCTGTAAGTTTTCATCGCGAAATGGAATTTTTTAGCCCGCTCTTTCATCCAGGCGCCTGGGTTAGTTTAGCGATTCTGACATTCCTGGAGATCGTTCTTGGCATCGACAACATCATCATTATCTCGATTCTTGCAGGTAAATTACCTGTATCGGAACAGCGCAAGGCACGGACCGTCGGTTTATCACTCGCTCTCATCACGCGTATTCTTCTCCTGTTAAGCATCAATTGGTTGATGAGCCTGCAACAGCCTTGGATCACGCTCTTCGGCCGGTCGATGAATGGGCGTGATATCATATTAGCTGTCGGAGGACTTTTCTTAATCGCGAAGAGTACTCGAGAGATCCATGAAAAGGTCGAAGGTATTCAGCGCGGAGAGCCATTGCCTAAGGGACAGCGATTTCTTTCGGTCGTCGTCCAAATTATCTTGTTGGATATCGTCTTTTCGCTCGACTCGGTGATTACAGTGGTTGGCATGGCGCAGCAGTTGATTGTAATGATCGGAGCGATCATCCTGTCGGTGCTGGTGATGTTGGCGGCCTCCGGCATGATCAGCACGGTGGTCAATCGTTACCCGACTTTTCGGATTCTCGCGCTCTCGTTTTTATTCCTGATCGGCGTTGTATTGGTCGCCGACGGGCTCGGACAACACATCGACCGAGGGTACGTCTATTTTGCAATGGCGTTCTCGACCGTGGTCGAGATGTTAAATCTACGCTCCAGTTCGCGAAAGGGAACGTAAAAGCGCCGACAACGCCGACAGCCGAGCGATTGGTGATCAGTAAATTAAATAGCGGCGCTGGTTGGTAGGGACAGGAATAGGCAAAGTTTGGCGCTCGGCGTTTGCTAAATTTCGAATAGCGAAATTGCGGATTGCTATTCCGCAATCCGCAATAGTCTTCCGTTCCCGGCGTTGTCGGCGTTCTCGGCGCTCCCGGCGTTATTCCTGGAGAGTGAATAAATGAAAACGCATTTAATACCGGCGCGAAGCGCAGCATGATTTTAGTCTGGGCTGCTAGGCCTAGGAACCGTTCCCCCTAATAATAGAGCGAGCGCTGTGAGCGCGGCGGAACGCCGACGCGCCGTTACGCCGTTTCCGCACCAGAGGTCTGTCCGATCTTCAGCCGAGCGTCGGTCGTAAGAATCTCTTCTAAACCTTTCCAGCCCGCGTCGTCCATCGTCTGAAAAAGGTTCAAATAAACCGCTACAATCTCCGGTCGATGACTTTCGAGCAGGTGGTCAACCGCGGCCTTGAGCTTTTCGCTGGGTGGTTCTGGTGGGAGCTCATCGACAAACCCTTTCCCGTCGTGCGCGATGTCCAGAGCGTCGAGAAACTGGCAAATCAAATCCTTTTGCGCACCGAGTAACCAGATTTGCAGCGTCTGCGCTGCCACATCGTCCGCAGGTTTTCGGCTCAACGCTTGCCGCAGCCACTCATGCCGCTCCGGCTTCGGTTTTCGCTCGATGAATACAGGACGCAACTTACGTTGCGTGGCGATATTCTGGATAATGGCTCGGTAAACCCCTTTCTCATGCTCCTGAAGGTAGACGAAAATTTCGTTCACGACTTCAGCCGGACATTCGCGGAAGATTTCATAACTCCTCATGGTTGCCAGGGCGGAAGAATTCACGCGGATAGCCATCGCGTCCAGTTGAAAGACGCGCGTAGCTTAATCCTCCCGACTTAGGCGTATGGGCGTTCCGTCGCGCTTACAGCGCTGACTCTATTATTAGGGGGAACGGTTCCTGGGCCTAGCAGCCCAGGCTAAAATCATGCTGCGCTTCGCGCCGGTATTAGCGTTTTCACTTATTCACTCTCCAGGAAATAACGCCGGGAGCGCCGAGAACGCCGACATCGCCGGGAACGGAAGACTATTGCGGATTGCGGAATAGCAATCCGCGATTCGAAATTCGAAATTTAGCAACGCCGAGCGCCAAACTTTGTCTATTCCTGTCCCTACCAACCAGCGCCGCTATTTAATTTACCAATCACCAACCACACGGCGCCCGGCGTTCCCGGCGTTACCGGCGTTACCGGCGTTATCGGCGTTATCGGCGTTATCGGCGTTGCCGACGTTCCCGGCGCTCTTGATCTTCGGTCCGCCCGTGAGAGCTTATCAGCGTATGGAATCTGAACCGGCGATCTTGAGTCTTGCGCAAAGCGAGTTGCAGGACTGGTTTGCCGCAAAAGGGGAGAGTCGATATCGAAGCGAACAGGTCCTCCGTTGGATCTATCGAAAACGAGTCGAGCGATTCGATCAGATGCTTAATTTGCCGGAAAGCTTGCGGGCGAGCCTGGAAACCTCTTTCTCGCTTCGTTCGTTGCAATGTGTCCGTCAGACCGGATCGAAAGACACAACCCGCAAGTTTTTGTTCTCGTTGCCCGATCAGAACCTGGTGGAATCCGTTTTGATTTCCGCTAGCCCGGCGCTCTATGGATCGACTTCCGACCGCCGGACGCTCTGCATTTCCACCCAGGTCGGCTGCGCCTATGGATGCAAGTTCTGTGCGAGCGGTCTGAACGGGTGGACTCGCGATCTGCGGGCCGGCGAGATCGTTGAGCAGATCATTCAGGTTGAGGCGATCACCGGCGAGAAGATCAACAATTTGGTCTTTATGGGAATGGGTGAACCGCTGGCCAATTTTTCAAATGTAATGCGGGCGATTGAGATCATGAATGCGCCTTGGGGTCTAGGAATTGGGGCGAGGCATATCACGGTTTCGACCAGCGGATTGGTGCCTCGGATTCGCCACCTGGCGGAACATCCGCTGCAGGTCCGTCTCGCGATCTCTCTCCACGGAGCGACCGATGCCGTCCGCAATCGGATCATGCCGATCAATCGCAAATATAACCTGGCCTCGTTAATAGAAGCGTGTGTCTATTTCACCGAGAAAAAGAAACAGCGGCTCACCTTTGAATATATCTTGATCGAAGGCGTCAATGATCAGATCGAGCAGGCGATAGCGCTGGGGGCGTTGGCCGTCCGACTAAAAGCAAAAGTGAATCTGATTCCTTACAATCGAGTGGAAGGGTTGTCCTGGAAGCGGCCTTCCCTCAGTCGCCAGCACGTTTTTTTAAAAACTCTGGAGCGCCGCGGTGTCGATGCCACGATTCGGCGCGAAAAGGGACACGATATCGATGCCGCTTGTGGTCAGTTGCGCCTTCAGACCCTGCACGATAAAAGCTTTGCAGGCGTGTCCGAGGTAGGATAATGGTCGCGTATGGCTGATTATTTTGATGAGCCAGAGCCTGCTTGGGACGAGTATGATTGGGAGCGGTTTCTTCAGCAGCAGGATAGTAAGACCGAACGCTATATGGAGTTGTTCGAGAAGTACATCGACGACCCAAACCGCGACCAAATCATCGCCCGAGAAATGGGATGGCCGCATCTGCTGGAACCAACTTCGGACGAATTAGAAGAGATCGAATTTGAAGGTGATTCCGCCGACGAAAACGAGGAAGACCTTCGTGAAACCTTTGAGTCCCATCCGCTCTACCAAAGCGCGTTTTCTCTGACGGTTTGGATCGATCAGCTTTTTGATGAAGCGCCCATCGCCGCTTCCAATCCGAGTGGGGTAAGATTGGCCTCCCATGTGGCGGTGGCGAGCGCGAAACTGGCGGCAGCTCTGAGCGACCAGGAAAGCGAAGAGATCGGTATGACCATCGCATATTTGAAACGCGCACTCGGCGCAATTTCTACCGCGATCGAAGCGGCGACGCGAATGGATCGGGAGGGAATTCTGAAGCGGGCCCAATTTGAAAGCCTTTATCAACGTTTGTTCCAGGTCCGAGACGGTATCATTGTCTTGATGGGTGAGCTGAGGGCGGAATGGCGGCGGCGTTACGGTACGTAAGCCCGCTGGAATCTAGTGTCCTGTCCCCCAATACCATGGCTTTCGTTGCGATCAAAATGGGTCGTCGGCAGAGCGCGAAGAGTCGTCCGTGCCTTGAAGACCAGCCGACTGATGTGGCAACGGCCGGACGAAAGCCCTGTTATTTGGGGGACAGGACACTGCATTATTAGGAAGTTGGATTGTGGGTTTGAATGAATTAGGCGACCACCCGTCTAAACATTTGGCGGGTGATTATCGAACGGAATCAGAGCCGGACGATTTCGACTTGGTGAAGCGTTGTCAGCGGGGCGAGGCGGTGGCTTTTGACCAGCTCGTCACCAAGTACCGCTCAAAGGTGTTCTCGATGATATACGGAATGGTCCAGAACGAACAGGACGCTTGGGACCTCGCGCAAGAGGGGTTTCTCAAGGCGTGGCGTTCCATTCATCGTTTCAAAGGCCAGTCTTCGTTTTACACTTGGCTTTATCGAATCATGACCAACGTCACCATCGACGCCTTGCGCCGGAAGAATTTTCGGAGCGACACAGAATTTGATGATCGAGTTGCACCGGCCGAGGTGGAACCGGGTTCGCGTACCACACCCTCCTCGGTGCCGTTGCCTGATCTTACGATGGAACGGGCCGAAGTTCGGCAGCGAATCGAATCTGCCATCAACAAACTCTCGCCCGAGCACCGCGCGGTGATCGTGATGAAGGAAATCCAGGAGTTGCAATATAACGAGATTGCCGAGATTCTTGGTTGCTCCATTGGGACTGTGATGTCTCGCCTTTTTTATGCCCGGAAGAAGCTGCAAACCCTGTTGAAAGATGTCTATGAAAACCTTTGAGGAGCGCTATACCGCTTACCTTGACGGCTTACTAAGTGAGAGCGAAGCGGCAATTTTCGAACAGGAGCAGCCTACTTTAGCTGCGCAAAAGGCAGAATGGTCAAAACTGCAACGGGTCCTTCGGGAAAATCTGATATCGATCGAGCTGACCAACCCGAATTTTTTTAATAGTCAACTGCTCCAGCAGATCACCAAGACTCCCTCGCGCAACCGTCCTCTGGTGGCGGGCTGGTTTGGGATTCCCTGGTTGGCCTGGGGTGGCTTGGGAGCGGTGACCGCGGGTATTGCGCTCTTCGTCACTTTGATACCTCACGGGGACCTGTCGGATCCTGGATCGGGTTATGTCGCGGACGTTCTAAAGACCACTACGATCGATCCAAACGTCAGCGCGACGGTCGAGTCGCGAAAGGGAATTACGATTATCAAATTAGAGGGCCTAGAAAAAGTGCCCGCGGACGAGGATCTGACGCGCTGATTCCTGATGCTGATTCGGTCATCGGTTCTTGGAACGTATGTGGCCGGGATTTGTAGCCTCCGAACATTCCTGTTGGGAGCCGGAGTCCTTTTTGCCATCGCTTGTTCGATTCAGGCCGGTGAGGCGCCGGTGGTCGAGTCGGTGTGGGGTTGTTTGTTGTACGTTTCCAACGATCGGGCGGCGGAGAAGGCGACGCAAATCCCAACGCGGATTCGGGACTATGACGAGCGTCTGGAAAAGCTTTTAGGATACGCGAGCATCCAGACTTTGGGACAAGGCGAGACGGTCGTCGCACCGGACGGCCCTAGCTCCATCGTCTTCCACGGCAATATCCGGGTCGAGCTTACCGGTTTGACCCGGCAGCCGGGGGAACATTTTCTGGTAGTTCTTCGGCTTTTTCAGAAGGACCACCAGCTAATCGAAACACAAGCTAACGTGACCCGCGGTAGCCCGCTTTTTATTCGTGGTCCGCTTTGGCGAAGTGGTCAGCTCGTGGTTGCCGTGATGGTGGTTTCCTAGCGGTTCACTGACGTTCGTTGCCCCTCAGGCGGTTTGAGCAGCTGCCCCCGGCGGTATGGCGCTTCCCTTAAACAGTTCTTTTACGGTTGGCCGATTAAGTACGATTAGCGTGAAGATCCCGAGAATAATGCTCGGGAAACCGAGCAGATCCACGATGGCAACGAAGAAGCAGAAACCGTAACCGCGCTGCTTCCGAAGCTTGCCGCCTGCCATCAACATCAAAATTCCGTAGATCACCGCGGCGATGAGAAACACGATACCAAGCACAATGAATATGCCGCCGAAAGTTCCGGATGACATACCGCTATCGTCCGTGGTGGTATTCGGCGAGGCCGCGGCGGCGGCGCCGATTCCGATGTACATTATCCCGAAGAGCAACCCAAACAGAATCGCCAGGATACCCCAAATGGTATGGAGGATCCCTAAGAGCTTCAAATGGTCGAGGTCTTTGTTCATGGTGGAGACCCCTTGTGGCAGATTTGGTCTTAAGCGTCAATCCGGCGAAAAGCCGATCACAGAAGAAAGGCGGTAGGGCGAGGCTCCCCCACGGATGAATAGCCGCCAAAGAACGCAGAGATCGCAAAAACAAGACAAAGAGATCGGACGGCCCTTGGTAGCGGCGACTGTCCCGATAGGCTCTATACTCCGGTGAGACGGAAACACTTACCCGAAGAGATCGGTTTGGCACAACCAGAAACCGCAGTCGCCATCGTTGCCAAACTCCTCGAGGACGATCGGAAGTCTGATCTTGGCATGTTCCGCGCTGTGGGTCTTGAGACTTTAAAGACCTGTTTGCCATTCACCCAAGCGACTGCATAGTTATCGACCCGATCGAAGATGCTCGTAGAGATTGGCAGTCCGAGTTTTGCGTCAGACAGTGGCTTTTTTGCTGGTTTTAGCGGTCAGGTGCCAGACGATAGAAAAGACCATAGAATTTGGCAAGATTCGCTGTTCAACCTCTCCATGTAAATATCTATAAAACAGCAAATTAGGGCCTATAGCTCAGCGGTTAGAGCAGGGGACTCATAATCCCTTGGTCGTAGGTTCGAATCCTACTGGGCCCAAATGACTTACGATTTAGCGGACGGCACGATTCGGATCTGGGACGCTGATGCGCCCTGATGCCGGAAGCGGGTGAAGAGTTCGACTTTTACTTCGTACCTCGGGGCCGTAGCGCGTGTCTGGTCTGAAGAAAAAACTGGGCAAAACTGGTCGAAATTATGGCAATTATTGGGCCGTTGGTAGCTTGCCAGAAGCTCGGTAAACTCCCTCGGGATTCAGCCGATACAGCCATACTACAGGGCGAGTCACCACAAACCCTGCAATCAACAAAAACAAGTTAACCCAATGGCCGCCTCGCTTGTAACGGGGCGGCTCTTTTTCCTCTGCTCCTACGGGGCCCCCGCCAGAAAGCCGATCATCAAAAGGTGGTCGGCTTCTTACTTTCTGGACTGGCTCACCCTTGAAATGGCCGCAAATAGTGCAAACAGGCCGTTCGACAGAAAAAGCGTCGCAGCAGCTGCAGAGCCCGCGAAATTCAAAGCGGTAAAGCCACAATGCCACAGCAAGAGCCGGCTGCTTCAAAAGGAAACCTGGAGTGGCCGGTTTCTTTTGGCTTGTTTCTCTTTGGGGCTGCGGCCCCTGCCATTTCGATGCATTTTTTACGCGGTAACTCGATTCCGATTGGTTCCTGTCAATGCAGGGTAAGGTGGCAATCAAACGCGCCGGTAATCGATCCTGGCGCGTTTTCCGGAGCAGCCC